>Ga0074044_10000082_pt1 | contig 93483 bp, 77 predicted proteins | sample BogForMeECP23OM1_FD_94443 | JGI IMG/M metagenome (GOLD analysis project Ga0074044, IMG submission 94443) | Bog forest soil microbial communities from Calvert Island, British Columbia, Canada - Bog Forest MetaG ECP23OM1 | ecosystem: Environmental > Terrestrial > Soil > Wetlands ...
ACCCGCTCGAACATCACCGCGTTGAGCGTCTTGCCTTCGACGTATTGGACGTTCACGAGCAGATAGCCGATGAGGATTCCGCCCGCGATGAAGGCAAGCGAGAACGCCATATAGAGCATCGTGCGCTTGCCGGTGACGGTTCGCGGCTCGCGCAGAATCGGCAGGCCGTTGCTGACGGCCTCGATACCGGTGTAGGTGCCGGCGCCCATGCTGTATGCACGAAAGAAAATCACTGCCATCGTCACGAAGCCGAGCGTGTCGATTCCGCCGCGTATGTCGCGGGTCGCGGCGTGAAATACGCCAGGTAGCTGCGTCGCGCGGCTTAAGAATATGTAGCCCACCAGCCACACGTGCATGACCACGAACGCGATAAAAACCGGCAGCAGCGTAAGCACCGATTCCTTTATTCCGCGCAGATTCATGGCGACCATCAACAGGACCACGACGAGGCAGACCCAGAACTTGATCCACAGAACAGAAACGGGCAGGAGACTGAAAACCGCATCGGCGCCGCTCGCGATCGAAACCGAAATCGTCAGCACGTAGTCGATCACCAAGGCGCATCCCGAGGTAACGCCGGCAGTCGGACCCAGCAGCTTAGTGGCGACCAGGTAACCGCCGCCGCCGGCCGGGAACAGGTCGATGGTCTGCGAATATGACGCCGAGATCACGAACACAGTGAGCGCCGTCATCAGGGCGAGAAAAATTGCCAGGTACTGATGGTGTCCCAGCGCCAGGAACGCTTCTTCGGGTCCATAGCAGGAAGAGCTCAGTCCGTCGGAACCGAGGCCGACCCAGGCGAGAAACGCAATCAGCGAAAGGGAATGAAATATTTTCGGATCGCGAACGTCGCGCGGCGGACCGGTTATTATCTCGGCGATCGTGGTGTGTTCCGGATGCTGCGGACTAGTCTGATGCGGATTCGGTTCCATTGCGGTGAAAACCTGATACGCGCGAAGCACCAGCGAATCTAAGAGAAAATCGGAGAACGAGCAAAAGCAGGCGAACTACGAACGATCACACCGAATACTTGACCCGTTCAAGGCCAAGCTGATAGCGCGCCGCATCGATCAGATTCTGCATCAGCGCTACGACCGTCATCGGGCCGGTTCCACCGGGGTTGAGCGTCACCCAGCCAGCGACTTCCTTCACGGCTTCGAAATCGACATCACCGGTGAACTTGCCGGGACCGATGCGCCGAAAGCCCACATCGATTACACAGGCCCCCGGCTTGACCATGTCCGCGGTGATGAGAAACGGGCGTCCGACGTCCGCGCCGACGCATGGAACGAGAATGTCAGCCTCGCGGCACAGCGCGGGCAGGTCGCGCGTGTGGCGATGGCACCATGTGACGGTGGCATTGCGGAGCCGGCCACCCAGGATCAGCGCCATCGGCTTGCCGGCGATGTCACTACGGCCGATAACGACCGCTCGGGCACCATCGACGGGGACTTCATAGAAGTCGAGCAGCGAGAGAACGCCGCGCGGCGTGCAGGGAATGAAACGCCCCCACTCCCCCCGGTAGAAACCGCCTACGCTCGAAGCGCCTACGGCATCGACGTCCTTGAACGCGCCGATCGCATCGAAGAGCCGGAAGCGATCGACGCTCTCGGGCAGCGGCACCTGGATCAAAATACCGGTGGTGGCGGAATCGCGATTGAGGCGATCGATCAGTCCCAGCAGTGAATCGGTGGCGGCTTCGCGCTCATCGATGGTGATGGTTTGGCTTTGGAAGCCGAGATCGGCCACCATCCGCTGCTTGTTGCGCACGTATTGGCGCGAAGCGGGATCGTTGCCGACGAGAATGACGGCCAGCGCGGGCGTGCATCGATGGCGATCGCGCAGCTCCTGGGCCTGTAAGCGCAATTCGGGCATGAGTTTCTCCCGCAGTGCCCGCCCGTCCATGATTATTGCAGCCATCGCGCTTCACTCGAATATAGCACGCCCATCAGCGGGGCAAGGCGCTGTGGATAGCGCGGGCAGTATTGTGGGCATTCGCGCGCAAGTTGCCTCGTTGGCGTAAGTTCGGTTTGTTAGAGTTGTCCCTTCATGGATGCGCCCAAGCGTACCGCGCTGTTTGCGCTCCACCAGAAACTCGGCGCCCGGATGACAGTTTTCGGTGGTTTTGAGATGCCCGTCAGTTACGGCGGGATCATCGGGGAGCATCTCGCCGTGCGATCCGCGGCGGGCGTCTTCGATCTCAGCCACATGGGCGAGTTCGAGGTGAAGGGACCGCAGGCGCTGGCGCTGCTCGAATGCGCGTTCACCAACTCCGCCGCGCGGCTTCGCGACGGACAGGCGCAATACACCATAATGTGCGCCGAGGACGGCGGCACCATCGATGATCTAATCGTCTATCGGCGCGGCGCCGATGACTATCTGCTGTGCGTCAACGCATCCAATATCGCCGTGGATTGGGAATGGATAACAGGACTCAACCGGTCCGCTGGCGCACAACTGCGCGATGTCAGCGACGAAACCGCGCTGGTAGCGGTGCAGGGCCCGAAAGCCGTTTCGATCCTTGCTTTGCTCGCGGATTTTCCGATAAGCGATGTTCCCCGCTTCGCAATCGCGGCGGGCAAAGTCGCGGGAGCCGCATGCCTGGCTGCACGCACGGGATACACCGGCGAGGACGGCTTTGAGCTTTTCGTTGCGCCCGGCGACGCGTCGGGCGTTTTCAGCGCGATTCTCGAAACCGGCCAGCGTGAAGGCGTAGTCCCCTGCGGACTCGGCGCGCGAGATACGCTCAGGTTGGAGGCGGGTTTGCCGCTGTATGGTCACGAACTCGACCGGGCGACTTCTCCACTGGAGGCGGGCTTGAACGTTTTCGTGAAACTGGAACGCCCGTTCGTCGGTGAATCCGCTCTTCGCGCGCAGCGCGACGTCGGACTTCGCAAGCGGCTGATCGGCCTGCAATCGGACGACGCCCGGAGCATCGCGCGCCAGGGTTATAAACTTTTTCGCGGCGGCCGGGAGGCGGGAGTCGTCACCAGCGGCACTCTCGGCCCGACGATCGATCGGCCTATCGCGATGGCGTATGTGGCGGCGGGCGAGATATCGCCCACGGCGGCGACCGTAGGTGAAGCGCTGGAAGTCGAAATCCGCAGCCGGCGAATCCCCGCGACAATCGTGAAACTTCCGTTCTATCGGCGCGCGCAGGCGGGGGGAAATTCCTGATGTATTTCACTTCATTCGAATCGATGAGGCAGCGGGCGGAGGAGGAGCAACCCAACCGATGAGATTCATGCCACATACCGCGGCCGATATAGCGTCGATGCTGGGGACGATCGGCGCGTCGGCGACAGATGATTTGATTGCACACATACCGGCCGCTTTGCGGGCCGCCGCGGCGATCGGTTTGGAACCAGGGCGCGGTGAGGCCGAAGTCGTCGCCGAACTTTCCGCGCTGGCCGCGCGCAACGAGGGAGCGTCGGATTACACGAGTTTTCTGGGCGCGGGCTACTACCGCCACTACATTCCTGCGGCAGTGCGGGCGATCGCCGGGCGCGCGGAGTTCGCGACCAGCTACACTCCCTACCAGGCTGAGGCGAGCCAGGGCACGACGCAAGCGATCTTTGAATTCCAGACCCTCATCACGCAGCTCACCGCGATGGAAGTCGCCAATGCGAGCATGTACGACGGCGCATCGGCCACCGCGGAAGCGGTCCTGATGACACGGCGGCTGCTGCCCAAGCGGCGGGTCATCGCAATCTCGCGCGCGCTGTGGCCCGACTACCGCGCGACGATTCGCACCTACCTGAGCGCCATCGGCGGCATCGAGATCATCGAGCTGCCATTCGACATCGGCACCGGCGCAACCGATCTCGGGGCTTTAGGGGCAGTGGCGAACGAAGACCTGCTCTGCGCGGTGATCGGATATCCCAATGCTTTCGGCGTAATCGAGCCGCTAGGCGGCGCCGTCGAAATCGTCCATCGCGCAGGCGCGCTCGTGGTCTCCGCGACGGCCGAAGCGCTCGCACTGGGGCTTCTCAAGGCGCCGGGCGACCTCGGTGCGGACATCGTGGTGGGAGAAGGACAGAGTTTCGGGCTGCCGGTCGAGTTCGGCGGCCCGGGCGTCGGCTTCCTGACGGCGCGCACTGCTCATCTGCGGCAGATGCCGGGACGGCTGGTCGGACAAACGCACGATCGTAACGGGCGGCGCGCGTTCTGCCTTACGCTGTCGACTCGCGAGCAGCATATCCGCCGCGAGCGCGCGACTTCGAATATCTGCACCAATCATTCCCTGTGTGCCCTGGCGGCTACGGTTTATCTCTCGCTGATGGGCCGGCAGGGGCTCCGGGAACTGGCGGAGCGCAACGTTGAGCTAGCGCATGAAGGGGCAGATGCGCTCAAGGCGCGCGGCATTCGCCGCCGTTTCAGCGGACCGTTCTTCAACGAATTTGCCGTCTCGTTGGCGCATCCTGCGAACGCGCTCGCGTGGGCGGAGCAGCGACGCATCATCGCGGGCCTTCCGCTGGCAGCCGACTATCCGGAATTGAGCGACAGCGTTTTGATCTCGGTCACGGAAATGAACCGAAGCGCGGAGTTGGGCTTGCTGGCGGATGTGTTGGCGGAGGCGCGGTGATGGCGACGGCGGGCAGGATCAAACCAATCGTAGCAATGAAACCAAAGACGGATCTCAATCAGCCAACTCAGCCGGTTGAGGTTCCGCTCATTTTCGATCTGTCGTCCGAAGGCAGGCACGGAGCCGATGTCGCACCGCGCGCGGCGGGACGGCGATCGGGCGCGGAAATTCTTGGCGCGGAGTTGTGCCGCGCGGACCTGACGGGATTTCCCGAGCTCAGCGAGCCGCAGGTGATCCGCCATTTTCTGCGCCTGTCGCAGCTCAACTTCGCGCAGGCGCTGCAGTTCTACCCGCTGGGGTCGTGCACGATGAAGTATAACCCGGTGGTGAACGACGAAATGGCGGCGCTCGGCGGCTTCGCCGGCATCCATCCGCTGACACCCGCTCATCTCGCGCAGGGCGCGCTCGAATTGATGGCCCGGCTGGAGGCGGCGCTCGCCGACATAACCGGCATGGATGCGATCTCGCTGCATCCCGCCGCGGGCGCACAAGGCGAGCTGACGGGTTTGCTGGTGATGCGCGCATATCATCGCAAGCGCGGCGAGACGCGCCACAAGGTAATCATTCCGGACACCGCACACGGCACGAATCCGGCCAGTTGCACGCTCGCGGGATTCGAGGTGGTCGTCGCGCGATCCAACAGGCGCGGCTTCATCGATGCGGCCGAGGTACGGCGGCTGGCCACCCGCGACGTCGCCGCGATGATGGTGACGAATCCCAACACCATCGGCGTGTTCGAGCTCGAAATCCGCGAGATTGCGCACATCCTGCACGAACAAGGCGCCCTGCTCTACATGGATGGCGCGAACATGAATGCGCTCATGGGCGTCGCCAAGCCGGGACACATGGGGGCCGATGTCGTGCAGCTCAATCTGCACAAGACGTTCTCGACTCCGCACGGCGGAGGCGGACCGGGCGCCGGCCCAATCGGCGTGAAACGCGACCTGGAGCGGTTCCTTCCCGCGCCGCGCCTCAGGAAAAACGCGCGCGGATGGATTTTCGACGACGACCAGCCTGATTCAATCGGGCGGCTGCGCTCGTTCCACGGCAACTTCGGGATGCTGGTGCGCGCGTATACCTACATCCTGGCGCTGGGGAGCGATGGGCTCGCGGACGCGAGCCGGAACGCGATTCTGGCGGCGAACTACGTGCGCAAACGGCTGGAAGATAATTTTCCATCCGCTTCGCCCGAACCCTCGATGCATGAATGCGTGCTCGAACACGACCTGGAAAGCCGCACGGGAGTTTCGACGCTGGAGATCGCCAAGCGGCTGCTGGACTTCGGCATTCATCCGCCGACGATCTACTTCCCGCTGGTAGTGAAGGGCGCGCTGATGATCGAGCCGACGGAGACGGAAACCAAGGAAGTGCTCGACAATTTCATCGCCGCGATGGAGCGAATCCACGACGAGGCACTGAACGATCCGGAAGTCGTCAAGAACGCGCCGCACACGCTCAAGCTGTCGCGCGTGGACGAAGCGGAAGCCGCCCGCCGCCCGATACTGCGCTGGCAACCCAAGGGCGGATGAGACTCTGCCCCTCGCCCGCGACCGCGGCTTGACCGCGGTCGCAACTCGGGACAGGGCCGCTCGAGCGATTGGTCCACCAATCGCTCGAGGGCGAGGGTGCTGATCGCACGGTGCTCCAACGCTTTTCTGCGCCCTCACCCGCGCGTCACGAGGGTTGCAAAAAAAAATCGCAACCCTCCCGCCGCGCGACCTCTCCCGCAAAAGAGCGGGCGAGGTGCAATCAAGTCGCGTGCTTCCGCAGTTATGCAAAGGTCTCCTCCCGGGGGGAGAAGGACTTTGTTTGTCGACAGTCTCGATCGATACGCGGATATTTTACCGCGCCGCCATTCATCCGACGCTGCGCGTACGCCGGGCGGAACGCCGGCGCCACTCCAGAAAAAAGAAGACTCCTGGGAGGATCGAAATTCACAGATTACGCCGATTTCGAAGATTCAGAAATCAGGCGTAACGCGCGTTGGTAGTCCTCGGGCGTGTTCACGTTGAGGAAGCTTCGCAGGCCGGGATCGATGCGGCGAAGTTCGTCTTCTCCTGCCCTGCGCGCTTTGATCGATTCCACGATAGTTACCAGGCGTTTCTCGCCGCGCGCGATCATCGCGTCGATCGGCGCGGCGCAGCGCTTGCGGTAGACGGCGTGCAAAGGCTGCACTAGTCCACCGATTTCCGGAACCACCGCGTCATAGTCACCGAGCATCGCGCATAGCGCGTTTGCCACCCGCGCATCGAGCAGTGGCAGGTCGCACGAGCACGCAAATGCGGCATCACATCGAATCGCGCCGAGCCCACGCGCGAGCGCGGGGAGCGGCCCCTGATATTCACGCTCATCGCGGACGATCGTTACGCCGCTAACATCGTCGCGCCGCAATCCCAGACCTTCGGGCGCCGCAACGACGACCATATCGGGAAACGATGGCTGGAGTTCCGCGATTACGCGGTCGAGCAGCGGCATACCGCCGAAGTCCAGCTCGTCTTTGGGCCGGCCCATCCGCGAGCTACGGCCGCCTGCCAACACGATTGCGGAGAATTCAGCGGCCATGGGCGCGGCAGACAAAAACTAAAGAGTTACATGAGATACGACGCCCGCGAGCATTCACGAACCGCATCGTCGCCTTACCCTGCACTCCAAAGAGATCGAAGCCGCACGGCCGCGGCACGACCCTGGTCGATGCCTGCCTGCGCGGCGCCGGGACGGCGGCGCGGGTCCATCAGGTTCAGGCCGAACGCGTCGACGCTGGCCGCATCGGGAGTGATCAACTCGACCCGGGCTCCGCCGTCGCGCAGCACCTGCAGCTCGCCGTCGAGCAGCTGCTGAAATTTCGCGGTCACCGCGGGATCGATCACTGCCCCTCTGACGGCAACAACGACCGCCACGTCGTAGCCCCTGGCGAGATCGGCGTTGGTGGGAGATCTCATGCCGCCATCGATATAGCGGCGGCCCTTGATGGTAATCGGCGGAAATACTCCCGGCACGCTGCAACTGGAGGCGACCGCGCGCGTCACGCCGATGCTGGATTCCCTGTTCCAGACGACGAAGGAGCCATCGACCGCATCGACGGCGGTGCATGCATAAGAGCGATCCGGCCACGCATCCTCGGGAAGTCCGCTGAAGGAGCGTCCGAAGTTCCCGATGAACGCCTCTTCGCTGATCGTTTTGGCGGAGAGCGCCCAGGCTCCGATCTCCGCGCGCACTTCCTGCATGGGCCGGACACCGGAAATCGCTTCCTGCATCTTCATGAACAGCACCGACAAGTCCGGAGCACCCGACCCGCCGCTCGGCCGACTGGCGGACGCACTCTGCCCCTCGGCAAGTATCGGAGCAACCAGTGTCGCCGGCGATCGGCCCATCGCGATCTGTGCGCCGACGAAAGAGCCCGCCGACGTACCGACGACATGGTCGGCCTGCGCGAGATCCACCCCGGCCTCGGCGAATCCGGCCAGCAGACCGGCTTCCCACGCAATACCGACTGGACCTCCGCCGCCTAACACCAACGCTCGCTTCGCCATCGATTTTAACTCCTGGAACGTTTCGAATGATCGAGCCGACTAGACGTTAGGTCGCCTTCGTCAAGCCTGCAAACAAAAAGAAGGGGCGCTCTTATGAGCACCCCTTCCGCGGTCATGCGCTGATACCGTCGCCTACAGCTTCGTGTAGACCGACTTGATCTGCGTGTACAACTCGATCGCGTACTTGCCAAGCTCGCGGCCGAAGCCGGACTGCTTGTAGCCGCCGAACGGAGACACCGGATCAATCATGCCGTAGCAATTGATCCATACCGTGCCCGCCTTGAGCGAACGCGCGATCCGATGGGCGCGGCTGATGTCCTTGGTCCAGACCGCGGCCGCCAGACCGTAGGTCGTGTCGTTGCCCTGGAAGACGGCGTCGTTCTCGTCCTTGAAAGGAATCGCCGAGGCAACCGGTCCGAAGATCTCTTCACGCGCGATCTTCATCGAGTTGTTCACGCCGGTGAAAACGGTGGGCTTTACGAAATAGCCGCGTTCCTGCGGTCCGGCCTCGCCGCCGACCTTCGCCTTCGCGCCTTCCTTCTTGCCGATAGCGAGATAGCCGAGCACGCGATCCTGCTGCTCCTTGGAAACCAGCGGACCCATGCTGGTCGTAGCATCCAGCGGATTGCCAAGGGTCGCTGCCTTCGCAATCTCGGATAGCGAATCGGTGAACTGATCGTACACCGACTCCTGCACAAACACGCGCGAGCCTGCGCAACAGACCTGCCCCTGGTTCATGAAAATGCCGAGCGCAGAACCGAACACCGCCGCCTTCATATCGGCATCGGGGAAGATGATGTTCGGGGACTTGCCGCCCAGCTCGAGCGACACGCGCTTCAGGTTGCCGGTGGAAGCCTTCAAGATCAGCTTGCCGACTTCGGTCGAACCAGTGAACGCGACCTTGTCGATATCGGGATGCTCGGCGATCGAGCTGCCGGCGCCAGGGCCGAAGCCGGTGATGATCTGAACCACGCTCTCGGGCAGCCCGGCTTCCAGAATCAGCTCGCCCAGCCGCAGCGCGGTGAGGGGAGTCTGTTCGGCAGGCTTCAGGATGACGACGTTGCCGCACGCAAGCGCGGGCGCGATCTTCCACGACGCCATCAGCAGCGGAAAGTTCCACGGAATGATCTGGCCGCAGATTCCGACCGGCTCACGCAGCGTGAAGTTGAACATCCCAGGGTCGGAAGGATTGGTCTCGCCATAAATCTTCGAGGCCCATCCCGCGTAGTAGCGGAAGGTTTCCGCGGCGCCGGGAATGTCGATGTTCCTGGACTCGAAGATCGGCTTGCCGTTGTCGAGCGTCTCGAGCTCGGCGAGTTCCTCGGCGTTCTTATCAATCAGCTCCGCGATCTTGAGCAGAGCGCGGGTGCGCTGATGCGGGCCCATCGATGCCCACTTGCCTTCCTCGAACGCCTTGCGGGCATTCTTCACGGCTTCGTCAACGTCGGCTTTGTCGCCTTCCGCCACCAGGGCCAGCACTTCCTCGTTGGCGGGGTTAAGGGTCTCGAAGGTCTTGCCCGACTTGGACGGCACCCATTTGCCGCCGATCAGGAGTTTCTTCGGACCGCTCTTAAGGAATTGGAGCGCAGCGCTCGACTTGGCGCCGCGCGCGGCAGACTCCACTGAAGGTGTTGCTCCCATGAGACAAATCTCCTCAAAAAAAAGGTTATGGGCCTGGTTTCACTCGCTCGGGTGTCCGCCCCGAATTAAGGAAAGACGAACGATCGAAGGCCTGCTCAACTGATGGATGTTAATAAATCGGGCCGAAATGAGCAAAGCGAGATTTTGCCCGCGGCGCTTCGCGCAGCTATTCTGGCTCGCGACCTCCCAGTGGCATTCAAGCAAACACCGCTCATGGCCCAGTACCTGGCCGTCAAACAGCGCGTGCCCGACGCGATCCTGTTTTTCCGGCTCGGCGACTTCTACGAGATGTTCTTCGAAGATGCCGAGGTGGGCGCGCGCGTGCTCGATATTCAACTGACCTCGCGCTCCAAAGACGGCGTTCCCCTATGCGGCGTGCCGTACCACGCCGCCGAACCGTACATCGCCAAGCTGATCAAAGCCGGCCACAAGGTGGCGATCTGCGAACAAGGCGCGCAGGACGGCAAAGCGAAAGGCATCATGCCGCGCCAGATCGTGCGGGTCATCACGCCAGGCACGGTGGGCGAGGAAACCGTGCTGATTGCCGGCGAGAAGAGCTATCTCACCGCAGTCGTGCCCGACGCCGATCAGGGTTTCGCACTCGCCGCGCTGGATGTGTCCACCGGCGAATTCCTGGTCACGCGCCTGGTGCATCTGCGCGCCCTGCAGGAGGAAATTGCCCGGCTTTCCCCGCGCGAAGTGCTGGTGGTCGGCGCGCATGCCGAACTTAAACGATTACTTGAAGACTCGAACTATGCCGTGACCGCCATCGATCGAGGCGCAAGCGCCGACGAAGATCGCGCTGCGCTCAGCCGGCGCTTCGGCGATCAAGCCGCTGAACCCGATGCGGACCTTCTGGCGGCGGCGGCTTCCGCGCTTCGCTACGTGGAGGAAAATTTCGGGCGCGACCTCGCGCACCTGAGCGCGCCAACATTGTACCGCGCGGCCGAGTACATGATGGTCGATGAAACCACGCGGCGGCATTTGGAACTAATCGCCTCTTCCGACGGCTCGCGACGGGGCTCTTTGCTCGCGGTTCTGGACGAGACCATCACGGCGACCGGGGCGCGCACGCTGGCAAACTGGATCGTCTATCCCCTGCTGGCGCTCGATGAGATAGGCGCCCGCCACGATTCCATCGAAGAGCTGTTCGATGCCGACCTGGGCGGAGTGGTGGCAGACGCGCTTAAGCGAATCGGCGACTTGGAGCGGCTCGCCGGGCGGCTCGGCTCGATGCGTGCATCGCCGCGCGATTGCCTGCGTCTGGCGCAGGCGCTCGAGGCCGTAGCCGCGCTTCGCGACTGGCTGGGCGATCGCAAAAGCGGCCTCATCCGTTCGCTGGCGGCGCGCATTTCGCCGAATCCGGCCCTGGTCGAGAAGATCAACGCGACCATCAGCGACGAGCCTCCGGTAAATCCGCGCGACGGCAACGTCATCCATCGCGGCTTCAACGCCGAGGTCGACGAGCTGCGCACGCTCGCCTCGGGCGCGCGCACGGTAATCGCGCAGCTGGAGGCGACCGAGCGCGCGCGCACCGGCATTGCCTCGCTCAAGGTCCGTTACAACAACGTCTTCGGCTACTACATCGAGATAACCAAGAGCCATCTCGATCGCGCTCCGGCCGACTACGAGCGCAAGCAGACGCTGGTCGGCGCCGAGCGCTTCACCACGCCGGGACTGAAGGAACTGGAACGCAAGATTCTTTCGGCGGAGTCGGGCCTGCGCGAGCTGGAGCTGCAGCTCTTCACCAAACTGCTGCGCGACCTGCAGGCTCAAAGCGGCGCGATACTCGAAACGGCGCGCGCGGTGGGCGAGTTCGATGCGCTCGCGTCGCTGGCCAAAGTCGCGCGCCGGCGCGGCTACGTGCGGCCCACGATGAATTCCACGCGCCGAGTGCGCATCCGCGAGGGACGGCATCCGGTGCTCGAAGCCGGAATGCGTCCGGGCGAGTTCGTGCCCAACGACCTCGATGCCGACCCCGATGCGCGACAGCTCCTGCTCATCACCGGGCCGAACATGGCCGGCAAATCGACCTATCTGCGGCAAGTCGCGCTGATTGCGATCATGGCGCACATGGGCAGCTTCGTGCCGGCGACCGAGGCGTCGCTGGGGATAGTCGACCGCGTGATGACGCGTATCGGCGCGCGCGACGAACTCCGCCGCGGGGAGTCGACCTTCATGGTGGAGATGAGCGAGACTGCCCGTCTGCTCAGCGGGCTTACCGACCGCAGCCTGCTGCTGCTCGATGAGGTCGGCCGGGGCACCAGCACGTTCGACGGCCTCGCCATCGCGTGGGCGGTCGCCGAGTATCTCCATGATGCGGCCCGCGCCAAGGTGCTGTTTGCGACCCATTTTCACGAACTGACCGACCTTGCGCGCGAGCGTCCGCGCGTGAAGAATTTGAGCATGGCGGTGCGGGAGTGGGGTGGCGAGGTGCTGTTCTTACGGCGCGTGATCGAGCAGCCGGCTTCGCGCAGCTACGGAATAGAAGTCGCGCGGCTGGCGGGTCTGCCCGATTCGATAATCACGCGCGCGCGCGAAATTCTCGCCAATCTCGAACAGGGCGAATTCGACGAAGCCGGGCAGCCGCGGCTGGCCCATGCGCGCCGCAGCGAGAATCGCAGCCATCAAATGAGCCTGTTCTCGCCGGTCGAAAGCCGCGTCGTCGATGAGCTGCGGGCAATCGACGTCGACCGAATGACGCCGGTCGAGGCGCTCGGCACACTCGCGGCGCTCAAAGCGCGGCTCAAGAAGGACACGACCTGAGGCGGCGATCGCATCATGGGCGGTGAGGGGATGATGGCGGTGCGGAAAACGATAGCGGTAGCCACGATAATCGCGCTGGTCGCGATGACCGGCGCGCGCGCGCTGGCGTCCATCAAACCCGCGACGCTCTCTGCCGCCCGCATCGGGCGCAACGGCGGCGCTATCGAGTTGCATTTTGACTTTCGCGGAACCGTGCCGCGCTGGAACTTGACCGCACACGGCAGCGAGCTGTGGATCGATCTGTCGCGCACCAGCACCGGCCTGCCGCCCCGGCCGCTGTTCGGTCAGGAAACCGCGCCGCTAAAGACCGTGCGCGTCATTGACGCGGGAGAAGGTCAAACCCGGATCGTTATAGAAGTCGAGGGCAAGGCCGACTATGCGATTGCGCGCTTGAGGCACGAAATTCTGCTCCGTATCGCGACCGCGGGAACGGTCCCGAATATCGCCGCGCCGATTTTGGTACGCAACGATGAGGTGCCCTACCCTGCGGCGGCCGCACCGCAATCTCCGCGGGTTCGCATCAATGCGGCGCCGGAGCCGGCTGCGCCCGCCGAGCCATCGTCATTGCCGGCAAGGGTTCCCTTGCAGAGCGCTCCGCCGCGCTCGCAACTCGCAGCGGCGGGCAGTGAAGACCAGCACGTCGCCGGTCGTCCGCTCGTGATGATCGATCCGGGCCACGGCGGGTACGATCCCGGCACCAGTTCCGCGTCGGGCACCCAGGAGAAAGACCTGGCGTTGGCGATCGCCGCGAAATTGCAGCGCGCGCTCGAGCAGCGCGGCATTCGGGCCGAGATGACGCGTTCCACCGACGAATTCATCCCGCTCCCGGACCGCACCAAAATCGCCAATCGCGCGAGCGCAGACCTGTTCGTGTCGATCCATCTCAATTCGAGCCCAAATCAGGAAACCACCGGAGTTGAGGTGTACTATCTGAACAACACGACCGACCGGGCGACGATTCGCCTGGCCCGGATGGAGAATGGCGGCGCGCCGGCAACCTATGGAACGGCGGACGGACCCAACTTAAACTACATCCTTACCGACCTGCGCCAGCAATTTAAGGCAACCGAGGCGGCATCGCTGGCGCAAATGATCGATGCGCAGGCGGTCACCGATCTGGACGCGGGTCTGGGACTCAACGTGAATGCACTGGGAGCCAAAACGGGGCCGTTCTACGTGCTGGTAGGGGCCCATATGCCAGCGGTGCTGGTAGAGACAGGATTTCTTTCCAACGCAGGCGAAGCCGAGCGCCTCTCTTCGGCGCGTTACCAGGAGCTGCTGGCCGATGGCATCGCGACGGCGGTGGCTCATTATTTCAATGCCGACGCAGCGGTGGGCAATCTGTGAGCGCCGGTATTCGGCCTGTTTCAGCGGCGCCGACCGCGGCGAATGCTCTCCGCGGCGAGGAGGCACTTGCTTGCGAATTTGAGGCGACGCGAACGCCCGGACAGGTCGCGCGCGCTTACCTGGAGTCGGTCCGCGAAGAACTGTTCCAGGTCCATCTCGCGGGCGCCAGCGGAAGCGAAGTCGTGCGGCTGTTCACCACGGCAGTCGATGATCTTCTGCGCGCGCTGTTTCGCTATGCCGATGCCGACCACTGCCGGCGCTACCCCAAGCTCAACCAGCGCCTGACAGTCGTCGCACGCGGCGGCTATGGCCGCGCGGAGCTGAATCCGCAATCCGACATCGACCTGCTGTTCCTGCATGATTTCAAGCGCGGCCCCTACGCCGAGGTCGTAACCGAGATTATTTTGCACGCGCTGTGGGACGCGCGACTGACTGTCGGCCACGGAATGCGGACGGCGCGCCAATGCGTGCGGTTGGCGAACGACGACCTGAAGGAAAAGACGGCGCTGCTGGACGCGCGCTATCTGGCGGGCGATGAAAAGCTCTACGCCGACCTGGACAAGCTGCTGGTCGACGAAGTGCTCAACCGCAACCAGCAGAAATTCTTCAAGGCCAAGCTCGAGGAGAGCCGCGAGCGTCACGCTCAATACGGCGACTCGATCTATCTGCTCGAACCACAGCTCAAGGAAGGCGAAGGCGGCCTGCGCGATCTGCACACCGCGATGTGGCTGGCGGCGGTGAAATACAAGGTTCATTCGCTCGGCGAGCTGGTGCAAAAGGCGGTCATTACCGACAACGAACTGGCCGAGGTGAGAGCGGCGCGCGACTTTCTGTGGCGGGTCCGCAATTCGCTGCACTTTGTCACCGGGCGGCATTTCGATCAGCTCACCTTCGAAATGCAGGAGCGGATCGAGCCGATGCTCGAGCTTAAACCGATCGAAGGCCAGACCGCGGGTTCAGCCCTAATGCGCGCCTACTATCAGCACGCGAGCACCATCTATCAATTTGCCGAGGGTCTGATTGCGCGCGTGATCGAGGGCCCGGGCAGAGGCTTTCTGCGCCGCGCGCCGATGCGACAGATTCGGCCGGGAGTGCTCGTGCAGCACCATCTGCTGGTAATTGGCGACCCGCAGTTATTCGAGCGCGATCGGTTCAATCTGATCAGTATCTACGCGGACTGCCAGGCGCAGGGCGTCGAGCTGTCGGGCAACGCGTATCAGCTGGTCCGCGACAATCTCGGGCTCATCGACGACGCGATGCGCAGCGATCCCGAAACCGGGAAGGCGCTCATGAAAATTCTTGCCGGGCGCGAGCGCGTCGCGGAGACGCTGGAAGCGATGCATCGCTCCGGCGTGCTGGGAGCGCTGATTCCGGAATTCGGAAATCTTTATGCCCGGGTGCAGCACGACCTTTACCATATCTACACCGTCGACCGTCATTCATTGGTCGCCGTGCGGGAACTCGAGCGTCTGCGCGCGGGAGAATTCAAAGGCACGACCCCGCTGCTGACCGAGGTGGCCCGCGAACTCGCAGGCATGCCGCTGGTGTTCCTCGCCCTGCTGCTTCACGACATCGGCAAAGGTCACGGCCACGACCATCACGAATTCGGCGCCCAGCTCACGTCCGAAGTCTCGCGGCGGCTGGGGCTCGACCCCGAGGAAATCGACCTGGTCGTGTTCCTGGTGCGAAACCATCTGATGATGTCGCAGGTTGCCCAGAAGGGTGACATCGACGACGACCGAACGGTCGATGATTTTGCACGCACCGTCGGATCAATCGACCGGCTCAAGGCCCTCTATCTGCTCACCTATGCCGACATGCGCGCGGTCGCGCCCAAGGTCTACAACAACTGGCGCGACATGCTGCTGAGCGATCTTTACCTGCGCACCCTCAAAATCATGGAGCAAGGCGATCGCGAAGCCGTCGACCCCGCGCGGCGCCTGAATACCGTAAAAGGCAGCGTGCGCGAGGTGCTCACTGCCGCGGAAGCTCCGGCATCCGACGTCGAGGCATTTCTGGCCGAGATGCCGGATCGCTACTTCTTCACCGTTCCCGAAGACTACATCGTGCTGCATTTCGGCCTCATGCGCGCCCTCGGCGATCGGCCGCTGGTCAGCCGCGTCCGCCATTTTCCGGAACTCGAATTCAGCGAATTCACGGTGGTGACGCGCGACCAGTCGGGCTTGTTTTCGATGATCGCGGGGGCGCTCACCGCGAACAACCTGAACATCCTTTCGGCGCGAATCACGACGCGCGCTTCGGGTATCGCGCTCGACGTATTCCGCGTGTCGCATCTGATGGGCGCCGGCGCGCTCGCGATGGAAGACGACCGCTGGACGCGCGTGCAGCGCGACCTGGAGCGCGTCATCACCGGCGAAGAGGACATAGCGGCTCTGGTCGCAGCGGCGCATCACGTGCGCACGGCAAAGACCAAATTCGTGCGCCGTGTTCAGACCGAAGTGACGGTGGACAATCGCATTTCGGAGCAGTTCACGGTCCTCGATGTGTTCACGCAGGACCGCGTCGGGCTGCTGTTCGCGATCACGCATACGCTGTTCAAGCTCGGCTTTCCGATTCATCTGGCGCGAGTCTCGACCAACGCCGACCAGGCGCTCGATGTTTTCTATATAAGCGACCGCGATGGCGAGAAGGTGACCGACCTGGCGCGGATGCGCGAGCTGCGCGAGACGCTGCTGGAGAAGCTCGAGGAGCATCCGGCACAGGATGGAACGGCTTGAGCGGGAATGTCCCCGCCGGGGAATGGGGCTGGGACGCGCTGATCGACGCGCATATCGTGCGGCTGCGGGTTGAACGCGGACTAAGCAATCATTCGATCGCCGCCTACTCCCGCGACCTGAACGACTTCCACGAATTCTGCGGCAAGGAAGGTGTTGCGCCAAACGACTTCGGCACCACGGCCATCACCCGCTATATGGCCTCGCTGGCGGATCGCGGCTTTGAGCCATCCACCCAGCGGCGCCATCTCTCGGCGGTGCGCGGCCTGGCCCGGGAACTGGTCGACCGCGGAATAATCAGCCGCGCGCCCGTGCCCTCGGTGAAGCTGACTCCGCTCGCACGCAAGCTCCCGCGGACGCTGTCCCGCCGCGATATCGAGATGCTGCTCGACGCCATCGATACCTCGACGGTGCGCGGCCTGCGCGACCGCGCGATGCTGGAACTCGCGTACGGCTCGGGACTACGGGTTTCGGAGCTGGTCGGGCTGCAGCTGCCGCAGGTAAATCTGCGCGCGGGCCTGGTGACGGTGCTCGGCAAGGGCGGCAAGGAGCGGATGGTGCCGCTAGGAGGCGCCTCGATTCGCGCAATCGCGGAATATCTGAAGCGCCGCGAAGAGGAGTTGCGCGCCGGCGAGGGAAAAGGCGCAGCGAGCTCCCGCCGCGCGGCGGCGCGCAGGAGCAGCGCGGTGTTCATCACGAGGCTCGGGCGCTCGATGACCCGGCAGGGGTTTTTCAAGGCACTCAAGGGATGGGCCTCGAACGACCGCCGGCTTTCATGGTTGAGCCCGCACACCCTGCGCCATTCGTTCGCAACTCATCTACTGGAAGGCGGCGCCGACCTGCGCGCGGTGCAGGAGATGCTCGGCCACAGCGACATCTCGACCACTCAGATTTACACCCATCTGTCGAAAAGCCATCTGCGCAAGGTCCATCGCACCTTCCATCCGCGCGCGACACACGCCTCCGCCGTGAAAAGGATCGATTGAGTTGGAAAATATCGCCGGATACGTCCAGACCATTTCCATTTTTGCGGTGCCAATCTTGTTCGCAATTATCGCGCACGAAGTGATGCACGGCGTTGTCGCGCTCCGCCTCGGCGACGACACAGCCTTGCGCGCAGGCCGCCTGACCCTCAACCCCATCTCACACATAGATTTGTTCGGAACGATCCTGATGCCGGCGATGCTGCTGTTTTTCCATCTCCCGGTGTTCGGATATGCCAAACCGGTCCCGGTGGACTTTTCGCGGCTGCGCGGAGGGCGGACCGGCATGATCAAGGTCGCCGCGGCCGGTCCGCTCACGAACCTCGCGCTCGCGATTGTGAGTGCCCTGGGAATTCGTGCGATGGAGCGTTTCGCAAGCGGAGGAGCCCTGAACTCGGAAGTCGTTCAGCCTCTGGCCAGCATGATGGTGGCGTCGGTGTACATAAACGTGGGCCTTGGGGTGTTCAACCTTTTCCCTTTGCTGCCGCTCGATGGCGGTCGCGTGCTGGTGGGGATGCTGCCATTGCCGGCGGCTCGTGCATTCGCCCGAACCGAACCCTATGGCTTTCTGATTCTGCTGGTGCTGCTATATACCAATTCGGTTGAGGCCGTGATCAGTCCAGTTATTCAGACGGTCACCCACTTACTGCTGTGAGCGATAACTCCGAAACACCACCGAGAGTCGAGAACGACGCTACGCCACGCTTCCGATTGCCCATTTACGAAGGCCCGCTCGACCTGCTGCTGCATCTGCTCAAGCGCGCGGAACTCGACCCGCACGACGTAACCGCGAAGATAATCACTCAGCAGTACCTGGCCTACCTGGAATTACTCGACCAACTGAACCTGGATGTCGCGGGCGAATACCTGGTGATGGCCGCGACGCTGCTGCTCATCAAGTCGTTCTCGATGCTTCCGCATCCGGAACTGGCCGATACCGAGGAAGGCGAGGAACTCAAGCGCGACCTCATCGAGCGCTTGCTCGAATATCAGCGCTATCGCGAAGCCGCCGAGAAACTGGCCGCGCGCGCAATCCTGGGCCGCGACGTGTTTGTCGCGCAGGGCGAGCCGGCGCCTGAAGCCGACGGCAACGAGCCGCGTTTCAGCGTGTCGATTTTCGATCTGGTCGAGGCGATGGGCGCCGTTCTGAAGCGAATCGCCGACAAGACGCCGCGTGGAATCGTCCTGCGCGACATTCCGGTGGCCGAATGCATCCCGACGATTCTGGGCAGGCTGACGCAGCACGGACGCATCGAATTCATTGCGCTGTTCGAAGACGCGCACGATCGGCCGCTGATGATCGCGACTTTCATGGCGCTGCTGGAGTTGATGCGCCGTGGCGAGGTGGTCGCGTGGCAGGAGGTGCGCTTCGGCCCAATCATGCTCGAACGCCGCGCACCGGAAGCGACCACTGGACAGGCCGGACAATGAAAGTGGCGGTGGTCATCGCGGAGAAGCAGCACCCTCACCCGCGCGTCACGGCATTTGCGAAAAGAGCGCAAATACCGCGCCGCTTCACCCTCTCCCGTAAAAAGAACGGGCGAGGGGCAAGAGTCTGCAACGGAGCATAGGTGGAAGAGCAACGTCTCAAATCCATTCTCGAGAGCCTGCTGTTCGCGGCGGGCGAGTCCGTCTCCATAGGCCGCCTGCAAGCGGCCCTGGAGGAAGTACCGCGCGCCGAGATTCAAAAGGCGCTCACCGCGATGGCGACCGAGTACGCCGCCCAGAATCGCGGCCTGACGCTGGAGGAAGTCGCGGGCGGTTATCAACTGCGCACGTCGAAAGAACACGCTCAATACGTGCGCAAGCTGCTCGCTTCCAAGCCGCCGCGTCTCAGCCGTCCACTGCTGGAGACGGTGGCGATAATCGCGTACCGCCAGCCGATCACGCGGCCCGAAATCGAGCAGCTTCGCGGAGTCGATACGGGCGGTGTGCTGGAGACGCTGCTGGAGCGGCGACTGGTGAAGATCGCAGGCCGCAAGGAAGCGCCAGGCCGGCCGATGATGTATGCGACCACGCCGGAATTTCTAGAGACATTCGGACTGAAGGACCTCGACAGCCTCCCCGACCTCAAGGAGTTTCAGGAAATAGCGCGCGCCGTGGAGCAGGCAGAGACGGGTCCGGTGGAGAGCGTCGAGATACACCAGGACGCGCCCAAAACAGAATCCACAGATTTCGCAGATTCAGGAGATTCGGCGCGGACCTCGGAAGCATCAGCCGACAAGCCGAAAGAACCCGAGTAAGCAGCACCCTCAATTCAGACAGACCCGCGACTGAGAGCCCTTCTCCCGGAGGGCGAGGGAATGGGAGAGGATCGAGCCTAGCCGCCGGTGTCTTCGAAGGCCCCCGTGTCAGGCGTGTAGTTCTCGAAGCGGGTGTACTGGCCCAGATAGGTCAGCTTCGCGGTGTCTGTGGGACCGTTTCGCTGCTTCGATACGATTATCTCGGCCACCCCTGGTTCTTTTGTGTCCTTGTTGTAAACCTCATCACGATAAATAAAGGCTATGACATCTGCGTCTTGCTCAATGGCCCCCGACTCTCTGAGATCGGCCAGAATCGGCCTTCGATTTCCCTTGTCTCGCATTTCGACCTGACGATTGAGCTGCGAAAGAGCGATCACTGGAATGTTCAATTCTTTCGCGAGACCTTTTAGCGAACGCGAGACTTCCGAAATCTCTTTCTCACGCGATTCCCCAGGTCGCGACGAACGCATCAATTGCAAATAGTCCACGATGATCAACCCTAAGTTCGCGCTTTTATCTCGTTTGAGTCTGCGACATTTGGCCTTAAGTTGAAGCGGACTCACGTCCGACGAGTCATCGATAAAAATATTGGCCATGCTCAGACGATCGGCTGCTTCAATGAGTTTGGGGAAGTCCTGAGCCCTGAGGTATCCGGTTCGAACCTTGGCGCTATCGACACGTGCGTCTGAACAAAGCATTCGCAGCCCTAGCTGCTCCTTAGACATTTCGAGCGAGAAGAAAGCAACGCCCACAGGAGGATCTGCATACACTGCTGCGTGCGCCGCGATGTTGAGAGCAAGGGCACTTTTGCCCATTGAAGGACGCGCCGCGATAATTGCGAGATCGGATTTCTGAAACCCTGCCGTAATTCGATCTAGATCGAGAAAACCGCTAGGTACGCCCGTAACCAGTTCTTTGCGTTCGTAGAGTCGCTCCATGAGCGCTATCGAACTACGGGCGACCTCGCTCATGGAGTGAAACGAAGGTTTTATTCTACGTTCAGCAATCTCGAAGATCCGATGCTCCGCCTCGTCCAGGAATTCGTCGACGTTTCCCTGGGATTCAAACGCAGCGGTAGTGATCTCGGTCGCCGTTGAAGCGAGGCTGCGGAGTACCGATCTGTCACGAATGAGCCGGGCATAGTGAACGACATGCGCCGCGGTCGGAACTATTGACGCAAGTTCCGCGATATAAGCCGCACCGCCTATCCGCTCAAGTGTTCCTCGGACGCGCAGCGCTTCGGCAAGCGTGATCGCATCAACCGGAGTGTTTCGTTCGGTTAAATCCACCATCCCGCGGAAAATGTCGCGATGAGAATCCCGATAGAAATCCTCGGCGACAATAATCTCGAGCGCGTGATTAATCGCATCGTTGTCGAGCAGAATCGCGCCGAGAACACATTGTTCCGCTTCGAGATTTTGAGGGGGAACGCGCCTTAGAATATCGTCCGCACCATCCGCCACTGACCACCACCTCCAACACGTGTGCGCGAAAATTTATGAGGAGGGGATTATCGGCAACCCGCGCTCACGCAGCAAGAGTCTTTTTCAGATTCACATCTTATCCCAGCCCATATGCAGAGGATATGCACAGCAAATCCACAGTCAGCGGACGCGGCGGCGCGACGATTCCGCACGGGCCAGCAAGGGGCCCAGCGCGATGCCGAACAAGAATCCACCGATATGGGCCCACCAGGCTACCCCTCCAGCCATGGCACCTCGCGATCCTTCGGCGAGTCCTGCGTAAAGCTGCACGCCGAACCACAACAGCAGATACAGGACCGCGGGAACCTCGACAACCTGAATGAAAACGAACAGCGGCAGGATGGTCGTGATACGGGCGCGGGGATAGAAAACAAAATATGCGCCGAGCACCCCGGCGATCGCGCCCGATGCGCCGATTACCGGGACTTCCGATACAGGGGAAATCAATATGGTGGCGATGGCAGCGGCGATTCCCGAGGCCAGGTAGAAGAACAGAAAGCGCCGGCTCCCCAGCCGCCACTCGACCGCCGCTCCGAAAATGAACAGATAGAGCATGTTGCCCGCTATATGCAGGATTCCGCCGTGCACGAACATCGAGGTGACGATCGTCGCCAGCGGCGCCATCGCCTGCATCAGCACCTGCGGCGATACGAGCGCTACGAACGCCCGCATCGATGCGGTCACGCGGCCGGGAATCATCGCGTAGCGGCTCACGAAGTCCGCTACGTTCGTTCCGAGCGCGAGCTCGTAGGCGAATACCGCCAGGTTCGCCACGATCAGCACGCTGTTGATTGGCGTCAGACGGCGCGGCGCGGAGCTGTCACGAAGCGGGATCATTTGTGCAATAGATCGATCGCTGAGTCGCGCCGTATGCTACCGGTTGGCGGTAGGCGCGCGCGAGGACCGTGGACCTGATCCCTCCGCAAATCAGCGAGCAACGGAAAGTCACGCGCTTGAGGATCGGTGAATTGTGTGCGAGAAGTTCGGCGGGTCCACGTCATAACGATTTTGTGCAGCGCCCGAGGTCCGCTTTTGTGCATGTCATCAGCGGGCCGGACGCGGAACGGGCAATCATCCAGGAGGTCATTCCATGGAAATCGTCACGCAAGAAGTCAGCGTCGGAAGCGAGAAGATGCCCTGTCATCTGGCGCGCCCGGCATCAGGGGGCCCCTACCCCGCTCTCGTGGTCGTGATGGAAGCATTCGGCCTCAACGACCATATCAACGGCATCACCGGCCGCTTCGCCGCGGAAGGATTCGTGGCGATCTCGCCAAATCTCTACTTCCGCCAGCCCAACAACGTGGTCGCATACAACGATCTCCCAGGCGCCTTCCGCCTGATGGGATCGCTCACGGACGATCAGATCGTTGCCGACATGACCGCCGCGATTAACCATCTGAAGACGCTCAAAGAGGTAAAACCCGCTTTCGGCACCGTCGGATTCTGCATGGGCGGGCGTGTGAGTTTTCTGACCGCCTGCCGCAATGGCGACGTAAGAGCGACCGCGCCCTACTACGGAGGCGGGATGGTCACGTCGCGGCAGCCTGACGTGAAGCCGCCCATCGCTTATGTGGAAGGGCTCAAGGCGCCGGTGCTGGCTTTTTTTGGCGGCAAAGACGCCTTCATTCCGATTACCGAAGTCGACGCGTTCCGCGATGGGCTCAAGAAGGCCGGCAAGCCCGCAGAAATCGTTTTCTACGCCGATGCGGACCACGGTTTCATGTGCGATGAGCGCCCGTCGTACCATCCGCAGCACGCCAAAGAGGCGTTCGCGAAGACCATCTCGTTCTTCAAGCAGCATCTGGGCTGATCAACCTGGCGGATTGCCGTTGATAATCGATACAGCGCGGGCCGGCGGATTCCGCCGGCCCGCATTCTTTCTGATACTCGCGGCCACTATGGCGCTCGCCTCTTCCTGTTACTCGACCAGCTACCGCAGGGAGATGGCGGCCAACGCCGATCTCATAGCGAACCTCGCCGACAAGCTGGCGGACTACTGCCAGGCCGGGTTCGCCATCGACGGACGGCAGGTTTCATCGGAGGAGATGGGCGAGTTTTACTACGCGCTCAAGAAGGCGCGCGGGTTCTCAACGATGAGACACGACGAGTCCGACCGGGCATCGTATCGCAACTTTGAAGTGATGCTCGATCAATACGCGGCGTTCGTGCACTCGGCGGACGAGTACCGAATCGGCGGACACACCGATTCGGGAAAGCTGGCCGCCCTAATCCAGCAGCGCGACGCGGTCGAGCAGACCGCATCGCGCGTGCGCGCGGATTTGGCTTCAGAAGACTGAACGCAGCAGCTTGGCCGAATCCAGGGAAGGACTCTCGGCAGCTAAGCTCCTGCCGCACTTCCGAGACACACACAGGCTGGAAGCCCGTGCTACTCAACGAACCGGCCTCCTCTACGGCACAGGCTTCCAGGCTGTATTCCTGAATCGGTGTTCCTACCAGCTTTGGCCTGATACCCTACCCCTTCCAAGGTGTGCCGTAGCGGTCCAGGCACACGACCTCGCTTACCGGTCTGCGCTTGATCGGTCCGAACTTGTCGCTCGGATAGCCGATCGGCATCAGCGCGTAGGTCTGCACTTCAGGCGGCAGTCCCAGAATCGCCTTCACTTCATCTTCAAAGAACATGTGGATCGTGGTCAGCACGGTGCCGAGTCCGAAGGCGCGGCAGGCCAGGATGATGTTCTGCACGGCGGGATAGATGCTCGATCCGCCCATCCGCGCGAGATTGCGCATGGCAGCCGCTACTTCCGGCGGCAGTTGCGCGGGCTGCGCTCCCACCTGGGTCTGCTTCAGGCACGCGACCAGCAGCACGGGAGCATCGGCCATGTGATCGATCAGGTAGGTTGCCGAAGCCATCAGCTTGTCGTACTGCTTTTGCGCCATGTGTTCGGGGCGCGTGCGATTCGCATACAGCGCCATCAGGATTCCGCCGCCTTTGCGGTAGACATCACCGATCTTGCGGCGCTGCTCGGCGTCCTTTACGACCAAGAACAGCCACGTCTGCTCATTGCTGCCGGACGGCGCCCTGATGCCCGCGTCGAGAACCTTGGTGATTATTTCATCGGGAACCGGATCGGGCTTGAACCGGCGCAGGGCCCGGGCCGTGTAGATCGCGTCGAACAATCCAATTTCAGCCATAGGATTCTCCATTGTTCTTTTTCAGCCGGATGAGTATCGGCGATTGAAGAGAGAAAAAAAAGAGCGGCTGGAATCGCTTCCAACCGCTCGGTTCAATTCGAAAGCTGCGATGCTCGCTACTAAACCGGGGTCCGCTCCGCGTTCGTCTTGGAACGCTGCGGACCGAGCAGCATCTTGTACACCTTCTTGGAGTCTTCCGGATCGGTGACCATCGGTCCCGGCTGGTCGTGATGCTGCATGATCTTGTCGTCCGCGGTGAATTCACGCACGGTCGCGCAGTATTCGAGCAGCAGGCCGTTGGGATCGCGGAAATAGATCGACCGACACCATTCGTGATCCACGACCGGAGTGACCTCAACGCCACGCTCCGTCAGCATCTTGCGCTTTTCTTCCAGCGCCGCGATGTCGTCGCACCAGAAGGCGAAGTGATAGAACGCGCCCGGCAGACCTTGGGCGCTGTTGATGTCGGTGGCCCACTCCTCCGGGATGCCCGGCACTTTTTCGGGGCACATGAACGCGACCAGCGATCCATCGCCGGTGTTCAGAAACACGTGCTTGATCTTGCCGCCCTGCCCCGGCTCGAGGACATCGGCCCACGCGATCTCCCAGCCGAGTTTCTTGGTGTAGAACTCTATGGTGCGCTCGATGTCGAGGGTCGCGAGTCCCAGGTGATGTACTCCAGTACGCTTCATCGCTCAATCCTCCTGAACGGCAGTTCAGACCGCGTGCTTCTCATTTAAGTACCTCGCCACGGGATTTGTCAAAACCCGCTTGATCGATCGTTCAGGGATGTATGAACAACGGCGATCAGTGATTCGCCGCGCCGCCCGATTGGCCAAGTTCGTGACCCAGGGCCTGCATTTCGGTGCCGAAAGCCGTCCAATCTCCCGCACGCAGCGCGTCAAGCGCGCGATTGTAGTGCAGCGTCGCCGATTTCATGTCGGCCGGCCCCACCGGCACCACGGGCTCCGGGGCGCTGGTCTCGGCTTTGGTCAGTACCGGCGCCGCAGGGGCCACGCCGGCGGTGAACAATGCCTGTAGCGTCGAATCGAGCGTCTCGCCCATCACGATTCGGTCGCTGAAAGATGCGATCACGCGCTGCAATTCCGGCAACTGGCCGTTCTCCGCCCGAATGTAGAGCGGTTCGATGTACAGCAGGGAATCCTGAATAGGGATCACGAGCAGATTCCCGAACAGCACCTTGGAACCCATCTGGTTCCAAAGCGACAATTGGCGCGAGATTTCGGGATTCTGATTGATCCGCGCCTGGATCTGATACGGCCCGAAGAACAGACGATCCTTAGAGAACGAGTACTCGAAGAGATGGCCGTAGTCGGCGCCGTCGCATCGCGCGGCCAGCCACGAGATCATGTTGTCACGTCCCTGCGGCACCATCGGCAGCATCAGGATGTATTCCGCCTTGGATTCACCGGGCAGCCGCATGATCACGTAGTACGGCTGCATCGCGATGGTTTCATCTCCGTAGTTTTCGCGCGGAAACCCCCACAGGTCTTCCCGATTGTAGAACACCTGCGGGTCGGTCATGTGGTAGGTGCGGTAGATGTCGGCCTGAATCAGGAACAGGTCTTCGGGATAGCGGATGTGGGCGTGCAGATCGTCGGGCAGCGCGGAGAGCGGCTTGAACATGCCCGGAAAAATGCGCTCCCAGGTTCGAATTATGGGGTCGTCAGGATCGGAGACGTAGAAGTCGGTAGCGCCCGTGTAAGCATCGATCACTATCTTGACCGAATTGCGGATGTAGTTGATCCCGTCCGCGTTGCGCTGCGAATACGGGTAGTACGCGCTGGTAGTGTAGCCGTCCACGATCCACACGATGCCGCCATCGCGGATGACGGGGTACGGATCGCGGTCCAGGTTCACGAACGGAGCGATGTAGGCGATGCGCTCCAGAATATTGCGCCGAAACATGATCTTGCTCTTCGGCACGATATTTTCGGTCACGAGCAGATTGATGTCCTTGCAGAAGATGCTGAACAGCAGCCGACGCAGGAACCCGGAGACCGGCACGCCGCCCCCGCCCTTGTAAAAACTGAACACGTTGTCCGAGCCGCTTGGGTAGTCAAATTCCGGGGTCGCCGAATCGACGATCGCGTAGTTGTCGCGCTCTTCGCCGAAATAGACGCCCGCCTGAGTGATCTTGAACCCCACGTTGGAGGCAGGCGGGATGTTCTTGATGTAGAAGATCGGCAGTCCTTCGGTGTCCTTCTCATTCACCGGGCTCATTGCGAGCCCCGCGCCATGCGTGAACTTGAGATGCTGGTTGACCCAGGTCTGGGCGTTCTCGGGCAGCTGATCGACATTCATCTCGCGCGCCGAGAGCATGACCTGCGTGTAGTTGCCATTCACCCAGTAGCGGTCGATATCGACGTCTTTGAAATCGTAGTAGAGCCGGATTTCCTGGAGTTGGCGGTAGGTGGCAATGAGCGGGCGTGGATCCCACAGGCGGATGTTCTTGATAGTCGGGGCATCCTGCGCCAGCGATGCCATGGTGAGCGTTCCCAGACCACCGAAAGGCTTCACATCCACGCCGCCGAGCTTGTACGCGCGCCGCGTCATCGCGATGTTCTGCTCGATATATGGCCGCTCGATCCGCAGTTCGTCCGGTTTGACCCACAGCCGTTCGATAACCGGCTCCATGAAGCTCAGAATCAGCGAAGGACCGAACGAGATTACCGCTGCGATGACCAGCCTTCTAAGCCCGCGCTCGGAGATATTCGCAAAGCACAGCGCCGCGGCGAGAAGCGCGAGCAAGGCCAGCAGCCACAGGCCGGGGCGCCACAGGACCGAATCGACGTAGCGGAGCCCGAACACGACTCCGTTGGTATGAAGGAGCAAGCCGAAACGGCTCAGCCAAAAGCTGAAGGCGCGCTGGACGAAGAACAGTCCCAACAGGACCGAGGCATGGGTCACCGCCGCAGGAGAAATGCGCGGCGGCGTTTCACGAAAGTCCAGCGCCCCGCGCGACCAATAGAGTGCCGCCGCGACCGCGGCCGCGAAGAACAGGATCAGCAGAAAGAGATCGCGCAGACCTTCCAGCATCGGCAGCAGAAAGACGTAAAACCCGACGTCGTGGCCGAACGCCTGCTCCGTGACGTGGAACGGCTGCCCGTAAATCCCCTTCAGGTAAACGTCCCAGCTTGCGGCCTCGCCCTGCGCGGCGAAGATCGCCAGCACCGCGGCCGCTGCGATCACGATCGTCCGCCATGGTACTCGATCGCCAAGTGCGCGCATCATTTCCGGCAGGTTGACCTCGACCATTTCGTCGGCTTTGCGGACTACGCGAAGCCGTTCGCGATCGCGGCTGGATCCGAGGGCCGCCAGTCCGCTGGCCGCGATCGCGAGGAAGGCGACCAGCCATACGGCGACGAAAATCGCGATCTCCGCGCCGACCGTTGTCGCGAAGACACTGCCGTAGCCGAGCGAGCGGAACCAAAGCAGATCGACGAAAAACTGATCCGCCATCGACAGCAGCAAGAGCGCGACTATGATGGCCGCCGCAAGGCCGAGCAGGAGGATTGTCCGTGGGCGCATCTGGGTGGGGACTATCGGCCGCGCGCAATCCGGCTCACGTGCTCACGCACCACGTCGGGAGGGCTGAGCCAGATAAAGACCTTGAGCGCGGCTATCGCAACCAGGATCCAGTCCAGTTCGCCCACAATCGGAATGAAATCCAGCTCGATTGCGGGCGGTGACAGCATCAGGAGGAAGGCAAGCACTGGGACCATTTTCGCAAGCAGTGACACGCGCTCATCTTTCATCAGGCGCCAGAATACCCGGACGAATTGCGGCATAAAGGCCACCAGCCGGCCCATCTGCAAAGGCGGTAACAGGCGCATGCGGAGGAATTGCCAGAACATCGCAGGGTACCCGATGCAGTGACTCTAGCACACAGCCCCACCGGTGTTGCCATCGGTTTGCGGGAGCCCGGCAAGGTTTTTCTGGTAGAATTGGCTCGTGGAGAAGAGGGTAGCGGATTGAAACGACACATGGCGCTTGGCGATTTTCTGGTCGCCTACCTTCGCAAAATCGGCGTTGATCATATTTTCGGAATTCCGGGCGACCTTGCCCTGAAACTGTTCTTCGCGCTGGGCCGCAAGCACGGGATGAAGATCGTCACGCTGTCGCATGAGCCGGGCGTCGGCTTCGCCGCCGACGGATACGCGCGGGCAAGCGGCAAAATCGGGGTCGCGTGCGTGACCTATGGGGCGGGCGGACACAACATGGTGAACCCGGTCGCGGGCTCATTCTCCGAGCGCGTGCCGATCCTGATTTTTTCAGGCGGCCCCGGCGAAGAGGAACGCAAGCTGGGGACGCTGATTCATCATCAGGCCCGCGAGATCGAGTCGCAGCATCGCATCTACCAGGAAGTCACCTGCGCATCCCGCGTGCTGACCGACCCGCGCCGCGCGGCGCAGGATCTGCACGATGTAGTCCGCGCCATTTGGGCCGAGCAGCGGCCCGGTTACATCGAGATTCATCGCGACATGGTCGATCAGCTCATCGAGGTGCCCGACGCCTTGATCGAATGGGACGGGCACCTGCATTTCCGCGAGTCCGATGCGCGCAAGGTGGAGGAAGCGGCGCGCGAGACCGCCGCGATGTTCAATGAGAGCCGCCATCCAATCGCGATCGCCGGCATCGAAATTCATCGCTACAAGGCCTCGCACGAACTGGTCGAGCTCGCCGAGAAGATGGGCGCGCCGGTATGCACGACGGTACTGGGCAAGGGCGCGTTCCCGATGGACCATCCGCTTTACATGGGCGTTCACGTGGGACCAATCAGCCCGCCGCCGATCGTCGCGCGCATGGATGCGGCCGACTTCGTGCTCAACCTCGGCTGCCTCAAGACCGACATGAATTTCGGCAATCGGCCGCCGCGCGTCATTCAGGGGCGATCGGTGTGGGCGGTCGATCGTAGGGTCGACGTCAAGTACCACACCTATATCGATGTTGGCGTGCGCGACTTCGTGCGCGCGCTGCTCAAGCAGGACCTCAAGCGGTATCAAGAGGATGTAGCGTACGCCGACAACCTGAACGACGTGCCGGCGCGCGACGGCAGCCAGATTCGTGTCGGGCAGATTCTGCTCGCGGTCAACCAATTTCTGGCGGAGCATCGCCGTTACATGGTCGTCGCGGAATCGGGTGACATGCTGTTCGGCGGCCTGGACGTACGCGTACCGCATCACGGCACCTATCTCGCCCAGGGCTTTTACGCATCGATGGGGTTTGCGGTCCCGGCCGCGATCGGCGGGCAGATCGCATCGCGGCTTCGCCCGCTGATATTGTGCGGCGATGGCGGGTTTCAGATGACCGGCCCCGAGATATCGCACGCGCCGCTTCTCGGCCTGAATCCGATCGTCCTGGTAATCAACAACGGCGGATGGGGCATCTTTCGGCCCATCGTCAAACGGCGTGAACTGCTGGACATTCCGCCGTGGCCGTACGCAAACCTTGCCCGGGACTGGGGCGGAGCCGGCTTCGAAGTGCGCACGCTCGCGCAGCTTCGGCGGGCGCTGGTGGCAGCGCACAAGTCCCGCGCTTTTGCGATCATCGATGTTCGAGTCGGGCGCGACGATCTGTCCCCCGTCACGGTGAAATACATCAAAGCGGCGGCGAGGCGCTCGCAAGCGCCGCGCCGGCGGAGCACCCGGCGAGGTTCCAGCCGATGAGCCGTCCCCGACCGCATCCTTTCGAATGGAAGGTGCCGGAGCATTTCAACTTCGGCGCAACGATCGACCATTACGCGGAAGATCCGAACCGCGTAGCGCTGCTGTGGGAAGACCATGAGGAGCGGCGCGCGCGGCTCACCTTCGCCGACATCGCATCGCAATCAAACCGCATCGCCAATGTGCTCTCGGGTGTCGGCGTCAAGCACGGCGACCCCGTGCTGCTGGTGCTGCCACGCATCACGATGTGGCAAGCGGCCTTCATCGGTACGCTCAAAATGGGCGCTATCGTCATTCCGTGCACCTCGATGCTGCGCGAGAAGGATCTCATCTATCGCGCGAATCATTCCGGCGCTCGCGCCATCATCGCGGGAAACGAAGGCGCGTCGATGATCGGAGAGCTGCGCAGCCAGTGTCCGGGGCTCGAATACTATTTGATCGCCGGCAGCGCGCGCACCGGATGGCTCGGGCTACCCGAGGCGATGCAACAGGCGTCCGCCAGTCACAAGATTGCCAGGACGCGATCCCATGAGCCTGCGATTTGCTACTACACTTCCGGCACGACCAGGGAACCCAAAGCCGTTCTGCACAGTCACGCTTACACGTGGAGCCATCAGTACACCGGGCGGGACTGGCTCGGCCTGAAGCCCGGAGACATGCACTGGACGACTTCCGACACTGGATGGGCCAAGGCCGCCTATGGAGTCCTGTTCGGCCCCTGGATGAACGGCATCACCACGTTCATGTACAACGGCCGCTTCGAGCCGAGAAAGGAACTCGAATTGCTGAGCCGCTACAAAGTGACCAGCTTCTGCGCGCCGCCGACCGAGTACCGGATGCTAATCAAAGAAGACCTGACCCGACACAAGTTCCCTGCGCTTCGGACCTGCACGGGCGCGGGGGAGCCGCTTAATCCCGGAGTTATCCAGGTATGGAAGGAGCAGCTCGGACTCGACATTCGCGACGGTTACGGCCAAACCGAGACGATTATCCTTGCCGCAAATCTGCCCGCAATGAAGATCAAGCCGGGCTCGATGGGCCTGCCGTTTCAGGGCCATGACGTGCGAGTGGTGGACGAAGATCTTAAGGAGACCAAAGACGGCGAGGTCGGGCAAATAGCAGTGCGAGTCAATCCGCAGCGGCCGCCGTCGTTGTTTCTCGAATATTGGAAGAATCCCGAGGAAACGGCTGCGGTCTTTCGGGGCGACTACTATCTGACGGGCGACCATGCGACTCGCGACGACGATGGTTATCTGTGGTTTGTGGGACGCGCCGACGACGTCATCATCTCGGCGGGCTACCGGATAGGACCGTTCGAAGTGGAAAGCGCCCTGCTCGAGCATCCCGCCGTGATGGAATCAGCGGTTGTCGCGAGCCCCGATCCGGAACGCGGCTCGATCGTGAAGGCGTTCGTGCGGCTCAGGCCGGGCCAGGAAAAGGGCGCCGCTCTAGTGCGGGAGTTGCAAGAGCACGTCAAACGCATCACGGCGCCCTACAAATATCCACGCGAAATCGAATTCACGGACGAATTGCCGAAGACCATCAGCGGCAAGATCCGGCGCATCGATCTCCGCAAGCATGAGGAAGAAAAAAAGCGCTGGTAATCCGGCGCTCTATCTTCTTTTCGTTCCCCCTTCCCTTTCCGTGACAAAGTTCCCTCTCCCTCCTCCGGGAGAGGGTGGCTCGCGAAGTGAGACGGGTGAGGGTCGGCTGAATTCTCGCCAACATTCGCGATGATCATATCGACCCTCATCCGGCGCGCAGCGCACCACCTTCTCCCGGTGGGAGAAGGACTACGGTGTTAGTTCGCAGGCTCTCGATCGATAAATCGGGCCAATACCTAGTCCATTCCAGTTCATATACTTCGCGTTGAATCTTCAACAGCTCGTCAAACATCTGTATCGCCCACTTCACTCTGGCTACTTAGAATGTAACTACGCTTGCTCCTGAAACCGGTCCGGCGGCTGCTGAGGAGAATGTGTGGAAAAGAACCGGCTGAGCTACGGGAATCATTCGCTCGACAGACACGCATCGGGCATTCGACACATTTGCGTCGTCACCGAGACGTATCCTCCCGAGGTAAATGGAGTTGCTCTGACTCTGGGGCACCTGGTGAAGGGCCTGCTGGCGCGCGGCCATGCAGTCTCAGTTGTGCGTCCTCACCAGCAGGGGTCTGACAGCCTCGGTCGCGATTGTGAATGCAGCGTTACTACTGTTAGCGGCTTGCCCATACCAGGATATGGCGGGCTGCAGTTCGGCTTGCCGGCTGGCGGGCTACTGCGACATTGCTGGACGCAGCGCCGTCCGGATGTCGTTTACGTGGCTACTGAAGGGCCACTGGGCTGGTCAGCGGTTCGCGCGGGACGGCGCCTGGCAATTCCGGTCTTTAGCGGCTTCCATACCAACTTTCACAGCTACTCGAAGCATTATCGCCTCGGCTGCCTGCAATACCTTATCCTTCGGTATCTGCACAGGTTTCACAATCGAACCATTGGCACTCTCGTTCCCAGCGCGGATCTTCGCGATCGGCTGCGCGCGCTCGGGTTCAAGAATGTCAGTTTCGTAGGCCGCGGCGTCGACAGCCATCTGTTTGACCCGAAGCGACGCTGCCACGAATTGCGGCGCCACTGGGGTCTATCGGACAAGGATCTGGCTGTACTCTACGTCGGACGGATCGCGTACGAGAAAAACCTGAGCCTCGCGATAGACGCCTATCGCGCGATGAAACAAGTCGCCGAATCGGCGAAGTTCATCATCGTAGGGGACGGCCCGCTCCGCATGTCTTTGCAGAACGAACATCCCGACCTCATCTTTTGCGGCGCGCAGATCGGGGAGCAATTGGCAAAGCATTATGCCTCCGCGGATGTGTTTCTCTTTCCCAGCGAGACGGAAACTTTCGGAAACGTGACTTTGGAAGCGATGGCAAGCGGATTGGTAGTCATCGCGTATGACTACGCCGCAGCCACATCGCACATTACTCACGGCGAAACCGGCGTGCTGGTGCCCTATGGCGACTCGAAAGCATTCGTCAACTCATCTGTGAGGCTGATTCTCGCATCACGGCCCCTTGACGAAATACGAAGGCGAGCGCGCGAACATGCCGCCTCTATAAACTGGGCGCGCGTAGTCGAGCGGTTCGAAGCCCTGCTGATCGGGGCGCACGATCAGAGCCAGACCCTAACTAATTCCGCAATAGGACACCGAGGTTTGGCCGTGGCCGCGAGAGGGAGGACCTGAAGATGTTGCCCGATGGAGCGCTGGCGAAGTGGGTAGAGTGGTTTGGCTTGAGTTCGACTGGGGCGGCGAAGCTCGAGTGGAACAGGGGGCGGTTTCTGCTGGTACTGCTTCTGTTGGTTTTCGCGGTCTGGGCGTGGCGAAAGCTGGTCAAGACCCTGATGACCCTGCGGGCTATGGCGTTGACGCCCGCCCTGTCACGGCGATTGTCGAAATGGGTGAAGTCTCGTGACTATTCGGCGGAAGAATTCCTGCGTGCCGATGGCGCCGGCGAACGATGGATTGAGCTTCGCAAGAAGGCCATCGACCGTCTCGCGGACTTCTTTCGGGTGCGGCACGCGAAATCAATCGCATGGGCAAACGAGATTCGCGAGAGCTTCTCCGATCTGCGCTTCACCGACGCCAACCGCGTCCCTTTCCCGTTCATGCGGCAGATGCGCGAACGCTTCAACCTCTGCTCGGTGGTAACGGCTTCGGAAGGTCCGAAGCTTCGCGATCTCGATGGCAACTGGACTCTGGACGTGAGTGGCTCTTACGGACTCAATGTCGCCGGCTTTGATCGGTACAAAGCATGGATGGAGAAGGGCTGGGACCGCGTGAAAGACCTCGGCCCCGTCCTGGGTCCCCTTCATCCGGTGGTCGCAGAGAATATCACCCTGCTCAAGTCCATTTCGAAAATGGATGAAGTCTCGTTTCATATGAGCGGCACCGAAGCCGTAATGGCTGCGGTGCGCCTGGCGCGCTTCAATACCAAAAGGAAGCTGATCGCCTGCTTTTCCGGGGCTTATCACGGATGGTGGGACGGCGTGCAGCCAGGGCTTGGTAGTGAGCGGAATATCGATGATTGCCTGACCCTCAAGGACCTTGACCCTGCATCGCTGGATCTCATTCGTTGGCGAGCAGACGAGATCGCGGGGGTTCTCGTGAATCCGGTTCAGTCGTTTCACCCCAATTCGCCGCCGCCCAGCGACACGGTGTTACTCACCAGCGGCGCTCGCAAAACTCAGGATTCGACCTCCGATTACGCCAACTGGCTTCACAAACTGCGCGACGTCTGCACAGCATGCGACATTCCGCTGATCTTTGACGAAGTATTTAGCGGGTTTCGCCTGGCTCCCGGCGGCGCCCAACAATACTTCGGCGTTCAGGCTGACATTGTCGTGTACGGAAAAACCGTCGCTGGCGGAATGCCGATCGGCGTGGTTTGCGGCAAGAGAGACCTCATGCGGCGCTTCGATCCCGAACATCCAATTCGCATCGCCTACGTAATCGGTACGTTTTCCGCACACCCGCTCGTGATGGGCGCGATGAATGAATTTCTGAAATGGGTAGTGCAACCTGCGGCGGCTCAACTCTATAACGAAGCGACGCAGCGGTGCGCGCAGTGGGCCCATTCGACCAATCGGATGCTTGCCGAATCGTCGCTGCCGGTCCGGGTGGTGCACCTCACAACCATATGGACGGTGCTGTTCAAGGAACCCGGCCGCTATAACTGGCTCCTTCAATACTATCTGCGGGCCGAAGGCGTTACGCTGAGCTGGGTCGGAACGGGCCGTTGTCTGACGAGCCTGGACTTCACGACCGAAGACTATCGCGAGTTGCAGACCAAGCTGTTCAATGCGGCTCAACAGATGAAACGCGACGCATGGTGGTTGAGCGAAGAACAACAACCAGAGAGAGACAAACTAATGCGAATCCGACTAATTCGGGAAATGGCGGGCAGCCTGGTGCGGGTCCCGGAACCAGTGGCCAATTTCTGTACCGAAATAATGCGCCGCAAGCACGATGACCATCTCGCGTCGCACAGCAACGCCATTAATCAATTTTTTCACTTGCTCAGTTCAACCACCTTCATCTTCTGTTACGTATTCATCTTCTTCAATCTCACACAAGCGATGATGCTGGGTCTGGCCGCACTCTTTGTGCGACAGTTTGGACACGCGATATTGGAACCGCCGTGTCACGACAAAGAGCAACTACTGCTCGGGTTTAATACTCGAGATAAGAGCCTCGTAGTGGCGGGATATCTTTTGATTCCTGTCATCCTGTTGGTTAGAGCCCCGGCCCTGAACTTCGAAACTCTCACTTCGATCGCGTCAACAATCGCCCTCTTGTGGTTCTTGATGACGCTGGCGGTGGTCTTCGGGCACGTCGGGTATCTCGTGCGGAAGTACGACTTTCGGACCTCAATGATCTGGTTCGTCAAGCTCGCAACCGATCCCATCACCGATATCGGAGCTTACTACAACAGTCCCTATCGACTCTTGCAGCGATCTGGCGTTCGAAAGCGCGAAGCGGCCTAGTCTTGGTCCTTTTGGTCGCGGCCGCCCTGCTGGCCGTCGAGCGCATAGCCTACGTTTGGGCATGGCGCCGGCCCGAGTCGTTTCTCGAGTTTTGCGCTTACCCCGCAGTGGCATCGCTCGGCGAGCCGGTGGTCGTACTGGAGAAGCTCTTCTATTGCTTCAAAGCGGTTCAATTCACGGTGTTTACCGGATGGTGCTATTTCTATGGAAATGGATCGCTCTCACCTGCCGGAAATATTCTGGCGCTGGCACTAGGCGGGGGATCGATCGTCACCGGCCAAATTCTCAACTTCAGCGTGTTTTATCGATTGGGTTCGATCGGAGTCTTTTACGGCAATCGATTCGGCTATGAGGTTCCCTGGCACAGCGAATTCCCTTTTTCGCTTTTGAAGCATCCGCAATACGTTGGCACTCTGCTTTCAATCTGGGGGTTTTTCCTGGCGATGCGCTTTCCGCATTACGATTGGTTCGCGCTGCCCGCTCTTGAAACGGTCTACTACGTCTTGGGCGCGTACTTCGAACAATAGGGACGGCGGGAGAAGCGCAGGTTTCGATAGATTCGCATCATCGAGCCACCGATCGGACGCGGATCTGAGACATAGTAAGAACTGATCTGCTTAAGCCGCGGACCAACGTCTGCGATGAAGTTGAGCATCGGTCCGCGCACCGAGGTCTCGTAGCGATTTTTGTTCGCGTTGAACCACTCTCGACCATTATTTCGGGTGAGTTCTTCGAAAAACCCGAAAAACCCCGGACCGAAATAGCGACGACTAGATTTGCCTTCATTGCTCCGCATGGGCTGAGATGCAGATCAGCGCCTGACGCTGAGCGCCTTCCCATTGCGCAGATAGGCCGTGAACCACCGCTCGCTGCGCATGATCTGCTCTCTATAAGTGGCGGTTTTGTCGAGGCCTCGCAGAGCGGGAGCATACTGACCGAGGAACAAATTTGCTGAAATCAGGAGGCCGCCGGCTCGGAGCAGCCGTTCGAAGTGCCCCAAGTCGACCACAGATTCGGCAGGGTCTCCGTCGAAGAAGATGAGGTCGTAAGGACCCCGCAGGTCGGGCAGAATAATTTCCCCCCAGCCTACAAGCACCCGCACACGTCCGCCCATCTTCTCGGCTTCGATGTGGCGCCGAGCCACCTCCGCGTGTTCGGAGTCGTGCTCCAGAGTTTCGACGGAGACGTTGTCACCCGCCCCGTGAGCGAGCGAAAGGGCGCTGTAACCAAGGCCGCAACCTACTTCCAGGATTCGCTGGGCACCTGTGGATGCGGCAAGCGCGCCAAGCAGAGGCCCATCCGGGGAAGGATAGACGTCGCAGCCATGCTGGCTTCGGTGCTGGTCTGAAGCTTCGGCAATATGCCGAAACTTGTCCGAAGAGCGGGTTTGTTTTTCAATCCAATCGTTGACCGCTTGGGCCGTAGTTGGTTCGTTCGGTGAGAGTGGCATTGTTACCCTCCTGGAGGTTTTGCACACGAGCTTCGCAGCATCACAATGCTGAAGGAAGTTTCCCAATGAACGAACTGGAAACGCGTAAAGTTGATCAGGTGACCAGATTCCGTCAGCCGTAGCGGGAAGGCTAGCTGCGGACCAGGAAATGTCCGCACAAGTCAAGTCAGCGGCTGGTAAAGGAATTCTTCAGCACATCGATTTTGCCGGCGAACTCCTCGAGGTCGACCTCGGTCGTCTCCAACACGCGCGCGACCATGCCCCAGAAACCAACCGACATCACCAGCTCGACGATTTCGGTGGCGCCCATATGCTTCTTGAGCGCGTCGAGCGTCTGGCGGCTTCCCTTTACGTTGCGCGCGACTTCGTCGGTAAACTTGAGCACCAGCCGGTCGAGGTCGCTGAAGCATTGGGCGCTTTCCCAATTTTCGATCGCGCCGACCTGTTCTTCGGTCACTCCGGCGCTTTTGGCAATCGGGACGTGCTGCGTCCATTCGTAGACCGACTTACTAACCTTGGCGGTATGGAGAATCGCAAGTTCGCGCAGCCGAGCATCGAGCTTGGAGCGAGTCAGCAAAGAGTTGCCGAGCATCGAGAACGGATAGAACGCGGCATCCGAGTTGGCGATCATCCTCGCCACGTTCATCTTCACGCGTCCGCGGTTCAGAATCTCGCGGGTTTTTTCCGGAACTTTGGTCTCGTCGGCGTACGGCAGCAACGCCATCGTTGTGTCCTCCCTGGTTCGCGCCGAAGGTGCGCGTTCTTGCGCGACGCTAGTACCATGCCGCCCGCGAATGCAAACTACCCGTGGGAAAGCGTTGTCGGGGCGTTTCCGACGAGTCAGTGACTTTCCGCGAGCAAGGCAGAACGCCCCGGTTGCGGTGCCTTGGAAAGCCTTTGGACTCCAATCCGGGCTCAGACTTTGCGTTTGCAAACTGCGGGTCTCGGTGCGAGTCTGAGTCGGGTTTCAAAATGTAAATTCCGCCTTAGTTCGTGTCGCTCGAAAGCAATCCAAGCCCACCGCACAGCTTGCAGCCAGGCGCCCGACCAGACAGATGAAGCGAACCGACTCAAGCGCGAGCCTCGTGCGTGAATAGCAGGGCGAGCGACGACGCTCAACGCATCTTCCGTCTCGACACGCATGATTTCGCGTGGGTCATAGCTGGGTCGCTGGTATTCGCGGCGGTATTTTTTTTCCCGATCCTATGCGACATCAGCTACCTGGGGCCGGGCTTGCATGATTGGCTGCTTGCGGGGCCGCATTTCAGCAAGCTGACTGAACTTCCTATTAACAACGACTCCGACCTGTTCGAGCAACTCCGTTGGGTACCCTACTATACGCTGACGCATTACCATCAATGGCCGTTCTGGAATCCCTACAAATGCGGCGGGATGTCGATGCTAGGCAATCCGGAATCGGGCATCGTCACTCCGTTCCTGCTGATCTACCTGATGGGTGGGATGCTGGCCGGATTCTTTCTTGAAATTTACCTGCATATCGCGATTGCGTTTGCCGGTGGCTATGTGCTGGGACGCGAGCTTGGGCTGCGCCCTGTGGCCTGCGTAGTGCTGGCGGGTATGTTTCCTTCGAGTTCGTGGCTGCCGCTTCATATCGCGTTTGGTCATCTGAACTTTCTTTCGGCCGGGTATTTGCCGTGGATTATCGCGATGCTGCTGGCGGCGTGCCGGCTGGGACAAGCTTTTCCGGCCGCAATCGGCGGCTTGATCTGCGCGCTGACCCTGACCGAAGGCAACTACGCATTCCCTTTTGCGGTGATACTGGTTGCGATCGTCGCGACGACACTTGCAGTAACCACGCTGCGCGTGCGGCCGCTGATAATGGCGGCGATAATCGGTGTATTTGCGTTCGCCTTTTCCGCCCTCAAACTCATACCTGTCCAGGAAATGCTGAGGCTTCATCCGAGGGACTTCGGCGGCTCAGGGCTTACGTGGACCGGCGCAATGATCTCGCTCTTTTCAAGAAGCCAGGACGCTTACCGTCCGAGTCCCAGCGTATGGTACATGGTTGAATATGGAGGCTATCTCGGTGCGCCGTTCGTCGCGCTTGCGCTCGCAGGGATAGTCTCGGGACCGCGGCGCGCTTTGCCATTCGTTCTCGGAGGCGTGGTTTTCTTTCTGGTGTTTATGGGTGACACCGGGCCGCATGCCCTGGTCACCTACCTTCGCGAACTCCCATTGGGAAGGAACATCGGAATATGCGGCCGCTGGGTAATTCCGGTGGTGTTCTGTGTCGGCGTATTGGCGGCGCTAGGTGCACAATTTGTGTGCGATCATTGGGGGCGCTGGGGCCCGCGAACTGCGGTTGTGCTGTTGAGCCTCGGGCTGATCGATGCGTGGGTGGTTGGGTCGCCGAACTACCGCTATCTCTTTCACTATCACCTTGATCGCCCGCCGTGGTCCGAATCGTTCCGTCAGTTCTGGGTGGGAACGCCGATCATCATGACCTATATAGCCCAGGCGAATATGGGTTCAGTAAATTGCGAAGCCTTCGGCTATCACGTGCCGAACAACAGTGTGTTGGGGTACAATCAGAAAGGATATCCCGGTGAATATTTCTTGTTGGATAGTGGCGCGGTCCGTCAGACTGAATGGACGCCGAACCGTTTGACTTTTGATATTTCTGCGACTGCCCCGACGACGCTAGTGGTCAACCAGAATTTCGATATCGATTGGCAACTGGAATCCGGAAACGGCACGATGGCTGAAGACCAGGGACGGCTCGCGGTCAAGCTCCCGGCAGGCAATCAACGACTAACTCTATTCTACCGACCTCAGCATATCGTGCTGGCCCTGCTAACGACTCTAGGCGGATGGGTTGCGTTCGTCCTCCTGTGGTGGTGGGAGCGTTGGCCCGCCGCCCGCGGTTTCCGTCGCCGTTGATCCTGACGATTCCGGGCGCGCACGATTTCGCGGGATCCATTGCGCTTACCCGGCGGATGCTTTGCGGTGGAACAGGCGGATGTCACCACGGTGGAAAATCTCCTCGCACCCGGGGGGCGGAAGCTTCAACCAGATCATCGGCGATTCCGGTGTACAGCGAATAGAGCAATTCGCCTTTCCAGGTGACGGATTCGGGAGCGACGTGTATGACACGAGTCGCTGGGGTGATGCGACCGACGCGGATCTCGTCGCGAAGTCTCCAGATAAGAGCAAATTCATCAGGGCTTCCCGCTCGTCTTTTATGGAGTTGGTGAGAAATGAGACGCTAATACCAGGCCATTCGCGAATGCAAACTATTCGTGGGAATGTGGCGTCGCGAACGTTTGCGATGCCACTATGTGCTGAAAGTACGGCTGGAGAATCAGCGTGCCAAGCGCGCGTGAGAGTGCGACCGAGAGAGATTCCGCAGGCTCCGTCTCGAGCGGGAAAAATACTTCGCCCCCTACCGGTGCAGGCGGTTCTTCTTCGGTTCCGGTCGTCACCGTGGAGTACAGGTGCGGATTTGCGCGGGTGGACAGGGTAAATCGAAGCCTCACCTGTGCCTTCATCGAAAAGTATTGCCCGTGAACCGTTTGCTCCATGCCGAACCGCTTGTTCACCGCGGCATCTTCAATCTCGACCGCGAGCATCAGGGCCACATCGGGAGGGAACGCACTGCCGGGCGCGGAGGCCAGGGCGAATGGCTTGAGGCCCGCGCCGGCGAGACCCTGCACAACGGCGTCCGTGGCAACGCCGCCCAAGTCCTTTACATAAAGCTCGCCGGCGACCGAATTGTCCGCGTTGTAGATCGAGCCCGCCTTGAACCTTCCGCTCGCGTAGGATCCCGTGGCCGGCACGACCGCGATACTCACTGGACTAAATAGATGTTCGGTGCCGGCGACGAATCCCGGTAGATAATGGACCCGCAGAGTTGTTCCGCGGTCGCACGCGCCTGCAATGCTTGCGGCGATCGCCGCGACGATTAACGGAAACGCGCGCCCCGGGGCAGAGGATCGCATCCTGCTAGGGCTCAGGCCGCCCCACTGGCTGATGCCTTTCGCGCCACCAGAAGAGCACGATCGCGATGCCCAGCACTGCAACTCCGAGGGCAATCCATCGCGACGCGAGGTGGATCATGTCCACCACTCGAAAAAGTTCGTCTCCAAGCAGATAGCCGACCGTCACGACCAGAAAGCACCAGACGAACGCGCCCGACACGTTCCATCCCAGAAAGCGCAGGAACGGCATCCCCACGGCACCCGCCACTGGACCGGCCATAAAGCGCACGCCCGCTATGAAGCGCGCCATGAATACTGCCTTGCTACCATGCGTGTGAAAGAAAACCTGCAGGCGGTCGTAGCGATGACGCGCGAAAGGATAGCTGGGAGCGAGCCAATTCATCAGCCGCTGGCCCCCGGTGCGGCCCAGCACGTAACCGCAGGAATCGCCCGTCACCGCGCTCGCAATAGTGATGACGTAGACCCAGCGCAACTCCAGGATGTCGCGCCCGGCCAGAAATCCGGCCGCGAGCAGCACCGTTTCCTCCGGCACCGGGACTCCGAGATTGCCGATGAAGACGCAGACGAAAATTCCCAGGTAGCCCCAAGTCGTGAGCCAGTCTGCAATGTGCTCGGGTCTGAGAATTTCGTGCATGCGCCGCTCGTCGATGCTTCATCCGCGGCGATCCCGCCACAGACAGCATCGGATAGTCTAGCCTGCGCCAAGCGCGCGCGGAACTCTATGAAGCGCACCATGCCGGTGAGGCGCGGAGCAGAACCTGTTTGCGTGACAGGGTGCCGCGCGTACAGCGAAGTGTCGGAGGGACCGCTCGAAACAGAGGCATTCCCTGGGCGTTGGATCACCATCACAGGCGTTCCGGTTTCTCCGGGGCCGCCGGGAGAGACGTTGGACTAAAACCGAACTGGAATCCCACAGACGGTGACTGCCCAATCTATATGGTTTGTTATGGTGATGCGCCGGTGGCCTAATCGGCGGCTCTTCGTCCTGACAGACCATTTCCAAATGCAACAAAGAGCGCGGCTCCAAACGCGATCAATCCCGGTATCCACGAGTATATGACCCTTCGATTCGCGGGCCTCCTGAGCTCTGCGAGGTCGGTCCGTCGATAGAGCCGGACCGACCCGGCATCGTAAATTTTCTGGTAACCCGGCGGCGGGTCACCGACCCATGAGGGTGGAGCAGTTTGTTCCAGCATGTATGGTGGTCGCGTGGCCAGCGCTGCGGCGAATTCGTTCATTCCCCGGACGCGACTCCCGCCCTCCCAAAGGCTGTTGGGGTCGTGCTGATACTCAATGGGATCATCGTTGATTCCCGTGAGCACCGGAACCTGCAGCATCGACCACACGGAAATGCTCTTGCAGATATGAAGGATGTGGGTTGCCGGCGTGATACGTCCCGACGCCACCTCCGCGTTGAGAACTTTGATCAGATTCATCTCCCACGGGGTAAAGGTCCATCGGCGATCGGCATAATCGGTCCAATATCCAACCGCGGCGGTGTGAAGATTGAAAGCCCACTGTTCGGCCACCGAGTGCTCAACCGAGTCGTAGTAAGCGGGTTTTGTGTTTTGATGCCATGGGTAAATCAGCAGCGTGAGCAACACGAACATCGTAGCAGGCCGCGACCATCGTACGTATGCAAGTGCGAACAGGAATCCCGCGGGTAGCGTCAAAAAGTACGGGCACCAATAGTCCCAAAGCTTGATCCAGACATCGGAAGCCATCATTGCGGCGGAAGGAGTGTGCGACAGCGCGCGCAGAACGGGAAACAGGGACTCGCCGACAATGCCGAGCAGCAGCGCTACCGCGGCCAGTCCTGAGTATTGCGATTCAGCCGTCTCCCATGGTGCTGCAAACGCGGCGATCAACCCTCCGAAGCAGAACAACGTAAGCATCGGCAGGTTGTCAGCGATTCGCTGGTAGAGCGTGATAGGCACCGACGCGTGGCGATAGAAAACCGCGAATACAAAAACAGCGATGAAGGAGCGGCTGAGCGCGGTGAGTAACCATTGTTCGCGGAACCCCGCGGTTTCGGTACTCCACTGCGCGGCCACGATGATTGCCACGACGCCGGTCAGTTGAACAGCCGGAATAATCGGATATGGCGCGCGATGCTGAAATGCAATCAGGAATTCGGGCAACGCCATCAGGATGGCGCCTACAAGCGCGACGGCGCCCGCGCCAAAGCGTCGGTGGTCGGACTCCGCCAGCCACAACGTCGCGCCGACCCCCGCAACGATCATCGCGAGCGCACCATCGATCGCGTGAGAGGCCACCGCCGTACCCAGCATCAAGGCGCCGGCCGCAAACAGGGCCCGGCTGCGCCGGCTCATGAAGAACGCGAGGCCCAAACCGACCAGTGCAAAATCCACGGCCGTTCCGCGCATTCCCTGCGCGCGACGGAACAGGCAGGTGAAAAACAGGAACAGGCTCGCGACTCCACCCGCGGTGTCATCAAACAGCGTCTTGCCGAGACGCCAGGTCGCGAAGATCATCAGCGCCGCCATAGGCAGCATCGCGCCGCTTTCGGCAAGGGCCGCGACATATGTATGGCTTCCGAACGCAAGCAGCGCGTAAAAGAGTTCGAGCGCGGGCGTCTGCGCATACGGGCCCCAGCACCCGTAGGGATCGTTGTTGAATGGATGATAGACGCCAAAAGTCAGTATCCGCTGCACCGAAGATGGGTAAGAGAGCACGTCCATAAAGGGCACGAGCGGAGAGCCGAGTTGAAGGGGCAGATACGAAACGGCCAGCAGCAGCACCGCGAGCGCGGCGAGCTTCTGGCCCGAGGTCGGCGCTCGAACCTGGAACCGGGGCGGATTCCGCCACAGCGATACGGTGCCTAACGCGAGCAATCCCCAGATGGTTGGTGTGTTGAAGAGGCCGATTGGACCGATCAGGTTGCCGAGCAGATAGGCGCACACCCAAACACCGCCCGCGCCCGCCAGCAGCGCATCGGCATGATCGAGGTCAGGGTCGATTCGAAGCGCGAAGCCCGCCAGCACCGCAGTGCTCCATCCCCAGAAAATCCAAACCTTGATAGCCGCCCACAGCGTTTCGCCGAGCAGCGGACGGATTCCGCCCCAGGCCAGTAACCAGGAGAGATGGTATGGAAAGTCGCGCAGGCGATGGATCGCGAGCAGCGTCACGATCGCGACGCCCATCCAAACGGCGGCCCACGCGCGCGCCTGGGAGCGGGTTTCTAGAGTCTGGATTCCTTCTGCCACAGGATGAAGGCGGCGACCGAAGCGATTAGCGTAGTCGAGAATGCCAGCAGCAGGAAGCGCGGCCGGTACACCAGGGTGACGCGCTGATGCCCGGGCGGAATCGCGATTGCGAGCAGGGTGCCCTCGGTCGCGAATGACCCCTCTCCTTCCACGATTCTCCAGCCGGGATAGTAATTCTGATTGATCACCAGGACGGTTGACGTCGGCACGTCTATCTCGTAGCGGAGCAGGTTTGGCGTCCATCGTATCTGCGACACCTTGCCCTGTCCAAGCAGATAGTATTCCGCGCGATAGCCAATTTCGTTGACGCCCCGTGCGGTGGACGGAATTGAATTGTAGCCGTAGCCCTGGCAGTTGACCGATCCCATGTTAGCCACTGCTATCTCCGTCTGATTGTACGGATTCGAGACAAAATACTGACGAAATTCAGGCGCGGGAGGCATCGATTCGACTGGATTGTGAAACAGATAGCGAAGGTTCGGCGGTCCAACCATCCACGAATCGACGAGGCCGATCGCCGCGAGCGCTACCGCGAGTCCGAGGCCCCATCGCCAGTGTGTGCGGCATAGAGAATCGGCCCCGAGTGCGGCAAGCACGCCGACGCAGAAGGAAAAGCCGATAATGAAACGGGCGGGCAGATCAATCTGATGCGTCATCGGCAGATAACGCAACATCATCAGCGCCGAATGAGGTCCGCTGTCGCCCTGGGCAAGCAGAAAGAAGAGAATTGCGCCGGCCAGCCACGGAATGGCCCTGACGCGTGCACCGGCGATTCCCGCAATCGCAAGCGCCGCGAACGCGGGCGAGAGATAGGCGCCGTATTCCGCGAACAGAAAGACACTCGATCCCACGTGGTAGAGGTCCTGATTTCGCGAAAAGAGATACACCATCATCATCCGAAAGTCGTCGTACTCCGGAACGAACGTCGGCCGCGGATGAACAGCCAACATTTCCCACGCCGGAACGATCTTGATGGCCGCAAAGGCGACCGCGAAGATTCTCAGCGTTGTTCCGATCAGAAACGGGCGCAGACTGAATTTCGAAATCGAAAAGAAGACCGCGAGGATCGCGACGATGATTCCAGCATACAAAAACGTGTAGTTCCCTTCGGTGAAGGTCAGCGCACAGACCAATCCTCCGATCGCCGCGATGAACATCGACTTGCGCTCGACGGCTAGAATGAAGAGCGCACTCACCCAAGGCAGGTAGGCGGCCGCCAGGAAATTGAGGTGCCCGACGGAAAGATGGAGATACAGCCAGGAGTTGGCGGGAAACGCCGCGGCGCATACGACCGCGGCGACCCGGGTCAGGCCCATCACGCGCGCCAGCGTGTAGCCGCCGGCGAATGCGATCGCCAGATGAAGAAAAATTTCGAGATACAGGCCCGCATACGGACCGAAGATCAAGTAGGGCAGGAAGAAGGGCGAAATAATTCCCGACTCGGGATTTCCGAGCATCCCCATCCCCCCGCATTTGTAGGGATTCCAGAACGGGAGCTGATGAAAATGTGCGACGGTGTAATAGGGAACCCAGCGCAACTGGGTGAACATGTCCCAGTCACCATTGACCGGAAAGCGCGCCAGATGAGTGAAATCGGGCGGGAGATTGATCCATCCCCAGACGCCCGGCCCCAACTCGCCCAACGGGCATAGCATCGGGTAGGCGAATATCGCCGCGAAGCCGAGCGAAGCCGCACCGAGCCATCGTGCCTCGCGCCAATCGAAATCGCGCAACAGGATCGGGGCGCGACTCATCCCTTGCCGCCACCTTCTTCGGGGGGATACACGTTGCGAAAGAAGGCCCAGTACAGAAACGTGTTCAGACCCTGCATCACGGCGGCGAATTCGAGCGGCAGCGCCAGCGCCAAATGCTCCATGAAATAGCCGGCCATGTAGGGGCCAATCGCCGAGGTCACCTGCGAAGGAAAATTGGCGAAGCCCGAGGCGCTGGAGCGCTCCGCCGGATCGATAACGCCCATGAGGTAGGACTGGCGCACCGGAATCGACAGCACGTTGAACAACGCTCGGACTCCGTACAGCGCGGCCGCCCATGCAAAGCTCGGCATTATCACCACCGCAAACAGCAACACGGTCGAAACGGAGCGAGTAACTACGACGGAGCGAACGGAACCCCATGTCAAAGCAATCCGCCCCGCCGCCAGATATGGAATTGCCGACAGAAAATTGATGATGAAAAACACTTCGGCAAGCTCGACGGAACTCGCGCCAAAGCGACGATAGAACCAATACACCACCATGGGACCGAGCATCCCGATCGCAAGCCCGTTGGTCGAGTTCGTGATCATGAATCGGATCACCAACCGCCACGACTTTCGCGAAAGGCCCAGTCGTAGCGTGCCAGAGTGCGCGGTTCCCGGCTGCTTCAAGTCTGACGGCCCGACGGCGCTCGGCACGTGCCTCTCGCGCACCGGAATTACCGCGACCGCCATCGCGGCCCCCAGCACTCCCGAGAGAATGAACAGAAGCCCGTAACTTTGAACCTCCGGCAAACCTGGGGTGTGTTTAAGTACCGATGGGAGGGCGGCGAGCAGCGACCCCAAAGCTCCCGCCATCACACCGACGAAGGAGAATACGCCAAAGATGGTGGTTCGATTTTCATGACTCGACTGCTCGGCCACCAGCGCCTGCACTGCGGGATAGAAAGGCGCCCAGGCGCCGCCGGCCAGCGCGCCGCCACGCCCAATCGATCCGATCGCCGCGAACGCGACGATCCAGAAGAAACTGCGAGCGAAGGCGAAGCCGACCCCACCCACGGTAAACATGAGTGAGATCAGCACAATGAAGGTTTTACGGCCGAAACGATCTGCCAGGACTCCCGTCAGCGTTGAAGTTATCGCCGCCGCGATCGCCGAAACCGCGAGCAAAGTTCCCAGGGCCACGGCGTTGTAGCCGAGAATCGCCAGATAAAGGGGCAGGATGATGCCCAGGTAGCCCTGCGAAATGCTGCGCAGGGCCCGGAGGACGAACAGCCAGCCAAGGTCTTGGTTAAGCCACGCGAATCCGAACAGTCCGCCTTCGGCCGACTCCAGATCGGGCGCACCCGAAGCCGCGCCGGCAGCTTTCTGCTCACCCGACAGCGTCACCCCTCCCCCTCGCACGCCATCATCGGGCTGACGGCCCTCGGCTCTGAGCGGCTCCCGCAGATCAATGCGCCTCCGCTTGCTCTCCGCTTACGGAAGGAACGCCTTCCTTGGGCAACAGAAAGATCAGCGGCAGCGCTAACAGGAACATAGGAACCAGGAGCCAGAAACAATCATTGTACGCCATCATGGTGGACTGACGGTTGATCTCCGCGTTGACCATGGCAAGGTCACGCCGCTGCCCTGCGCTGGTACTGAGTCCATGGCCCATTAGCATGCTGCGGAAGCCCCGCTCGACGCTTTGGAATACCGGATTGGTGGCAGTGACGGTGTCGACCAGCTCTGAGCGGTGAACCTGTGTGCGGCGGGCGACCAGGGTGGCAAGGGCAGCATAAGCCACATTTCCAGATTCGCGGCGGGTAAGGGTGAACAAGCTCGACGCAGCGGTCATCGCGTAACGCGGAATAGAACTGAGCGAAACTGTGGAAAGCGTGACCATGCCGGTACTCATCCCAATTCCGCTCATCATCAAGATTGGCAAAAAACTCCAAAAGCCGACGTAGAGAGTGAGATGCCCGAGCCTCCAGTATGCGTACGCAAGCAGCAACACCCCGACTGTCACCAGAGAACGGGGACTTATCAGATTGTAGAGCCGTCCGACGATTGGCATCGCGATGAGCATTGCGACCGCACGCGGCATCAGAACCAGCCCTGCCTGAAGGGCAGGGTAGTTAAGCAGGCTCTGTGTGAACTGCGGCAGCAGGAAGCTCGATCCGAAGAGGGCAAAGCCGACCACGGCGCCAAGACCGCATCCGACCGTCAGCGGAGCATTCCGGAACAGGCGAAAATCGATCACCGGCTCGTCGGTATAGAACAACTCCCACAAGACGAGGGCGACGAGCGCAATCGTCGCGACAACGGCGCCAAAAACAATCCAGTTGCTGGCGAACCAATCGACTTCCTCGCCGCGTTCCAGCACGACCTGCGCGGCAGTCAGACCCGTGGTCAGCAGCGCGATTCCACACCAATCGATCTTCGTCACGCCGCGTTTCAAATAGGGCGGATCGTGCACGAACGCGGCGACCATCATGATTCCCACGATGCAGAATGGCACGTTGATATAGAAAACCGACTGCCAGCCATAGTTGTCCACCAGCCATCCGCCGATGACCGGACCTATCGCAGGGGCGAGCACTACACCCATGCTGTAGATGGCCATCGCCATACCTTGCTCGGCCGGCGGGAATGTCTCGCGCGCGATCGCCTGCGAGCACGGCATCAAGCTGCCGCCGCCGATGCCCTGAAGCACGCGATAGAAAATTATCTGGGTGAAGGTCTTGGAGGTGCCGGCTAGCACCGAGCCGACTATGAATAGAACCATCGAGGCGAGAAACAGCTGCTTGCGTCCGAGCAGCATCGTCCACCACGCCGCCATCGTGATCATGATGATCTCCGCGATGGAGTATGCGGTGGACACCCAAGTGATCGACAGCAGATCCTGTCCGAAACTGCCCATCATGTGGGGCATCGCGACGTTCACAACGGTGGCATCCATCACGGACAGGAATGTGCCGATCATCACCGAACCCGCGACGAGCCATTTGCCGGAGGTCCGGTATTCGTCGCCTGAGGGCGGCGTCGTGATTCGCGGTTGAGCAGCCTCGCTCGCCATGTAACAAGGACGCACCGCGCCTGGCGGTGCGCGGCCTTATGTTAGCAATCCCGACGCCCAACCCAAGGTACTCGACCACGTCGTTCGGTCAGTCTGTTGAAAAAGGCGAGCCGACATGGCTCGCCCTTTTTGAGTCGATCGGCCGGTCGCTATGCTTTCCTGGCAAACGGGCGATCGCGCTCCGTCAGCGCGGATTTGAGACCCTTTTCGCGGCTGGCCTTCATCCAGTTCTTAACGGTGTCGGTCTGATGCGCGATCACGTCGAGGTCGGCTGACGATTGCTCGGCGGCGCGGATGCCCAGGATGTCGAGATAGCGGTTGACGGCCGCCTTGTGGAGCATCAGCAGCTCAGCCGGCACCATCGCAACGCGCCGCGCGTAGGCGAGAGTCTCACCTTCGAGTTTCTCCTTCGGATAGACGCGATTGATCAGGTGCCACTCCAGGGCTTCCTTCGCACTCATGTAGTCGCCGGTGAAAAAATATTCCTTGGTCTTGCGCGGACCCATCAGCACCGGCCACATCGAGAGCGTAGGCAGGATTCCGAGCGAGCGGCCCGCGGGATGCCCGAACTGCGCATCCTCGCTCGCAAAGACGATGTCGCAGTGACCGACGAACTCGGTCCCTCCCGCCAGGCAATAGCCATGCACCTGCGCGATCGTGGGCTTCGGCATCGACCACCACTTCTGCCAGCGCTCGATGGTCTTGTGCAGGCCGAGCCGGTCGTTGGTGACGGTGAAGGTTGACCCCGGATGCTGCGTACCCTGCAGATCGTAACCGGCCGAGAAAGCGCGCCCGGCACCCCGGATGATGAGCACACTCGCATCCGCGTCGTTGCTGAATTCATCCTGCACGAGTTCGAGTTCATGGAGGAGCTTCTGCGAGAGCGCGTTCAGTTTTTCCGGACGGTTGAGCGTCAGGCGGAAGATCTTGTCCTCGAGTTTTTCGTAGATGACAGTTTCATAAGTTGCCATTTCAATTTCTCCGACCTACTTCTGTGCGGCTAGAAAATCGCTCGCCACTTTGGCCGTCTCTTCGGGCGCTTCCCAGAAGAACATATGGCCGATACGCGGCAGGATGTGTTTGCGCGAACCGGCGATCGCCTTATTGAGCACGTCGCCGTTCTGCACCGGCACGATCGCATCGTCATCGCCGTGGATGATTAGAGTTGGCAGCTTGATTTCGCCCAGGCGTGCATAGCTGTCGAAGCCGCTGATCGCGCCAAACTGCCGCAGGAAGGTATGAGGCGGAGTCATCGGATAACTGGCGCCGTCGATAAGCTGTTGCTCGATGAATTTCTGGCCGGACGCGGATGCGAGGAACGCCTTTCCGCATGCGACCGAAAAGGCAGCACGGGCCGCGTCCAGCGGCGACATTCCCGGCTGCGGCGTCAGCTTCGCCAGGTCTTCGGGCTTTCCCTGGATCGACTGCGACATGCCGCAGTTGGTGCATCCGATGATCAGACCCTTCACCCGCTTCGGGTACGCGAGCGCGTACTCTTGCGCGATCATCCCACCCATCGAGATTCCAAAGATATGCGACTGCGGAATCTTCGCATGGTCCAGCACCGCAGCAACGTCCGCCGCCATGTCGCCCAGCGTCCACGCCACGTCAGGCTTGTCGCTCTCACCGGTACCGCGATTGTCGATGACGACGAGCATGAAGCGTTTCTCCATGAGTTGTAGAAAAGTCTCGCTCCATGCCCGGCTCGAACCGCTGAATCCCATGATCATCGCGACCGGAGCGCCCGCGCCGCGAATCTCGTAGCGAAGCTTCAAACCATCTTTACTTTGCGCAAAATCACGTCTTGCCACTGGACATAATCTCCATACAGGTTGCGCGCGATACTATCGCCGTCCGATGCAGCCCGTAAAGCGGCGCCGCCACGATCGGTGCTAGAGCTTCGAAGCCGGTTCCAACCAGGTGCGGGCGGCTGCCTCAAGCACGTTGGCCGCCTCAATGACCGTGCGCGGAAGTCCGATGTTCACGAGAACGACCTCGGCCACGCCCGCATCGCGATAGCGCTTCAAATCGTCAGGCGTCGCGGGTTTGAAGCTCGGCGACACGATGATCTCGAGGTCGGAAAGCTTGCGGCCATTCGCGCTTAGCAGCCCTTCCAGTTTGCGGATTTTAGCGGCTGCTTCGTCGGGAGTGAGACTGAAGCCAAACCATCCGTTGCCGTAGTCGGCGACACGGCGTAACGCAGGGCCGCTTTCGCCGCCGAAGATAACCGGCAGGTCGGCGCCGCGTATCGGCTTCGGATATGACCGCACTTCATTGAAACTGACGAACTCGCCGCGATAGGAGCTGACCTCGTCACCCCACAGCCGGCGCATCGCCTCGATATATTCACGAGTGCGCTGCGTCCGCCGCTCCCAGGGAATTCCGAGCGCCACGAATTCCTCTTCGAGCCATCCGATGCCAACACCGAGCGCGAATCGGCCTTCGCTCAGGTGGTCGAGGGTAGCGATAACCTTGGCCAGCACGACGGGATTATGTTCGGGGACGAGGCAGATTCCGGTCGCGAGACGAATTTTCTCGGTCGCCGAAGCCATCATGCAAAGGCTCAGGAACGGATCCGGAATCGGAGCATTGGTTGGCGCGGGGAGAATGCCGTTTTCCGAATACGGATAGCGTGACGCGTACTTGTCGAGCAGCACCACGTGCTCTGGTACCCACAGCGTCGAGAATCCGAGCCGTTCCGCGTTCGCGGCATATGCTTTCGTGAGCGCCGTCCCCTTCGACATCCCGGGCGCCAATGAGAAAACTCCGATCTTCATGGTGCACACTCCTTGTCCGCGGTATGAATCGGGCTCGATATTCGCACCGATATCGGACGATTCGCAACGCGCCTCATCGTGGTCAACTTGCGCTGCGTTTTCGTCGTGCGTAGCGCTCAACGCAACGAGTATTTGCTAGAGTCCACAGGGCATGAACGAATTGCACCCAAAGTTCGCGGACACGGTGGTAATCGGCGGCGGAACCGCCGGCGCCGCTATCGCCGGTGTGCTTGCCGCACAGTCCGCCGAGACCGTGGTGCTGCTCGAAGCCGGTCCCGACTACGGTCCTTTCGATAGTGGGCGATGGCCCGCGGATCTGACCGATGCGTGCGCGCTACCGACCTCGCACGACTGGGGATATACGAGCGGCAACCAATATGGGCGGCGCGTGGTCAACTTCGATCGCGCGCGCGTTATCGGCGGATGCTCATCGCACAATGGATGCGCCGCGATTTGGGGAAGCCGCCTCGATTACGACCGCTGGGCAGCGCTGGGCAACCCCGGATGGTCGACGGACGAGCTTCTTCCATTCTTCCGCGCGGGCAGCGAACGATTGCGCGTCAGGATTCCGCCGCGCGACGAGATCACGCCATATCAACTCGCGTGGCTCGAAGCCGCACCTCACGCCGGAATCCCGATTGTCGCCGACCTGAATAACCTCGATGAGAACGCGGGAATGGGTCCTTCGCCGGCGAATATAGCGAACGGCATTCGATGGAACAGCGCATTCGCGTATCTCGACCCGGTCCGCAGCCGAAGCAATCTAGCCATCGTGGGCGGTGCACTGACCGATCACTTGATAATTCGCAGCGGACGGGTTGATGCCGTTCGCGTGATTCGAAACGGCCGCGCAGAGACTATCGAGGCGGGACGCGTGGTGCTGGCCGCGGGCGCTTACGGCTCGCCTGCGGTTCTGCTTCGATCCGGCGTCGGTGATGCCGCCGAACTGCGTGGTCTTGGAATCGCCCCAGCCCTCGATCTGCCGGGCGTGGGCCGGAACCTGCACGATCATCCAACGACCGGACTCGTGTTCGCCGGCACTCCGGCGCTCGAAGCCTCGATGGCCGAGTTTGCGCGCCAGAGCTGGATGCCGGAGGAGCAGACCATCGCGAAGGCGCGATCCTCGCGATGCGCCGTCGGATTCGACCTGCATATGTTCCCAGTCGGTGGGCCGGCGGCCGGCAATCCGAGCGCGTGGAGCTGGTCGCTGGCGATTGCGTGCATGACCCCGCGGTCGCGCGGCGTACTCAAGCTGGCCAGCTCCGAGCCAACCGCCGCGCCGATTCTCGACCATCGGTACCTGAGCGATCCTGACGGGGACGATTTGCGCATCCTCGTGGAAGGAATCCAGATCGGGCGTGAGGTCGCGGCAGCGCCACAGCTGGCCGCGCTGCTCGGCGATGAGAAATGGCCAGGACGCGACGTCGCATCGGCCGATCAGATCGCGGCATTTGCCCGCGCGAACGTCGCTCACTACTGCCATCCGGTCGGCACGTGCGCGATGGGGCCGGCGCACGAGGCCGGGGCGGTGGTGGACGCGCGCGGCCGCGTTCATGGCCTGGACAATTGCTACGTCGGCGATGCTTCGATCATTCCCGTGGTCCCGCGCGCCAACACCAACATCCCCGCGCTGGTGGTGGGACTCCGAATCGCCGGATGGCTGCTGGAAGCCTGAAGCTGAGATTGATCACTCGTCCTCGCACCGCGGCGCGCTAACGCCTAAACTCACGACCCTAAGAGAGGGCAATCGCGATGGCGCAAGACAAGTTCGTGGAGGCAAACGGCCTGCGGCTTCACTACCTCGACCACGGCGGGGAGAACCTGCAATGGCTGGTTTGCATCCACGGTCTGACGGGCAACGCGCACAACTTCGATGCGCTCGCGCCCCATCTCGCATCGCGCTACCACGTTCTGTCCGTTGACGTTCGCGGCCGCGGCGACAGTGCATGGAGCCCTTCCAAGGAATATCTCCCGCAGCACTACGCAAGCGACCTGCTCGCGATACTGGACACGTTGGGAATTGCCAGGCCGACGCTAATTGGAACCTCGATGGGCGGGATCATCTCGATGCTGTTTGCGGGAGGATGGCCAGACCGGGTGCATCGGCTGGTGCTGAACGATATCGGACCTGACATCGATCCCGCGGGTGGCGCGCGCGTCACTGCTAAAGTCGGCGAAGCGCCTGAGAAATTTGCCGAGCTCGGCGAAGTGGCGGCGTACTACCGGCGCATCAATCCGCCGATGGCGAAACTGCCCGAAGCTGCGCTGCGCGAATGGGTCAAGTGGACCGTGAAACCGGGACCCGAAGGCAGCTTGGTCTGGAAGATGGACCCTGCTATCCGGCGCCCGACGCGCGGCGGGCAGGCGCAGCAGAGATTCGACTTCTGGGTGCCATTCGCTCGAATTTCGTGCCCGATCCTGGTGGTTCGCGGCGCCGAAAGCGACATCCTGTCCGAGCTGACGGCAGGGCAAATGCGCACCACACACACCGACGTGACCGTCGTCGAGGTGCCGGGCGTCGGTCACGCACCATCGCTGACCGAGCCGGAGCCGCTCGCCGCGATCAAGCAATTTCTCCAGATTGGGTAAGTGACCACTCTGTTCCCGAGATCCGTCAAGTACGACCCCGCGTGGGTCGCGGACAACCTGATGGGACCGAACGTCCTGTGGCTCACCGAGTCCCTGTGCTCGCGCCTGGAGCTTCGTCCGGACATGCGCGTGATGGACCTCGGCTGCGGCAAAGCGCTCAGTTCGATTTTTCTGGCCAAGGAATTTGGCGTGCAGGTCTGGGCCACGGATCTATGGATTAAGCCGACGGAGAACTGGGAGCGCATCCGGCAAGCATCGCTCCAGGACCGGGTCTTTCCCGTTTACGCCGAGGCGAGATCGCTGCCATACGCCGACGAGTTCTTCGACGTCATTGCGAGCGTCGACGCGTACCATTATTTCGGCACCGACGATCTATACCTGGAGCGAATCGTGCGGTTCCTCAAACCGGACGGCCGACTGGCTATCGCCTGCCCTGCCTACAAGCAGGAACTGACGGAGAACATCCCCGACTATCTGCGCGAAGCCTACCATCACCAGCAATGGCACTCGTTTCACACACCCGCCTGGTGGCGAAGACATTGGGAGAAGACAGGCGCTGTGGAAGTGCTCTGCGCGGAAGAGGTGCCTGAAGCAGCCGAGATCTGGAACTCCAATGCCGGCCCGGGAAACCCCGACACCGCGGTGGTTCTTGCAGATCAGGGGCGCCTGCTAACGTTCAGCCGCGTGGTCGCCAGGAAAGTGCCCAAACGCCCCGATCAGACCTGACGAATCCGAACGCGGCGTCAGCGCGCGAACTCGACCATCACCTTCGCGCGCGTGCCCGGCTTTTTCAGCGCTTCGAACATCTCCGGCACGCGATCGACGCTGATGATGTCGGTGATCATCGGTTTCGGGTCCATGCGTCCGGAGGCGAGCGCATCGATCGTTTCCTGGAATTCGCTGCGGTTGTATGCGGCGATAAAGTCGATGCTGATTTCCTTCACGATGCAGGTGAGCGGCCGAATCTGATCCGGCTCCATGCACACTCCCAGCACCACCACCTGCCCGCGCAAGCCGACCATGTTGATCGCAGCATCGAGCGTGGACTTCACTCCAATACATTCGAACACGACTTCGGGCGGGCGTCCGGTAAGTTCGCGGACCTTGTCGGCGGGATTTTCACTGGATGGATTCACGATCGCCGTCGCGCCGAGCTTCATCGCAAGCTCGGTCCTCCCCGGGGCTAGTTCAGAAACCACCACCGCACCGGCGCCCTTCGCCTTGGCCCAGATCAACGTTGAAAGCCCGATGGGCCCGGCACCCATGACGATCACGCCCCCGCCGGGCTTCAGCCTGGCGCGGTTCACGCCATGAAGGCCGACGGACAGCGGCTCGACCAGCGCGCCCGCGTGCGAATCCACGTTGTCGGGGAGCTTTAGCAGGCTGGCCGCGCCGCACATGACGTATTCGGCATACCCGCCCGGCAGCTGGCCCAATCCGAGACTTCGCGTCTTCGCGCAATGCATCCCGTCGTCGCGTTTGCAGGCTTCGCATTCACCGCATGAGATGAACGGCAGCGCCGTCACGCGCTCGCCTACGCGGAATCCGCTGACATCCGGGCCGATTTCGAAAATCTCGCCGCAGAATTCGTGGCCCATCACAGTGTCGGGACGTAGTCCCAAGCCATAGTGAACCGCGTGCAAGTCGGATCCGCAGATGCCGCAGTTGTGCACCTTGAGCACAACCTCGCCCAACCCCGCGCGCGGATTCGGGACTTCTATAACGGCCATCTGATCGCGTTGCTTGAACACCGCGGCTTTCATGTGATTGCCCCTTGCTGCGTTTCGCCTTCGATCACGCGCCGCGCTTGCGCTGGATCAGCTCGATTTTGTACCCGTTGGGATCCTCGATAAATGCGATCACGGTGCTGCCATGCGCCATCGGTCCCGGTTCGCGGCTGACTTTGACGCCCTTCGCTTTCAGATCGGCGCAGGTCTTGTAGATGTCATCCACGCCGACCGCCAGATGCCCGAATGCGGTGCCGATGTCGTATTTTTCCACGCCATAATTGTAGGTCAGCTCCACGACGGTGTGGTCCGCCTCGCCGCCGTAGCCGACGAACGCGAGCGTGAACCTGCCACCCGGAAAATCGTTCTTACGCAGCAGCTTCATTCCAAGATTGTCGCAATAGAATTTCAGCGACTCGTCGAGATTGCCGACCCGAATCATGGTGTGTAGAAGTTCCATCATCATCTCCTGGTTCCGCCATCGACGCCCCGCTTGCGGCGCGTCCCGATGGCCTTGTTGAGTTCGTCGCGGATATTGCCGAACACTTCCTCCGTCGGCGCGATTCCGGCGGCCTTCATGCGCTCGACGAGCACCCATCGCGTGATGCCGAGCAGCTCCTGCGCTTCGTGCTCGTGCAGGCGCTTGACGCGCACCAGCTCGAGTATCGCAAGCTCGCGCACGCGCGCGCGAAAGTCCGCTTCGGGAAACTGCGGGTCGAATACGTCGGCGGGCAAATCGATTTTGATTTCCATGACGGTTACGCCCCGAATTTCCGCAATTGCCCCGGCGATGTCAAATGAGCGCGGCATGCGGGCCGCAGGACTTTGCGCTCAAGGCCGCTTGTATGCGAATTTGACGCGGACAAGCGAATGGCTCCGGCAGGTTCGCGCACAGGGGACAACACCGATGGATTTCAACTTCACGCCCGAAGATGAAAAATTCCGCGCCGATTTTCGCGCATGGCTCGAGAAGAACAAGCCCGATCAATTGGCCGAGGACCTGGATACCTTCGCCGAAGATGAGAGCGAATGGAACCAGCGCGTCTCCTGGTTCAGAAAGCTTGCTTCCGGCGGATGGACCGGAATCGATTGGCCCAAAGAGTACGGTGGCCGGGGCGCCAGCATCCTGCAAACCATCGTTTATCATCAGGAACTCGCGCGCGTGCACGCCCCCTTGCCCTTCATCGGCTCCGGGATGGGGCTCATGGGACCCACCCTTATGCATTGGGGAACGGAGGAGCAGAGAAAGCGGCACATCCCCAAGATTCTTACCGGCGAGGAAATCTGGTGCCAGGGATATTCCGAGCCCGGCTCGGGGTCGGACCTCGCATCGCTGCAGACACGTGCGATCGAAGACGGCGATGATTTCGTAGTCAACGGCCAGAAAGTCTGGACCTCCAACGCGCAATTCTCGGATTGGATTCTCCTGCTCGTGCGGACCGATCCCGACGCGCCCAAGCACAAGGGCATCAGTTACATACTGGTCGACATGCGCAGCCCGGGAATCACGGTGCGGCCGCTGGTGCAGATGACGGGAGCGCGGGGCTTCAATGAAGTCTTTTTCGAAGACGTGCGCGTGCCAAGAAAGAACCTGGTCGGTAACCAGAACCAGGGATGGCAGGTCGCAATCACGACGCTGATGTTCGAGCGCAACGGTGCGGGCGGCGGCGCGGGCGGGCAGATTCACGAGCTGGTGAAACTCGCGCAGACGGTCGAGCGCGATGGCCGCTCAGCGTGGGAGGACGCAGGGGTCCGCCAGAAGGTCGCTGAGTTTTATTGCGAACAGCAGGCGCTCAAGTACACCGGCTTTCGGCAACTGACGCGCAGGCTCAAGGGACTGCCCCCGGGACCGGAAGGCTCGATGATGAAGCTCTGTGGCACCGAACTGAATATGCGCATTCAGTTGTTCGCGATGGAGTTGCTGGGCGCGTACTCGCAGATCGAGCACAAAGCGCCCTTCGCGATCGACGACGGCAAATGGCTCTTCAGGATGCTCGCGGCGCGCGGCGGAACGATCGCCGCCGGTACCAATCAGATCCAGCACAACATCATCGGCGAGCGCGTCCTCGGACTGCCGAAGGGTTAAGGACCGAGAGTCCGCAGACTACGCAGATTCAAGAAACAACTTGCTGGTCTTCCTAGCCCGCGGATTTTTCGCGGAGAGTCAGCCCCCGACGCGACGCTAGCTCGCATCGAACAGAGCCGCCGCTCCGCAGGCAAAACGTCTTCCTAGTTGATGGTGGTAGTACTTGAGGAATGTTCACTCGAGTTGCTACTGGGCCAGCCGTTGTTCGAACTCGAAGATGACGTTGTGTGCTCAGTGGTTGTAGCTGGGGCCGGTGCCACGACTACGGGGACAGGTGCATACACTACCGGGGCTGGGTATACGGTGACGACCGCCGGTGCCGGCGCCGTAGAAGTTGTGGTCTCGCTCGTCGTGGTCTCAGAACTCTGGGCGAATCCTACGCCGACGGTTCCAAACAGCACCGCGATACCAAAAGATAAAGCCGCAGTTCTCAAAGAATGTTTCACAATAATGTCTCCATTGGTTCTCAAGATTAGAGGTTCAGCTTCAGGGTACGGTTGTATTCGGCTTCGCCGCAATGAAGTCTGCGGTGCTGATTGCTGTTTGAGTGCTCTGGAGAACTAGACTATGTGTGTTGCCGTGCGCGGACGCAGCGCCGCGGCGATATCGCCCGCGAGGCGGGGAGCCTCTTCGATTTCCAGCGTGGCGGTCATGACGCGAATTCCGGGGCCGGTTTTGAGCCGAAACGATTCCCCCGCCAGCACCGCCCATCCAGCATTCAACAGCGCCTGAACGGTAGCGGTCTCCTCGACGACGGGAACCCACACGTTCAATCCTGAGCGGCCGTGACCTTCGATTCCGAATTTCGCGAGCGCATCGATAAGCGCCTGCCGGCGGGCGGTGTACGTCTCCGCCGCGCGGCGAACGAGCCGCGTGATCTTTGCGTCCGACCACATCGCGACGACCATCTCTTGCAGAATCTGGCTGATCCATCGCGGGCCGAGTCGCTGGCGGCCTTCGACCCGCGCCATCGTAAGCCGGTCGCCGGCGATAATCGCGAGCCGCAAGTCGGGTCCCAGCGCTTTTGAAACCGACCGCGCGACCGCCCATCGCTCGCGTCCGCCGGTAAGCGTAAACGCGGGCACGCCTGAAATCGGCCCGGTAAAGTCGTCTTCGATCACCAGCACGTCCGGCTTGCGGGCTAGAACTTCGACCAGGGCCGCCGCTCGCTTCCGATCCAGCGCGGAGCCGGTCGGATTCTGCCCGCGCGGCGTTACGATGACTGCGGAAACTCCCGCTTGCAGCGCCCGCGCCATCGCCTGCGGCGTCGGGCCGAAGTCATCAATCGCTATCGGTTCCGCAACAAGACCCAGCGCGGAGATCAAGTCCAGCGTGCCCCGATAGCTTGGATCTTCCACGCCGACCAAATCGCCGGGACTCAAATGCGCTTGCAGCACGCGCTCGATCGCATCCATCGCGCCGCTCACCAGAGTCAGCGATTGCGCTTCGATACCGTCGGCTTTGAAATGCCGCCGGGCAAGTTCCAGGAGAGCGGCACTATCGGTCACGCCTCCATAAAGCGGCGATGCGCACACGATTCGCCTCACCACCTCGCGCAGCGAAGGCAGCAGGCGCGCGTCCGGATTACCGGCCATCAGGTTGCGCACGCCCGCGGGCAGTTGCGGCATCGAAGGGGTCGTTAACGGCGGCCTGCGATTGACGATGGTCCCGCGACGCCCGCTGCCATGCAGCAAACCGCGCACGCGCAACGTCTGGTACGCGGCGGCTATCGTCGTCGGGCTGACCTTCAAATTCTGCGCCAGCGAGCGAATAGCGGGCAGGCGGGCGCCGGCGGCAACCCGGCCGTTGCGAATCGCCTCTTCAATATTCGCGGCGATCTGGTTGCCCGATTTTCCGCGGATCTGATATTGTGATGATACGTTCATCAATTTGTACTGTTACATAATGGAGCACCAGATGGAAGAGATAATGGCGACCGAACGAACCCGCGTGAAACGATTGCCGAAGCGCGCTTCGTACGACCGCGAAGTTGTCCACGCGATCATCGACGAGGCCATGTTCTGCCACGTCGGTTTCGTCCATCAGGGCGCTCCGTTCGTGATTCCCACCCTGCACGTGCGTATTGGCGAGTGGCTTTACCTGCACGGATCGGCGGCCAGCCGGATGCTGCGAACGGCGGCGGGCGGAATTCCGTTATGCGTCACGGTGACGCATTTCGGAGGCTTGATTTTGGCACGATCCGCGTTCCATCACTCGGCCAATTACCGCTCCGCCGTAATCCTGGGCACCGCCCAAGAGGTGACCGACGCCGCCGAGAAGACGCGCGTGCTTCACGCGCTGGTCGAGCACGTGGTGCCGGGGCGATGGCGCGACGCGCGCCCGCCAAATCCGCAGGAACTGCTGGCGACCAGCGTGCTCGGGCTTCCAATCACTGAGGCATCGGCCAAAGTCCGTCCGGGCGGTCCCAGCGATGAGGAGGAGGACTACGCGTTGCCGGTCTGGGCGGGCCTCATTCCGCTGAGGGTCGTGCCCGGCACACCGATTCCCGACGAACGGAACCAAGCAGGAGTCCAGCTTCCGGACTATGTCGCGAACTATCGGCTTCCCAATGCGAGGGAGAACGGAAATGGCAAAGGTGATTGAGCGAGCCTTCGAAGACTACGTGATCAGCACCGATCCCGCGCGCCTCGACCTCGGCGTGATTCACGGCTTCCTGCGCGAGTCATATTGGGCCGAGGGCATTCCGCGTGAAATCGTCGCGCGCGCGGTTCAGAACTCGCTGTGCTTCGGCGTCTATTTTCGCGATGAGCAGATCGCATTTGCCCGCGTGGTCAGCGACTACGCAACCTTCGCCTATATCGCCGATGTCTTCGTGCTGGCGCCTTGGCGTGGACGGAGCATTTCCAAGGCATTGATGGCTGAAGTCGTCCGGCATCCCGATCTCCAGGGGCTGCGGCGATGGCTGCTCGGAACCAAAGATGCGCACGGCCTCTATCAGCGCTTCGGGTTCACTGCGCCATTCTTTCCCGAACGCCAGATGGAGCGGGCCGATCCGGGAGTCTATCTGCGGCTCGCGCAGAGCGCGAAGTAAGCCGCGCCCCGCGGCGCCCTGCCCCGCTTGCGCAGATTTTGATCCGCGGCTTATATAACATCTGTTAGGGGCGGAACGGCCGGTCGACACTGAGCACTTGCGGCCAGGCTCGCATCAATCCTGCCCACGGGAGGCCCAGATGGATTTCAAATTCAGCGCCGAGGACGAAGCGTTTCGCCAGGAGCTTCGCGGCTGGCTCGCCAACAACGTCCCCAAGCATACCGCCTCGCAGGACGACACGCTGGACTTCATGCAGGAAGGCGGCAAGGACGATTGGCACCGGCGCCTGGAATGGCATCGCAAGATGCACGGGAGCGGATGGGTCGGGATTAGCTGGCCCAAGGAATATGGCGGCCGCGGCGCGACCATCACCGAGCAGCTCATCTACAACGAGGAAATGGCGCACGCTAATACTCCGCAGCTCGTCAACGGACTCGGCATCATGCTGGTCGGCCCGACCATCATCCATTGGGGCACCGAAGAGCAGAAGAAACGCTACGTCCCTAAAATTCTGTCCGGCGAGGAGATCTGGTGCCAGGGTTATTCCGAGCCCGGCTCCGGCTCCGATGTCGCATCGTTGCAGACCCGGGCGGTCGAGGAAGGCGACTATTTCGTCGTCAACGGCCAGAAGGTCTGGACCTCCGACGCGCATCACGCGGATTGGTGCATCCTGCTGGTCCGCACCGATCCCAACGCGCCCAAGCACAAGGGCATCAGCTACATCCTCGTCGATATGCATTCGCCGGGCGTGACCGTGCGCCCGTTGGTTCAGATCACGGGTGACGCGAACTTCAACGAGGTTTTCTTCGAAGACGTAAAGGTCCCCAAGAAGAACCTGATGGGCGAGAAGAATCAGGGTTGGCAAGTCGCGATCACCACCCTGATGTTCGAGCGGTCGGGAATCGGCGGCGGACGCGATCTGCTGGGCCAGGTCCGCGAACTCGCCGAACTGGCGAAGGTCGTCCCCAGCAACGGCCATAAGGCGTGGGACGACTCCAGCGTGCGGCAGAAGATCTCGGGCTTCGCGGGCGAGGCACTGGCGCTCAAGTACACCGGTTATCGGCAGCTCACACGGCGTCTCAAAGGATTGCCTCCCGGCCCTGAGGGATCGGTGCTGAAGCTCGTCACCAGCGAGCTAAACCTGAAGATGAACAAATTCGCGATGGAACTGCTTGGGCCCTACGCGCAGATGGAGTTCAAAGCTCCGTTTGCCGTCGACAACGGCAAATGGTCGTACCGCATGCTCGCATCGCGCGCTCTGACCATCGCCGGCGGCACGAGCGAAATCCAGCATAATATCATCGGCGAACGCGTACTGGGGCTGCCCAAAGGGAATTAACCAAACCCGCGCAGAGAAAACAAAAAGGGCAGCCCCGAGACGGGGCTGCCCTTTTGATTTTGCGATCACGGAGAACCGCAGATGGAAGGGAAACTGGTAAGGCTCAGAGGCTACGAACTATCCGACCTGGACTCGGTGATGAAGTGGATCAACGACGAGGAGGTCACGCAATTCCTCGGCGGGGGCATGTTGTCCTACCCGGTTTCGTCGATCGCCGAGCGCAAATTCATCGAGAGTTTCGCACTCTCGGCGTCGTCGAACGAAAAGACTTTCGTCATCGAAACGATTGCCGATAGCCGCAACATCGGCGCCTTGAGCTTCCACGGCATCGACTGGATAAACCGCTGCTCCGGCGTCGGCATCATGATCGGCGACAAAACCTGCTGGGGGCGCGGCTATGGAACCGACGCGATGCGAATTTTGATGCGCCTTGCTTTCGACAAGCTGGGCCTGCATCGCCTGTGGCTGCACGTCTACGACTTCAACACGCGCGCGATCACATCCTACGATAAGTGCGGCTTCAAGCGGGAGGGAGTGCTGCGCGAGCAGCGCTTTTTCAACGGCAAATACCACGACACCATCGTGATGGGCATTCTGGAAAGCGAGTACCGCGCCCTGCCCGGCTCATGAAGCTACGTAGACTACGCCACTGTGCCTAGCTGAAGAACGACATCGACTCGGTTTCCTTGTCCGCCGGATAGAACGCCTCGATGTGCAGTTCTTCGAGCGTAACGTCCTGCGGCCTGCCCACGGTCGTGACGGTAGTGAACATCCGCGCGATCTTGCCGCCGAAGTTCATTTCGATCGGCAGGATCAGAGCGCTCGGCGCCTCCAGGTCCGGCTCACGCCATCGTGCCGGAACGCCGGAATATGCCAGAATCTCGGCGATCAGCTTCTCCATCGCTTTGTCGCGGGTCCATGTGGCGCTTCGATAAGCCTCGTTCAAAAGCGACTTCGCGATCTGCTCCCAGTTGACGACGAACTTGCGAAACCCATTGGGATCGAACATCAGATGGAGCAAGTTGAGCCGCGGCTGCGCCAGCACCTGCAAAGGAGTCAGGCCTGCCGGGGTCTTGCCCAATGCCGCGCTCACGAACTTCACAAACGCGGCATTGGCCATCACGATGTCCTGATGGCGATCGAAAGCAAGGGCGCTGCGCGGTTCGTGCTGCTTAAGGATCAACTCGACGGCCGCGCGCATATGACTCATCCGCGGGTCGTCCAGGCTGGTCTCGCGGTAGACCGGCGCATAGCCCGCCGCCTGGAGCAGAGTGTTTCGCTCGCGCAGCGGAACTTCAAGGACGTTGGAAAGCGCCAGCAGCATCTCCCTGCTGGGAGTCGCCCGGCCGGTTTCAAGAAAGCTGATGTGGCGAGCAGAGACTTCCGCTTCGAGCGCAAGGTCGAGCTGGCTCAGATGACGCGATTCGCGCCAGCGCCGCAGCAGCGGTCCCGCCCCGCTCGGCTCCATTTCCGTTCCGTTGTGATGCGTTTCCATAGCCATCACGCTACCAGCAAGCCGTCCTCGGGACGATTACCTCAGAGGTAATGGTTCGAGGACGGTTTCGCGGATGAGGCGGGTCGGAGATCCGTTCTCATCCGGAGGTAAGTGGCCCGCTTCATCCGCCGCTGAGCGCGCCGACGATCTGAATTTCGTCTCCCGGGCGCAGCGGAATATCCAGGGTGCGAACGAGTTCATGCGCGACGAAAATGCGGATGTGCGGTCGAATGCGATCGAGCTCGTCGATGATTCGAAACCGGATTCCCGGAAAAGCCGTTTCGAGATTCGATAGAGCCTCGGCGAGAGTCGCGCCCGCCATTTCGACTTCAGACGCCCCGCGCGTGTAAGAGCGCAACTGGCTGGGGATGATGACGCGCATCAGCGGAGGACGGCGACTTCCACCGAAAGAATCCGTTGCAGATGCGCCGCGACCGGCATCCACGATTCGCCCTCGTTGCGGCTCATCCAGACTTCGCCGGAGGTCGTGCCGAAGTAGAGGCCGAACGGATTGAGCCCGTCACCCGCGAAAGCCTGCCGGAGAACAGTGTAGTAGGCGTGCTCGCGCGGAAAGCCGCGATCCTGCCGCTGCCACGACTCGCCGCCGTCGCGCGTCTGATACACCGACGGCTTTCCATCGGGGCTGGTTCGCGGCCAGACCTCGGTCCCGTCCATCGGAAACACCCACGCCCGGTCGGCATTGCGAGGGTCGAGAACGATCCCGAATCCGATATCACCGATTTCGACGGGCATGTTGCGCCCGATTCGAATCCAATCCTCGCCGGGCCGGTCGAGCCGATAGATGCCGCAGTGATTCTGCTGATAGAGCCGATCGGGATTGCCCGGATGCATCGCAAGGCAATGCGTGTCCTGGCCATACTCGGGGAATGGATCGGGCGCGAAATTCGCTTCCACGTTGCGGTTGAGCGGCCGCCAGTTCGCGCCGCGGTCGCCGGTCTCCAGCACCCCGGCTGCCGATGAACCGTAATACATGTGCGAACCGTCGCGCGGATCGATCAGTACCGTCCCAAAGGTTTCGTTGTCCGGCGTGACGTTGTCGGGCGGCGCCCACTTGGGAAGCATCGGATGACGGTTGAACGCTTCCAGCTCGCTCCAGGTTGCGCCGCCGTCTTCGCTGCGAAAAATGCCGGCCGGCGAAGTCCCCGCGAACCAGACGCCCGGTTCGCTCGAAAGCGCGGGCGTGAGTGAGCAGGTGTGGCCAACCGCGCGCTCGGCCATGCCCTCCGGCGGCTTACCGAACATCGGCGGTCGCGACGCCTCAGTCCAGGTCTTGCCCATGTCGGTCGAGCGGAAAACCGTCGGGCCGAGGTGACCGGTTCGAGCCGCCGCGAGCAGAGTGCGCCCGTCGCGCGGGTCGAGCACGACGTGATTGATGATGTGGCCAAGGAAATGGGGGCCGTCCATGCGCCAGCGGCGGCGCGCCGAATCGCTGTAATAGATGAACGCGCCCTTGCGGGTGCCGACGAAAATCGCGACCTCGTCGCGCTGCGGCCGTGTTTTCGGCCGGTTCTGTTTACCGCTTGCCGCACGAATCTTGCTTCGTGCCTTTGCAGCTTTCTGTGCCTTGGCGATCGAGCGCTTCATCGCGTTCCTCCCTGGAAGTTTTGCGCAACGCTGACGCGCGAACTTTTCCTCTGATTCTCAATCGCGCCAGTCGATCAGTACCCCCATATAGCTGGAACGATCGGTGAGCAGCTTTCGATACGTCGCCGGCGCCTGCGCGTATGGCACGCGATGACTCAGCAGCGGCGCGACATCGAGCCGCCGGGCGGCAATATAGTCGAAAAACAGTTCGTAGTGCCGCAGGTTGGTCCACGGATTGTCCAGTGTCTCGGCCGCGGGATGGGACATCTCGTGCGCTCCGATAATCGTGTAGCTCGGCGCATTGCAGAGATCGTGGAAATCGAACAGCGCAGGCCCGCGCGGGCTGCTCAAGACGACGAAGCGGCCTTGGCGGCGCAGCGCGGAGAACTCGCCCGTAATCAAACTCGGGTCGCCGGTTACCTCGAAGACGACATCGGCCAGGCGCCCGCGATTGGCGTTGCGCACCCGCGGCGCAATTTCGCCGTGGCGCGCATCGGTCGGCACGATCGAGGGCGATTCAGGTAGCAGCGCGAGGCGCGCATCCGCGACATCGACGCCAAAGACCTTGCGCGCCCCGGCGATCTGGGCAAATCGCGCCGCCAACTGCCCCAGTATTCCGAGACCATAGACCACGATCGACTCGCCCCACGCAACGCGCGCACGCCGTACGGCGTTCATGACGATGCCCGCGATCGCAAAGAAGGCCGCGTCTTCATCGCGCACCTCATCGGGAATCATCACGGCTGCACGCATTGGTGCCGATACCCAGGCCGTATGGGGAGCGCGCGTCGCGACGCGCTTGCCGATCCATGATCGATCGATCCCCGCGCCGACATCCGCGACGACTCCGACATTGGAATAGCCGGCGACGAACGGATAGCGCCCGTACATCGCCCACACCGATTTCTCGGGAAAATCGCCCGACAGAATCGTGAGTTCCGTGCCAGTGCTGATGAGCGAAAGCCGCGACTGGATCAGCAACTCGGCCGCGGCGGGCACGGGTTTCTCGCGCTGATGAATCGCTACTGTTTGCGGCCGCTCGAAAACGATCGTCGGGTTGCTCATTTTTCCGATTCCATCGCCGTGGGTGCAAAGACCTTCTGCGGTTCGCGAACCCCTAAGGTGACGGCGCCTCAGCACCTATGGCAAAGGCTTCCCGCGCTGGCGGCAAGTATAGATTCGCATCCTACGCTACTTCCATCATCAAAATTCGCTCGTGCGCGGCAGCTTCTCCAGCGATTGGAGCGGGACTAGGTTGTTGCCGAATGACTCGCAGAGCAGGCCCTGCCGAACCGGAACCGAATTGGCTGACGGAACTGATCGCTTTGCCGTGGCGCAGCTACGAACTGGACACGCACCTCACGCGTCATCAGGTTGAAGAGGCGATTGAGAAGATTAGCGAGCAACCCAGACCTTTTCGTTGGCCGCATGGAAAGCGTTCCGGCAAATTTGCGGGCGACGTATCACGAACCGGATTCAAGCTTGCGCGGATCATTTTCTATCGGACTCCCTTTCGCCCGGTCGTCATCGGACAGTTCGACGAGTTGCCCACCGGTACTCGCGTCGCGATTTTCATGAGTCTCAAATGGTTGGGATTGGTGTCATGGCTGGCATGGATGACTCTCGTGATCGGATTGATTTTGTTCGCCGAGTTTTCAACGAGCGTGCATCACCCAGACATGCTCTTGCTGTGTGCCGTTCCCTTGTTCGGATATCTGATCTGCAGTGTGCTCTTCGGTCTCGAAGCGCGCTGGGCGCGCGAACTCCTGACCGAAACCCTCACGAGAAGCTCGTACTAGCGACGACTGCTATACTCGCACTTTCAAAACGCTCCGCCTGTCCTGAATCGCAAAGTTCCGCTAAACCATTGATGGGCTTGTTGCCCACCTCAATTCGGAGAGAACTCCAGTGCCTGAGCAGAAGCTTACCGACCGTGAAATCGCCGAGTACGTCGCGTTCGCGTGCCACCTGGGTGAAGTCGCGGGTCGGGTCATCCTGCCACACTTCCGCGCCGCGATTGATGTCGAAAACAAGGGTGCCGGCAGCGGCTTCTTTGATCCCGTCACGATCGCGGATCGCGCCGCCGAGCGGGCGATTCGCGACGAGATTGCGCGCGTCTATCCGGGACACGGCATCTATGGCGAAGAGCATGGGGCGACGCGCGGCAGCGATCGCTTCACGTGGGTCATCGATCCGATCGACGGCACCCGCGCATTCATCCTCGGTCTTCTGCATTGGGGAACCCTCGTCGCGCTCAACGACGGCGAGCGCCCAATCGTCGGCGTGATGCATCAGCCGTACACCGGGGAAACGTTCCTGGGTTCGCGGCTCGGGGCGGAGTTTCGGCGTGGAAGAGAAAGCCGTGCGCTCCGCGTGCGGAAGTGCCCGCAAATTGAAGACGCAGCCGTCTCGGCGACTGACCCGGCGATGTTCCGGCAGGGGCCCGAACGCGACGCGTTTCGCAAGATCGCTTCGCGCTCCCGTCTCACCCGTTATGGAGCGGACTGCTACGCGTACTGCATGTTGACCGCGGGACTCATCGACCTCGTAATCGAATCGCAAAACCAGGCTTACGATTTGCAGGCGCTAATTCCGATTGTCGAAGCTGCCGGCGGCGTGATGACTTCATGGACGGGGGGCTCAGCCCAGGACGGCGGCCAATCAGTAGCGGCCGGAGATCCTGCCCTGCACGAGCTCGCCCTCGAGATACTGGCCACGGGCGCTCCGCCGCGCTAGCGACGCCGGTTTTTGCGGAGGCGTGGCATGCTCAAAGTATGGGGACGCCCAAATTCGTTTAACGTCCGAAAGGTGATGTGGCTGATCGGCGAGCTCGGCCTTGAGCACGAACGAATCGATGCGGGGGGTTCTTTCGGCGGCCTGGATCGGGCGGAGTTTCTGCAAATGAATCCGCACGGGCGAATACCGGTCATCGACGATGCGGGAGCGATCGTGTGGGAATCGCACACGATTCTGCGCTATCTGTGCGCGCTACGCCCCCGGCTCCTTCTCGGCTGAAGACCCGGCAGAGCGTTCGCTCGCAGATCGCTGGATGGATTGGTCGCTTGCGACACTGCAGCGCGACTTTATGGATTTGTTCTGGGGCTTCTTCAGAACGCCCGAGGACAAACGCGACTGGCCTTGGATACGGGAACTCGTGGATCGCTGCGCGCGGCACTATCGCATCCTGGATGAGCACCTCGCCGGTCGCGCGTACCTGGCCGGCGATCGCCTCACGATGGCCGATTTTCCAGCCGGCACTTCGCTGTATCGGTACTTCGAGCTAGCGATAGATCGTCCGGTCCTGCCGAACGTATCCGCCTGGTACGAAAGGCTCTCCGCGCGCCCGCCGTACCGGCATCACGTGATGATTCCGTTCGATGATCTTCTCGGGCTGCTTCAGTATTAGCGGGCGCGGCGGCGAGCGCGTGCCCTGGGCGCCGGGGTTTTCTCCGAAACTTCCTGGCGAAGCTCTTCCGTCGTTCGATTCGCGTTCACTTCGACACCGCGCTTCTTCAGCGATTCCTTGAGCGCGCTCATTAGATCGATGACCTTGCCGCGCTGCATCTCCGGCGGCGCTTCCGCGACTTCCTGGCCGCTGAGCTTCTGCTCCGCCGCCGCGATTACGCGCTCGCGGTAGCCATCTTTGTATTTGATGGGGTCGAATTTTTTTTCAGAAAGGTCGCTGATTAGCCGCTTGGCCAGTTCGACTTCCGCTTCCTTGGTTGGCGCGTCGGCTCCGTGATCGATTTCGCTGAACGATCGCACTTCGTCTCCATAGTGCATCGTATGAAGCATCAGGCCTTTGTCATAAGCGCGAATCAGCACCACATGCTCTTTGCCCCTCATCGTGTAGCGAGCGAGTCCGACCTGTTTTGTCGCGATCATCGCTTCCATGAGGAGATGATAGGCGCGCGCCGAAGTTGGTTCGCAGCCGAGCAGATAGGGGCTCTCGAAATAGATCGGATCGACTTCACTAATCGGAATGAACTCGTTGATCTCGATCGCGTGATCGCCGCGGGCTTCGAGACTCTTCAACTCTTCGTCGGTGAAAGTTACGTAGCGGCCTTTTTCCACTTCGTATCCGCGTACCAACTCGCTGCGGTCGACAATCGCGTCGTCAACGGGGCAGTATATTTTCTGCTGGATGCGGCTCTTGTCTTTCGCATGAAGCAGGTTGAAGCTGACCGCTTTCGAGCTGGTGGCTGGAAAAAGGCGGACCGGGATCGAAACCAGTCCGAAGGTGATACTTGCACTGGCTATCGAACGCGGTGCCATGGCCTTAGCCTCCGTTCAGTCCGGGAAAATGCTGGGAGTGTTCCGGGCGAGATTGTATTAATCTGAGGGCAGGCGGTTCAACTAGGGTAACCGCCATATCCGGAAAAAAGCCGTGCCGCTCGAGCGATACCGTAGCAAACGCAGTGCCGACCGAACTCCTGAGCCTTTTGGGGGCTTATCGGCGGCAGAAGACCCCTCAAAAGGCGGCATTTTCGTTATTCAGCAACACGATGCGCGCCAAATGCACTATGATTTTCGGCTGGAAATGGACGGCGTTTTGCGGTCCTGGGCCGTCCCCAAGGGCCCTTCCCTGAATAGCGCTGACAAGCGTCTGGCCATGATGGTGGAGGACCATCCGCTGGAATACGGCGATTTCGAGGGAATCATTCCGCAGGGAAACTACGGCGCTGGCGCCGTGATCGTATGGGACCGCGGCACCTACACGATGATCGATCCTGCCTTTGGCAGCGCCTCGGCGGCGGTCGACAAAGGCAAACTCGACTTCGTGCTGCACGGCTTCAAACTGCATGGAGCGTTCACGCTGGTACGAACCGATCCGCGCGACGCCACCCGCGCCGGTGAACGCCAGCGCTGGTTACTGGTCAAGAAGCGCGGCGAGCATGGTGAGAACGAAGACGTGCTCGCGAGCCATCCGCGATCGGTCCTCTCGGGCCTGACGGTTGCCGAACTCCGCGACACTTCAGCCGCCGGGAAGGCGCTCATCGACACGCTGGTTCGACTCAAGGCTCCGCGGCTGAAGCAATCGCTCGATCCGCGTAACTTTCCTCTGATGCTCGCCAAGCTCAGCGAGCATCGGGTTGACGGCGATCAATGGCTATTTGAGCTGAAGTACGACGGCGTTCGGGCTCTGGCTATCCGCGATGGCGAGAAGACGCGTCTGTTCGCACGCAGTGGCGCAGAGATTACGGCGCGCTACCCCGAGGTCGTGTTAGCATTCAATACTCTGCCCTATGAGCGCTTCGCGATCGACGGAGAGATTGTCGCTCTCGATGAAAAAGGGCGGCCGAATTTCCAGCTGTTGCAACGGCGAATGCACGTGCAGGACAAGCATCAAGTCGCCCGCCTGAGTTTTTCAATTCCCGTCCATCACTTTCTCTTCGATATCCTGACGTTCGATGAATTCGATCTGCGCACGCTGCCTCTCGAACCTCGAAAGGAGCTGCTCGCCCATCTAATCCACGGCGATGGGCCATTGCGCTACTGCGAGCACGTACTGACCCATGGGCTCGCGTTCTACAACGAAGTAGCCAACGCCGGACTCGAAGGAATTATCGCGAAAAAGCGCGAATCGCCATATCGGGGCGCGCGCAACGGCGACTGGCTGAAGATCAAATGTCCGCAAATGCGCCGGTTCATAATCGGCGGATACACGGACCCGGAGGGCACCCGCACCCATTTCGGCGCTCTCTTGCTCGGAATGTACGATCAGGACGGCAGACTGCGGTTCACAGACAAAGTCGGCACCGGGTTCAATCGCGACTGGCTGGCCAAAATTCACAACCTGCTCGACGCACGAGCGCGAAGGATATCGCCCTTTCGGCGACCAGGGCCGGATGAGCCCGCACCGCCTTCCGGCGCTCATTTTACGGAGCCCGAGCTGGTATGCGAAGTTCGCTTCAGCGAATGGACGAATCACGGCGGCATCCGGCATCCGAGCTTTCTGCGCCTTATGCCCGATGCCGACCCGCGTGATTGCCGCTACGACGGGCCGCAGGAATCAGAGGACGCCGCTATCGCGCCGAACGGTGCGGACCTGGGAGAGCCCGGCAGCGCCATCCGAGAGGCGGCGAGTAATGAAGTGAGAAGCAATCGGAATCAGCGACAGACCGACGATCGCCGCGTCATCACGACCCATCCGGACAAGGTGTTTTGGCCCAGGGAGGGATATACGAAAGGCGAGATGGTTGAGTATTACCGGGCGATCGCGAAATGGATGCTGCCGTATCTCGCGGACCGCCCGGTTATGCTTACGCGATATCCCGACGGAATCGCGGGGAAGAGCTTTTATCAGAAAGATGCGCCGGCGTTCGCGCCCCGATGGATTCGGACTGAGCGTGTCTATTCAGAAGACGCGGACCGGGAAATTGATTTCTTCGTTATCGAAAACGAAGAAGCCTTGGCCTACGTCGCCAACCTGGCCGCGATTACTATTCACGTCTGGTCCTCGCGCACGCCTCATCTCGAGCGGCCGGATTGGTTGCTCTTTGATATCGATCCCAAAGGCAGCACGACCGCCAATGCGGTCGTGGTGGCGAAGGAAGTGGCGAAAGCCCTCAAGGAAATCGGGATGCGCTCGTACTTAAAAACCTCGGGGCAGATGGGACTGCATGTCGTGGTAGGACTCAAGCCTAAATATACCTACGACCAGGCGCGGATGTTCTCAGAGCTGGTGGCACGCCTGGTAGTGGCACGCATTCCCGATCTGGCGACCCTAGTTCGGAGTCCGCACGCGCGCAAAGGCAAGGTCTACATCGACTATCTGCAGCTCGGCCACGGCAAGACTATCGCCGCACCCTTCACTATCCGGGCGCAGGACCGCGCCCCCGTTTCTGCACCTCTCAAATGGAGCGAGGCTCGCAGCGATCTCAATCCCGGTGATTACAACATCAAGAATATGGCCAGCCGGATGAAACGCCTCGCAAACGATCCATTCATCGGCGCTCTGAACGATCAGATGACGCTGGAGGATGCTCTCTCCACGCTCGAGACAGCCGTCGCGAGTTCCTCCGGCAGCATGAAGACATGAGCCTGACCCGTCGGCCGGTGCGTTTTGCAGACGGATGAGCGCCGAGGATCACCAATTGCCGGCGTGAATTTGCAAAATACTTACGCCCTTGCCACAATCCGCTGCCCCGCAAAACGTCGTGAACCTAAGACTTCCAGTAACAACCCGCGCCAACCTGCTTTGGCCGATCGTCGCGCTGCTGGTATCGAGTGCCGCCTTGATTCGGCCCTTGCCATTCTTTCTGGACGACGCGCTGTTTTACCCGCAGATCGCCTACAACATCGTGACGACCGGCGTCAGTACCTTCAACGGAATTACACTGACCAATGGCTATCATCCGCTCTGGATGCTGGTGAATATCATCGTGATGGCGGCGGCGGGCGCGAACAAGCACAGGGCCCTGCGTATTTTGGCCGCCGTTGAAATAGTAATTCTGGTGGCGATGGTCTTCTATTTTGTGCGTCTGATGGATGGACTTTCCCTCCGGTCTCGAGCCGCAGGCGTATCCATTATTCTTTTGATGGTATGTACCGGATTGTTCGGCCTCGAAACCCACCTTTCGGCTTTGATGATCGTCCTCTTCCAGCTCCAGCTTCTGGATTCGGTGGAGAGCGACGCTCGCGAACACTGGTTGTGGCTTGGAGCAGTCGCGGCGCTGCTAATATTGACTCGTCTCGACAACGGCTTCCTGGTGGTCGCCTCGGTCGCAGTGCTGGCGATGCGCTACGGAGTACGTGGCTTTGCCGGCCGGTGTGTTTGGATCGCCGTCCCATTGCTCGGTTTGGTTGGCCCATACATGGCGTACAACCAGATCATCTATGGCCATGTGGTTCCAATCAGCGGAGAAATAAAGACCGGCTTTCCTCACTTGACCCTGCGACTCAGCTATCTAGGGACCTTGGGAGAGGCCACCGCGGTAATCGGGCTCGCAGGCCTCGTGTACGCAAATCTCGAATTCGTGTCAGAGCGCGAAAAGCTGTTGCTTCGCGCAATGGGCGTCGGGGCGTTGCTGCAGTCCACCTACATCCTTCTCTTTTCGCGCGACTCCACTACGCGTTCCTTCTGGTACTACATGATAGGAATCTTCGACGCGGCCCTTCTGGCGAATATTGCCGTGTCGGCGCTGGTGGGAAATCCGAAACGCGGAAAAGTATTTCGCGGCGCCACGGCGACAGCTTGCGCCCTCCTGGCGCTGGCCGCAGTCGCACGGGCCTGGCTGAAAGCCTTCGGATTCAACGTCAACTTGCTCAACCCGCAGGCAATCAACACTTACGATCCGCGACGGCCTGGCTTTCAGTACCTGGTGGCAGATTGGATGAACCAGCATCTGCCGCCCGGAAGCGTGGTCTTGGCTGTCGACTTCCCGGGCGCACTCGCATACATGACGAATTTCAAAATTATCGCGCTCGATGGACTTACCAACGATTTCAACTACGAACATGAAATCGTGCGCGACGGTATCAACGCCTATATCACCCGGCACGGCGTCCAATACTACTTCGGTCCTATCACGGAACCAGGCTCAGAATTGGAATATGGGATGGTTTTTTCGCGGGGGAAAGAGCATTCGCAAACAATGAACGTGCACGCGCCGTTGACGCGACGTTCTGCCGGTATAATGGACCTTCCGCGCAGCGCCGTCTTGATGGACGCGGAGACCGAACTTGGCGGCACTGGACGCGGCCACCTGGCCATTTGGAAGTTGGGCTCCCCGAAGGCCCCCACAAATTAGCTAGCGGCTGTCGATGTCTGAGAAATCGCGGTCGCGCCAGCTCGTCGAACGGCTAACGGCGCGACAGGTCGGGGTTGAGATAGCCGCGCAGCACCGCCTGCAGTATGACCCCCGCATGAAGTTGCATGGCAAGTCGGCCGGAAGTGATCGACAGCACGAGCTCGCCTGGTGTTGCTAAAGAAACGGCGATGCCGGGTTCCGGTACAAAGTCCGGAGCGCGTTCGCCCGTGACAACGAAAAAAGCGTGAAGCCGGTTGCATAGCCGACCGACATCGACCCAGGTAGTCCCAAGGTCGTGGACAGTGAGCGCTGCGAAACCGCTCTCCTCGAACAGTTCACGGCGGCAGGTCTCGATCGGGGACTCATCGGCATCCACCATGCCCGAGGGGAGTTCCCAGGTGAAGCCTTCGATCGCGGGACGAAACTGATGCACCAGCGGGAATCGTCCGTCCGCGGTGACGGCGAGGATGGCGACGTAATCGGCTAGCGCCACCGCGTGGTATATCTCCGAAGCCCCCCCGCGCTTGAATTGAACTTCGCGCTCGACCATCTCGATCCACGGGGAAATCCGATTTTTTTGGCGCGACAGAATCCGCGGCCATCCCGTGCTCATGATTCGCACCACCACGGGGCCAACCAGTCGGCAAAGTGTAAAAGCATCAGTGCAGGGTTCACTTATAAAGCCTTCATCGGCTCATGTCTCCGCAACGCCCGCCGCCGGGCGTAACGCGACGCTTTCAGGCGATCGGCGCAGCCAGGTCGTGGCGAAGGCATAACGATACCAGCGCAGATAGGCGGGCAGCCATTTCAGCACCCGGAAGCGGCTCTGTCCTTCGCGCCGTTCGTGCCACGCGGCCGGGACCTCGGCAATGGGCCATCCCAAGCGATGGCACTTCACCAGAAGCTCGACGCTGTAGCAGAAGCCAGCCTCCGACTCGACGGGAATCTGCTCGATGACCCGGCGCGAGAATAGACGGAAACCGTTGGTGGAGTCGCGCGCCGGAAGTCTTGCGAAATGGTGCAGCGTGAAACTGGCGCATCGCACCAGCACCGCCTTGAGCCACGGGCAGCCCGTCATCTCGCCGCCCGGTATGAAGCGGCTGGCGCAAACGATGTCGGCACCGCGCTGTCCTTCTTCGACCATGCGATCGAGAAGACCCGCGTTGTAGTCGTCATCGGCCGGGTACATGAGAACGAAGGGCGCCGTACTGGCTTCGAATCCGGACATGATCGCGTCATGCACGCCGCGCGCGCGGTTACGGACGAAGCCTATCTCGATGCCTGAACACTCCTGCGCATGTTCCTTGATAGCGGCGAGCGTGTCATCTCCATCGAAGTCGTAGCAAATGAGTACGCGGTAGGGGGTCGTGACAGATCGCTTTAGCGCCAAGAGCGTGCGCAGAATGTTGCCGCCTTCACTATAGACCGGGAGGACGATGTCCAGACGCGCATCCATGAAAAGACGCGTTCAGTAAATGGTGTTCGCGTTCTCGAAAAAGCGCCAAATGTCGACGATCGGTTTTCCGCGGAGATCGGCGCCGCGATAAACGCTGTGCGGCGTGCAAAGGATCAGCACGTCGCTTTTCGCGACCACCTCGTCGAAGTTCAGCAAATAGGGATCGGTGGTAACGAAAGGATCGGTGGTCAGCACCGCGCCAGCGTGAGCCCTCAGCATGTTCCTGAACTTGTAACTGAGCGATGCGCGAGTGTCGTCGATGTCGGCCTTGAAAGCCATGCCAAGCAGCCCCACCGTCATGGACGAGAGGTCGTAGCGCCCGCGCAGATCGTCAACGATCTGAAGCACGATGCCCTCGTTCATGAGCATGGCCGCGTGTCCAAGGCTGAACTGGTTGCGCGCGAAGGCCGCCAGCTGCATCGTGTCCTTCAAGAGGCAGGGGCCGGCAGAAAACCCCGCCGTGGGCATGCCTCTGGCGCGCGGATAGTTGCGACGCATCGCATCGAGAATGTTGCCGTAGTCGGCACCCGCCGCTTTCGCGATCATGTAGAACTGATTGGCAGTGGCAAACTCGATATAGCGATAGGCGTTGTTGAACAGCTTCGAAAGCTCGGCCTCAATCGGTTTCACGCGCACGACCTCGGGAACGATCAGGCTGAACAGGCGCGCCGCTTCCTCTTCGGCTTCTGCCGTCGTGCCGCTGATGATCTGCGGCATCTCGGCGAGTTCCTTGACCCCGAAGCCCTGGACCACCCGCTCCGGGCAAAACGCGACCTTGAGACGGCGCCCCTTCTGCGCAACATACTTGGCAATCCAGTCCGTCGTACCGGGGTAGAGTGTCGAGCGCAGGACCAGCAGTTGTCCGTCCGCGAGATGGGGCAATAGCTCATCGATACATTCCTGGACCACCTTGCCGACGGGATTCAGAAATTCATCCACCGGGGTGCCTATGGTGACGATGACCGGCGCATCTCGACTTACGTTCCCCGGCGCGCTGGTGAAGGCAAGCCGCTTCTGGCGGATCGCATCGGCAAGTAAGGGCGCGGCGCCATACTCCATGAACGGGAGCCGGCCTGCGGCGAGCATATCGAGCGCCGCTTGGTTGCGGTCGTTGATGTTGACGTGAAGCCCGGCGCGGGCGAAGGCGAGCACGAGCGAGATACCGACGTGTCCCGCACCACCTACGATCGTCAGATCAGCCCGGCCCGTCTCAGCCTCCGCCACCTGCTGTGACCTACCGTCCGGCAAAGGCAAGTTTTTGTCCATACCTTAGAACGATCCCTCCGGCTCCATCGCAGTTCCATTCATAAGGTCGAGGCTCCCGTCGACTGAGCATCGCGCGATAGTCAAATCACGCGGGGTATCGGCAGCGGTGTGATCAGCTTGCCGCGATAACCCTTCTCACGCAGCTTCGGCGCCAGTTCCTCGGCGATGTGCCAGGAGAAAATGATGGCGCACTCCGGCTGGTCTTCGAACAGCCGGCCTTCATCCACAACCGGAATCAAGGTTCCGGGAAGGTATTTGCCGATCTTGAGCGAGCCCGGAACCTCGCAGACATAGTCGATGACAATATCGTCGAGCCCGACGTAGGTCACCAACGTGCTCGCGCGCGACGGCGCGCTGATGCCACAAATGCGGCCGCCGGCTTCCTTGACCTCAGCGAGCAACCGGTAGAGACGGAGCTTCGAGAGCATGACTTCCCTACGGAACGTCGCCAGCCGTTCGCGCATCGCATCGCCCCGGGGTTCACTCGCGATCATTTCCGCCACGCTCGGGCGCACGGGATAGACGCCCTTGCGCGCCGCGTAAACGCGGATGGATCCGCCATGGGTCGGGATCGGCTTGGCATGGAAAACCTCGAGCCCGTGCATCGCCAGGAGATGACTCAGACTGCGCAGTGAGTAGTAACGCAGATGCTCATGATAAACCGTGTCGTACTGCAGCCGGTCGAGAAGTCCAATCAGATAGTGAGACTCGGTTACGAAAACCCCCTTATCGTCCAGAACCGCCAGGATGCCTTCGGTGATCGCGTGGACATCTTCGATATGGGCGAAGCAATTCGCCATCGTGACAACCCTGGCAGGTCCGTGTTGGGCACGGATCTCGCGCGCGACCGGCAATCCGAAATAGCGTCGCACGGTCGGTATCCCCCGCGCCTGCGCCAGGCGCCCCACATCGGTCGGCTCGATTCCCAAAACGCGATGCGCTCCGTCCCGGAAGTTCGAAAGCAAGGTGCCATCGTTCGAGCCGATGTCGACGATCAGATCATCGCGGCCAAGCCCAAGTAGCTCATTCGTCTCCGCATAGAGCGCCGCAAAATTGTCCCGCAGGATGCGCGTGGTGCCGCTGGTGTAAGGATAGCCCGGCGGAAAGATAATGGCCTGATCGACGCAAAGCCCAAGCTGAACCAGCTCGCAATGCGGACAGAAGAGCAGGCTCGTAGGATAAGAAGGCTGCTCTTGCGGCACATCGCCGATCGCCCGCATCTGGTTTACCGGCGGCATGTAGCCGAGAAAGAGCACATTCTCCAGAGGAGAATGTCCGCAAATCTGACACGATTCGACAGGCACGCTGCCACCGGTGCCAGCCGCGCGTGCGACTTTTATATCGGCCACTTTACCACTCCCGGCCTTGTGAAATTTTCCGTTACGGAAGCGCGCCTAAAGCCGTTTGCGTGCTGTTGATACATTGCCTACCGGGAGGGCGCAAGGTGAGCGTTCTTGTCATACCAGGCGACGGTCTCCGCCAAGCCTTGTGACAGGGAAATTCGGGGCGCATAGCCCAGCGCGGCGAGCTTGGCAATATTCGGACAGCGTCGCAATGTGCCCCCGCGGGGGGCAGCGCCCGGCTGAAGCTCGATCGCGCGACCGAATTCGGCCGCGACCCGGCGGGCAAGCTCCGCGATAGTCACTTCATCCGTAGTGCCGATATGGTAGATGCCGAGGTGTTCGCCCCTCTCGCGCATCAGCAATATACCGCGGACTAGATCCTCGACATGACAAAATGCGCGAGTCTCGTTACCGCTGCCCTGAATGGCGAAGGGAACCGTGCCCGAGGGATGTTCCGCGGCGGCGCGCTTCATGCGAAGCGCGAATTGCGGCACTACGTGTTCCCATCCCATATCCGGGCCATAAACGTTGTGCGGACGGAAGATCAGGACGCGCTCAAAATAACGGCGGCCAAAATTGATCGCCATGATTTCGCTGATGATCTTGGCAGCGCCATAGGAATAGCGCGGGTTCATCGGATCGGGTACGACCAGCGGCACATCTTCGCCGGTCGGAACCTCCTGCGGCGACTGATAGACCTCTGCGCTCGAAGCGAGGATAAGCCGGCCAACGCCGTGTCGGCGGCAGGCGTCGATCACGTTGACTATGCCCTTGACCCCGACCTCGAGCACCAGGTCCGGGGCGCTATAGAAGAATTCGGTACCATTGATGAAGGCGAGATGATGCACCTCGTCAACGCCCCGGACGGCTACCTCTACCGCAGCGGGATCGCGCACGTCGCCGGCGACGAATTCGACAATGTCACCGATTTCGGCAAGGCGGCGCGGGGCTCCGCGGGAATTGTCGTCAAGGACGCGGACCGTGTGGCCTTCCCGCACCAATCCCTTGACGAGCGCGGCGCCGATGAAACCGGATCCGCCGGTGACGAGGATTCTGGCCTTCGTCATGGCCGTCGAGTCTCAGTCCAGTGACCAGTTTGGTGGGCGCGGCGCGCTGCATCCAGCAGGCACTGCACACGATATCCCGCGGAAAAGTCGGGGCGCGCGTCGTTGCCCCGCTCGATAGCATCAAGAAAGCGGGCGGCGAGGCGTGACGCCGGTGCGACGCGGCCGTCGTCGAAGGCGTGTTCCAGCTTGTCGTCGACATAGACCGGTGCCAGCACAGTGGCCGGGCGTCTACCATGCAGGAGCCGGAAGCCGCGCATGTAGTCTGGTCCGTCGTTCAACAAGGCCAAAGCGCCCTCCTCGCCATAGAACTCGATGCGATGGCCCGATCCCAGATACGAGCCGCTGCTCATGCAGAGTCCGCCGCTCGCGCCCGACGCAAAGGCGAGCGACAGAACCACGGTGCTCTCGCCAGGCCTAGAGTCGCCCGGCAGGGTCGAGAGGTGTGCGCCTAAGCCTTCGACCGAGCCGCAGAACCATTCCAGATAATAAAAAGCGTGGCTCACGAAATTGAATAACGCTCCGCCACCTTCAGCGCTGATTGATTTCCAACCCAGCGTGCGGTGACGCGTGGCATAATTCTCAACGTTCCAAGTCACGAAAACGTGCCGCAGGGCGCCGATCGCGCCCTCGTCCAATAGCCGTTTTGCCTCCCGCCAGACAAGGATATCCGGAAAGGTGAAGTCTACCATCGCAGGACGGCCGGTTTTCTCGGCGCATTCCAACATAGCGAGCGCGCTGGGTTCATCGGCAGCCATCGGCTTTTCCACCAGGACCGGTTTGCCCAGGCTCAGGGCGTGACGCGCAATCTCCGGTTGGATCCTCGGCGGCGTCGCGATTACCACGGCGTCGACCTGGTCGTGCTCCACGAGATCGCGCCAATTGCCAAACGAGAGCGGGATCCCGCAAGCGCTCGCTGCCTGCGCGGCACGGGCAGCGTTGGTCGCTGCAAGCGCCTGGACTACGCAACGCGAGTCGTGGCGAAACGCCGGCACATGCACGGCACGGCCGTAGTTGCAGCCCACGATTCCGATTCGCACCATGCGCGCCTTCAGAATCGGGCTCGTTGATCACTGGTTCGCGTGAAAAGTCTCAAGCAATGGCCCTCGAACAATCCAAATCACTTGTGCTCCCGCTGAGGCTGAGATGAAACCGGCGCGGCAACGCCAAAGTCGGTCGATCGGGTCGCCACGGTCAGGCCGCGCTTCTGAAGCGTCCCGGCAACCCAGCACTTCAACCGCGCGGGCCAATCGGGTTGCATACAGGGCCGCTCGACCAGCACAAAGAACGTTCCGCAGACGAGCAAGAGCACCGGAGTCATTATCAGCAACTGCACGCCCAATCTAGGCGCGAAGGAAAGAGAAGTACCAAGACTCTCGGAGTAGCTTCCACAGATCGCGATTACATAATCGTGAAGCAGATAGATCGAGTAGCACATACCGCCGACGCTGGAGATGAAGACCAGGGAGAGAAATCGCTTGATGACGATGCTGTGGAAGGCGGCATGATAGGCCGCGAAAACTGCCAGCGGGCAGACGAACCAGCTAATCAGCCCTCCGGCCAAGATGGACGCAGTAATCAAAGCGATCGCGAGCAAACAGGCGGCATCCCATCCGAGACTTGCTGCGAGCGCGCCGTGCTTTTCTTCAAGCGCTGAAAATTCCGCCAGAAGAAACCCCGCCAGGAAATACGGCAACTCACCTATCAGCGAGAGATTGATTCGGGGTATCAACGCTCCCCGATGAGCCACGATCGCGGAAAGAAATATCGCCAGTACCAGCGCGCCTCTGCGATAAAGCTTGTCACCGGAGAAGAAGAATACCGCTGCCAGAAACGGCGCCAGAATGTAGAATTGAACCTCTATCTCCAGCGACCAGGCGACGAAGTCTATGCTGCTCGGCTCAGCATAGATCTGGTTGTGCAGGTAAAAGATGCTCGCGAACAGATGCGGGATCAGTCCCGTGAACGTGCCGCGGCCCGCGACTAACTTGAGCACGAACAAGAAAATCAAAGCGAGAACGTACGGAGGCTCGAGGCGGGTCAGACGACGCACGAAGTATCGTTTAAGATTGCGCGGCGGTTGGCCGCCGAGAAAATGCTCTGCGAAGGGCAGCGCCAATACGTAACCACTGAGCACGAAGAACAACTGCACGCCGAAATTCAGGTTCTGGGTGAACCAAAAGAGCCAGTTCGAGCTCAGCGAGGTGTCATATCCAGCCGGTGAACGTCTCAGAATGTCTCCCGCCAGGTGATAGATGATCACCGACAGGATCGCCACGAAGCGAATGCCGTCAATTTCAGGCCGATAGGCGAGCGACGTCGTTATTCGGCGTAAGCGGATCATCGCGATTCAAGCTGCATGCACCGCACTACAGGCGCGCGGAACGCTGAAAGCCGTAGGTCGATTATAGGCGGTTTCCCTCAAGCTCCATATCGGGCGGCATAATATGGCAGCGATCCGTTCCTATCTACTTGCACTGCTGGAGTCCGTTCGATTGGACACTTTCCGTTCCCAAGCCTGCCAATACGAACCGTGGATCACGGAAATCCAGTCGTCCTTGAGATGCCGATCGTCGGCAGCCGCCGGCAACACCACATAGCGAAGGTCAAAGCGCTGAGCCGCCGCGGAAGGGTCCGCGGCGACCTCATCGAACGCCGCCAACCTGTCCTTCAGCAACGCTCTCCGCAATTGCGGCACGCGAGCCCACACGCCCCATACGTAGCGCTCAAGGCCGTCCTCCTCTCGGCGGGCAAAGGTCTCGCGGTCCAGTCCGCTGAAGTAGGCATCCGCGGCTATCCGCCGGTTCCACTCCTTGTTGTCCACGCACGAGCTGAGAATCACGCTGTAGCCCGACAACAGCCGGTCGTCGTTCAAAATGACGAGAAAGCTAACCATGGTCGGCGCGCCAGCCACGACCGCGCCTGGCTGAATCAGCCCGCGGTAGCGTTCATATTCAGGCTGAAACTCATTCCAATCGCGCGTGAGCTCCACGCTTTCGCTGGTCTGCGTTGTTTCGACGACTCGCATCCAGATTCCTGTTCCGATTGTAAAGGCCAGAGCTACATAACCCGCCATGGCCCCGATCCGTCGCCAACTTGGCCACGAGTCGACGGTTCGTACCGTGGCTATCACTATCAGCAACCACAGCGTGGGACCCCATACGACATACCAATGGAAGTTCTGTATCTGGAGGCCGGTCAGTATCTGTTCGTTGAGCAGCAGCAACGCGGAAGCGCACAGGCACCACAGGTAAAGAAGGTCGCGGTCCTTTCGCCATACCCAAATCAGTGTGATCGCCGCGAGTATAAATGCCGTTTTTGGAATCAGGAACTCGCTGAAGTGGCCAATCGGTAGAAAGAAATCGAACCGGGTTGGCCAGTCAGCCACAGCTTCGCGTTTCAGCATCGCTCCCGAGATCAGGAACAACACGCCTGTCAGCGCACCAATGCTTCCGGCTGTTAAGTAGGTCCGCCTGCGTTTGCCATCGAGCACCAACGCCAAAAACAGGCCACCCGCGATTGCGGTCCAGGCGTAGAAATATGTAAAGCACAGTCCGAATCCGGCGCCGGCCCATCTTGCCGCCGTTTGAGATTCACTCTTAACGGCCCGCCCCATCAGCCATATGTAAAGGAGGAGAAGAGGCCACGATAAGGCCGGGTCGATGATGCGCCAGGAGCCGGTGATCTGAGGGTTGTGCGCAAGCAGTTGGCGGCCCACGCCAACGAACAGGCGCACAAACAGCGCGGCGTGCTCCACCAGCGGCCTGCCGTTCCAGCTATTGGTGTCAAACAGGGCAAAGAGCGTCAACCACAATGCAAGCCATCGCCGCGGGAAGTACAGGCGGAAAATCAGATACCAGGTAAGCGCCATTCCGACGCCCGCCATCACACGCCACACAAAGCCCATGTAGATCGGCGAGAGGCGTAATACCCTCGTGAGCAGGATGCCGGGTACCATCATGAGGCCGGGCAGGTAGCTACTTCGATCGTCGCAGATCGGATCAGTGAGATAAGCCGGATGGCTGTGATATGCGTGACTGGCGACTATCATGTAGTCATCGAGTTCGTCGTGATCGGCAATATAGACAGGGTGGCCCGTCATTAGCCATTCCACGAAGTGAGGTAGCGCTGAGATAGCTACTCCCGCGACAATGCAGACTGCGACGGCGATCAGATCTCGATCATAACGCCGGATGCCGTCCATCAAGCCCCGAACAAGCACGGCAATCGAGCCGCGCAACGAAAAGGCTTGGTCGGCATCGTCATGCTGGAAAGACCGTTGGCTCCTCAAGCGAAGCGCTGCTGCCTGCGCGGCTGCTTGTACCAGCGCTGGAGCCGCCGGTAGAAGGAATGAGCGGCCAAAGTGACCCTGTCAGCCAGTACGAAAGAGTGCTCGACCTTCTCGAAACCGCCGAATGAAAGCTTGAATTTCGTGATCGGAGACGAGTCGTCCTCGATGCCGCCGAGATCGAACAGCGCGATACCCTCTGCGCCGTAGCATTGAATTTCGCGCCAGTGGAGATAGCGATTTAGAATTCCGGCCAGGGCGGAATCCTCCGCGTTTTCGAGCCGGCGGCTCGCCGAGAGAATCAATCGCACCCGGCTGGCTTCTCGATCGCGAACTAGCAAATGCGCGCAGATCGCCCGGGCGTCCTTGTAGATCACGAAGACGTCCGACTGCGGCGCCCATTGCTTCACCTGCCATTGCGCGAAAGGCTTCGCGTAGCCTTTGCGGGCCACGAAGCCATTGTAAAGCTCGACGAAATCCGCCCAGGCGCGTCCCTCGTTACGCTGCACTTCCAGTTGGTTGCTCATCTGCTCGCCGCGCCTGACTACGTAACGGCACGACTTTGCGTCCATGCCCTTGTAAACGGCCTCGTTGCCTTTGGTCAGGTCCAGACAGGTGGTTTTCACGAGCCGGTGGCGCATCAAATACGGAGTGTCGGGGGAAGGTACCGGAGATTGGCTCACACGGATCATCTCGAGGAGACCGAGCTGGCCAGGCAGCAGTGGAACCGCTTCCTCGGGCGGGAAATAAATGGTCCGCTCCTTCCAGAAGAGGAATCGCCGCGATTCAAAAATCAGCATCGCAATAACGAATCGGGATCAAGTGGTCCGCGGCGTTCCTCGCAGAGGTTTTTCAATCATCGGTGCGGCCGCGGCCTCGCGAGTTGGCTCGCGCGGGGCGGACGGCAAATCGATTGTCGCTGGCGCCGCAGCTCCTTCGGGCGCGAAGTCTGCGAGGGTGATCTGGAAACGCCGGAGTCTCGCTCCGGCGTTCGCGCATTGCTCGGCCAGGGTCCGTAGTCGGTCTGCGGAGATCCCATCGGCCGCTACCAGCACCTCGTCGACTTCGCCCGCCGCAAGCAGCGCCGCCAGGTCGTGGCCTCGATGTACTCTGATACTGCGCACCATCCGCCCAAACTTGGCGGGGTCGTCATCGAGAAACCCGACCGGCCTCAAGTCGAGCTGTGGATTCGACATCAGCTCATGCAGCGCTTTGACTCCCTGCGTTCCCGCGCCATAGATCAGCACCCTTCGGGTGGCCAATTGACCAGCGTTGACGAGATACTCCAAGGCCCTGAATGAAAGTCGCGAGCCAAATACCATCGTTGCCAGCAGGTACACGTCGATGATCATCAGGCCGGTCGGCGGCGCATGCCAGTGCTGAACCGCCGCGACCGCCACCCAGCCGCCGACCGCGGCCAACACCAGCGGTCTGAGCATCGCGAGCAAACCCGCTAAGCCTACGTACCGGTAGGTCTGGCGGTACAATCCGCCCACGATGAGACAGCCCATCTGCACCGGGATCACGACAGGCGCCGCCGCGTGAAACAACACGCGGGTGGACGCATCGGGAAACCCCGCGGAAGAGATCACAAAAGCTCCCAGCCAACTGATTACGATGAAGCCGAAGTCAAAAGCCGCCGACAAGAGCCGGCGATTGTCGCCGGGAAGATCGTACAGCGACAGCAAGATGCCGGATTTCGTTCCAGCCAGTTCCCGGTATACGAACGGGGGAATGAACGCGCCGCCGATTGCCGCAGCACCGGCGAGCAGCAGCACGATGTCGAGGCTGCGATAGCACAGGGCAAACGCGATCAGCCCGAAGGTGAGGCACACTCCATAGAGAAGGACGACCGCACCCCGATGGGTGATGCCCAGGGAAAGCAGGCGATGATGGAGATGTTCACGGTCGGCAGTAAACAGCTTTGACCGCGCAAAATCTGGAGGGGTGAAGTGCGAGGATTGCTCATCGGAATCCGTTGCCCGGACCGCGCGCAGCATTCTGCGAAGGGTGGTTAAGATAACTTCGGCGACCGGGAATCCGACCGCCAGCGCCGGCGCCAAAACTGCAACCACCGTGGCGGATTTGCTGGAGCTTACGAGCGCGACCACCGCCATCAGGAACCCGATCAGCAGGGCTCCCGAATCGCCCAGAAACAGCAACGCGGGATGAAAGTTGTAGTAGAGAAATCCAGCCAGCGTGCCACTCAGTGCGGCAAGGATGACCGCGGTACGGTAGTCCTTCAGGTATATCGAAACGGCGAACAGCGTCACGCTGCTGATCAGCCCGGCTCCGACCGCCAATCCATCCAGGCCATCGATCAGATTGACACCGTTAACCACCGTGACGATCCAGAAAACCGAGACCGGCCCGCCCCACCATCCGAGGTCTCGTCCGAATACCAAGTCGGTCCTGAACCCGGCAGCCACCACCAAAATCGCCGCGGCGATCTCGACAAGCAGCTTTGTCCATGGGGAAACCGAGCGGCAGTCGTCTACGATTCCCACCGCCAGCACCATCGTGGCTCCCACGATCACGGCGAAATTCGCTGGAGTGCGCTGGAACATGCCTCCGATGTATGGATCGATGTACGCGATCAGCCCCAGCGAGAATCCCAGTGCGAGGTAGATTGCGACGCCTCCCAGGCGCGGCATCGGGACCACATGAATCCGGCGCTCGCTGGGTTGGTCGATCGCGCCCAGCCACAATGCGGCTTGCCTGGCCAGCGGCGTGATCAAAAGCGCAAACAGTGCACCCAGGGAGAACAGCAAACCGAATCTGAACAGCGGAAGATGCATTTGATTCCCGAGTGCTCAGCTTCTCGCAGATACTCCCGGTGTCGCTTGCACACGAAGTAATTCATCATAAATCGCGCGAACCAAAATCGCCATCTTGTCGACGGCGAATTCCTCACGCACGCGGCGCAGTCCCGCCTGGCCGAACTTATCTCTCAATTGAGGATCATCCAGAAGCATAGTAACAGCTTTGGCCAATACCTCCTCATCCGCGGGCGTGACCGTGATCCCGGTAAGTCCGTCGGGCGAAACAAACGGGACGCCAGAGTCGAGTCTGGTATTCACTATCGGCTTGGCGCAAGCCATCGCTTCAAGCTGGACGATGCCGAAAGCCTCGCTGCGCGCGATCGATGGGAGGACGAAGACATCACATGCGTGGTAGAAGGGCACCAGGTCCGCGACATCCCCGAGGAAGATGACCCGGTCCGCGACGCCGGAAGCGCGGCTTTGGCGCTCAAGTTTCGAGCGAAGCGGTCCCTCTCCGATGATTAATAAGGTCCCCCGCACTCTCGTCATCGCACGGATAAGGTATTCAATGCCCTTATAGTATACGAGCCGCCCGACGCTCAGCACGATCCGGTTTCCGTACCTCTTCCGGATCCGCTCGACCGCGGCGGGATCGAATTGCCGGAAGAGTTCGCTGGATATCGCTAACGGAACAACTCGGCAGGTACCTCGATGCTCAGCCAGAAAGCGCGAACTGGCGGCATAATTCGGCGATGAGACCAGGATTAGTGCGGCTCGTTCCAGGACCGCACGCGTGATCGGGGCGAAGAGACGATCAAGCGTCTTTTGCCGGATTACGTCGCTCTGCCAGGAAACCACCAACGGCCCCTGATGTTTGCTGGCAAGGTAGGCGACAAACGCCATCGGATTAGGCCATTGCAGATGCACCAGATCGGCACGGGCATCGCGAATCGCTTTCACCATCGCCGGGCATACCGGCGCGCCGGCAAAGTTGAACCACGAACCGAGCCGCTTGATACTCACTCCATCGAGAACCTGATTGACCGTGCGGCGGCCGTCATTGGCAACGATGACTTCCAGGTCGAACCAAGCCGTCAAGGCCTTGCACATCGCCTCAAGATGGGTCTCGATTCCGCCGCGATGAGGAGGATAGAACTTGCCGACATGGGCCACCCGTGGACGCTTGGGAGGATCGGCGTGAACTGGCGGCATGGCCAGCGAGGAGCTCATTTCTGGGCGGTCTGCCGTGGCGTTTGGGATCGTAACTTCTGCTCGATCAACGAACGATAATACTCGTCGAATTGCTTCGCTAAAGTCTGCGCGGAATAGTTTTGCGCCCGTTTCAGCCCTATGCGAGCAATATTTGCGGTGTGTTCCGGGTTGTCGAGACCTTCTTCAATCGCGCGGGTCAGCGCCCCCGGCTCGCCTTCCGGAACAATCCATCCGGCGTCGCCGATGACATAGGGCAACTCGCCCGAGTTACTCGAGATAACCGGAACGCCGCAGGCAAATGCCTCGATCACCATGCGGCCGAATTGCTCCTTCCAGCTTCGGGTCGTCAGACTGGGTGCAATGAGCAAATCCATGGTCGCCAGATACCTGGGCACGTCGCGATGAGGGACCAACATCACCCGCACGCGATTTTCCCAGCCCCGGCTCCGAGCCCATTGTACGATGGTTTTCTCAAGCGGCCCGGCTCCTAACACGAGCAGACTCCAGGATCGGCGCGAGTCGAGACGCTCGATGGCCTTGAGCATCACATCGATGCCCTTGGGCGCTGAGAGGCGGCCAACATACCCGAGTATCGGAGACTCCAGGCCCAATTCCTTTCGCACCAACGCGCGCGCGCCGGCATCGAGCGGCGTGAAGGCGCCAGTGTCGACTGCCAGGCTCAGTATCCGGCCGCGCTCGGCAGGGTAGCCGTGGCGCACCAGCGCCTCGAAGACCAGCTGGCCTCCGGCGATCCATCCATCTGCGCGTTCCACGCAAGTCCGTTCAAAATAGCCGAATGGGGGGAAATATCGCTTGGGCAGGCTCTGTGCGGTTCTGAAGCAAAAGGCAGTCTGCTCGCCGGCGGCAACGGCGACCGCGCGCGCGATCTCGTAGCCGGCATAAATGTATGGCTCTTCCCACGCATGGATGAGGTCGTAATTGCCATCGCGAATCAGGCGGACGAGACTCCGCCAGTCATAGCCGAAGATGAATACTGAGCCTTTGCGGCGTGTAGCGAGTCTTACCAGCGCAAGAGGCGATCCGGCGGCTTCGGGCTGAACCTCAATGATGCCCAACTCACTGTGATATTCGGCGGGCGACGCGACCGTAATTTCGTAGCTCCGATCGTAACCAAGCTCGCGAAAGATGCTCCGGTTCAGGGCGACCACGTGCGAATGCCCTATGGAAAGGAGTCTGATCTTGGGATCCATCGTGTTGCTATCGGAAACTGGGCGAATGGGCACCGCGGCAGCCGATCGCAAAATCGCTCAGCCTGCACGGTTCCGAGCCAACGGGACTGAACCTGCCCCGGAATGTCCGACTCATATTATACAATATGCGCATGCCTTGTGGTCACGACTGACTAACGGGAACCTTCAATTTCAACGTCCATCCTGATGCCGCAAGCATTGCCAGGAACGGAAGCGCTATCGCGCGGTAACGCGCCCCCGTGCCGCCCGGAGTGGAGCCCATGACGAGAAGAGCCAGCGCGAGTATCAGTAACCCAAGAACCAGACGCTTCTGATCGCAATCTCTTTCGCGGAACCAGAACAAGGTCGCGCGTCCCTTATAAAACCGGAATTCCATTTTAAAGGAGGGAATCGCTCATCTTATTTGCTATGGGTCATCCAAGCACGATCCAGAGTCTTGCGACCCGATCGCAGAATTCGTGGCGGTCCTAATTCGCCCGCCAGTGTCCTGAGTTGAGGATGCGACTGTCCCATTTGAGAAGTGTTTCCCCGAGATAACGGTTTGATCCGACGCTATCCGGGATGAAGCGGGATGAAGCGGGATAGACCGGGACCACCTGGTCCAGGCCGCGCCTGTAAATCTCCACCTCAGAAAGAACGAACAGACCGTGCAAAGCACGCCGAACCACGGCGCAACGAGCAGCGCGCACACGTAACCGAACGCGAGGCATACCGGAATAAGCCAGAGGTGCCGGCACTTCATTGGTTTCCCGTGAGGCGCGGATCGCCGGTCGCCAAGGCTGCGCACATCTGCATGATCTGCTGTCCTAATTTCCCGCCCCGGTGGTCCTAATTCGGACAGCACCGGATGCTGGTCCTCGCACGCGTTCGTGTCGACGGGCTCCAGAGCATGATCCGGCGGTCTCGTGTGGTCGGAAGCGAACCCAAAAAAGTCGAGTGTTTCCGAGCCTTATTTGGGTTCGTTTTGTAAAAAATAATTGGCTCGAGCCTCCGCTGATTCGGTCAGCTCCGATGGTCCTCTGTTTCGCCACGAAGGGGCCACCCTCAACTTCAAGGAGCGTCATGGCGGCAGGAAGAAAAGCTGACGGATATGGCGGGGGGACCATGCGCGAGAGTGTACGGGCTCCCGCGGATCGCGTCCAAGTCTAATAATGTTTAGCGCGTGCCTAACAGGCGTATACGGCATGCGCACGCCTTGCGGTCACGACTGACTAACGGGAACCTTCAATTTCGACGTCCATCCTGATGCCGCAAGCATTGCCAGGAACGGAAGCGCGATCGTGCGGTAACGCGCCCCTGTGCCGCCCGGAGTGGAGCCCATGACGAGAAGAGTCAGCGCGAGTATCAGTAAACAAAGAACCAGACGCTTCTGATCCCCGTCTCCTTCGCGGAACCAGAACCAGACCGCGCGTCCCACGCCCAGCCAGATAAACGCCAGAACAGCGAGTTGAAAGACCAGAAGAATTGCGACAATCGGCGCGGTTGCGAGCAGCCGGACACGTTGTGCAATCGTGGTAAACCACGGGTTTTGGCCCGGATTCGGGATTGGTTCCGCAAACCATACTTCGAGGGAATATTCCTCAGGTGCGACAGAGATTCGGAACAGCGACAGCATGGAGAGCAGTGCAAATCCCGCCGGATCATTTCCAATAATCGTGACCGCCTTGCTAATCAGTTCGGGCCCCCTGGCAGCCGGCGTCAACGAGTAGGTGCTAACTCCCATCTCGCGCTCCAGACGGGCTCTGACCGCTTCGAAGCTCTCGTGGCTACGCCACCATATGGTGCCACCCGCTCCATAGTAGTACAGAGCTACCGCTGCCTCGGTGGAGTAGGTGAAGACACCAACCGCCCGCTGATTGCGAAACGCCCACGCAACCACAGGACTCACGACGATAGCTACGGCCAGCAGCGCGGCCACCATCTTTCTCCGGACAGGTGCCTGATCGAGGAGAAACGGCAGAGCCGCCAGAAAGGGAAGAATAATTCCGATCGGCCGTACCAGAGTTGCGATTGCCAGAGAGCCGAGGCCGGCGAACGCGGCGGTCTTCCTGGTACGGGCCGTGCTCCAAGCGACAAACAGCGAGAACTCACCCAGGAATCCGACTACGAGCAGTAGCTGAAACACAGGATCGCTCATCACTTGTGCACAGAGCGCAATTGAGGGGATGTCGGTCGCGACGAGCAGGGCGCCGATAGTTCCCGCGCGCGGGCCCCAGGCGGCGGTGGAGAAGAGGCCCACGAGAAAGCATACCGCCGCGGCCAGCAGCGCGTTCGTTGCGAGCGCAACCCGTATCGACGGCATCGCTGCCAGGAAAACCGGATAACCCGGCAGCCGAAGCACTTCAGGAGAGGAACATACGCCGTCGACCGAGCGGGCGTATCCACATCCCGAGTTTAGCCCTTGTGCGAGTTCAAGATAGTCGCGTGAGTCGGTATTGAGACTGGCCCAAGCGATTCCGTGCTGGAGAAGGGGCGCCAGCCTCAAAAGCAGTGCGCCCAAGGCGATCAACAACAGCCATCGTTGGTGTCTGACCTCGATGGCGCCCCTCGTCACGTTGCCGGTCTGTGTCATCGATCCCCGACCGGCAGCAACCGGGGGCCTATGCTCATCGATGCTTGAATTCCGGTTGGCGCAACTGATCGAGCAGGCCGTTGCTCTGTTCTTTCTTCTCCGCCGGCACCGCCACAATGTAGGCGTCCCAAGGCGATTCTCTGACCGTGGCACTGCTGCCTAGAACAGCGATGGTATAGTCGGCGGCCCCAAGGAGCTCGGCGATGTCGTGGTTAGTACCATGCAATTCCATAAGCAGAACGGGGCGGAATCCCCGCAGAACCTCCCTGCCGCCTCTCAGGACATCGACTTCCGCACCTTCGACATCGACCTTGACGACATCGGGCGGCCGCAAGGCATGACGCGCGACAACATCGTCCAGGCGCCTGACTTTAACCATGATCGATCCGACGCACCGCGTCGGCTCTTTTCCGGTACTGGCCAACATTCCAAAGGTCGGCTCATCGGAAATAAGGAAACGGCCTTCCTCCTCCTCTATGTCAGAGAGGGCTTCCTGTCTGACTGTGACGCGCCTGAATCCATTTAGCTCGATGTTGTGCCGCAGTTGTCTTGCGTTCTCCTCGACCGGTTCGAAACTGACCACATCTCCCTGTGAGGGGCCAATCAACCTTGCGGCGATCATTGAATGGAAGCCGACGTTGGCGCCAAGGTCATAAAAGCTCATCCCGGGTCTGAGTAACAACTGCAGCGCCATCTGCACCCCCGGTTCCGTGGTGCCCAGCAGATAGCCGCCATCGGAACGGCCGGGATTGAATTTCAGTCCCCTACCGGCGCCTCTTCGGATAATTCCATCGCGATTTTTGAAGCGATCCGCGACGGTGTCGAAGGCGCGCTTGAATAGTGGATTACGCCATTGCGCATTCGAGGCAGCGTCGATGAGTCTTCTCGGTAGGTGCGCGATTATGTCGCCGAGTATTTCCAATGACTAAGCCCTCGCCTCTCTAGCTGGTCGCGGGGCGCCCTTTTCGTTTTGGATCAGACTTTCCTTTTCTTTGCTCGTACAGCTCGTCGAGTACCTGCTTCACAGCTCCGGCGATATAGCGTATGTCGCTGCGATGCAATCGGCCCGCAGTCGGCAGATTCAGTCCGCGGACTGCAAGATCCTCAGCCACGGGAAAACGCGTCGCTCCGTGGTAGCGGTTTCCCGCGAACGGCGGCAGCAGATGCATTGGCCTAAAGAAAGGCCGGGTGTCCACGCCCAATTCGCGAAGCCTCCCCGCGATCCGGCCAGCCCCAATCGAGGCAGGGAATAGAGCTGAAGCCATCCAGTTCGCACTTTCCGCCCAAGGCATGGCCGGATTCAGGACTACGTCCTCGCGCGATCCCAGCGCCTCCCGATACCAGCGCATGATATCACGCCTGCGCGCGATAAAGCTGTCGATGCGCTCGAGTTGCGCCAATCCCAAAGCCGCCTGGATATTGGTTAGTCGATAGTTGTAGCCAATCTCCGGGTGGACGTAGCGCTTCTTCTGACTCATTGCGTGGTCGCGCAGAAAGCGGGCACGGCCGGCAAGCCGATTGTCGCTGGTGAGAAGCATCCCGCCCTCTCCGGTAGTGATTATTTTGTTGCCGTAGAAGGAAAAAATTCCGGCCTTGCCCAGCGATCCGACTCTGCGGCCTTTGTAGCGCGCTCCGTGTGCCTCCGCTGCGTCCTCGATAACCGGGATGCGGTGGCTGGCGGCAAGCTTGAGAATCGGGTCCATGTCGGCGGGATGCCCATAGAGATGGACGACGACCATCGCGCGGGTTCGCGGCGATAGCACCCGCGCAATCGCGGCGGCGTTGAC
>Ga0074044_10000083_pt1 | contig 92935 bp, 62 predicted proteins | sample BogForMeECP23OM1_FD_94443 | JGI IMG/M metagenome (GOLD analysis project Ga0074044, IMG submission 94443) | Bog forest soil microbial communities from Calvert Island, British Columbia, Canada - Bog Forest MetaG ECP23OM1 | ecosystem: Environmental > Terrestrial > Soil > Wetlands ...
CTTAACTGGCAGCCGCAGTTCACCCTGGACTCCGGACTCGACCGCACCCTGGCCTGGTACCGCGATTTTCTCAGTGCGCCCGCCGCGTTGGCCCAGGCCGGCCGGGGATAGCCATCGATGACTCCCCCCACCAGGAAAACGACGACCAAGACCCCTGGCCAATTGCGCGAAGACATTCGCTCGCTTGTACAACAATATTCTGCAATCGCATTGGCTACCCCGTCGTTCGTCCCCGGCGAGAGCAGCGTACCCGTATCTGGCAAGGTCCTCGATTCCGCCGAACTCGAGTCACTCGTCGAGGCCTCCCTCGACGCGTGGCTCACCACCGGCCGCTTTGCCGCTCAGTTTGAACGCGAATTCGCGGCCTTCATGGGCGTTCGTTGCGCTTCCCTCGTCAACTCCGGATCGTCCGCCAACCTTGCCGCTCTGTCCTGTCTTACCTCTGCCTCCCTCGGCGATCGCCGCCTTTCCCACGGAGACGAAGTCATTACCGTAGCCGCCGGATTCCCCACCACGGTGAATCCCATCATTCAGAATGGACTTATACCGGTCTTTGTCGACGTGCAGCTTCCTACTTACAACGTCGACGTAACTCAGCTTGAAGCGGCGCTTTCCAACCGCACGAAAGCTATCGTTCTGGCGCACACCCTCGGCAACCCCTTTGACGTAGATTCCGTAATGGCCTTCGCCACCCAGAACAATCTCTGGGTGATTGAAGATTGCTGCGATGCCGTCGGCTCTTCCTACAAAAACCGTCCGGTAGGCGCCTTCGGTCATCTCGCCACCACCAGCTTTTACCCCGCGCACCACATCACCATGGGTGAAGGCGGATGCGTTCTTACCCAGTCACCCGCGCTTAAGAAACTGGCCGAATCCTTTCGCGATTGGGGGCGCGACTGCTGGTGCGATCCTGGAAAGTCCAATACCTGCGGCTGCCGCTTCGAATGGAAACTAGGCGACCTGCCCAGCGGCTACGACCACAAATACATCTACAGCCACATCGGTTACAACCTCAAAGCCACCGATCTGCAGGCGGCCGTCGGAGTGGCGCAACTTAAAAAGCTGCCCGGATTTATCGCCGCTCGCCGGGCAAACTTCGCCAAGCTCCAATCCGCGCTCAGCGATCTGTCCGACCTTTTCATTTTGCCCGAAGCGACCGCCCACAGCGAGCCCAGCTGGTTTGGATTTCCGCTCGCCGTCCGCCCCGATGCTCCACTTTCCCGGAACCAGGTCGTTCGCTTCCTGGAATCGCGGAACATCGCTACCCGTCTCCTGTTTGGCGGCAACCTGCTGCGCCAGCCCGCCTACCGTAACCTTCAGCGCCGCGTGGTCGGCGATCTTAGGAACACAGACTTCGTCATGAACAATGTGTTCTGGGTCGGCCTCTATCCCGGCATTACCGACGCCATGATCTATTACATGGCGGAAACCTTTCATCAGCTTCCAAAAGTTGCGGCGGCGGGCGCTTAGCCTCCCTGGGTCACAAGGAATCAGATGGCAGTTAGTCACCATGACTGAGCTACGAATAACAAACCGGCTGGCATCCGACCTCGACCACGTTATCGAGCGAACCGAGCCGCTATGGCAGGAGCTTCGCGGCCAGCGCATCCTGATCACCGGCGCCACCGGATTCTTTGGTTGCTGGCTGCTCGAAAGTTTTGCCTGGGCCAACCGCCGTCTGCATCTTGACGCCAGTCTTGTCGGCCTGTGCCGTCATCCCGCCGCCCTCGGGGAAAAAGCCCCTCACCTCGCGCAGGATCCAGCCATTACCCTGCATGCTGCCGACATTCGCCACGGCGATTTTCCGCATGGCACGTTTTCTCATGTCATCCACGCCGCCACCGAAGCCAGCGCCACCCTCAATCGCGAAAGTCCGCTGGTGATGTTCGATACCATCGTCGAAGGGACCCGCCGCGCCCTCCGCTTTTCGATCGCCAGCTCAGTCTCCAAATTCCTGCTGGTCAGTTCCGGCGCAGTTTATGGAACCCAGCCACCGCACCTTACACACATCGATGAAACGTTCACGGGTGGCCCCGATCCTCTCAACCCGGCGTCTGCCTATGCTGAGGGCAAACGCTCGGCTGAGTTGTTGTGTGCCCTCGCGGCGTCGCCCCGCCTTGCCATCAAAATCGCGCGCTGCTTCGCTTTCGTCGGCCCTTATATGCAACTCGACGCGCATTTTGCCATCGGAAACTTTATTTCCGATGCGATGCAATCCCGGCCGCTTCTGGTCAAGGGCGACGGTTCTCCATTTCGCTCCTACCTCTACGCCTCCGATCTCGCAGTCTGGCTCTGGACGATTCTGTTTCGGGGAGAATCCTTACGCGCTTACAACGTCGGCTCCGAAGCAAGCGTGAACATCGCCAGCCTTGCCGCTGAAGTCACTCGCGTCCTGTCCCCTGGTCGAAGCATCGACATCGCTTCTGCCGCAACCCCCGCCGCTCCGGCGCATCGCTACGTTCCTTCTACCGCGCGCGCCCGTAAAGAACTCGGGCTGCGCGCAGAAGTGCCGCTCAGTGAAGCCATCCGGCGCACCGCAATCTGGTTCGAAGAGAAGATCTCGACCGCGGATGGAATCGCCGCACGAGGTGCTCATGCTTAGCTCCTCGACTGCATCGCGTTGTTGTCGCATGGTTGTCATCGCGTGAAAGTTCTGTCATGAAGCTTTCTGACTACATCGTCGCGCAACTTGCAGATTGGGGCGTACGCCACATCTTCCTCGTCACCGGAGGCGGCGCCATGCACCTCAACGACTCCATCGGCAAAGAGCCGCGTCTGCACTACGTTTGCAATCACCATGAGCAGGCTTCCGCCATCGCCGCTGAAGCTTACGCCCGCATCAGCGGCCTGCCCGGCGTGGTGAACGTTACCACCGGCCCCGGCGGCATCAATGCCCTCAACGGCGTTTTTGGAGCATGGACCGACTCCATCCCGATGCTCGTCGTCTCCGGCCAGGTCAAGCGCGATACCTGTATGCGTTCTCAAGGCATCACCGGCCTGCGCCAGCTCGGCGATCAGGAGGCGGACATCGTCGCCATGGTCGCGAAGATTACCAAGTATGCGGTGCTGGTCAATGACCCTCTTTCCATCCGCTACCATCTCGAACGCGCCTGGCATCTCGCACAAACTGGACGTCCCGGACCGTGCTGGCTCGATATTCCAGTCGACGTTCAAGCTGCCTCCATCGATCCCGCAGCGCTCCGCGCCTACGATCCCGCGGAAGATCAACCGGCACACCAGAATATCGCCGCCCATCCTTCCCGCCTTCAGTCCTCTTGCCGCGAGGTTCTCGCCCGCATCAAAAACGCCAGGCGCCCCGTAATCCTTGCTGGCAGCGGCGTTCGCGCCGCCCGCGCCGTCGATGAATTCGACCGGTTGATCCATCGGCTCGGCGTCCCCGTTGCCACCGCCTGGACCCACGACATCATCGCCTCCGACGATCCTCTCTTTTGTGGCCGTCAGGGCACCATCGGCGACCGCGCCGGCAATTTCACGGTGCAAAACGCCGACCTTCTTCTCGTCCTCGGATCACGTCTCAACATCCGCCAAACCAGTTACAACTGGCAATCGTTTGCCCGCCGCGCCTTCAAGATCCAGGTGGATATCGACCCTGCTGAATTCCTCAAACCCACCGTGCAACCGGATATGGCGATCCACTGCGATCTTAAGGTCTTTCTCCAGGAGTTGCTCCGCCACTCCGACGCCAGTGCCGATCATCCCGGGAACCACGCTGCGTGGCTCGCTTGGTGCCGTGAACGCGTACTTCGCTATCCCGTGGTGCGCGATCTTCAACGCCAACCCGGTCCGCCCTTGAATCCTTACTACTTCATCGAGCAACTCTCCGCCCGCCTTGCCGACGACGATGTCGTTCTCTGCGGCAACGCCACCTCTTGCATCGTGCCTTTTCAGGCCATGCGTCTGCGGAAAGGCCAGCGCCTCATTTCCAATTCCGGCTCCGCCTCCATGGGTTACGACTTGCCCGCCGCCATCGGCGCCGCCTTCGCTCGCCTCGGCAAACGTGTCATCTGCCTCGCCGGAGACGGCAGCATCCAGATGAATATCCAGGAGTTACAAACCGTGGCCCACCATCACTTGCCGGTGAAGATCTTTGTGCTCAATAACTCTGGCTATCTCTCGATGAGGATGACCCAATCCGGATTCTTTGGCCGGCTTACCGGAGAAAGTGCCGCCAGTGGAACCTCCTTGCCTGACATGGTGAAAGTCGCTTGCGCCTACGGTATTCCGTCCATCCGCATCGACCGCGCCGCGCAGCTGGACCAAATCGATTGCGCCCTCGCCGCCGACGGTCCCGCATTGATCGATGTCGTCCTCGATCGTAATCAGGAATTTGAGCCGCGCTCACGCGCCCGCCAGTTGGCCGACGGACGGATCGTCTCCCCTGACCTAGAGGACATGTACCCTTTCCTGGACGAGGCTGAACTAATGGACAATGTCATCAAGGAATGAGGACATTACCATACAGGTAACCCGCGTTCCAGAAGAGCGCGGCATCACGCTGTCGATAGGCAAGTAATCTTATGACCGGGACTGATATCTTCGACGAGTTATTCGTACTCGAGTTAGCCAATAACCATTTAGGCGACGTGCAGCGCGGGCTGAAGATCGTCAGCAACTATGCCCAGGTCGTCCGCTTTAACAATGTGCGCGCCGCCATCAAACTGCAGTTGCGCGACGTTGACAGCTTCATCCACCGCGATTTCCGTGACCGCGACGATATTCGCTATATCAAGAAGACGCTTGATACCCGCCTTCAACCCGCCGACTTCGCTACCCTGGTACAAGCCATTCGCGAGGCCAGTTGTATTCCGATGGCCACCCCTTTCGACGAGAGTTCCGTCGATTTCTGCTCCGAACTCGGCATCCCCATCCTCAAGATCGCCAGCTCCGATTGCAATGACTGGATTCTCATCGAAAAGATAGCCAAAACCAAGAAACCAGTCATCGTCTCGACCGGAGGCTCTTCACTCAAGGACATCGATGACCTGGTAACTTTTTTCGACAACCGTCACGTTCCTCTCGCCATTAACCACTGCGTCTCGCTCTATCCTTCCGAAGATTCCGACATCGAACTGAATCAGATCGATTTTCTCCGCCAGCGCTATCCCCGTCATGTCATCGGATTTTCCACCCACGAGTATAAGGATTGGACTTCTTCCATGCTCCTGGCTTACGCCAAGGGCGCGCGCACTTTCGAGCGTCATGTCGACATTCAGACCGACGGAATGACTGTTTCTCCATATTGCTCTGTACCCGAGCAGGTCGACACCTGGTTCAAGGCCTTCCACCGTGCCAAAAGAATGTGCGGCGCTCCCGGAACCCAGAAGCGCCTGCCCCCGCAAAAAGAAATCGCCTATCTCGACTCTCTCGTCCGCGGAGTTTATGCCAGGCGCGAACTCCCCGTCGGTCACGTTCTTCAGGATGCCGACGTCTATCTCGCGGTTCCCCTCCAGCAAGGCCAGATCTCCTGCCGTGAACTGATGCGCGGCGAGGTCATTCGCAAGCTTGTCCCGAAAGATCAGCCCATCATGATCGATGCCATCGATAGTCCCTATGCCAACATACCTTCCCTTTCTGAACTGATCTATCACCGCGGCCTTCCACCCCAACCCACGGCCGCGGCTGCGGCAATGACTGCAAAAGCCGGCGGTGCCAAGTGAGTGCTGCCGCGCCCATGAAGACCATCAGCGTCGTCACACCCTGCTACAACGAAGAGGGCAATGTCCGCGAAGTCTACGAACGCGTGCGCGACCTCATGCTTCGCCTGGGAAAATACCGCTATGAACATATTTTCATCGATAACGCGTCCCGCGACACAACCTTCTCCATTCTGCTCGAAATCGCGCGCCAGGATTCGAACGTCAAGCTGATCCGCAACGCGCGTAACTTTGGCCACGTTCGCTCACCCATGCATGCCTTGCTCCAGTCCCGTGGCGATGCCGTCATTATCCTGATGTCCGATCTGCAGGATCCTCCCGAGGTTCTGGCTCAACTGCTGGAACAGTGGGAAAAGGGAATGCCCATCGTGATTGCCGTCCGCCAGCAGAGCCGGGAATCCGCTCCCATGTTTCTCATCCGGAAACTTTTTTATCGCCTGGTCAATCGCCTCGCCGATGACATCGAGACTTACGAACATTTCACCGGCTTTGGATTGTACGACCGCCAGGTCATCGATCTCGTGCGCCAGTTTAACGACCCTTACCCCTATTTCCGCGGCATGATCGCCGAAATCGGCCTGCCTCACGCCGAAATTCAATACGTGCAGCAGCGCCGCAAGAGCGGCAAAACCAAGAATAACTTCTATACCCTTTACGACCTTGCCATGCTTGGAATCACCAAGCTCTCCAAGGTCCCACTGCGGCTCGTCACTTTCTCCGGTTTTGCCGGCTCGGTTCTCTCCATGCTCGGTGGCGCCGCTTTCTTTGCCTACAAATTATTGTTTTGGGCTAACTTCACCGTGGGCATAGCTCCGATTGCTATTGGAATGTTTTTCCTGGGATCGCTCCAGTTACTCTTTATGGGTATCATCGGAGAGTACATTGGAAATATTCACACCCAAGTGCACAATCGTCCGCTGGTGATCGAACGGGAACGCCTGAATTTCCAGTACGAGCCGGCCCCACCGCTTCCCCGCCACTCTTTGTCTTCCGGCGCCGCGGCTGGCGGCCACATCTAAGAAACGTACTCCCCTGATTCCATAGCGCCGTCACATTTGTCGCCTCTCTCAGGACTACTCTTTCGTAACCAGAGGATTCTGGAGTCATCATTCCAGGCTCTCACTCCTGGGCTACAATCGCTGCAGTCGCCCTATTAGTGGGGAAACTCCACGTGATGTTCGAGTTACTGAGGAGTCGCAATGTACTTGGGTAGCGTGCAGCGCTTTATCCCCGCCCGGATGAAGTTCTTTCTGAAGCCGTACTACCGTAGCCTTTTTAGCGACCGCCTCCACGTTCTTTTCTGGCCTACGTTCCGCTGCAACTACGCATGCACTTACTGTACCGTGTGCACAAAGTTCGACTTTGCCAAGGTGTTTCCCAAAGTATCGGAGAAACGCGTCGACCAATGGCTCATTGCACTCGAAAAGTTGCCGCCTGCCCTGATCTACATATCTGGCGGCGAGCCTTTCCTCTATGCCGGACTCCACGACTTGGTCAACAACCTGCCGAAAAAACACCAGCTCCTCGGAATCGTAAGCAATGTTTCTCTGCCCGCAAGCGTATACCGCAAAATCAAGCGCTCCTTCCATTTAAACGCCAGCTTTCATCGCGAGTTTGTAGACGCCGAGAGCTTTACCACGCGAGTCAAAGAACTGCAGGAATTTCTCCATGTCCATGTCAACATCGTGGCCACCCGCGAAAACCTGCCTCTGATTTCCTCCATTGATGAGCTCATGGCAACCCATCGGATAAGTTTGCACGTTGATCCCTACGTCGACCATCAATTTAGCTATAGCGCCCAGGAACAAGCGCTGTTGCGGAAATACACTCAGGCCGATCGCAAGTCGCTGGTCGATTTTAATGACTTCAGTCCCAAGCAGTGTTCCGCTGGCCGCAATTACATGAACCTCTTGCCCGATGGACAGGTGTTCACCTGTGCCGCCGGTTTCTCCTATACCTATTCGCCGCTCTATACCGAACTGGTAAAAAACCGGCCGCTCGAGCAATTTCGCATGGGTAATATTTTCGATCCGGACTTCAAATTGAACTCGCATGATCTAGTCTGCAAACTGCCGTGCAAGGATGCCTGCGATCGTGATTCGGTTCTTATAACCATCCAACCGGCCGAAGAGAGTCTACAGACCACATGAGTTCGTTCGCACGAAGTCAACCCATCCCTCCGATCTCGAAATCGGCATCCCCATCGAGCCCGTTTCTGACCGTTCGATTGTTCCATTTCCTCGCGACTCTCGCGGACAACCACGGCTGGGTGCTTTTTGCCGCCGTTTGCCTCGCTTGCGGATGGGGCGCCCTCACCACCATGGGCACCCGTCACCTCAATCATGATGAGCTTTTTACCTTCTATATCGCGCAGGCCCCAACCCTCCGCCAGCTCCTGAAACTCAGCCACACCGTAGACTTGCAGCCCCCGCTTGCTTACCTGTTAGTCCGCGGTTCATTTGCTATCTTTGGAGTTAGTTCCTGGTCCTGCAGGCTGCCCTTTCTACTCGCTTATTGCTCTACCGCGGCCCTGATGTTCTATTTCTTGCGCCGCCTTTTGTCACCCCTCTACGGACTGGTTGCTACACTCTTACTCTGGAGCAATTCCTGCGCCTACTTAGCCCGCGAGGCGCGACCTTATTCCATACTTCTGTGCTGTACCACCCTGTTGTTGGTGAGCTGGTACGAGGCAGTCTCGACCGAGGATTCAGCCGTGCGCCGCCCGGCGCTCGCGACGGTCTTGTTGGCTGGATTCGGCCTTCTGCTTTCGCACGTGTTTGGCCTGCTCGTCTATGCCACTTTCTTCCTCGCGGAGGTGCTTCGCTTCCTCATCCGCCGTCGAACCGACTGGCCGTTGTGGCTCGTGCTATTGCTGCCGTTGGCCGCCGTAGTCACTTATGTACCGCTCCTTCATAACCATTCCACCATGCTCTTTGCTGAAGAATATCGGGTTACTCCCATCTTGTTGCTTAGCTTCTATTGGGAGTCCATCCGGTTCTTGATCACTCCTCTGGCATTCATCGCGCTTCTCGCCCTGCTCTGGCCCATTTTGCGCAAAGGACTACTTGTAACCGCGCCTGCCGTCTCGCAAGCTCTCTCTATTCCCTTCGGATTTCTTCTCATTGCTTTTGCCTTCGTTCCCCTGACGATTGGCATTCTCTTTGCCCGCATGGGCACTGCTTTCTTCAACCGTTATGGTGTTATTTGGCTTGTTCCACTGGCACTTGGCCCGCCCCTCATTCTCGGCTATCGCTCCCATCGTGATCGGACCGCGGGTGTAGCCGCCGTTCTTGTACTCGCAGTTATCTTGTTTTTCAATACCGCCGGAAAACCCTGGATCCTCCAGCAAGTGTCCAATCTCGTTCCTCCCCGAACCGCCGCGAAATTGCTCTACCTCCTGGCTTTGCCTCCACTCATACCCGTCCACTACCCGGCCACGCCGTCCTACCTGCAAGAGGAGATGGCAAAAGCTCCTTTTTTCTCCCATCTCGACTCCGTTGCGCCCGAACTCCCCATGGTTGCCAATACCGGTCTGACTTTTGTCGAGGTCGATCGCCAGGAGAGCGTCCAGGTTGCACAGCGTCTCTATTTCTTAGCCGATGAAAAAGCGGCATCTGCCATCGCTCACGATACCGTCTTCGCGCATTATGAACTGGTGAAACAGGCATTCCCTGTTATCCGGGGCACGGTCGAACCCTACCACGCTTTCATCGCCGCTCATCCCCGCTTCGTCGTCATCGGCGCCTATAACAATCCGCAGGGTTGGCTTCTTAGAAAACTTGACCGTGACGGCGCGAAGCTACAAGTAATTGGAACCTGCGCCGGATATAGCGAAGATTGTCAGATCTATGAGGTGAATGTGCGACCCCCTCAACCCTGACCGGTTGCGGAAAAACTCCGCTTCGCGCCGGTTTGGGGAAGGCACGGCTTCTATCGCCGCCAATAGACGTGAAAGAAACCCACCATCTGGCTTTCGGGAAACTTCTTCGCGACCTCGGCCCGCACCTCCGGGCTCATCTTCGCTCCCGGAAAAAACGGCGCTTCATTGATCACCACCAGCTTCAGCTGATCGGATCCGAGCGCCTGCAAAATCTCTTCCGCCGACGCCGCTCCATCGTCGCGCGTAACATTCCTGAGTCCAGATAGAAAATACAACTCCGGGCAATCGCTCCCCGCAAACATCAATCCGTTCGGCGAGTGCTGCTGCAAGAGGTGAACCAGTCCCGCGAAATCCCTTGCATACTCGATTCGCAGGCCGCCCGACCGCGGCAAATCCAGTTCCTCCATCTGGCCCACCTTGTGAGTTAATTCATACACATAGTCTGGAACCAGCATGACCACCCCGAACAGCAGGTAAAATCCCGCGATCGCCGCGCACACATACGTTCCCGGTTGCCTCTTCGCCGCCGATACTATCGCCACCGCAGCCAGCAAAGTCAGCGGCAACGCATACAAAAGATAAATCGGCGCCGCGAACGGATACTGCACCAGCCCACACAACGCCGCCAGCGACACCAGCACCATTACGCGCTGCTTCTGGAGTCGGCTGACACCGCGCTTCTCTGCACTCCATAGAACGATCGCGCCCGCCAGAACCACCAGCGGCGTCAGCGTCGCAACCGAATACCACACTCCGGAAACGATTTCGTTCGAGCCCCTGGCCTTCGCGAGCATCACCAGCAAGCCAGTTCCGGCTGCCGCGCCCACCAGTTTGCCCTGAAATTCACGCCAGTACATTGCCGCCGCAACCACCGCCACCAACCCAAGCCCGAATACGCTTTTCTCCATCCCCACCGGACGAAGCACTCCTAATCCCGCCGACCGTGCGATTGCGCTTGACGTCACCCCGGAAAAGAACTGGCCAAGCGCACCCGATCGCGCATACGGAATGAGGAAAAGGATGATCGGCGCCAGCACTCCCCCACTGAACGGAATCACCAGCCTCATCAGCTTGCTGAACCGCTCCCCCGAGGCTCCCCCGCGCACATTCCCTTCGCCAGCCAGGATGACCGCCACCACCAGAGCCGGCGGCAGCACGAACTGGTACAACTCGCCTTCGCCCAGCCGCGTGCGAAAAACGAAAAGCACCGTCGCCAGAAACAGCAATAGAGCGCCCGCGCTGAATACGCGGTACAGGATGGCACTCCCCGCCGCTGTGGCCGGCTTCCGATCGCCCACGAAATCACTACTCTCTTCCCTTCTCTCTTCGTCGCTCTGTTCCAGGAACGCCAGAACCAGCAGCCCCCCCGCAATGTAGTAGGCGCCGATAATCTTCATCAGGATCGACGCCCCTCCACACACGCCTGCCACCAACAGCCAGCGCGCCCGCCGCACTTCCACATACCGCAGCAGCGCCGCCGCGCCAAACGTAGCGAAGAACAGGTTGTACCAGGAGGGCATGGACGCGGGATAATTCGGATAGCTCCACGCCACCGCCAGCAGCGTGATCAGTCCGGCCGGTAGCGCCCTCGTAAAGCACGCGGCGACATAGTAAACCGCGGGAATCCATGCCAGAAAAAACAGAAACGCGCACCGTCGCAACGCCATCAGGCTCACGCCGAAAACCCGAAACCCCAGCGCATGAACCATGCTCAGGCCGCCCGTATAGATCTCGGCGAAATCCTTATGCGGAAGTTGACCCTGCATCACTCGCAGCGCGCTCTGCCCCAGAATGCCGTCGTCGGCAGGAACCCACCCGCTCCCGATACGCATTCCAACATAGCTCGCCGCGATTCCGAGAACCGTCCCCAGCACCAGGGCATGCACCATCCAACTCTCAGCAGCCTCTACCCGCCCCAATTCCCCGGCGCTCGCCTCCCGTGATTCCCCGCTCGCCTCGGGAACTCTCACTTCCACGTTCACTGCTTTTCCAGGCGTTTCTTCCGTCACGGATGCAACCTTGCCCTCAGCCCCACCCGCGGAAAGCTTCGTTCCAGCCCCGTCGTTCCTCACTTCGCCTCCAGCGCCGTCAGCCGCAACTTCGCCTCTTTGCTGTCCTGATTCAATTGCAACGCCCGTTGATACTCGACGCGCGCACCCGCTAGGTTTCCGCTGTCTTCGAACGACACTGCCAGCCAATAGTGGTAATCCCAAACCGAAGCATCCATGGCCGCCGCCTTTACGAGATACGGTTGTGCCTCCGCCGTTCGCCCGTCCTGTAAAAGTGCGCGCCCTAGAAAATGTTTCGCCGCCGCCTGTTCCGGCGCCAACTGCACCGCGCGCAACAACAACTGCTCCGCTTCCTTGTATTGCCCATCCATCAAATGCGCATTGCCGCAGTTATACAGCGCTGAATAAAGGTTGGGTTCTTTCTCCAGAATCTCCGAGCACAGCGCGAACGCCCGCTCATAGTCGCCCATTTGCCCATACAGCCCAGCCACCGCCGCCATTCCCATCTCTGACTGCGCGTAATCCGGATTCACCCGCTCCAGCCATCGCCGCCCCTCCTCGAATCGCCCGGCGCGAATATAGGATTCCGCCAGCGCTAACGGTCCGTAGCCATACTCCGGATGCTCCCGCACCGTGGCCTCCGCCAGTTCAATCGCCTTGTCATGCGCCCCCCGCTGGCTGTATTCCTTCGCCAGCCCCGCCATGGTGTAAGGATTCCCCGGATAAAGCGCTTGGCCCCGCAACAACAGCAGCAGATCGTTTCCCCAATACACCTGCTGCGCGAGCGATGCCCCAATATATCCACTGCACAATAGAAGAACCGCACCGAGCTGAATACTCTGCCCGCTCCATCGCCTGAAGCTGGGCAGCCGCCTTATCCCCATCGCGGCCAGCATCGAAAATCCGATGGACGGCAAATACAGGTAGCGGTCGCGCACGAAATCGCCATTGCCGAAGTTGCGTAAATAGAGCGCCGGCGCCAGCCCAATCACCATCCACAATCCTGCAAATGCCACGGCCGCGCCGCCTTCCCGCCGGTTCCAATACCACAACCCGATCACCACCGCGCTTAGAATCGCCAGCGGCACCGCCAACTGACTGACGATGGCCGTCGTAACGTATGGCGTGTAGTAAAGTCCCGTAATGCCCACCGGAATCACTAACTGTCGCAGATAAACCGACAGCACCAGCGGCAGAGTGCGCACTACGTCCAGCGTCCCGTGGTTAGGATCAAACTGCCCCGTCGCGTGCAGCAGCGCATGTTTCCGCAGCAGCACATAACCCAGCGTGACCAGCGCATACGGAGCCGCTTCAGCCGCCGCTGCAAACACTCGCTTCCACCAGGATGCCCTCGCGCCCGCCGGATACAGCCACGCGTAGCCCGCCACCAGCGCCGAAAACACCACCGCCATTTCCTTGGTCAGCAGCGCGCACGCCAGCAGCCCCAAAGATGCCAGCCACCATCCCTCGCGCTGCTTCTCTCCAGAGTTATGGGAGGTACGTCCATTAAGAAACGCCGCAAACGCGAGCGCCGCGAACAGCGTCACCATGCTGTCGGAAGCCGCCGAAACCCAGGTCACCGGTTCGATGTGAACCGGATGCAGCGCAAAGATCGTCGCCCCCAGCGCCGCCGTCCAGTACTCAAGGCCAAGCCGTCGAAACAGCCAGAACACCGCAGCCACCGCGCCCACATGCAGCAAAACCGCGCCCAGGTGCCATCCCCATGGCCGCAATCCAAACAACCCGTAATTCAGCATCGACCATGCCACAAACAGCGGACGGTAATAGACCTGATGCCGGGCCACGTGATACCACAGGTCGCTGCTGAACGCCCGTGGCAAATTGCTCCACGACCTGATCATTGGATTATTCGCAATCTGCGGCCAGTCATCCCATACGAACTCAAAAGACAGTGAGCCGCTGTAGATTACGAAAGTAATAAGCCCAAGTAAGGGCACCAGAACCAGCGCCCGTCGCAGATAATGCGCCAATAACTCCAACGCGCTCGGTTCGTGACGCTCCTGTGTATGTTCCATATACTTGTTGACCAGCCTGGGTCAGCTCATACTAACCTCCCCGACACCACGGCGCATGTTACTCAGGTTACCTACGTGTCCCACTTATTCCCGCTGTCACCCTGTATTTTTGCGACCATCACACCATGAGCCACGGTACAGGAGCCAAACCCGCCAAGGTTTCATCTCCCGTGCTGTGCGTCGACCTCGACGGCACTTTGATTCGCGGCAATGTGCTTTGGGAGTGCCTCCTCATCCTTCTCAAAACCCGCCCCATCACCGTCCTGCTCCTCCCGCTTTGGCTGCTTTCCAGCCGAGCTTCGTTCAAACGCCGTCTCTCCAGCCGGGTCAAACTCAACCCCGCTTCTCTTCGTTACCGGCAGCAGGTTCTTGATCTTTTGCAGGCGGAAAAAGCCGCCGGACGCCGCATCGTGCTCGCCACCGCCGCCGATCGTGAGATTGCTGAATCGATTTCCAATTACCTGGGACTTTTTCATGAAGTCCACGCCAGTGACGGGCAGCTCAACTTGAAGGGAGTCAATAAGGCCGAGTTTCTGGCGGAGCACTTCGCCGCCACTGGCTTCGACTATGTAGGCGATTCTCGCGCCGATGTCGAAGTTTGGCGCAGGGCGAGCGCGGCCTATGTTGTCGGTACGGAAGCTCGCGCCCAACAGGCCGCCGCAGCAACCACTCTCAAAGCTACGATTCTCGAGCCCGCGCCTTCTTTTCGTTCCTCCGCTCACACCTGGTTCAGCGCCCTCCGCGGTCATCACTGGGCGAAAAATCTCCTGCTCTTTCTGCCCCTCGCGCTCTCGCACAATCTTGCGCTCGAATCGATTTTTCGCACCCTTGCCGGTTTTGCCCTCTACGGACTTTGCGCCTCCGGACTCTACATTCTCAACGACCTTCTCGACCTTCATTCCGACCGCGAGCATCCCTGGAAAAACCAGCGTCCCTTCGCCGCCGGCGACATTTCGATTCCTCAAGGACTGCTGGCTTCGCTCCTTCTGCTCTCCCTGGCAGTCGGAATCGGCTTTTTTCTCGACCCCCAATTCGCCTTTGCCTTGCTTGGATATTCTGCGCTTACCATGCTCTACTCGCTCTATCTCAAGAAGATCGCCCTGCTCGACGTCTTCGTTCTTTCCGGCTTTTACAGTGTCCGCATTCTCGCCGGCGCCTTGATTGCCGCCACACCGCTATCGCAGTGGTTTCTCGCTTTTTCGTTGTTCTTCTTTCTTAGTCTGGCAATGGCGAAGCGCTATTCTGAGTTACTCCACGCCAGCGACCTGGTCACTGCCGGTACCTCGGGACGCGGCTATCACGCTGGCGACCGCGAACTGTTGCTCGCCCTCGGAACCGGAAGCAGTTTTGCCGCTGTAGTTATCTTCAGTCTCTATGTCCACAGCCCTGAAGTGCGGCTGCTCTATGCTTCCCCGGAATTCCTCTTCCTGCTTTGCCCCATCGTGCTGTACTGGCTCAGCCGAAACTGGCTGCTCGCCCATCGTGGCGAACTCAAGGAAGATCCAGTCACACTTGCGATCCGCGACCCTGTCAGTTACGGAGTAGCCGTCGCATCAGCCGCCGTGATCGCGGTCAGTATGCTCCACATGAACGGGCCTTCGATGTAAAAGCTGGCCGTTCTGCGCACCTTAAGTTGTACCCGTATTTCGCATCTTATTTATGTCAGGTCAATCCGCAGCCATCTCGCGCCGGCAAAAGGCAGTTACCCTGCCCACTACCCGCATTCTTTCCTGGGGACGTTATCCGAAGACCGCCCACCAGCACGTCTACCGACCCGCTTGGAACGATGAAGTGCCGGCAATCCTCAATGCCGCCGCCCCCGGCTCTCTGCTCCCCTACGGCCTCGGCCGCAGTTACGGCGACTCCTGTCTCAACGCAGGCCGCGAACTCATCGACTGCCGCCGCCTCAATCGCTTTCTCGCTTTCGATGAGTCGACCGGCATGCTTCGCTGCGAAAGCGGCGTCAGCCTCTCCGCCATCATCGACACTTTCTTGCCCCAGGGCTGGTTCCTTCCCGTCACGCCCGGCACCCGCTTCGTCACTGTCGGCGGAGCCATTGCCAACGACGTTCACGGCAAAAACCATCACTGCGCCGGAACCTTTGGCGCCCACGTCCGGCAGATCGCTCTGCATCGCTCCCATGACGGTCTTGTACCTTGTAACTATGACGATAACTCCGCAATGTTGCGCGCCACGATCGGCGGCCTGGGCCTTACCGGTGTTATCGCCTGGGCCGATATCCAATTGAAACGCGTCGCCGGTTCTTGGATCGACGCCGAATCTATCCCTTTTCAGTCACTGCAGGCTTTTCTCGATTTGAGCCGCGAAAGCAATGACCGCTTCGAATATACCGTCGCGTGGCTCGACTGTTTTGCCGGAAAGAACCTTCGTGGCATCTTCTTTCGCGGCAATCATGCAGCCAATCCAGGCAAAAAGTACCATCCTAAGCGCGCCCTTAAACTCCCTTTCGCGCTGCCATCCTGGTTCCTGAACCGTCACTCGATCAAAGCCCTCAACGCCGCCTACCACAGAGTGCATACTTCTTGGAAAAGGAAGGCCTTGCTTCCCTATGACTCGTTTTTCTACCCGCTGGATGCCGTCGGCCAATGGAACCTGCTTTACGGTAAGCCGGGCTTCGTGCAATATCAGTGCGTCATCCCGGAAACTAACTGCGCCGCTCTCGAGGAGTTACTCGATCGCATCGCTTTTTCCGGCATGGGTTCTTTCCTCGGCGTGCTGAAACAATTCGGTCCCGCCCCTCCCGCTGGCTTACTTTCCTTCCCCCGCCCGGGACTGACCCTCGCCCTCGACTTCGCCATGCGTGGAGAGCGCACCCTTCAACTCTTGCAGTCGCTCGATGAGGTGGTACAGCAAAGCGGCGGAGCTCTTTATCCCGCCAAGGACGCGCGCATGAGCCCCGATCTCTTCGCAGCTTCGTTCCCGCGTTGGCGCAGCTTCGTTCCCTACATCGACCCTAAGATGTCTTCTTCGTTCTGGCGACGCGTAACCGAGGCCCGATGACAGCAAAAACTACGACTGGGGAAACGATGCCTGGGAAAAAGATGGCTGCAGAAAAGTTGACCGCACAGAAGTTCACCGCGAAAAAGATCGTCATACTCGGCGCTACCTCCGGCATCGCACTGGAAGTCGAGCGCATCTTCGCCCGTCAAGGTTGTGAGTTGCTCCTCGTAGCTCGTTCTCCGCAACGGTTGGCTGAGTTGCAGGCTGACTTACTCATCCGCGGCGCATCCGCAGTCTCGACTTACCCCGCAGACTTGGCCTCCGTTCAGCAGCATGCCGCTGTCTTCGATTACTCCAGGCGCACTCTCCCCGACTTTGACACAGTGCTTCTCGCCTACGGTTCCATGCACGACCAGAAAGACACGGAAGCTTCCGTTGATGTTCTGCTCGATGAGTTGCAGGTCAACTTTGTCAGCGCCTCTGCGATTCTGACGTTATTCGCGGCCGACCTGGAGCGTCGTCGCACCGGTTGCCTGGCGGCCATCACCTCCGTCGCCGGCGATCGAGGACGCCGCGTGAACTACGCTTACGGCTCTGCCAAAGGCGCGCTTTCCCTGTTTCTGCAAGGACTCCGCAGCCGCCTTCATCTCGCCGGCGTACGCGTTATCACCATCAAGCCCGGCCCCGTGCAGACTCCCATGACCGATCATCTGCCCAACTCCGCCCGTTTTGCCGAACCTGCGCAAGCTGCCCGCGACATTGTCCGCGCCCTTCACAGGCGGTCGCCCGATGTGCTCTACACCCCCAGAATCTGGCGTTACGTCATGAGCGTCGTGCACCACATACCGGAGACTGTCTTCAAACGCTTGTCGTTCTGACCATCGTTCTGAGCATCGTTCTGAGCATCTTTCTGAACAACGTTCTGACCATCGCCCCTAACTCTCCGCATCGCGCTGCGAGAGTCTGCCGTACAACCGGCAAAAAAAGAGGGCCGCATTCCGCGGCCCCTCTTTTGTGCTCCTGAGAACGAACTCTACCTTCTTCCGCGCCCGCCGCCTCCGCCCGAATGGCCGCCGCCGTGACCGCCGCCAGGACCTCTACCAGGGCCGCCCCGTCCGCGCCGTCGGCGATTGCGATCACGATCGCCGCCTCCGCTTGGACGTCCCTCGCGCCCACCCTCAGGACGAGTCGCACCCGCCTCAACCGACGCCACAACACCGTCCACGCGATTGAAGTTCGGCTCGTCGTCGGCGTCGAAATCCGCGCCTCCTTCGATCACCGCCGTTGGCGCGCCTTGCGGTGCGCTGTACGACGCTGCCGGCGGAGCCGCGTCCGCCGCCTCTTCTCCCTCGACCGGCGGAGGCGCTCCGCCCATCTTGGCGCGCTGCTCTTTCAGAATCGCCTTGCGGGATAGTTTGATGCGGTTGCCTTCCACCGCCAGCACCTTCACCAGCACCTGATCGCCCTCTTTCAGCTCATCGCGGACGTCCTTGATTCTGTGTTCCGCAACTTCGCTGATGTGCAGCAATCCATCCAGACCCGGCAGAATTTCAACGAACGCCCCGAAATCCGCCAACCGGCTCACTTTCCCGAGATAGGTCTTCCCTACCTCGGCCGAAGCCGTCAGGTCGCGAATAATCTGCAAAGCTTTATTCGCCGAGACTTCATCGTTCGAAGCCACGTTCACCTTGCCCGAATCTTCCACGTCGATCTTCACCCCGGTTTGCTCGATGATGCTGCGAATCATCTTGCCGCCCGGCCCAATCACGTCGCGAATCTTGTCCACAGGAATCTGCAGGGTGTAGATGCGAGGCGCGTGCGTCGAAACCTTGGACCGCCCCTCGGTAATCACTTCGTCCATTTTTCCCAGGATGTACAAGCGCCCTCGCTGCGCCTGTGCCAGCGCTTCGCGCATGATCTGCGAAGTAATCCCGGCCACCTTGATATCCATCTGCAACGCCGTGATGCCGTCCTTGGTTCCAGCAACTTTAAAATCCATGTCGCCGTAATGATCTTCCGCGCCCGCGATGTCGGTCAGGATCGCGTACTGCTCGCCTTCCTTCACCAGGCCCATCGCAACCCCCGCTACCGGAGCCTTCAACGGCACACCCGCATCCATCAGCGAAAGCGATGCGCCGCAAATCGTCGCCATCGATGACGATCCATTCGACTCCAGAATGTCGGAAACGACGCGCATGGCGTAAGGCCAGTTGTCTTCCGTCGGAAGCACGCCCGATACAGCCCGCTCGGCAAGCGCGCCGTGCCCGATTTCGCGGCGTCCAGCTCCCCGCATAAAACCAACTTCTCCCACCGAAAACGGCGGAAAATTGTAATGCAGCATGAAACGCTTCTTGGCTTCGCCCTCAAAGCCCTCCAGCCGCTGCATGTCGTCGCTCGTCCCCAGCGTCGTTGTCACCAGCGCCTGCGTCTCACCCCGAGTAAACACCGCGCTTCCGTGCGCCCGCGGCAGAACGCCCGCTTCAATCCAAATCTCCCGGATCTGATCGAAAGCTCGTCCGTCAGGACGCCGCTTATGATCGATCACCTGATTGCGGAAAATGCGCTCGCGCAGAATCTCGTAATACTTCTTGACCTTCGCCTTGCCCGCAGCGTCATCCTCAGGCACGGCCGCCAGCAGTTCTTTCTCGATGACCCGAACCAGTTCATAGCTTTCCGATTTCGGATGCTTCGCCGTATCCAGAGCATCGGCCAACCGTGCCCCGACCTTCGCTTCCAACCCTTTGAAGTACGCCTCGTCGAACTCCGGCGGCGTTACCTGCCGCTTCGCTTTGCCCACCTTGCTGCGCAGTTCGTTGATCGCCGCACAAATTTTCTTGATCTCGGTATGCGCGAATTCAATCGCGTCCACTACCGTCTCTTCTTTTACCTCTTTCGCGCCCGATTCGATCATCACAATCGCATCGGCTGTCCCTACCACCATAATGTTCAGCAGACCATCGCGCATCTCGGTGTACGTCGGATTGGCGATAAATCTTCCCTCAACCAGCCCCACCCGCACCGCTCCCAGCGGTCCCAGAAACGGAATATCCGAGATCGTCAACGCAGCCGAGGCGGCGTTGATGCCGCAGACGTCCGGGTCGTTCTCCGTGTCCGCCGATAGCACAAAGGCGATCACCTGCGTCTCGCACTTGAAGCCCTCCGCGAACATCGGACGCACCGGCCGGTCGATCTGCCGGCTGGTCAGCACTTCGCGCTCGCTCATCCGCCCTTCGCGTTTGATAAAACCGCCCGGGATCCGTCCCCCGGCATACGTGTATTCCCGATAATCCACCGTTAGCGGGAAGAAATCGATGCCCTCGCGGGGCTCGGGATTCGACGTCGCCGTGGCCAGTACTACGTTGTCGCCGAAGCGCACCAGCGCCGCGCCGTGTGCCTGCTTGGCTAATTTTCCTGTTTCAATCGATAGCTGTTTCCCGCCTGCGAGTTCGACGGAAACTTTGGTTGCTTCAGGCTTCATAATTCATCCTTTTTTTATTGACGGAAATAGAGCTGAGGGTGCGCCAGGGGACGGAGTCCGTGGGACGGACTTATGCCAGGGCCGCGATTGGGAAACGCACTCTGCAATGGCTCTCGAAGGTCTGGAAACCCAGGTCTGGAAATCTTGCCCTGGAACTTCAGGTCTGGAACCGGCCCCACACGGAGCCGGTCGCGCTGCTACTTGCGGATTCCGAGCTTGGATATTACGGTCTTATACCGTTCCGAGTCGTACTTCTTCAGGTAGTCCAGCAGACTACGTCGTCTGCTCACCATCATCAGAAGTCCGCGGCGCGAGCCGTGATCTTTCTCGTGCGTTTTGAAGTGTTCCGTCAGTTGACCAATGCGCTCGCTCAACAGAGCGATCTGAACTTCGGGGCTGCCAGTATCGGTAGCGTGCGTGCGATACGTGTCAACGACAGTCTGTTTTTGCTCTCTGGCTAACACTAACCTGTTGCACTCCTGTCTCTTCTCGTTTTCGTAACGTGTTCGATGGTAACACGCTGCCTGCGCAAGTGGCAAACTCGTCCCCCGAACCGCAGCCCTAACGCCGGGTTTCCAGGGATTGGGAATTCGTTTCCATCAGACGCGGCCAGCCTATCTGAATCACAATCGTCGTAACCAGGGTCAGCAGAAAACTCGCCATTTGCGGATGACCCGGCCACATCATCCCCCCCAGCCCGAATATCCATGACCCTAAACCCGCCGCCGTTCCAATCAAAGAAGCGATCAATGAAACCTTCAAAGTTTTCATGCCCTGTCCTCGATGGTTTTGATACGTCCAACAACGCCGTCTTGTTCCATCCTCATTCTAAACCGCTCTGCCTTCACCCGCTGGCAATATTGCCATCACACTGCGCTGTCGCTGTTTTAGTTTTCAATAACTTCGCACCCTGTTGTCGCGCACGGCACCATCGGGCCACTGCCACCCATTCACCTTCGAGGTTATACTATTATCGAGACTAAAATATTAAGAGGACGCAAATCCTCTGCTTCATCCCAGCATAAGTTCATCCCGGAAAACCGGGATTGGGCCAATCTTATAGCGCATGCAAGGAACGCGTGCGACAGGCGATCATCATAAGAATACAGATTAGGGAGATTGCGTATGCCACGAGGCCGATCGACTTTTACCAAACGCCAAAAAGAACAAGCGCGCCAACAAAAACAGCGGGACAAGAATGAGCGCAAGACTCAGCGCAAGGAAGAAAAACCGGAAACCGGAGTCGTAGACGAGGCAGAAGAAATGCGTGAAATGCGTGAACTTGCAGAAGCTCAAGCCGCCCTGTTCCGCATCGGCACCGAAGATGACGAACCCAGCCCTTTTGAGCACGGCACCAAAGCCGTCGATCGTTAACCGTCCCCGGAACAAAGTGGAGAGACGGGCGTCCTCGCCCGTCCACCACTCCCTCAAGAACAAATTAAACGAAAACTTCGCCCGGTAACGCCATCAAGGTCCGCGAGGCCAGCGTATTCTGCACCACCCGCTTCGGTTGCCCGCCGCCTGACGCGTTGATCTGCTTCCGTTCGATGCGCAGTTTCAACGTGCGCTCGATATTTCGCAGATCCAGTACCTCGACCCCGGTCACCAGCGTCGAAGCCCGTCCTTGAGAACCCGCCCGCCCCGTGCGCCCCACCCGGTGGATGAAGTCCTCCGCCATTTTCGGCAGATCGTAGTTGATCACGTGCGCCACGTCATCGCAGTGCAATCCGCGGGACGCGATGTCCGTTGCCACCAGCACCTGGTAACGCCCTTCCTGGAATCCGCTCAAAGCCGCGTTGCGCTGCGACTGCGTCCGATCGCCGTGAATCATCGCCGCCGAGAAGCCGTCTCGCTCCAGCTCTTTCGCCAGTCTCTGCGAACCACGTTTCGTGCGCGTGAAGATCAACGTCTGTCCCTTCTCTTCGTACAGCAACTGGCGCAACACATCCAGCTTTTCCGATGGCCGCACCTCATAGGCTTCCAGTTGCACGCTCTCCGCCGGCTTCAGCACCGAGCCCAGCGCAATCCGCACCGGCTCCCGCGTGTAGTCGTTCACCAGCGACGCCACCGATTGCTCCATCGTCGCCGAGTAACACAACGTCTGCCGCCGCTGCGGCAGAATCTGCAGGATCCGCCGGATCGCCGGCAGAAATCCCATATCCAGCATTCGGTCGGCTTCGTCCAGCACCAGTATCTTCACCTGCCGCAGGTCGGCGAACTTCCGGTTGATGAAATCCTGCAGCCGCCCCGGAGTCGCAATTACAAACTCGCAACCCGAGCGCAAACTCTGGATCTGCCCCTTCTCCGCCACCCCGCCTATGACCAGCGCCGCCTTCGGCATCTTCTTGTCCCGCAGTTGTTCGTACTGTTCGTGAACCTGCATCGCCAGTTCACGCGTCGGCAATAAAACCAGCGCTCGCACGCTCCTCGCTGCTTCACTCTTGCCCGTTTCACCCTTGCCCGATTCTGCTCGCAGCATCTCGATAATCGGAATCAGGAATGCCAAAGTCTTGCCCGTCCCGGTCTGTGCCGTACCGATGATGTCCTTGCCTTCAAGGGCTGGACCAATAGCGCGATCCTGGATGGGTGTTAGGGTTATAAATTGACCTGCCGCCAGTTTCTGCTGCAGCGCAGCAGATAGGGGCAGTTCTGTAAATGTTGTCATTCGATTGTTTTCTTTCTGGAGGGGCCTACTCTTAATTTTCCCAGACACACTGGTCCGAGAGCTCGCATGCCGCTCGCATTAAATTGGCGCTGGAACCGAACGGTGGGCAGGAAATGCGGAGGTGTTGCGGATCCAATCGGATCCCCGCTTAACGAGCAAACCGTAGCAAAAGCGTTAACCACAGTATAGCAGAAAAATCCCCAGACCCTAGTTACGTCGGTGATCACGGCCATAAACTGTTAACAACCAAGGCACCTGATCGTGTGGCACGGGCGCCCCCGCCCGCGTTCGGATCTGGATCCATCCATAAAAAAGCAGGCCGGAATACCGTATCCCGGCCCGCTTTCTGTCCTTGTGCGTTTCTTATTTTTTCTTCGCTGCCGCCGCCACCGCCGTCACGAAGTTCCCCCCATTCGGCGTCCCCAGCCCGGTCACGTTGTCCCATCCCGGACCCAACGTCAACGAGCTGTCCGTTCCGAAGCTCAGCGAGTACCAGCGCGTCGAAGTTCCCTGGTACAGCAAGTTCACGAAATCCGTGCTGCCTTGCACCGGAGCCATCAGTTCCGCCGCTGAATAATACACCGGCGCCGCTGGCGGATTGTAAATCGTTCCGCTCGCATTGTTAGGACCAACCACCGCCGTCACATCCGTGATCGCATCCGCCGGCAGTCCGTAAAGGATTGGCGCAGCCTGTCCCAGCCATTCGCCCGCTGCCTGCGTCGTGATCGCCCACATTCCCGAAAACATCGGGCATGCCAGGCTGGTTCCTCCCACAACCCCGATGAACTGCTCTCCACCTTCCGTGTCGATGAACTCCACTCCGGTGTAGGGATCAGCCAGGTATGCGATGTCAGGAACAACCCGCCAACTGCCCGCCACTCCCGACTGGTACGACGGTTTCGACCAGACCCCGCTCGTGCCGCCCCCCGCTCCAAAGTAGAAGCCAAAGAAATCCGGCGGCACGATCGGAGGATTGGGCGTTGCGGCCGCTATGCGTGTCAGGTTCGTTCCCCAACCAGTCTGTAATTTGATGGAGCGGTCGCCGTTGATAAACAGGCTGGTTCCTCCCACGCTCGTGGCATAAGGAGAAGACGCCGGCATGGAAACCGTTGTCTCCCCATAAGCAGCCAGGAAGTCTCCATCGTCACCGCTCGAGAAGTTCACCGAAATGCCCAGCGCCGCTCCCGTCTCATTGATGTTGTTCTCTACAATGAGCTCGCCCGGATCGTACGTTGCCAGGTAAGCCTCTTCGATGCCGTAGCTGTTCGAGATCACCGGACCAATCTCGTTGTCGATGGCATAGAGTACCGCCAGGTCAAGGTTGCTCGAGGAGTTGTCGACCGCCAGAACCAGCGCTATGCTCGCTCCCGGCGCAACCGTGTGCGACCACTCCACGTCTAGGCTCGTCTCCACATCCCAGCCGCAGGTATTGCCTCCGCAATTCGCCGGACCCGTCGGGTAGTAGATGTTGAAGTTGCTGCCTGCCGTCAAAGCCGGCAGCCCATTGATCTCGGAAAAGACGTTTGCATCGCCCGTAATCGTGTCCGAACCGTAGGCATCCACCAGAACCACCGTCTGGCCGGTTCCATCAAGGTTCTTCGCGTACAGCGACGTCAGCCCGTAAGCCTTATCCACCTGCACCGAATCGTAGCCGCAGGGAGGAAGATTGGGCGGACCGTTATTGATGTTGCCGCCGTACCGCGCGCCCGAGTAAATAGCACTTGGCCCGCCACCCGCCGTCCTGAAGTAACGCGTTTGCGTCGCCCGTAGGCAGTCGGCATTAAAGTACTGTTGTCCTGGTCCCAGCTTCGACAACGGGAATACTTTCTCCGCCTTGCCCGTGTCAGGATTAATCGGACGCACCGCATGGCTCTTGTAGCTCGTATCGGAAAGTCCCTGCACCGCATAAATCAGCTTGCCCGCCGCCCCGCCAATGGCTGTCTCCCCGCTCGGCAAACGATGTGTCACCCCGTTAATCATCACCCGATTGAGTTGCACTCCGGTCGCGCGTTCGATGTCCGCAACCGTGCCCCTGGCCGTCACCGCGTGATTCAATTGCTCGGTCCGTACCACCGTCAGATTATTCGCCGCCAGGTACTGCTTCACAACCGCCATATCTTCGGCGCTCGGCGCGAAGCGCGCTTCGTACTCTTTCAGCGTGAGCCATTGATGGTAGCTCGCTGAACTCCGGTCATACATCTGCCGCACCATCTCATCCAGGCCGGCCTTGTTGTGCTGGTTGAGCCAGAACGTTACGTCAACTTGTTTGGACTGATCTTCAGCGCCCAGTATCTGAGCATTTCCCCGCCCGCCGCGCGACTGCGAAAAGGCTGGACCTGCGATCAGCAAAACCGCCAGACTCGCAAACAGCGCGGCGGCAACCATTCTGCGTTTGTGCTGTGACATAATCGACATCTCCTGGAAGACATTTTGAATTCGCCCGTATCGCGGGCGGCAACACTCGGCGCAAGCCGGCTTGCAGCTAAGGTCAGAACCTTCGCTGTCGTTTCCTCAAACTGCGTTTGGTAGATACGTTCCCGTAGCTCTGTTCTGTCCCACAGGCGAAGATGACACCATGGACCATCAGGGGCGGTTGGTCCGGCACAACATGTCATCCAAAGAAATCACTAACGGCTAGTGGAGACATAATTACGCCGTCACCTCATCAGTGTCAACCGCTGCTTGAAGATGACGCACACAAGTTGCAGTAATTACGCAGAAAAGTTTCTCTGACTCTGCCCGCTGCCTAGTGCCGCACATCCGCCAGGCAGCCGACTTACCACTAGCCGTCAGCCCATCTCACTCCGCCGCTTTCGCCTGCGCCCCTTGCGGCCGCACCTCAAATTCCGGATGCGCAATGCCCATCATCCACTGATCGAACCATCCCACAATATTCTCCAGCCGCTCAATGCGATGCCACGGCTCACCCGACCGCGACAACTCATGCGTCTCCCGCGGAAACATCACCATCGCTGTCGGACGGTGCAGATACTTCAGCCCCCTGAACAACTGCTCCCCGCCCGAGCCCGGCGGCGTCCGATAATCGCTTTGCCCCAGCACGAACAGCATCGGAGTATGAATCTTCTCCACGAAGGTTATCGCTGACCGGTTGGCATAGTCCTTCGGATCCTGAAATGGCGGCGCCTTGAACCATCGCGGCTGGAACAAAACGAAGTCCGCCGTATACCACCACGACGCCCAATCCGAGATGTCTCGCTGTGAAACTGCCGCCGCAAACCGATCTGTCTGCGTCACCGCCCAGTCCGTCAGCACGCCACCCCCGCTTCCGCCCGTTACCCCAAGCTTCTTCGCATCCACATAACCGCGCTTCAGAATCTCATCCACTCCCGCCATCAGATCCCGGTAATCGTCGCCCGGATAGTGATATTGAATGATGTTGCCGAAATCCTGCCCGTAGCTGATCGAGCCCCGCGGATTGATATACAGCACCACATATCCCTTCGCCGCCATCCACTGAAATTCGTGATCGAACACCCACCCGTACGCCGCGTGCGGCCCCCCGTGAATGTTCAGGATCAACGGATACTTCTTCTTCGGATCGAAATCCGGCGGCTTCTGAATCCATCCTTGCACCGGCAGCCCGTCGAAGCTTTTGTAATTTATTTCCTCCGGTTCCGTCAGCTTCAGTTGCGACCACAGCTCCCGGTTCACGTCAGTAATGCGAGTTTGCGCTCCTTCCTCGTCACCGCCACGCCCGCCGCCCATCGCAACCGTGAACAGGTCCCCAATCATCGTTGGCGTCGAAATCAGCGCAACCGTTGTAAGCGCATCCGGAGTCATCGAGAAATCGACCACCGCCTCATCCCCGTGCGTTATTTCCGTGACCGCGCCCGTTTGCGCATCCACCCGCACCAGCGGCGTTCGCCCCTGCCTCGCTACAATGTCGAAGATCGACCGCCCGTCGGGCGACCAATAGAGCGTCGGGCCGCTGCCCCCGCGCGGCGCTAAGTTGTCCCCAAAGACGGCATCTCCCATATCGAAGTCATATCCCGCCGTGAGATTGCGCGGCTGCGCATTCGCAGCTACCTCCATCACCCAAAGATCAGGCTGCGTATAGGACCGCACCGGCTCCCTCACTTCCCCGTGAAACGCCAACCGGTGGCCATCTCCGCTCAGCGTGAGATCGGAGATTCCCATCGCTACCGTCGCCAGTTTTTCCGGAGTTCCCGACGTCGATGCCACCGAGTAAATGTCGGTCTTCGGCAGTTCGTAATAAGGCTCGTCCACGCGCCGCGTGAGGTAGTAAATCCGTGAACCGTCAATGCTCCACGTAATCTCCCCTTCGTCATAGTCCCCGCTCGTCAGTTGTTGCGGCTTCGTCGCTTCGTCCGCCACATTCGGAACCTCGATCACCCAGATATGTCCATGCCGCTTGAAATCGATATAGCCTTCGTCGTTCGAACGATAGACAGCCCGCGTAATAATGTGAATGTCCGATTCGTGTTCGCCCTCGGAGTCATTCCCTCCGCCCCCGCCCGCTTTAGCTTCCTTCTTCTTGCTCAGTTCTTTCTCGATATCTTCAGCCGTAGTCGAACTCGAAAACGCAATCCGCCTGCTATCCGGCGACCACACCGGGCCCGCCGCCCCTTTCGGCAAGTCGGTTATCGTCCGGGCCTCCCCGCCCGACAGTGACAGGATCGCGATCTGCGGCGGTCGCGGCTTGCCGCTGTCGTTCCCGGCGCCCCCTTCCTTATCCCCACCGCGCACGAACGCTATGCGTTTGCCGTCCGGCGACCACCGCGGATGCGTGTCATGCTTTCCATTCGTCAAACGCACCGGCGCCTCTTGGCCCGAGTTCGCTACCATCCAGATGGAGGTCTCGTAGCCCGTGCGCTTCTCGTCGGTCACTACTCGGGTGAACGCCGTGTGCAAACCATCCCGCGAAACCTGCGGATCCGCGATCCAGACAAAATGAAACAGATCTTTGTCGCTGATGAACCGCTTCTGAACGCCAGCCTGCGCACTTGCGTTCCCCCCGCTCGTGGTCTGCGCCGTCATCGCATCGGCATGGGCAAAGACATTCGCCGACACCACCAACACCGAAACCAGCACTGGCACTGACAAAGAAAAACGAAGTTTCATGTCCGTCCTCCATGGGCGTCCTCAACGAAATGATTGCTGCGTGCGATTCTGTACTGTGGATTGTGCATTGTGCTATGCCAGTACAGAACCGGTCAAACTATCAGGCGGGTTCCCCATCCTGAGACCTGCCCCCTTACCCCTGAGTCCCGCCACCTGATTTCTTGCCCCTGCTTTTCTCCGCCAGCGCCATCGCATCCTCCAGCATCTTCTCCACTCGCCGCCCTTGCGCTTCCGGAGTCCGGTAATAATAAATGCCGAACAGATGCCCTCGCCTCCGAGATACGGACATCTTCTCCCACCCCTCGCGAGCCCGCTCATGCCGCGCGAACGCGACCTGCAGCACCGGCGGCAGTTCCCTTTCCGCCTCCATCACGCTCAGCAGACGTTCCGCAATCTGCTCGCTCCGGCGTCGGCGCGCTTCGCCGCTCCTCGGTTCGCTCGTCCACTTGGCTATGTCGTTGCGCGTTGACTGATTCAGCTTCTCGTACCAGCGCTGCAGCCCCCGCTCCCGGCTGAGGATCCGCTTCAGTTCATCCGCGATATCGACACTTCGTTCCTCGCTGTCGAGTTCCATCTCAAAACGCGCCACGCTGCCCTCACCCGCGCGCCCTCCCTTTTGCAGGCGTTTGTTGACCAGCAAAAGATGCCCACCTTTGCCCGTCGGAAACAACGTTGTTCGGAACCCGAACCCGTTCATTTCGCCCTTTACTTTGATCTGGCCACGCAACCCCCAGACTTCTGCTGCATCGAACGGTACATGGATCACCACCCAGTTCAGGCGAGAGCGCATCCGCTCAAGTCGCGCCTCGAAACGCTTCGTCGCCGATGCACCCTGGATTGAAGTCCCTTTCGCCATGAACCTTGCCGGATCTTTGGCATTCTAATAGCAAGGGCTGACGCTCGCTGCCGTCGGCAAACGCAAGCGTTAGACTATAAAGTTAAACTGCAACAAGCAGCGTCGGAGAACACCTTGATCTGCCCGAAGTGCGGCGAAAACAATTCAAACAATTTTCGTTATTGCGGAATGTGTGGCACTCCACTCGACCCGCGACGGGCCGCCCCCGCGCCCACTTCCCCGCCACCGTTCAGAAACACCCCGGAATCGCCGCGTCCCCTCGCCGATGAGACGCCGCTCCCACTCGCCGCCAAGCCAGTTCCTCCCATCAGCGGCCCCTCCATGTTGGGGTTGAATACCCCTTCCACGCCCGGATTAAGCCAGGCCAGCGCCAATCAGCTTCCTCCCCGTCAGCCAGTCGCAAACCCTGACCCCCATCCACCTCATTCGCAGTCATTTCCCGACCGCCCTTTTTCAGGATTCGATTCGTTTCTCGAGCCCGACCAGCCAAAAACCGGAGCGCGCCGGATTCTGCTTCTAATTCTCTTGCTGCTGGCGCTCGGTGCCGCCGCCTGGTGGACCTACGGCTACGTTACGACCTCGGAGAGTCAGAATCAGAACCGAGGATCGCAAACCGCGACCGAGGTCCCCAATACCAACCCGTCTGATACCTCGCCACCGGCCAGGACTCCCGACCAGGCAACTCCTTCGCCCAGTGCAGGCTCCCCCCAAACTTCGCCCACCGCCGCGGTTCCCGAGGGCCCATCGGAAAACGCCACCCCCAACACGAGCCAGAACACGTCCTCGCCGCAGGCCAAGCCCTTCGCGCCCACGTCAACGCCGCTGAAGCCAAAAGCAACCCAGCCTAAAGCAACCCAGAGTCAGACGCTCGCCGAAAAACGCATGCCTCCCCAAACTGCTTCCAAAGCTGCCGAACCCCTTACTACCGGAGACGCGGACTTCCGTCGCGGCGAGGCTTATCTGTATGGACGCGGAGTTCCTGAGAATTGCGAAGAGGCGGTGAAGAACTTAAAGGCCGCGTCGGCGAAATCCAACGCCAAAGCCCGCAGCGCCTTCGGAACCATGTACGCCACCGGCCATTGCGTGGCCCGCGATCTCCCAACATCCTATCTATGGTTCGCCATGGCCTTACGCGTCGATCCCAATAATCAAATCCTGGAGAAAGATTTGAATGCCGTTTGGAATCAGATGACGCCACCAGAACGGCAGCAAGCCACAAGAATGAAACAGTGAACAGGATCGGGCGATCCGCTCATCCGGCGATCTGCTCGTCGAACGTCAAAAGCCTTTGATCTTCGATCGCCCGCTGCCAGACGACCCGAGGCCTCACTCGCCAACCGGCACCAGATTCAACGCCTTTTTCACCGTTCCCCGTTCAATCATGATCTTCTGCTGCAGCAGCGTGATCGCATAAATCAACTGCTCCGGACGCGGCGGACACCCCGGCACATAAATATCCACCGGAATCACCTGATTCACACTCTGCACCAGGGCATAATTATTGAACACCCCGCCAGAGGTCGCGCACGCCCCCATCGAAATCACCCACTTCGGCTCCGGCATCTGCTCCCACAACTGACGAATCACTGGAGCCATTTTGTTCGAGACCCGCCCCGCAATAATCATCAGGTCCGACTGCCGCGGCGACGGACGAAACACTTCCGCGCCAAAGCGCGCAATATCAAACCGCGAAGCCCCCATCGACATCATCTCAATCGCGCAGCAAGCCAGCCCAAACGTCATCGGCCAGATCGAATTTTTCCTCATCCAGTTGACCGTCGAATCCAGCGTGGTCATGACGATGCCTTCCGGCACTCCGTCGCCATAGACCAGTTCCTTGACCACCCGCTTGCCGTTTTCAACATCAACGTAAGGGCCGAAACTCAGTTCTTGCGCCATGAACCTATTTTAACCGCAGAGAACGCCGAGCGCACCTGGAAGAGAATGTTGTCGCGTGGTTCGCGATTTTACTTGTCGATCGGGCGCGGATGAAACAGCTGTCGCAGCGGTCGTCCTTTCGACGCCTTCGAAATGCCATCCAGAATCGAATAGAACGAGGTCGCTGTAAGAGAGCTGCCGATGTACTCCATCGAAAGACTCGTTCGCCGTGAAACGGGTGCAATATTAGAGATGTGTCGTGCGACACAGTCAACCGCTTACGGCGGCCGCGCGCAGAAGTGCTTTTTCTGCCGACTGAGGAACTTGCACCACGACGAAGTAACTTTCTGGATAAAGATAGTCCTCGCCGGATTCGTCAATCACGCGTATTTGGTGGAGTTTTGCCGCCGCTTCGTCAGAGACTAACTGGTAGAGCTTCCGCAACTCGAGCGAGGCGCCGTAGCCCTTGTTCTTTACACAGACGACAAATCGCGGCTCAGTTCGCTTCATTGGATATCCAAAATACGCTTGATCTTAAATTCCCTTGCGCCAGTGCCATGCGCTTCGTACCAGTGCACTTCCGCATATCACATGGTACCATCCGCCAACTCGACGGCCGCAGTCCCCTTCAGCTTTCTCCATCTCCGTCCGCCACAGAGCTTTCGTAACCGTCCGCGCTCTCGTATGCCCTGTGCCCGAGGCGATCGTCTCAACATCCGATATGCGGCCAACGATTTTGGCCAATCTAAGGAGTACACCGAAAATATTCTGTATGGGCCTGGTTCGAATTGTTGAACCGGGCATTCATGAGACTGGCGGGCGCAACAACATCCAGGAACAAGCAAAGGCTGGTTTGACTGCACCACTACCCAATGCCTTCGTGATGCTTCGTGCGCTATTAAAATCTCCTCCAGTTTGTTCTCGGCGCCCCTCCGCGGCTCGGCGGTGCCATCCCCTACGGGTTCAGCACAATCTTCCCAAACATCTGGCTCTTCTCCAGATATTCATGAGCCGCACGTATTTCACTCAACGGGAAAGTATGGTCGATTACCGGCTTCAGCCGCCCCGCAAAGACATGTCCCAGCACTTCATGCAGTTCGCTCATCGTTCCCATGTATGACCCCAGCAGCGCCAGTTGCCGCGAAAACAGAAACCGCAAATCGAGCTCCACCTTCGGTCCCGTCGTCGCCCCGCACGTCACCAGCGTGCCTCCCGCCTTCAGCGATCTCACGCTCTCTTCCCACGTTGCCAACCCCACATGCTCGATCACAATATCCACGCCTTCAAAATTAGTGATCTTCCGAACCTCCTGCGAAATCTTCTGCTGATAATGATTGATCACAAAATCGGCGCCCAACTCCCGCGCCCGCTCCATCTTGCGCTCGTCTCCCGCGGTCGCGATCACTCGCGCATGAAACATCCTCGCAATCTGAATCGCCGCAATGCCCACCCCCGAATTCGCCCCCAGCACCAGCACCGTCTGCCCAGGACGGATCGCCGCCCGTCCCGTAAGCATGTGCCACGCCGTCACAAACACCAGCGGAACGCTCGCTGCCTCATTGAAATCCAGCCACTCCGGAATCGGAATCACATTAACCACCGGCACCGCAATCAACTCGCAATTTCCCCCGTCGACTCCATTCCCCAGCACCGTGAACTGCCGGCACTGGTTCTGCAATCCCGCTACACACTTCGCGCAGTGATTGCAGAAATGCATGGGCGCGAGCAAAACCCGCTGCCCCGCCTTGAAGTCAGTCACGTACTCCCCCACCTCCACAATTTCTCCCGCCGTGTCCGTCCCCAGAATGTGCGGTAGATTCACACCCGGCAATCCCTTCCGCACCCAGATATCGAGATGGTTCAAAGCGCACGCGCGCACCCGCACCAGTACCTGATCTTTGCGCGGCTTCGGATCGGGCACATCTTCGTAGGTCAGAACTTCGGGTCCACCGAACTGATGAATTCGAACAGCTTTCATAAGGCTCCTTATAACTTTGGCGATGTCCTGACTTTCGGAATTCGATAGTAAACCGAAATCTACCAAACGCGCTGTGATAAGTCGCACAGAATTCCGCTGCGTTTGACCATAGAGTTGGTAAGGCAGACCATGTCTGGAGGGTGTCTCCAGTGGGTACTGGGCGCGGTCCGCGAAACCGGTGAGTGGCCGAAATCAGCCACTGCAGTTCGAGTCTGCCGCCCTCCGTGCAGTCACTCACCTGCATACAAAAGTACCCTTGACAGACAGTTTCACGGGCGAGACCATAGAACCTCGCGGATCGTGTCAATACTACCCACTGGCGAAACACCAGTAGCCCCGGGGTGATGACCCGGGGCTTTTGATTTCTTAACTTCACGCACTCCCTACCGTCTACGTTTGACCTTCCCTGCCCCGCAACCCATAATCAACCCATGGATCTGTACGAAGAAATCGTCCGCCTGCGCAAAGACGGACGCCGCGGCGCCGTCGCCACCATCGTTAACGTCCGCGGTTCCATCCCTTCCTTCAAAACCGCCAAGATGCTGGTGCGCGACGATGGCTCCATCGTCGGAACCATCGGCGGCGGCTGCGTCGAGGCCGAAGTCTGGCAGGTGGCGCGCGATGTGATGGAGTCTGAAAAGCCCCGCACCCTCACCTTTGATCTGAATCAGGATCCCAAATATGACACCGGCCTCGTCTGTGGGGGAACCCTCGAAATCTTCATCGAGCCCATTCTTCCTCCCGCCGATCTTTACATCTTCGGCGCCGGTCACGTCGCTGCCAGTCTCTACCAAGTCGCCCGCATCGCCGGATTCGACGTCACCGTCATCGACGACCGCGAAGCCTACGCCAATCGCGAGCGCTTTCCCGAGGCCCAGCAGTTGATCGCCGAAGATTTCGAAAAGGCCGCCGCTCAACTCACCCCCAGCGAGTCGTCCTACATCGTGATCGTCACCCGCGGCCACCGCGACGATATGCGCATCCTGCGCTGGGCCGTGCAAACTCCAGCCCGTTACGTCGGCATGATCGGCTCCAAGAGAAAAACCATCGGCATCTTCAAAGAGCTACAACAAGAGGGTCTGCCCGCTCACCTGTTCGACCGCGTCCACGCCCCCATCGGCCTCGACATCGGCGCCGTGACGCCCGAGGAAATTGCCGTTGCCATCACCGCCGAGTTAATCGCCAAACGCCGAAATGTCGAGCGCGACCTCCCCCACATGAGCTGGTTCCATCGGCACGAGTCGAAGTCGAAAGTCGAACCGAAGTCTTAACAGTCCCGAAGGGGACGGCGGTCGTCGCTCGTGGAGAGACGGGCGTCCTCGCCCGTCCACCACTTTAGCTCGTGGAGAGACGGGCGTCCCCGCCCGTCCACCACTTCAGCTCGTGGAGAGACGGGCGTCCCCGCCCGTCCGCCACTTCAGTTTGTGGAGACGCCCGTGCCCCACAACCCAAACGCCCCGAAGTCGGAGGCCCGAGGCTTTCCCCACTCCCCACCCATCTCGATTCGTTTTTTTCTCCGCGCTCTCGGCGTCTCGGCGGTTAAGATTTCAATATGCCCAGGGAAATTGAAATCAAATTTCGCATCAACAACCTCTCCGCTCTCTCCCGCGCCCTGAAGCGTGCCGGATTCAAGCAGATCACCCGTTCCACCCATGAAATGAACTCACTCTACGATCTGCCCGGCCAGAAACTCCGCCAGCGCGATCAGATGCTCCGCCTGCGCAGATATGGCGACGCCTGGACTCTCACCCATAAAGCGAAGAGCAAGACCGGCCGCCATAAAACACGCGTCGAACTGGAAACGCGCGTCCACGACGGCAAGCGGATGGACGCGATTCTACGCGTCCTCGGCTACGTACCCACCTTTCGTTACGAAAAATATCGCGCCGAGTGGACCGACGGCACAGGTCACGTAGTTCTCGATGAAACTCCCCTCGGCAATTTCGGCGAAATTGAAGGATCACCGCGCTGGATCGACCGCACCGCAATAGCGCTAGGAATCGCGAAAAGCGACTACATTACTCAGACCTACGCGCCTATGTTTTTCGAATGGAAGAGACGAACCCGCAGCCCAGCTACTGAGATGACCTTTCGTGCAATGGGCAAGAAATCAAAAACCCCGTAACCGCAAAGACACCAAGAGCGCCACGAGCGCTGACAGATGCTGGATCGAATGAATCGTCCGCAGCCAACCGTTGTCTTCTGGATTTTCTCGGCGCACTCTGCGTCTCTGCGGTGAGCAGTCGCCGTGAAGGCTCTCCTAACTAGCCCCGCAACACTTCTTATATTTCTTGCCGCTGCCACAGGGGCACGGATCGTTCCTTCCAACTTTCTCCCCCGAGCGCACCACCTGGGTCACCTGCGCATCCCCGGCTCCAGCCATCCGCGCCTGCTCCAGTTCCTTCTTTTTCTTGCGCTGAAAAGCCTCTTCGATTTCATCCACTGAAGTAGCAATCTGACGCGGAGCACGTCCGTTGCCCCCCCGGCCTCCGGTGATGACTGCCGGCACGCCAGATTCCTGCCCTTGCCCCGAAGCATCGTTCGCGCCGCCGCTCGGCCTCGTCCCCGCGTCCGGCGGACGCTCCATGATCTGCATCAGATACAAGTAACGAACCGTCTCTTCCTGAAACCGCTGCATCATCTCTTCGAACATGTCGAACGATTCCCGCTTGTATTCCACCAGCGGATCATGCTGCCCGTACCCGCGCAACCCGATGCCTTCCTTCAAGTGGTCCATCGAGAGCAGATGATCCTTCCACTGCCCGTCGATCACGCTCAGCATGATCATGCGCTCGTGATAGCGCATGGCCTCGGCCCCAATCAGCTTCTCTTTCGCGTCGTAACGTTCTTTGAGCTTGTCGAAGATCGCGTCGCCCAGTTCCTGACGATTCATCTCCTCCGGCTTCAGTCCCTCGGCATAGATGTCCACCCCGAAGCGTGTGAAGATCGCGTCTTTCAGCGCTTTGAGATCCCAGTTGTCGACATGTTCCTTCGGAGGACAATGCCGTTCCAGAATGTCTCCCAGAATGCCCGACACATAATCTTCGATAATCAGATCCTTCTGATCCAGTCCTTCCAGCAGACGCCGCCGCAGTCCGTAGACCGCTGTGCGCTGCTTGTTCATCACATCGTCATACTCCAGCAGATGTTTTCGCGCTTCGAAGTTCTGCCCCTCCACCGCTTTCTGCGCCGCTTCAATGCGCCGCGTGATCATGCCCGATTCAATCGGTACGCCTTCCTCCATCCCCAGCCGTTGCAGCAGCTTCGAGATCCATTCCTTGGCGAAAATCCGCATCAGGTCGTCTTCCAGCGATAGATAAAAACGCGATGATCCCGGATCACCCTGACGTCCCGCCCGCCCGCGCAGCTGATTGTCGATCCGCCGCGCCTCGTGCCGTTCCGTCCCGAAAATATGCAATCCGCCCGCTTCGATCACTTCCCTGTGCTCGCGATCGGTTTCCGCTTTGTGGCGGGCAAACACTTCGTTCCACTGATCCGTCGGAACCGCGAATTCACTCCCCGCGTAATACCAGACCGTCCGATTCGCATCGTCGATCTCCCCCGCCACCTTCCCTTGCGCCGCCCGCATCGGCTGCGCCACTCCCTTCTTCACGCACTCCTGCTTGGCCATGAATTCCGCATTCCCGCCCAGCAGAATGTCGGTGCCCCGCCCCGCCATGTTCGTCGCGATCGTGATTGCCCCTTTCCGTCCCGCCTGCGCCACGATCTCCGCTTCCCGTTCGTGATGCTTCGCGTTCAACACAACGTGGCTCTTGATCCCTTTCTTCCTTAACAGCTCGTCGATCTTTTCCGATTTTTCAATCGAAGTCGTTCCCACCAGCACCGGCTGCCCGCTATCGTGCAACCTCTGGATCTCGTCCGCCGCCGCAAAATATTTTTCCTTCTCCGTCCGGTAAACGATGTCCGGATTCTCTTTGCGCAGCAGCACCCGATTCGTCGGAATCACCACCACTTCCAGCCGGTAGATCTTGTCGAATTCCGGAGCTTCCGTCTCCGCCGTTCCCGTCATCCCCGCCAGCTTCTTATACATGCGGAAATAATTCTGGAAGGTGATCGTCGCCAGCGTCTGGTTCTCGCGCTCGATCTTCACGTTCTCCTTCGCCTCAATCGCCTGGTGCAGCCCGTCCGACCATCGCCGCCCCGGCATCAGCCGCCCCGTGAACTCGTCCACGATGATCACTTCCCCGTCTTTCACCACGTATTCAACATCGCGCTTGTACAGCGCGTGCGCTTTCACCGCCGTTTCCACGTGATGCTTCAACGCCCAGTTCTCCGGATCGGCGACGTTCCCAATCCCCAGCAGCTTCTCCACCTTCACCCAGCCATCGTCGGTAACCGTAATGTTGCGATGCTTTTCATCGACCACAAAGTCGCCGGTCATGATCTTCGGCTCCCCCGGCTGCGTGTCGATCTCTTCGCCCTTTTCCAGCTTCGAGAGGATGCGATTCACCTTGTAATACTTGTCGGTCGATTCCTCGCTCGCCCCGGAAATAATCAGCGGCGTCCGCGCTTCGTCGATCAGAATCGAATCCACTTCGTCGACGATGCCGAAATTGTGTACCCGCTGCACGCAATCGCGCAGGTCAAACTTCATGTTGTCCCGCAGATAATCGAACCCGAATTCATTGTTCGTGCCGTACGTTACGTCAGCCGCATACGCCGCCCGCCGCTCCCCATCGTCCAGGTCGTGGACGATCACCCCCACCGTCAGCCCCAGAAAGCTGTACAGCTTCCCCATCCATTCCGAGTCGCGCTTGGCCAGGTAATCGTTCACCGTCACCACGTGCACTCCCCGCCCGCTCAGCGCGTTCAAATACACCGGCAGCGTCGCCACCAGCGTCTTGCCTTCGCCCGTCTTCATCTCCGCGATCTTGCCTTCGTGCAGAACCATACCCCCGATCAACTGCACGTCGAAGTGCCTCATGTTCAGCACCCGTTTCCCGGCCTCGCGGACAACCGCAAATGCCTCCTCCAGCAACTCATCCAGAACTTCTTTCAACACCGCGCTCCGCTGCCCTTCGATCTCCTTCTGCCGGTCGATATCGCGACCCACCGCATCCGGGCCATCGGCATCTGCCTCCGGCTCGTCGGCAATTGACTTCAGCCGCTCCTGAATTCGCGCCCGGAATTCGTCCGTCTTGGCCCGCAGTTCCTCATCCGAAAGTTTTTCAATTTCCGGCTCAAGCGCGTTGATCGCTAACACCCGAGGCTGCAGGCGCTTGATCTCCCGCTCGTTCTTCGTCCCGAAAACCTTGCCTAACAAAGTATTAATCAAAGGGGAAATCCTTCAGAGAACACACGTCCCGAGTATCACTAAAAGCCTAGCACATTAGATGCGCGAGCAAGGGCCAAGAGCCAAGGACCAAGGACCAAGGACCAACGAACCGGCAGCCCTGGGACTCGGTCGACAGAGCCGCAGAGCCCGACCGTCCGAGCCGGCCTTCCTCGCCACCGGGCTTTCCACCAAGAATATTCTGGACGCGCCGCCTCCTGCTCGTCCAGAATCGCCGCAGCCGCCACTCATGGCAAATCGCAAGTCACCGAGAGGACGCCCTTCATGACTACTCATCCGCACCCGACACCAAGGCCTGCTCTCCACCTGCATATCAGCGAGTTTTGGTCTGGCGACCTCGGCCTGACCCTCGTCACCATTTCGCTCGCCGTCCTCATTTTCGTCATTACACCTCTTCGCGAGGCGGGCCTTCCCGGCCGCCTTTTCTTCGACCTCGTTGTCCTCGTATTGATGGTCTTCGCAGCTCTCAGCATCAAGCAGAGTCGTAGCGCCAAGGTTTTCGCGATCGCCCTCGTCCTCCTCTGTGCCCTGGTCCTGGCCGCCGGTCGCCTGCATCCAACGCCGTTTCTACAGCGCTTGGGCAGCTTTCTCGTCGTCGCGACACTCCTCCTCTATGTCCGAATCGTGTTGCTCGTAATGTTTCGCGGAGGCCCGATCACCTGGAGCCGCATCCAGGGCGGTGTATGCGCCTATCTTCTTCTGGGGATGGCTTGGGCTTCTGCCTTTCAGTTGGTTGAGCAGCTCATCCCCGGCTCCTTCTACTTTGTTACCGCGCCCAAAGATATCGACCAGCTGACCTCAAAACTTATCTATTTCAGCTTCGCTACGCTCACCACCGTCGGTAGCAGTATCACTCCCATGCTTCCGTTCGCGCGCTCGCTTACCATTGCTGAAGCCGTCGTCGGCCAGCTTTTCCCCGCAACCCTGATCGGCGCCCTGGTAGCCATGGCCATGGCGTCCCGCAACCCGTCCTAAGCGCGCACTCCCGCTTCACCCCATCCCGCTCCATGCCGGGTGCCCCATTCTTGCGCCTCCTTTGCGCAAGAGTGGGATTCCACCGCCCTATCAATCTACATTTTGAATTTTGTCTCGAAAGGGCGCCGCCTGGTGCCCCATTCTTGCGCCTTCTTTGCGCAAGAGTGGGATTCCACCGCCCTATCAATCTTCACTTTGAATTTGTCTTGAAAGGGCGCGGCTTCAGCCGCCGAGGGAACGCCCTTCTCAAACCTTGCCACTACCCCGCCGCGCCGTTCCTAGTTTTCCCCAGCCGTCTTTAGTATATTCACCTCCGACCCATGCCCACCTTCTACCAACGATTTCAGGAATCGGCCCGCAAATTCCCCAGCAACATTGCCCTTGAGATCCAGCGCCAGCACACCCTCGAAAGCGTCACCTTCGCCGAACTCGCTCATATGTCGGAGAGCGTGGCCAACTGGCTCTCGACCCGCATTCCCCGCGATGCCCGCGTCGCCATTCTCGCCGCCAACCATCCCCGCTGGGTCGCCGCTTACCTCGGAATCATCGCCGCCGGCCGAACCGCCGTTCCCCTCGACACCGCCTTCCACGCCGGCCAGGTCAAGAAGTTGCTCATCGACAGCGGAGCTTCCCTCCTTTTCTGCGATGCTAAGCACCTTCCCGTCGCCGCCGAAGCCGTCGCCGAACTCAACGTAAATCTGGTAATGACTTCCCCTGCCGAGGAACAGAAGTCTGCTCCCCCTAAAGCCGGAACTCCCATCGCCGCCGATCTCGATTCCATCTTCGCCGCCGGCCCTGCTGGCTTTCAGCCCATCGTCCCCGCCGAAAGCGACCTCGCCGCTCTGCTCTACACCTCCGGCACCACCGCCGATCCCAAGGGCGTCATGCTCACCCATGCCAATCTCGTCGGCGAGGCCAATGCCGTATTCCGTGTGCTCGAGATCGGCCCCCAGGATGCCCTCCTCGGAATTCTTCCCATGTTTCACGTCCTTGCCCAGATGGCCAATCTTTTTCTCCCTCTCTTCAACGCCGCCCGCGTTGTCTACCTCGAAACCCTCAACACCACCGAATTGCTGCGCGCCCTCCAGGAACGCAACATCACTACCTTCTGCGTCGTACCCCAGTTCTTTTATCTGATTCACGAAAAGATCTTCAAGGAATTGAACAAGCGCGGCAAACTCACGCTGCGCCTGGTCCGATCGCTCATGGCCGTCAACCGCGCCCTGCGTCGCCTCGGCATCAACGCCGGCAAACTCTTCTTCGGAAAAATCCACGCCACCTTCGGCTCCCGCATGCGCTACCTCGTTACCGGAGGCTCCCGCTTCGATCCTGCCATCGCCCGCGATTTCTACTCCTTCGGCATCGACGTCCTCAACGCCTATGGACTCACCGAAACTACCGGTGGCGCCTTCCTCAATCCCCCCGGCGACATCGTCTTCGGCTCCGTCGGCAAGCCCTTTCCCGGCGTTGAAGCCAGAATCATCGAAGACCACACTGCAAGTGCAGCCGTTCTCGAAGACAAGCCGGCCGACGGCGAAATCGCTATCCGCGGCGCAATTGTAATGAAGGGATACTGGAATCGCCCCGCTGCCACCGCCGAGGTTCTCCGCGACGGCTGGCTCTATACCGGCGATCTCGGCTACTTCGATTCCCGCGGCAATCTCTTCATCACCGGACGTCGCAAGGAAGTCATCGTCCTCGCCAACGGCAAAAATGTCTACCCCGAAGAAATCGAAGCCCACTACCTCCAGGCTCAGTACGTCAAGGAAATCTGCGTCATGGCTCTCGAGGCGCGTCCCGGAGATCCCACCTCCGAGCGCCTCTACGCCGTCGTCGTCCCCAACTTTGAACTCCTGCGCGAGCGCAAGATCGTCAACCTGAAAGAGGCGATTCGCACCGAAATCGAAGCCCTCTCCCATAAGATCGCCTCCACCAAACGTCTCGGAAGCTACGACATCTGGCAGCAGGAACTGCCCCGCACCACCACCCGCAAGCTCAAGCGCTTTCAAATCGAGAAGCAGGTTCGCGAGCTCCAGCAAACCCCCGGCGACTCGGACCTCAGCCCCATTCAAGAACCGCTCCTCGCTGCCGCTGACCAGGCCTGGCTCGGCCAGGAGGATGTGAAGCGCGCCCTGGCCATCGTTCGAGAATCTGCCCGCAATGGTCTCACCGCCATTCGTCCCACCCACAATCTCGAACTCGATCTCGGCCTCGATTCCATGCAGCGCATCGAACTGCTCACCGCCCTCGAGCAGCAACTCGGCGGCCAGCTCCCCGAAGCTCAACTCGCCGAAATTTATACCGTCCGCGATCTCGTCGACGCCCTTCTCGCCAGCGCCCGCCGCGGCGAAGGCCACGCCGGAGCCTCCGCCCCCGCCTGGTCGACCATCCTCAGCGAACCGGTCACCGATCCCGAGGTCCTCGCCCTCGCCCGCCATAACACCTTTGCCGAGGTCTTTTTCTTTTCCCTCGGCAGGCTGATTTATCTTTTTTCCCTCGATCGCTTTCAACTCAAAACCAGCGGCGTCGAAAATCTGCCGCAAAAAGGCCCTTATCTCCTTTGTTCGAATCATCAGAGCTATATCGATCCCCTGGTCATGGCCTCCGCCTTGCCCTGGCCCCTGTTTCGCGAAGCCTTCGCCCTCGGCACCAGCGAAATCTTCGGCCACGGTTTTATGCGCCGCCTCGCCCGCTGGCTCCGCGTCGTCGTCCTCGATCCCGACGCCAATCTCGTTCCCGCCATGCGCGCCGGCGCCTTCGGATTGACTCACCGGCGCATCCTCGTCCTCTATCCCGAAGGTGAACGCACCAATGATGGCCATCCCAGAGTTTTCCGCAAAGGGGCTGCGATTCTCTCCATTCACACCCAGGCTCCCATCGTTCCCATCGCCATCGAAGGATTTTACGAAGCCTGGCCGCGTCACAAAAAATTCTTCAGCTTCACTCCCCTGCAACTCGTCTTCGGCAAGCCCATTCAACCCCCGCCCGTGCAGCAGGCCAGCGAGGCTGCTTACGAACAGCTCACCGCGGAATTGAAATCCACGGTCGTCGCCATGTGGCAGGATTTAAGAAAGGAAAATTTGAGAAAAAAAGCATTGCCCGAACGCCAGCCGCCCCAGCTGGAATCGGATTTGGATGGAAAAACTTCGCCGCTCCCGGAGGTCGCTCCTTAACCTGAAGCTAAGCGTGCGCTCCCAGCGCCTTCCGGCCCAGGATGGTGGTCAGCGCCTCCACCACGCCCGGATCGAACTTCTGTCCCGCTCCCGCCACAATCGCCTCCTCCGCCTGGTCCGGCGACATCCCCTTGGCGCCCGCCCCGCTGATCAGTTTCTGATACGCATCCGCCACCGCCAGAATGTGCGCCTCGATCGGAACATTCACCGACCGCGCTCCTTGCTCCTGCACGATCTGCTGCGCAATAATAATCGGAATCACCCGCCGCAGCGAGTTCCCCACCGCTTGCGCCCGCCCATCCCCCCTGCTCCCCTTCCGAAAACTCGCCACCACTTCGTCCCGGCTCATATCCGCTGCCTTATAAAGAATGTCGTTACTGATCCCCAGCTTGCTCAAGTCCCGCAGCAGCACCGCCGAGCGCAGCAGTTCGACCCGCTCCGCCCCCAGGCCCATCACCTCCGCCATTCTCGTCGCCGCCTGCACCACCCGTTGGTTGTCGGTGTTGCCCAGTTTTTCGTTGGCCATCAAATGCTGCAGCACCAGCAGCAACCCGCTGAAGCTTTCCCGGATGTCCGCCGTCATCGCTTCTTTGCGCTCATAAAGTGTGCCCATCACGTACCCGACCACCGTCAAAACCCCCGCCCAGATCGCAAAGTTAAACAGCCGCTCCCCCGGCAGATTCAGTACCGGATGCGCCGGCATCATTCGATTCAGAAAGGCCAGCAGCACCACCAGGAACACGCAGGCGAACGCCGTCAGCGTCGCGTGCCGCCGTCCGAAGTAGTACGCCGAATACAAGGTTGGCAGAAAATACAAGCAGAGCGCCATGGGCAGCGACTCCGCGTAAAACTGCACCATCGCCGCTATAAAAAACAGCGACAGCAGCAGGATGCTTTCCTTGGCGATTTTATTCATGTCGATTTCAACAATCCAGTTCCAAATCTATCAATGCAGAATCAGAAGCTTCCGCCTCCCGGCCCCCTGTCGCCTGACCACCACCGGTCCAGTCAGCAACGCCTGCGCCGCAGTCAGAATCTCCCTTCTCCAATGTTGGAGCATCGCCGCGTACCCGCAAAGTTACGAGGGTCTTGCAGCTTTCGGAAAGAAAACCCATCCCATCTTCCCCCACCCCATCCGTCTGCCTCCGCCACCTACCTCCGCCACTTCCACAGCTGTTTCCACACCTGGACCAGCGTTTGCATCTTTCGCGGGCTGGGCAGCCGGCTGTAGACGAGCCGGCAATCCTCGAACGCCCGTTCGTAAAAATCCCGTACTCCGCTGGGGCTTAAGTGCGCCAGGTTATGACGCAGTTGCTTGAGATCTTCTTCACTCAAAACGTCCGGTTTCTCGCTCTCGGGACGGCGTGCCATATTCTTGGACGATAGTTCTGGGCTGATAGTTCTCGATAGTTCCTGTGACGACAGCTTCGAACCACCGTCCGAGATGTTAACATGTTCGCCTTTTGTTCTCCTATAGCGCACCCGCCTCGACGTCTCCTTCTTCTAACTAGGCAGCGGACCCCTTTGCCCTTTTGGTGATACCCTTACGCATGAGTCTCGCTGTGCCTTATGAATTGTCCCCTCTGTGCTTCCCCCAACCTCGCGGAATTGACTGCCGAGATCAACCTTCATTTCTCCGGCCTCAGGAATCTCCACGAGCCATCCCTTCTGGTGTTTCCCAAAGTTGAGGTCTGCCTCGATTGCGGCTGTTCCCGGTTTACCATGGCGCAGCCGGAGTTGGCTCGTTTGCGGCAGAATCCCGCCGCCTAGCTGCGCTTCCTCTGTCTGGGTTTCGCTCTATGGGTTTCGCTGATGGGTTTCGCTAAAACTTGATGGGCCCCGCTAATAACAAAGCGATGCTTACTTCGCCCGCGGATGCGTCTGATCGTAAACCTTCATCACATGCTTCACCGACAGTTGCGTATAGCGCTCCGTAGTCGCCAGCCGCTCGTGTCCCAGCAGTTCCTGGATAGCGCGCAGATCCGCTCCCTCCTCCAGCATGTGCGTCCCGAACGCATGACGCAGAGTGTGCGGATGAACTTCCGGCGAGAGCCCCTGGGCAATCGCAATCCGTTTCACGATGCGTCCCACGCTGCGGGTGGTGAGGCGTCCGCCGCGCTGGTTCAGCAGTAAAGCGCTGCTTACGGGCTTCGTCCCCGCCGGCTTCTTCAGCGTCGCCAGCAGTTGTTGCCGCCACGGCAGGTACGTCGCCAGCGCCCCCAGAGCCGAACCTCCGAATGGAACGAAACGCTCTTTCTTGCCTTTGCCCCGAATCAGGATCGCTTCATTGCTCATGCTGATGTCGTCAAGATTGATCCCGACCAGTTCCGAGTTCCGAATCCCGCATCCGTAGAGCAGCTCGAACAGCAGCCGATCACGCTCCGGAAACGACGCCACCTCCGGCATTTTCGCGTCCAGCACAGTGTTCATCTCTTCAATCGTCGGCACCCGCGGTAGTTTCTTCGCCAGCCTCGGCGTCGATACCAGCTTCGCCGGATTTTGCTCCACCACGCCCTCCTGCCCTAGCCAGCGAAACAGCGATCGCACCGCCGCCAGCGCCCGCGCCACCGAGGGCTTGCTCAGTCCCTTGTCATAAAGATGCGAAAGAAACCCCCGGATCGCCAGGTGATCGATCGCCTTCCACTCCCGCCCCCCGATATACCCCGCGAAGACGTCCAAGTCCCCCGTATACGCCTTGATCGTGTGCCCCGAGGCGTTCGTCTCCCGCAGATGCCGGAGAAAATCGTCCGTAGCCCGTTCGACAATCGTGCGCGTCGCCTTCATGAATGGGTAATTTGTGATTTGTATTTGGCCTATCTGAGAAAAGATTTCACCCCGTCCAAAATCCTCGCTTCCAACCGCTTTTCCAATTACAAATTACAAATTGCCAATTACAAATTCCCCCTCCCTTTCGCCCGCGGATGATGTTTCGCATACACGCTCTTCAGCCGGTCCAGCGCCACATGCGTATAAATCTGCGTCGTCGATATATCGGCGTGCCCGAGGATCGTCTGCACCGTGCGCAGGTCGGCTCCGTTCTCCACCATATGCGTCGCGCAGGAGTGCCGCAGCATATGCGGACTGGCGTGCCGTCCCGCCGGAAGTCCCGCCGCCGCCCCCGCCGCGCCCACCAACTGCCAGATGCGCTGCCGGGTCAGCCTGCGTCCCCCAGCGCCGATAAACAGCAGCGGCGAATTCCGTTTCTTCACCATCGATTCTCTCCCGCTTCTCAAGTACCGCTGCAGCGCTTGCTGCGCCGGCGCTCCCAGCGGAACCATCCGCTCTTTGTCCCCCTTCCCGCGCACCAGTATGTACCCCATTTCCAGCTTCAGGTCTTCCAGTCGCGCGTCCGCAACTTCCGAAACCCGCACCCCGCCTCCATACAACAGCTCCAGCATCGCCCGATCCCGTATCCCCAGAGCCTCCCCCCGCGCCGTTTTTTTTCGCCGATCACCTTCCTTGGCATTGCCTTCGCCCAGCATCGCCCCCACTTCCTCGCGGCTCAGCGCCTTCGGCAGCACCTTCCACTGCTTCGGCAAATCGATATTCAGAGTTGGATCTTTCTTGATCCTTCCATCGATCAGCAGATGCCGGTAGAGATGCCGGATCGCCGATAGCTTCCTTCCCACCGATCTCCCGTCGAGCTGCTTCGAGAATAATTCCTGAAGGTATTCGCGCACGTGTTCCCGCTGCGCTCCCTTCAACTCAACCTGCCGCTGCTCAAGGAACTCGCCAAACTGCCCCAGATCGCTCGCGTAAGCCGCAATCGTCAGCTTCGCCGACCCGCGCTCCACCCGCAGATAATCCAGGAACGACGCGAACGTCTCCGCATTGGCCCCTGCAGCCATGCCATGAGTATGGGGTGTCACCCGGAACCCGAAAAGTAACGAGCGGGATGCCAGCGACACCGCACCGCCGCTCCTCATCCACCGGCTTTGCTATTTTGGCTCTGCCATCGGCACGTCCGGCTTCACATCGGTGTTGTGGAAAGCTACGATCTTCCATTCGCTTCCATCTTTCACCATGACCTGTAAGAGGCGCGAGCGAAGCCGCCCATGCGCATCCAGGCTCATCCCCGGAACCCGCTTCTCAATCCCGATCACCGCCGTAATCGTTTCCACCACCGCAACCTCCGGGCGCACAAACTTCAGCGAAACGATGTCCTGCTTCATCGTCGTTCCGCGGTAAATTCCCTTGAAAATAAAGTCGTGCCTCTCCTGGAACGCCTCCCGCCCGGTGAAAAATTGACCTCGGATGTTGGTAAACGTGCCATCGGCCGCAAAATGGCGCGCGAAGGCTGCCGCGTCCCCGGAATTCCAGGCAGCGATTTCTTCCTCAATTATGCTTCGAATCGCCGCCTCGGCGGGCGATGATTGCCCACTCGCTAGATTGCTTGCCGCCAAAGCTAGGGCAAAACCCAGCAGAAATGTCATGACAGCCTCCAGACCCGCAACATCATAATTCGCGTCCGCCCGTAAACCAAACCCCCGCCCCCAGAGCGATGCCCCAGCTCTCGCTCCTGCCACTACCCTCCCGCTCCCGTTTGACAGTCCATAGCCAAAGTGAATACACTTCTCCGCCAGTCGTTGGTCCTTCCCCGCACCAACTCAACGATTCCGAACGTCATGCGCCGTCGTGTGGCGGCTTAGCTGTCAGTCACCCTGGGATTTTTCAAGACCATCTGGAGGAGACTCATGAAATCAATCGCCGTCCGCCTTATGCTTCTGTCCGTCTGCCTCGCCCCGCTCTCCTGGGCCAGTTGGGGAACTTTCACCTCCACCGGCACGGCTACCGGTATCGGCAATCCCTCCTGCGCCGCTGTGTCCGCCGGAGAAGTCGCCTGCGCCGTGCGCAACGGCAAGTCCGCCGTCATGGTCAATGAATTCAACGGCACCTCGTGGAAACCCTGGAAGAACCTGGCTGGCGCCGTCAGTTCCGACCCCAGCTGTACCAGCGACGGTGCCGGCAAAGTCTACTGCGCTGCCACCGCCACCAACGGCGATTTGCAGGTCTCGGTTCTCAGCGCCGGCGTGTGGAGCACCCCTACTAAGGTGACCGCCGCGCTTTATTCTGCCCCCAGTTGTGCCGAACTCGCCGCCGGTCAGGTGCTCTGCGCCGCCCGCAATGTCTCCGCCGGCTTGGCCTACTCGGTTTTCAACGGCACTGCCTGGAGCGCGTTCGCCAACCTCACCACCTCCGCCACCTCCGCCCCCAGTTGCACCACCGACAACAACAGCGGCGTCATCTGCGCCGTCTATACCACCGCTTTCGCAACCCTCGTCAATCGCTACTCCGCCGGTGCCTGGGAGGGTTTCCTCAACCTCGCCGGAATCGCCGCCGGCGTGCCCGATTGCACATCCATGAACTCGGCCGGCAATGTCGTCTGCTTCGCTGAAGCCTACGACTCGTCAATCTACGGTGCCCGTTTCAACGGAGGTGCCTGGTCCGGGGGCGACTGGCTCGGCTACAGCAGCATCGGCGGCGAAGTCAATGCCAACGCCGGTTGCACCTCCCAAGCCGCCGGCGAACTGCTTTGCGGAGCCTACGGCGTTGGTTCCGATGGCAGCGCCTTTTACGCCGACATCTATAACGGTTCTGCCTGGTCCGGGTGGACCTCCATCGGCAGCACCGGTGTCGGCACACCTGCCTGTGCGCCTCTGGGCACCGGCCAAGTCGTCTGCGTCATCATGGGCATCAACAACAAGCTCACCAGCGTCGTCGGCCCTTGAGCCTCTGGGCTGCGGAAAAACTCGACACGCGGCAGCTTTGGGATGGGCACGACCGGGGTCCCCGGCAAGCCCGCTTTTGGCTTGCTGGGGTGGACGGCTTCAGCCGTGCCGTAACTCCCGCGCAATCAACCGCGGCTTCCAGCCGCTGAGGGAATGCCGCGCTGGGAAAGCACTTTTTCCGCGACCTCTTCCACTCGTGCCGCTAAGCTGCTGAAAAGTAGTCCGCGCTTTAGCGCCTCAGGTCAGCTGTTCGCGCCCTCGACGACTCTTTCCGCAGCCTCTACGCCCGCACCATGTTCCTCAGGGCGTTCTGATTATGGATAATCAGCATCGACCCTCTCAACTCCGCCAGTTCGTTGCGCCGAAATTCCGAGAGCAGCCGCGTGATCGTTTCCCGGCTCGTCCCCACCAGTTGCGAAATTTCTTCGTGCGTCATCGCCAGCCGCACCCGCACCCCCCCGCGGCTCACCTCACCATCCGCTGCCGTCTCCAGAAGGAATCTCGCAAATCGCTCCGAAACTGAGTGCGACAATCCTATCGTTCGCACCACTCCATAGGAGTCCGAACAGTCCCGCGCCAGATGTTGCGTCGCCCGCACGCACGCATCCGGCTGCTCCCGCAGGAAACGCAACATGTCTTCCCGCTTGACGAAGTTCAATTGACTGGGCTGCATCGTTTCCGCCGTCAATTCGTACTTCCCCCCCGTTACCACCGCGTGCAGCCCCAACACTTCCCCCGCTTCGGCGATCCGCAGGATCAACGTCTTGCCTTCCCGCGACGTCGTCGAGAGCTTCACTCGCCCCTGGCAAAGAATAAAAATCCCGCTGGGACTCTGTCCTTCCACCAGAACCACCGCGTGCTCCGGAAAAACCGCCGCTCGCTTGATTTGGTTGAACGCCGCGATCGACTCCGGCGACAGATCACAGAAAAAACTCCGCTGCCGAAGCCGGCAGTCGAGGCAGCTCTCCACGCAGTTCAATCCCGATATCATCCGCGCTCCTCACCTCCAGGAAACGCCCCACATGGTTGCCAGTAAGTATGGAACAGCATCCATGTTTTCCTCTCCAATGCCTTTCTCTTCAATATCCCCGGCAATATCTGCCCTTCTGGCTTTGCAAAACTCAACGCAAACTTTGCACGCCGAGTACCACTTTGGGATTTGCCATTTTGGGCCTGAATTTCAACCTTCTCTCCTTATCCTCTCCAACCCTCTAGCCGAAACTTGACGCATCTCGGGCACGATTGCCGCCATTCGGGCGCAACCGCCCAACCCGCTCACCAACCCGCACGCTAACTTCCCATTTCCGTCTATTGCAGGATGGAAAGTTGCCGATAATGAAAGCTTGACGTGCGTGCGATTCTTCAGCAGACGCCAGCCGTGTGTCTGCCTGCGTAGGAATCGCCAGACCGCAGGGAGTATAAAGGCTCCTGCTTCGAGTTCCTGAAATACCTGATTCTCCGATCACTGAAACCGGCTCGGGAGGCTTCATGCACCACGCAAAATCGAATCACGCAAAATTTCCCCGGCAGTCTGCCCGCGTTCTCATCGCGCTCTGTGCCTGCGCCGTATTGCTACGTGCGCAAACCCCAACGCCGCCCAACGCCGCCCCCTCCGCCAGCCCTCAGAATCTCCAGGACCGCGTAACTCAGCTCGAATCAGAAGTAGCCGAGCTGAAAAACTTGCTGCAGCAAAACCTGCGCCAAATGCAGTCCCGCGCCCAGCTTCCGCCCTCCGAGAACCACTCCCCAGCCTTAGGCGCCTCGAGCGCTCCGGACCAAAGTGGTGTTCAAGCCACCCTGCTTCAAGCCAGCGTTAGTCAAAGCAACCTTGTTCAAAGTAACCTTGTTCAAAGCAGCATTGTTCAAAACAACCTTGTTCAAAACAACCTTGTTCAAGGCAACATCATTCAAAGCGCCGTGCTTCCAGCCCAGCCCGCCGACCCCGCCATCGCCAAAGACCGCGAGACTCTCGCCTTCCTCCGCGATACCACCATCAATCTCGGCCTCGATGGCTACTACGAATACAACTACAATCAGCCCGTCGGACGCGTCAACCTGTTGCGCGCCTATGACGTCCTCAGCAATAACTTCAGCTTGAATCAGGCCAGCGTCATCTTCGACCATCCCCCCGAACTCGCCGAACAACGCCGCTGGGGCGGTCGCCTCGACCTCCAGTTCGGCCAGGCCGCCGATACCTCCCAGGGAAATCCCCTCAACGAACCCCGCCCCGATATCTATCGCAATATTTTCCAGGCCTACGGCACCTACATCGTTCCCCTCGGCAAGGGTCTCGACGTCGACTTCGGCAAGTGGAGCAGCTCCCTCGGCGTCGAAGGCAATTACACCAAAGACCAGATGAATTATTCCCGCTCTTACTGGTTCGACTTTCTCCCCTTCTATCACATGGGTTTTCGCCTGACCTATCCCGTGAACGATCGCCTGAGCCTCAACTACTGGGTCATCAACGGTACCAATCAGTCCGAAGCCACGAACGGCTTCAAAGACGAGTTATTCGGATTCACCGCCAAGCCCCAAAAAGACCTTACCTGGACCTTCAATTACTATTACGGCCAGGATCATCCCGACCGCGCCGTTGCCAACAATTGCGGACCCATCCCCGTCCAGCCCGGCCTCTGCTTCGTCGCCATTCGTCCCGCTCCCAACGGCCGCACTCACATCTTCGACAGTTATGCCACCTGGCAAGCCACTCCCAAACTGACGCTCCAGGTTGAAGCAGACTACGAGATCCAGCGCCTCTGGCAAAACACCGCCCCCGCCCAATCCTCCACTCCCACCGTCGTCACCGGCGGCGTTGCCTACGCCCAATACCAGTTCAACCCGAAGTTCGCCCTCGCCGCCCGCTCCGAGTACATGCAGGATGGCGGCCTCTTCAGCGGCATCCACCAGGACCTGAAAGAAACTACCCTCACCTTCGACTACAACCTCGGCAACGGATTCATCACCCGCTACGAGTGGCGCCGCGATTTCTCCAACCAGCCCTCCTTCCTCACCGCCACTCAGGGAGTCCTCACCAAACAACAAACCACCGCCACCATGGGCCTGATCTGGTGGTGGGGCCGCAAAGAAGGCCCCTGGTAATTTCAAGACCTTGTCATCCTGAACCCGGCCCGAACAACCACTGGGACAACGTAGCCATCCCGAGCCCAGCCGAATCTCACGGCTCGCCCGTTCCAGTCGGCATTCCATAACATATTGAATAACTTACACTTACACAAAACAATGCCAACCGCTTGACAATCACCCACTCACATTCCTATAATTAGCACTCGTGGCAATCAAGTGCTAATAACCCTGAATTCCCAAACTCAACCCGAAATTTCGAATTCAACCTATTCAAAAAACCACTCTTGAAAGGAGTACGCAACTATGGCTACCAAATTCACCCCGCTGCATGACCGCATCCTGGTCCGTCGGGTCGAAGAAGCCGACACCACCCGCGGCGGCATCATTATCCCCGACTCCGCCAAAGACAAGCCGCAGGAGGGAGAAGTCATCTCCGCCGGCAAGGGCAAGATCAGCGAAGAAGGCAAGCTTCGCCCCATCGACGTAAAAGAAGGCGACCGCATCCTCTTCGGCAAATATTCCGGCACCGAAATCAAGATCGATGGTGAAGACTTCATCATCATGCGGGAAGAAGAAGTATTGGGCGTCCTGACCGGCTCCACCACCGGTGCAAAGAAAGAAACCGCCAGCTCGCGCAAGTAGCAGTTGTTCGTGTGGTGACGGGGCTCTGCCCCGTCGCACAAAGCTCTCAGCCTCAGGCCAACCGTTGGCAGCATAAGTTTTACTGCGAACTGAGAACCGGGAACTGAGAACGAATTCAACCAACATTCCGCAGGACAGCCCTGCGATCGAACTTGAGGAGAAAACGAAAATGGCAAAACAAATTATTCACGGAGAAGAGTCCCGACAGGCCATTCTCCGCGGCGTCAACATACTGGCTGACGCTGTGAAGGTTACTCTCGGCCCCAAGGGCCGCAACGTGGTTATTGAAAAGAAATTCGGTGCGCCCACCATCACCAAAGACGGCGTCACCGTTGCCAAGGAAATCGATCTGCCCAACGGCATCGAAAACATGGGCGCGCAAATGGTTCGCGAAGTCGCTTCCAAGACTTCCGATGTTGCCGGCGACGGCACCACCACTGCCACCGTTCTCGCCCAGGCGATCTTCCGCGAGGGCGTAAAAACCGTTGCTGCTGGCGCCAATCCCATGGCCATCAAGCGCGGCATCGAAAAGGCGGTTCTGTTCATCACCGGCAGAGTCGACAAGGAAGGCAATCGCGAGAAGGGGGAATTGGATAAGTTCTCCAAGCCCGTCTCCGGAGACATGATTGCCCAGGTCGGCACCATCTCCGCCAACAACGACGAGACCATCGGTAAGATCATTGCCGAAGCCATGAAGAAAGTCGGCAAAGACGGCGTCATCACCGTCGAAGAGTCCAAGACGCTCGAAACTCAGCTCGATGTAGTCGAAGGCATGCAGTTCGATCGCGGCTACCTTTCTCCCTACTTCGTCACCGATCCCGAGCGCATGGAGTCTGTTCAGGAGAACGCCTACATCCTCATCCACGAAAAGAAAATCTCCTCGATGAAAGACCTGCTCCCGCTGTTAGAGCAGATCGCCAAGGGCGGCAAGCCGCTCCTCATCATCGCTGAGGACGTCGAAGGCGAAGCGCTCGCCACCCTCGTCGTCAACAAGCTGCGTGGCACGCTGCAAGTCTCGGCCGTCAAGGCTCCCGGCTTCGGCGATCGCCGCAAGGCCATGTTGCAGGACATCGCAACCCTGACCGGCGGCAAGGCCATCACCGAAGATCTCGGCATCAAGCTCGAGAACGTTACCCTCGCCGACCTCGGACAAGCCAAGAAAGTCACCATCGACAAGGACAACACCACCATTGTCGAAGGCAAAGGCAAGCCCGGCGAAGTCCAGGGCCGCGTAAAAGAAATTCGCAGCCAGATCGAGAAGACCACCAGCGACTACGACCGCGAAAAACTGCAGGAGCGGTTGGCCAAGCTGGTCGGTGGCGTTGCCGTGATCAAAGTCGGCGCCGCAACCGAAACCGAAATGAAAGAGACCAAGGCCCGTGTCGAAGACGCCATGCATGCAACCCGCGCGGCTGTCGAAGAAGGCATTGTCCCGGGCGGCGGCGTGGCGCTAGCGCGCTGCGTCCAGGCTCTCGACAAGATGAAGCTGGAAGGTGACGAGCAGATCGGTGTCAACATCGTGAAGCGCGCCATCACCGAGCCCTTGCGCCAGATCGCCGAGAATGCCGGCGAAGAAGGTGCCATCGTCATCGGCAAGATCCACGACTCCAAAGACAACAACTACGGCTACAACGCCCTCACCGGAGAGTACGAAGATCTGGTTAAGGCGGGCGTACTCGATCCGACCAAAGTCGTGCGCACCGCACTGACCAACGCCGGTTCGATCGCTGCCCTCATGCTCACCACCGAAGCCCTGGTAGCGGAGATTCCCGAAAAGAAGGAAGCTCCCATGCCCGGCGGCGGCCACGGCGGCGGCGGCATGGACGGCATGTACTAAGTCTCGGTCGTTAGTCGATCGTCGTTACTCGTTAGCTGAATCACAGGCCCCGCTCGCAAGAGCGGGGCTTTTTTGTTTTTGGGGCGGAGTGTTTCACGTGAAACACTTTGCAGTTGATTTTGTACGTACATATATGTATGCTTAACGACGATAAATGAAACGGAAGAAAAGAGTTAAGAGGCGCGGGAGGATCGCCGGCATTCGGGCTTCTGGAAGTGTGGAAGGGGGACGTTCCACAAACGACGGGGATCAATGTCGGGAACGGCAGCTGGAACGTAAGCGCTGGCTCCGGTTGCCCAAGAAGCGGATCACGCTGAATCTGGACGCCGATTTGCTGGCCTGGTTCCGGAGGGTGGGGCGTGGATACCAGTGGGAGATTAACAAGGCGCTGCGGAGGGTGATGGAACGGGAGCTGCGGGCTTTGAACGGCAGATTGAGCCGCGAGCTTCGAGCGACGAGGCCCCCCCGCCCGGCACCATCCACGCCTGTTATCGGCCTCAGCCCCTGCATCGCAACTATGAAGAGGCCGCAAGGAAAACCGTTCAGTAGTGGGTCAGTTTGATTTCCACAGGGCTTTGTCAAAGTTACGCGGCTAACAAATGGCTTCTCTAAGAAAATCGACAATCACCGTCACATGGTCGCACTGTTCTTTTTCTATTACAATTTCTGCCGCACACATTCAACGCTGCGCGTTACTCCGGCGATGGAAGCTGGATTGACTGACCATGTTTGGAGCTTGGATGAGATGTGCGCCACACTGCCAGCGCAAGCCTCTGCCGCAAGGCGGATTGACAATGGGCTTATCCTGAAAGCACTCGGAGAACAGGCAAGCTAAATGAGAGCAGCTGTGAGGTTGCTACTTTTAATCTGGGCAGCCGTTTCAGCGGCAAGCTTAGTGGGGCTGATCTATGTGTTTCCCGGCTATTCCATAGACAGTGCGTTTTCCCAGGCATTGCGAAAGCACCCAAGTCCGCAAGGATCATTCTGGTTTCATTGGTGTATGACTTTCTTTTTGGTCGGTGCTTGCATGACAGCGTGGTTATATCGCACTTATCGCAAGAACCACGGCAAACTGTGGAAATCAAACTGACCCACTACCAACCGTTCATCTCATTTCTTGAGCGGTACAATAACGACTCTCGGCGCTCGCTCAGGAACAATCGATGCCTGGTGGCGTAAAGTTTTCGGGAATCAATCGCATCGCACTTCTGGATTCGGCGCGCACCGCGATTGCCGCGGTTGCGGCCATGCTGCTCGCTCGTCTTCTGAAATTACCGGAATATTATTGGGCTCCGATCTCGACCATCGTCGTTGTCCAATCCACCATCTCCCCGCGCACGCTCGGAGGGCAACGGTTTGTGGGAACCGCTCTCGGTGCTGTGCTGGGCGCTGCTTTTGCCACATTCTCTCATCCCAGTGCGCTCGTCTATGTCTATGCGCTGGGAATCGTCTTGTGCGGTCTGGTGGCCTGGTTGTTCCGCGTCGGGCAGGCTTACCGCTTTGCCGCCATTACCTTCAGCATCGTCCTGCTGATTCACCGCGACCGGAATCCGTGGATTATCGCCTGGCACCGGTTTCTGGAAGTGTCGCTGGGAATCGCCGTAGCGCTGGTGGCGACGGAGGTCTGGCCGCTCTCCAAGAACACCGTGAATCAAGCGCGAACGCGTCAAGCCAAGCGAGTCCAACGCGATCCAGTTCAGCGAACTTAGTTCCTGGGACGCACTTCCATGCCGAAGTCACGCTCCACGCGCCCGTACCAGGTATCGTCGTCGGAGGCATGCAGTTCCACCCACTGTTCGTCGGTCATCGACCTGCGCCAGGCCAGAAACGGCTCCGCATCGGGGCCAACCGGATGCCGGAACTGCCAAGTTCCGCTCTCGATAATTTCGCGGATCTTATCGGCCACGAGCGACGGCTGCGCTGGATTCTTGAGCGCCGCGATAAACAGATGAGCGAAACGCTTCTGCTGCGTGTAAGGCGTAGGTTGCGTCGGCTGCTCCAGTCGCCGCGACATCGGCGTCTCGATAATGCCAGGTTCCACCACTGCCACTCGCACATTGAACGTCTTCATCTCCTGGGCAAGCGCCTCACTAAGCGCCTCCAGGGCAAATTTCGAGGCGGTGTAAGGAGCGAGCGGCGAATTGGCGATGCGTCCCGCAACCGAGGTTACGTTGATGATGCATCCGCTCCTCCGTTGACGCATTTGCGGCGCGACGGCCTGAATGCAGCGCAACGCACCGAAGTAATTCGTCTCCATCACGGCGCGGAAATCCGCTATGGGAAGCTCTTCGACCGATCCGTTACGCTCCACGCCTGCGTTGTTGACGAGCACGTCGATAGTGCCTGCTTCCTTCTGGATCTTGGCAATCGCCGTCTTCACCGAAGCGTCCGAATCGACGTCCATTACCGAGATTCTGATAGGAAGCTTCTCCTGCGCAGCTCTCTCGCCAAGCTCGGGTGCGCGCGAGGGATTGCGCATGGTGGCGAAGACGCTGTGGCCAGCCCGGCCAAGCGCGAGCGCAGTTGCCAGGCCAATTCCTGTGCTGGTTCCGGTGATGAGTACTGAAGCCATGCCGACGTTCTCCCTTGAGGCGAATACGAACAGGCAGCAGTATACATGCGGCTGTCACCAGAACACTGCTCCGCCAGTGTTACTGGCCGTGAACCTGGTTCGTTGCCGCAGCGGCAGTCGTCACCGTTACTTTTTTCGTGTTGTCGTCGGGAATGCGGTCGACCAGCAGCAGGAAGGGATCGACTCCCGCCATGTCGGGCAAGTCTGCCGTGGTGAAGTTGTAGGAAGACTTGTTATTCGTGATGTGCACTCTTTCGCGGTAGAGCGTCTTGCCATACTTACGGCCCTTTTCCGGCTTGGCGAAAGCGCCGACGTCGATCCAGTCATCCATCGGAACTTCGGTCTCGTTGCCCTTGGCGTCCGCTTTGTATTTGTGGGTTTCGACGTCGATGGTGACATCATACTTGCCGTCCGCGCGCTTCACCGCTGTGGCTTCGAGAGTGCGGTTCGAAAACAAAGTGATGTCCTCGAACAGATCCTTGATCAGGTATTGCAGCTGAGGAGGCGTTTCCTCGCGCAACGCATCCGCCAGCGCATAGGACGTGGGATAGGGAGGCGAATTGTATCCGTATTGATGAATCACCTTGCGCAGCGCCCGGTTCACCGCGTCTTCTCCGATCATCTCCTGCAGGTAGTAGAGCACCACGCTTGCCTTGCGGTAATGGATGTATCCCTGCTGGGCTTCGACCGTCAACAGCGGCTCTTCCTTGTGCCGCTCCTTGCCACGCGAGCGCAGATAGTTGTCCATTTCATACTTCAGGAATTTGCGCATGATGTCGCGGCCGTACTCTTTCTGCATCACCATCAGCGCCGAATATTGCGCCAGCGATTCCGACAGGAATGTAGCACCCTGCATGTCCGCGCCTACCACCTGGTGCGCCCACCACTGATGACCCATCTCGTGAGCCACCACGTAGTAGACCATGTCGATGTCGTCGGGATGATTCAGGTTGGCGATGAAACCGATCGATTCCGAATAAGGCATCGTGCCCGCAAAGGCTTGCGCGAAGCGGCCAATGCGCGGGAATTCGATGATGCGAGCTTCCTGGTTATAGTACGGACCGAAATTCTGCGTGTAATACTCGAGAGACTTCTTCAGCGATTTCATCATCCGCGGAACGTTCCACGGATGATCCTTGTCGTAGTAAACCTCGAGCTTGATGCCATTCCACTCTTCGCGTTGCACCTCGTAACGCGCCGACATAAACGAGAAGAAGCGAAGGGCCGGATGATCGAGCTTGTAGTCGAAGTAACGCCGTCCGTTCTCGTTCCACTCCCGGACGAGCGATCCGGGAGCGATGGCAATCTGATCGGGTGAGGTGCTGATGACGGTCTCGAGGTTTACCCAATCCGCGTGGTCGTGTATGTAGCTGTCGCGGCAGTCGTCGGTACAATTGCGCTCGAGAGGACGCATCAGCACCTGTTCACCCAAGCCGTATTTGCGACGGTCGTTCGGATCGGTCAATTCGCGCGAAGTGTCATAGCCCACAGCGGGCGCGACGGAGTTGTTGAAGAAGGTTCCGTTCTGCGCGATTTCCGCATTGCTCACTCCGTCTTCGAATCCGCGATTCTTGCTCTTGACGGTAAAGATAGCGGTGCGCGACTCGCCGGGCTGCAGCGGAGGATCAAAACGGTAGATGCGGTATTGCAACCGCGTGTCGTCCTTGGCCAGCACCGCGCCGGGAATTTGGATGTCAGCATCGTAGCGGCGGTCGAGCGAGTAATGAATCTCGTTCAGCGGTTGGGAATAGGGATTGTAGATCTCCTCCTGCACGCGCATGGTCACGTTGCGGGTTTCGGGGAAGATATCGACCCAGTATTTGTCGCTGCGGACGCGCGGCTGCAGCATCCGGTCGAACTGCTTGTAGTTCTTCTCGTAGTCGGCCTGGAGCGCCAGTTGATCCTTGGGCGCGAGCAGCTCATTGAGGATTTTGGTGTTATAGAAAATCCAGGTACCGGTCGCGGCAAACGACAACAGGAAGACGAGCGCCAATGCGGGCCAGGGAGCGGAAAAGCGGGTACGCGCGATCCGCCAGCGCTCCGCCCAGCGCGATTGCTTGCCGCGCGGCCAGAACATGAGTGTGGCGATGGCCAGGAGTCCGCAGAACAGTAGCCAGTACAAGGTGAACCAGCGCCACGCTACGATATACGGCGCATCGCCGAACATATCGGAGTAGATAACATCGGGAGTGTTGGCGAATTGCACCAGGTTCGAAGCGATGTTGAGCGGCTTCCAGATAAAAAGATTAACGATGAAGAAAGCGACGAAGATGAAATAGCCGATGTACTTATTGGGCGACAGCGCGTGGATAAAGAATGCGAACACGCCCAAGAACAAGAAGAATGAAAGATCGCGCACCAGAAGCTGGTTGAGGTAAAGCCCCAGTTGATAGCGGTGGTAGCCGTAACTGGCCTGGACGATAACTCCACTGAGGAGGGCGAGGAACTGAACCAGCATCACCATGGCGGTGAGCGCTGTGAAGCGGGCAGCGTAGGAGACCCACTCCGGCGCGGCGACCGAATCCGTAATCTCGTCCATGTGGGCATCGCGATCTTTCCAGATCAGCACACCGGCGTAGTAGGTGATGAGGCCGATGAGAAAGAGATATAGAGTGCCGTTGATGACTTGCAATAACCAGTAGGTGACCGGCAGAGTGCTGTTGCCGAATCCTTCGCGCGCGCTCATCACCATGCCAGGGACGCAGTTCAGCAGTCCGGCGACCAGGACCACGATAAACACGGTGCCTTTGAAGATGCCCGCGAGGTGAATCTTGACGGAGGAGAGATACATCTCCCAGGAACTGGCCCTAGAGGTGACGGCGGGCAGAACCACCGGCGCGGGCGCGGACGGCAACGCGGCTTCGGTCTTGCGGACTTTCTGTCGCCTCTCGGCGAAACTGAAGCGGTAACAGGCAAAGACGAGGAAGATGACGCCGACGCCGATCCACAGCAGACGGTTCCAGAGCATCAGTCCGCTTAAGCCCATCGCATAGGAGTTCTTCTCGGCGACGGTCCAATACTTGGTGGCGAGCGCAAAGGTGCGAATGGCGAACGGATCGAGCAGAGCGGCCATGCGCTCGCGCTCGATATCGGTCAACAACGCAGCCGAGACGCCGTAGCCGGTGAGCAGCAGCAAGGCTCCGATAAAGGAGACGATTTCATTGCGCGCCAGGACTGCGATGGTAAACAGAATGGCAGCCATGAAGAAGGCATTCGGCACGGCGAATACAAGGATTCCTTTGAGGTGTGCGCTCCAGATGACTCGTTCCCAGCGATCTGGATCGACCCAGGGCATGTATTTCGCCACGATGATTCCGATGGAAACCCCGAGCATGGGAATTACGGAGACCAGAGTCGCGCCGAAAAATCGCCCGAGAAGAAAGTCGCGGCGGCGAAGCGGAGTGGAGAAAATGATCTGATAAGTGTTGTGGCTGAAGTCGCGCGCCGCGGCTGAATTCACAAACGCTGTCACCATCAGCAGCGTCAGCAGGCCGACCATCGCATAGTAGTTCTCGATGACGAAGGGAGCGTTGCGATAGGTATTGCTAAGCGCTTCTCCGATTGTCACGTGATCGGAACTTACCGCGCCGAAAAAGAGCATGGCGGTAATCAGCGTGAACACCCAGAGCATCCACGAACGCAGCCAGTAGCGGATTTCAAACCACGCGATGTGCAGGAACATTTTTGGGAACATGCCGGCCTCAGTTCCACCCGCGGATGCAAGTGAAGAAGACATCCTCAAGGTCGGGAGCGCTAGGCGTGAAGCCGTCCTCCGGCGGTTGCGGGCTCAGAACGTGAAGATGAGGACGGCCGCCGACAAGGCGATTGGAGATCACGCGAAAACGCTGCTCGTAGCCGGGCAAGTCAGCTTTGGCAATGGATCGTTGCCAGACCCGGTCTTTCAGCTGTGCTACCGCGTCGTCGGGATGGCCCTCGTACAACACCCGGCCCTCATGAATGATGGCCATTTTGGTGCAGAGGTCGGTTACGTCTTCGACAATGTGGGTGGAGAGTATGACAATGACCTGCTCTCCAACCTCGGCCAGCAAGTTGTAGAAGCGGTTGCGCTCGCCGGGGTCGAGGCCGGCTGTAGGCTCGTCCACGATCAGCAACTGCGGATTGCCAAGGAGAGCCTGGGCAATGCCAAAGCGCTGCCGCATGCCGCCGGAAAAACTGGTGAGAGCTTTCTTGCGGACGTCGTAAAGATTGCAACGCTTCAACATGGATTCGACCAGAGCTTTGCGATCGTTCGAGCCGCCGATTCCCTTCAGGACGGCCAGGTGATCGAGCATGTCCTGGGCTGAAATCCGCGGGTAGACGCCGAATTCCTGCGGCAGATAGCCGAGCCGCTTGCGCAGTTCATCCTTCTGCCGGAGTACGTCGATATCGCCGAGCGTCATGCGGCCGGAATCCGCCTCCTGCAGGGTTGCAATCGTCCGCATGAGCGTGCTCTTGCCCGCGCCGTTCGGACCGAGCAGCCCGTACATTCCGTGCGGAATGGTCAGTGAAACGTCGTTAAGAGCTCTTACACCGTTGGAATAGGTCTTCGAAAGGTGGTCGATTTTCAGTTCCATACTTGTCCTGGTTGCTTGTCCCCGGTTGATGGTACGTGACCGGGATGCACGCGGTTCCGCAAAATCGAAGCAGCGTGTTTGTGGGACCGTTGGCATCATCGTAATGGATTCAGGTCGCCATCCGCTCTCTATGAAACTATCTTTGGCCGCTTCCAGCTGTAGATTAGAGATGATGATTGCGATCCGCTGCAGTGCCCTGCTGTTTGATCTGGATGGTGTGTTGATCGATTCGACTCCCGCGGTCACGCGGGTTTGGCGTCAGTGGGCGGTCGAACACGGCTTTGATCCTGAGACTGTCGTCCACCTGGCGCATGGGCGTCCGAGCCGGACCACAATCCGCGAACTGCTGCCCCATGCGAACATCGACCAGGAGGATCGCGAAGTCGAACGGCGCGAAATGGAGGACCTCGAGGGCGTAGTTTTGTTGCCGGGAGCGCAAAAACTGCTGTCGGCTCTGCCGCCCGAACGCTGGACGATTGCCACGTCCTGTACGCGCGCCCTGGCCGAGGTTCGTTTGCGCGCGGCGGGCTTGCCGGTTCCGAAGACGATGGTCACCTCAAGTGACGTCAAAATTGGCAAGCCCGATCCGGAGCCTTACCTGAAAGCCGCGGCCAAGCTCGGTTTCGCCGCCGCCGATTGCATCGTGCTGGAAGATGCGCCCGCGGGAGTTCGATCCGGAAAAGCCGCCGGCGCGCGAGTGATCGCATTCCTGACGACCATGCCACGGCCGGACCTCAAAAACGCCGGCGCCGATTGGATCGTGCAAAACTGCGCTGACCTATCGGCAACGATGAACACGGCCAATCGTGACTTGCAGTTGAGTCTCGCATCGCGAGTATTATAAAAAGCTATTTGCGCGCATCTATCGGCTCAACTAGAATCCATTGTTCTTAGAATCTATCCTTAGAATCATGATTCCTTACCGTTGCTGTTCTTAGAATTGGTGTGCTTGCCATTGCCCGGACGATCGGTTGGGGCGAAGTGGGCAAGCTCCAACAATTTCGGTTGCCATCATTTGCGCCATTTTGAGTTTGGCTAGGTTTTAGTTTGGCTATCTTTAACTAGGAAGAGGCAGGTTTTCGTGATCATTGGTGTTCCCAAAGAAAGTTATCCCGGCGATCGGCGGGTTGCCATTGTGCCCGCGGTTCTTCCGGCGCTGACCAAGGCGGGATTCGAAGTCCACATACAATCAGGAGCGGGGAGCGAGGCGGGTTATCCTGACGCCCTCTATACGGGGAAGGGCGCGAAGATAGTTGCCGATCGCGAGGCCGTGTTCGCGGCCGCTGACATCGTCGTGCAGGTGCTTGGCTACGGCGCCAACGACATCACCGGCAAGCGGGATGTGCCGTTGTACCGGCGCGATCAGATACTGATTGCATTCCTGCGCCCCTTCGGCGAGAAGGATGTAGTCCAGGCCATCGCGAACGCAGGCGTGACCTCGTTTTCGGTGGAACTGATGCCACGCACGACGCGCGCTCAAAGCATGGACGCGCTCTCCTCCATGGCGACGTGCAGCGGATACAAGGCGGTCCTGCTGGCTGCCGATACCCAGCCGCGCATCTTTCCGATGCTCACCACCGCGGCCGGAACCGTCACCCCCGCGCGCGTATTCGTCATCGGGTGCGGGGTCGCCGGATTGCAGGCTCTGGCAACCGCCCGCCGCCTGGGCGCGGTAATTTCCGCTTACGATTTAAGACCCGCGGCCAAAGAGCAGGTGCAGAGCCTGGGCGGACGATTTGTCGAACTCCCGATCGAGGCGAAAGACGCGCAGGACGCCCGCGGATATGCCCGCGCCCAGGATGAGGAGTTCTACCGGCGCCAGCGCGAACTGCTGGGAAAAGTAGTGCAGGAGAGCGACGTAGTCATCACCGCGGCGGTGATTCCGGGAAAGAAATCGCCGGTGCTGGTAACCGAAGAGATGGTGAAAGGAATGGCGCCCGGTTCCGTGATTGTCGACCTGGCTGCCGAACGGGGCGGGAATTGTGAGATCACCGAGCCCGGAGCTACCGTGACCCGTCACGGAGTAACGATCATTGGCGCCATCAACCTCGCCGCCGGCGTCCCCTACCACGCGAGCATGATGTACGCCAAGAATATTACGGCGTTTCTGACCAACCTGATCAAGGAACAAAAAGTGAATCTGAACCTCGAAGATGAAATCGTTCGCGAGACTTTGCTGACGCGGGGCGGCGAGATTGTGCAGCCGCGGGTTCGCGAATATTTCGGGATGGCCGCGCCGGCAAAGTGACCGTGAAGCGGCACGCGTCTTCGGCCGGCACGGCCGGACGCCCGGCTCTCGCTAAGAAGATCGGATGGAGGAAAGATGAATAGCAGTTCGGCTCTAATCAACGCACTCTTTATTTTTGTGCTCGCCGGCTTCATTGGATTTGAAGTCATCCGGCGGGTCTCGCCGTTGTTGCACACGCCGTTAATGTCGCTGACCAACGCCTTGGACGCAATCGCGGTGGTCGGCGCGATCGTGCTGGTGGGCGAGCATAAGAGCACACTCTCCACGGTTTTCGGATTTATCGCGGTGGTGGCCGCCACCAGCAATATCGTCGGCGGCTTCGTCATCACGGACCGCATGTTGAAGATGTTCAAATCCAGTCGCCCCGCGTCCCCGTCCGCGGCGAAACCGGCGGCCAAGTAATGACACCAGAACCCGGCACCCTTCAGATCGTCATCGAGCTTTTATATCTGATCGCGAGCGTGCTCTTCATCCTCTCGCTGAAGTGGATGAGTTCGCCCACCACGGCGCGCCACGGCATCTGGGCGGGCGAAATCGGCATGGTCCTGGCCATCGGCGGCACGCTCCTGAACCATGGCATGGACTACCGGTTGATCGCCACTGGACTCGTGCTCGGCACCATCATCGGCATTCCGCTGGGCAATGTAGCGATGACGGCGGTGCCGCAGCGAACTGCGCTCAGCCACGCCTTTGGAGCGCTCTGCGTAACGCTGGTGGGCTCGGCCGAATTCTATCTGCGCACTCCCGGCATTTCGCGCTTCATGATGGCGGTGCTTTCGCTGGAAGTGATCCTCGGCGGCCTTACGGTTACAGGAAGCCTGATGGCTGCCGGCAAACTGCAGGAGGTTCTGCCGCAGCGGCCGCTCACGTACAAGGGGCAAAATTTAGTCAACTTCCTTTTGTTGGCGGGGGCCCTGGTCATCGCGATCACGCTCGTACTGCATCCCGAAGATAAGACTTTGTTTCCCTTGATGATTCTGATCGCGTTGGCCTTCGGCGTGTTATTGATCATTCCCATCGGCGGCGCGGACATGCCCACGGTCATTTCGCTGTTGAACGGGTATGCCGGATTGTCGGCGGCGGCCATGGGCTTCGTCCTCAACAGCAAGTTGCTCATCATTGCCGGCGCGCTGGATGGATCGTCGGGCCTCATCCTCTCAATCATTATGTCGAAGGCGATGAACCGGTCGTTCACCAACGTTTTGTTCGGAGCCTTCGGCCAGGTACAGACTGGGGCTGCCGCCGGGGAAGAAGCGAAGCCGGTGCGCAGCGCGACTCCCGAAGAAGCCGCCGCCATTCTTTCCGGCGCGAACCGCGTCATCGTGGTTCCCGGATATGGCATGGCTGTGGCTCAGGCGCAGCACAAAGTGCGCGAACTTTACGACGCCTTGACCAAGCGCGGCGTGGACGTGCGCTTCGCCATCCACCCAGTTGCCGGACGCATGCCCGGCCACATGAACGTGCTTCTGGCGGAAGCGGATATTCCCTATGACCGGCTGATTGAGATGGACGAGATCAATGGCGACTTTCCGCAAACTGATGTCGCCCTGGTGATCGGCGCGAATGACGTTACCAACCCTGCCGCCCGTTCCGATAAAACCAGCCCCATTTTCGGGATGCCGATTCTGGATGTGGACAAAGCCCATACGGTGATGGTGATCAAGCGAAGTATGAATCCGGGCTTCGCGGGTATTGATAACCCTCTGTACTATCTTGATAACAACCTGATGCTCTTCGGAGACGCCAAGGCATTCGTCGGCAGTATCGTGCGCGAACTTGGCGGAGGGCACAGTTAGGCGGGTCGCCTGCCGGCGGGCTTCAGGCTCGCGAGGGGAATTCGCAAACCTGTTGCCCGCCGGGCATTCAGGCTGCTTTTTTGGCTTGCCGGACCTTGGCCCAACGTGCTTTCTGGGCCAAAGAAATTCTCCGGCGTCCGGCTGCAGAGAGGACGCGCTTCGTACGATGGGACGTCACTGCGTGGATACCAGATCCCGAGCTTCGAGTAAGCTTTTCCAGAACTGAGATAGCTTGCCCAAGCTTTTCGACTTGGTTTTGTGCCTCCCGGCGCTCTTCACGGAGCCGGTCAATCGCTTTACCAATATTTGTCATCAATACCCCCCTCGGGTAAGTTACCGTCCGCAATTGTATTACTAACTCCTGCCAGTGTCATGCGGTGATGGTGAATAGAGCGGCCGATGACAAATTCAATCCCGAATGGGATCACGGGAAAACAAGTACAAGGAGTACGGTATTGCGGAATGTAAGATCGCACTATCTGTGACCGGTGGATAACTTGCCGGTAAATCGGGAGGCCAACCGATTATCCCATCGGTGGCAAAAGGCTCGACGAGCCGAAGAGGAACAGGGCACCCACAGCCAGGCTATAGATGGCGGTGAGCGCGGTGACCACAAACTGGAAGCGGGGCAGGCGCGAACTGAAGCCGAAAAATCCCACGGCTGAGGCGGTCATCACCGTATTCATAATCAGCAGTCCGGCGATGAACATGGCGAGGCCAAGAAAGCCCTTGCCGATGCCTCCGAGATTGGCCGCCAGTAAGAAGATCATAAGTTGGCTGGGAGTTTCCGCGCCCAGTCCGTGGACCACGCCGATCATGAGCACGGATTTCGAGGTGTAATTCCATGTCTTATCGGCAGGGCGCGGCACGTCGTGATCATGCCAGTAACTCTTCAGCTTCCAATGCACCCAGCGCAGCGCGCCAGCCAGAAGGTGAAAGCGGCTGCGCGGTGCCGGCCGGCCAGTGAAGAGCGATCCTAGAACATAGACGCCAAGGATCAGCAGGGTAAGGCCCACGAGACGTTCGGCAATGCGATCGACGCCATGGGGCAGCGAAAGCTGAAAAACGATGACCGCGCTCCCCAGGGCGGCTACGGTTGCCGCGTGTCCGATCGCGTAAAGCAGGCCCAGGCGCATACCCTGCCAGCGATTGGTTTGAACGCTCGTGATGTCGGAGATGGCCGCGATGTGGTCGTAGTCAAAGCCATGACGGAACCCAAGGACCGCCGCGGAGAGTAGCGCAAGTTGAAGGCTGGTCGGGGTGACGGTCATGAATAGGCTTGATCGAGGTAGCGTGGGCCCAGCCCAGGAACCCCTCATTGTTCCACACACGGTCAAGAATCGGAAATCGGGGATGCCGCAGATCTTCGATGTGCCGATTCGTTTCGATTCCTTTGCAAGGGATTGCACCTGGGTCAAGAAACCGGAACGAGAAGTGGCATTAAGTGATTGAGAGTAAAGGCCTGCAGTTTGTCGAACGCTGGAAGCCTAATTGCCACTCTCTGCTTGATGCAGTGTCTCTGGAACTGGCGCATAGCGAAAACGGCGGGCAGGAGACTACTGTCCGCGGTTCTGCCGTTGTCTGTTCTGTGCGGGGTGGCCGCATGGTGTTCCGTGACGCCTTGGACCGGCATCGTTCGGCATCGTCCGCCACTTTCGCAACTGGAAAAGACGCTGGGCCATGTGCCCGCGCACATCTCTGAATTCTCTCCGGTGTCGGAACCGCTGGCCTTGCCGAAATGTGGAGATGTTCGCCCGCCCGAAGCTTTGCTGACTCCTGACCCGTTGCTGCACCCAGAAGACGACGATATGAATGTTCGGGTCAGCTTTATCATTGGCTCCGATGGCCATGTATATAGCGCCTTCATCATGGATAGTGGCAGCCCCAACGAAGATCAAGTTGTACTACGCGTGGTAAGCTCGTGGCGCTATCGTCCCGCAATGTGTAACGGAGTTCCCACCGATTCCGAAGCGCGCGTAAGATTCACCCTCCGCTGACTCGCGAATTCTCCTACAATGTCACGAAGAGGCCAGGTGTGACTTGTGACTGAAGAGAATACGAATCCTTCGCGGCGAGAGCCGAGCCCGGAGCAAAAACCTGGCCCAGACGAGCGTCAGGCAGAGCGGCGCCAGGAGAACGACTCGGCGGGTCATCTTCAGAATAATCTGCAGGACAATCTGCAGGAGAATTCGCAGGAGTATCAGCCGGTTGCGGGCAAGGAAATTGACGATTTTTTTCAGCGGCTCCCGGGAAACTTTCGCTGGCCTAAGCCGAATGCCGAGGCGGTCGCGGCCGCCGTCGAGGCCATCCAACGCATGTCAGGCAGCGTGCCCGCGTCGCTGGAAGAAGCTGATGACGATCTCGCCGGCTCCTGCTCGGCTTGCGGAGGCTCGCTGCCGGCGAATGCCCGCTTCTGTGTCTGGTGTGGAGTTTCCCAGGAGACCGTAGGCGGAGTTGCCGCAATCCCGGCGCAACCGGCCGCCGGCCAGCATCACTATCACCATCACTACCACCACTTGGTTCCCGGCTCGGGTTCGTCGCCAGGGACGGCCGGCGTCTCCGAGCGGGCAGCGTCTTCCGCTCCTCGCGGCCGCGCTCCCGGCGCCGCCGGCACTTCAACCGGAGGCCGCGCCGAAGCGGGCGCACGCCAGGTTGTGCAGGACTGGGCGCAGGCCTGCAATACCCGGCACATCGACGACCTGCTCGAACTGTACGCCCCGGATGCGACCATCATCCGGTCGAGTGTTCCTCCGGTTCGAAGTTTGCCGGCGATCCGCGAATTTCTTGTCTCGCTGCTCGAAGCCGGTCTGGGCGATGTGGAGATGGAATCGCTACGCCTGGAACTGATGGGAGATATAGCCCTCGATCTCGGCCGCTGCAAGATGCTGGTTCCCGTCGCCATGGGAAAGCGGCGCGAGGAACGCGGGAAGTATCTGGTCGTCCTGGTGAAACAGCCCGCCGGAAACTGGAAGATCCTGGCCGATTGCTGGTCCTCGGATCTGGCGGTCACGACTCCGCCCCAGGAACCAACTCACCGTGCGGGAAATGACCCGATGCCGCCTCTACGCAAGGGGCGATGAGGAGTCAGTAAGTCCATCTTTCGACCGATCTTGCCATACAGTCTCATCGGCTGCGGTAGCAGCAGCATGAACAGTGGCGAGACGGGAACCACCCGTCTAGTGGTTACTGGTGACACAGGTAACTTGTGGCGGTGCTGGGCCTCTTTGTACTCTACAGAGACTATGGATCTACGCGCCCTCGTGGTGTGTCCAGATCAGGATTCCTCCAGCCTGCTCGCGCTCGTCCTGTCAGAACTGGGGATGACGGCGGAGCATACTCCCTCGATTGCCCGGGGGTTGGAGTTGCTTGACGCCGAACGCTTCGACGCCATCGTCTTTGACTATCGCGCCGACCAGAGTTCGGAGGAATTTCTGGGGCGTTTGCGTCAATCGCCCAAGAATCACGCAGGCCTGCTGATTGCGATCGTGGATAGCGAATTCAACGCCCGCCCCATCTTCGGACTGGGCGCCAATTTTGTACTGTACCGCCCGCTTTCTTCCGAGCGCGTCCGCATCAGCTTGCGCGCCGCCCGCGGTCTCCTGTGCCGCGAACGCCGCCGCTCTCCACGCGGGACCCTGAGTTCCAATGCCGCCGTTGCCTATCCCGGAGGCCCCGAAACCAGTGTGGTCTTGACCAACCTGAGCGAGGGCGGAACGCTGCTGCAAACGGCGAATCGGCTGCCTTCCTCCTGCAAAGTTTATTTTGAGTTCGCACTTCCCGGCCAGCGGCAACTGGTGCGCCTGTCGGGCGAAGTGGCATGGCGCGATGCGGGCGGTTGCACCGGAATCCGTTTTCTCGACGTGCCACAATCGTCGCGGAGGATCATCCAGACCTGGCTGCAGCAGAATCACTTGCGGCAGGACGCGGGCGCGGCGGGAAATAAATCGTCTGTCCCCGATCCGGCCCCAGGTGCGGCGGCCGCCATGCCGTCTCAACCAGGCAGCGAGGCGAACTCGGAGCCGAGAGATTCCGGCGTCTTATCCAATGCCGGGAACCGGCGGGGGGAGCAACGTCTCGCCTGCCGACTGGGAGCGGAAGTTTACCGTCTGGGCAGCGGCGTTCCGAACCGCTGCACTCTCACCGATATCAGCGAGGGCGGCTGTTATGTCGAGATGCCATCGCCCATCATGGGCGATTTGGGCGTGGAAATCGTGGTACGAACCGCCGACGCAAAACTGAGGATCAAAGGCCAGGTCATGGCCACCCATCCCGGCTTCGGCATGGGTGTGCGCTTTATGTTTCGCGATTCCGTCGAGCGCGAAGAGGTTCTGCGCTTCCTGGCGATTCTCGGAGCGGGACCGGCGCTCGACGAACAGGTCCGCTGAATTCCTCGCTGCAACTTTCCCGGATTGAACCTGCGCATCATTCAGTTCTCGCGTTTGGACCCTTCCCATCAAGCTGTGCTCTTTGGGATACGTCTAAGGGTGATCTTGGCACTCCACAGGCCCCGTCAATACTCTGGATCCCGGGGGATTTCCCAGCCCCTCGGGAGGTGAAATGGATACTGCATTTCAATGGAACGAGACTTACAGCGTGAAGGTCGACGCCATGGATGCGCAGCACCAGCAGTTGTTCGGCATCATCCGCGAACTTTTTACCGCTATGCGCTCGGGGCACGGTAAAGCGGTCGCCGGAGAAGTGCTGGAGCGTCTGATCGATTACACCGGGAATCATTTTGCCGCGGAAGAACAATTGATGGAGAAACACGGATATCCGCAACTGGCGGCTCACCGTGTTGAACACAGGAATCTTGAAAACAAGGTCCGGGCCTTCAAGAAAGAATTCGACGCGGGCTCCATCGCAATCACTCTGGAATTAATGACGTTCCTGCAGAACTGGCTCACCAACCACATTCAAACAGTCGATCAGCAATATGGGGTCTATCTGAATTCCCGCGGCGTGCACTGAGGCGCGGCCCTCGGAGAAGCGGAGTGACGGTGAGTCCTCCGCTATGCTGATCGTTCTTTTTCCGCCACGGCCTGACGGAAATATTCCAGGGAGAGTCTGAGCCCAGCCTTCAAATCGACATTCGGCGACCAGCCGAGCAAGTCTTTTGCCTTTGAAATATCCGGACGCCTTTGTTTGGGATCGTCCTGCGGCAGCGCCTCGAACTTGATTTCGCTCGAGGATCCGGTTGCCGCAATCACCTGCCGCGCGCACTCCAGAATGGTGAATTCCGTGGGATTTCCTATATTCACCGGCCCATGCTCCGCCGACCGCGCCAGGCGCAGGATGCCATCCACTTCGTCGCTCACGTAGCAGAAGCTGCGCGTCTGGCTGCCGTCTCCATACACGGTCAGATTTTTCCCGCGCAGTGCTTGCCACATGAAATTGGGAATGACGCGGCCATCGTTGAGCTGCATCCGCGGCCCGTAGGTGTTGAAGATGCGGAGAATCCGGGTATCCACCCGGTGATAGCGGTGATAGGCCATGGTGACGGCTTCAGAGAAGCGCTTGGCCTCGTCGTACACCGACCGCGGCCCAATCGGATTCACATTTCCCCAATAGGTCTCCGTCTGCGGATGAACCAGCGGGTCGCCGTAACACTCCGAGGTCGATGCCATCATGAACTTTGCGCCGCAGCGGAGCGCCGTTTCGAGCGCCTCGAATGTGCCGTACGAGCCAACCCGCAGCGTCTCAATCCCGTGCTCGGCGTAGTCCACGGGACTGGCCGGACTGGCGAAATGAAACACATAATCGAGTGCGCCCCAGTCTTCGGGTTGGCAAACGTCTTTCTCCACAAACTGAAACCGGGAATCGTTCCGCAGATGTTCGATATTGGCCAGACGTCCGGTGAGCAGGTTATCGGCGGCGAGTACCGAATAGCCGTCGCCGAGCAGTCCATCGCATAAATGCGATCCCAAAAAGCCAGCCCCTCCGGTCACCAGCGCGCGCTTGGTCATTGAGTCTGGCGCATCGATTAAGCGCGCTCCTTCTTGGCGAGCGGGCGGGCCGGCATATCTTCGGTCAAGGCCGCCGGACGCCCCACGCTGTAGTAAGAGAATCCATGCTCGACCATCACGGCCGGATCGTAGAGGTTTCGGCCATCGAGCACGATCGGATACCTTACCAGTCCTCGCAGACGTTCCAGATCGAGCGCGGCAAATTCTTCCCACTCGGTAAGAATCAGCAGCGCATCGGCGCCGGTGGCCGCCTCGTAGGCGTCGGAAGCGAAGTCCACGCCGGAGGTTAAAACCTCTTTCGCCCGCTCCATCGCCGCCGGATCATAAGCGCAGACGCGGCAACCTTCGCGCAGCAGTTCCTGCACCAGCAAAAGCGCTGGAGACTCGCGAATGTCGTCGGTGCCGCCTTTGAAGGCGAGGCCGAGCACTCCTAGCCGCTTGCCGCGAAAAGTCCACAGCACACCGCGGACCTTGCGCAAAAAACGGTGGCGTTGTTCTTCGTTAATGCGAATCACTTCTTCGAGCAGCCGGAAGTCGTAGCCGCTTTCTTTCGCGACCGCGCGGAAGGCCATCAGGTCTTTCGGAAAACACGATCCGCCGTATCCGATGCCCGGATTCAGGAAGCGCGGGCCGATGCGCGAATCCGTGCCGATCCCGTCGCAGACCTGCTGCACATTGGCGCCCACCGATTCGCAGATTGATGCCACCGCATTGATAAAAGAAATCTTCATGGCGAGAAATGCATTGGAGGCGTGCTTGATGAGTTCCGCGCTCTTGGTGCTGGTAATGATGAGGCGAGGCGGCACCTTCGCCGCTTCCGGACGCGGAATGGCATCGCCGCGGCCGTAGTACCATCCGCTGGTGAGCGGCCCGTAAATCTGGCGCATCACCTCAGCTGCGGGTTCGCTCTCCACGCCTACCACGATGCGGTCGGGATAGAGAAAATCGGTGACTGCCGTGCCCTCGCGCAGGAATTCGGGATTCGAAGCCACATCGAAATGAGCAGGATCCGCGCCGTTTCTCATGATGATGGTGCGAATCCATTGACTCGTATACACGGGGACCGTGCTCTTCTCCACCACCACCTTGTAGCCGTCAACGCCGCCGGAGATTTCGCGCGCGACCGACTCCACATAGGAGAGATCCGCGTCACCGCTTTCCGTTGCAGGCGTGCCGACGGCGATGAAGACGGCATCGCTCTCTCGCGTGGCCGCCTGCAGGTCGCCGGAAAAGCGGATACGACCGCCGCGATGCCGCTCGAGCAACTCGGGCAGAAAGTTTTCATGGATCGGAACCTCGCCATCGCGCAGCGCGGCAAGTTTTTTCTCGTCGTTGTCGACCAGCAAGACTTCGTGTCCCAGATCGGCAAAACAAGCGCCCGTTACCAAACCTACATACCCCGAACCTACGACCGCAATGCGCATAGCGAGCCTTCTCTCCTTAGATTTTGCAGGTGCCACGCCGGCTCGTCGGCGTGCACTTTCATCCCGTGACATTTTACTGTAGCAGCCTTTGCAGCTTCGCGATCTTTAGCAGTGCAATCTTCGCATAGGCCAGCTCAGGATTGGGAATTCAATGCTCACAAAAAAAGGTGATGGCAATCACCGAAAAAGGTGAGTCGGGCGAGTATAGGCGGCAAGCTTGACCCTGGAGTAACGATCGGTCGATAAAAGCCTGACGCCTCTACGCACCGGAACGGCTAAACTACAAAAAACCGAACTTCATGAAGCGATTTGCAGCTATTGTCTGCTTTTTTGCGGTACCGCTCTTTTGCCAGAGCAATAATGGCGAACTACGCCTGAAAGTCACCGATCCCGACGGCCTGGGCGTTAGAACCACAGTTCAGGTTGTCAGTCAGGCCAACCAGTATCGAAGGATTCTGACCACGGGCGACCAGGGGCGCCTCGATATCGAGCGCCTGCCCTTCGGCATCTATCAACTGGAAATCAGCCAACCGGGATTTGCGCAGATATCGAAATCTATCGACATCCATTCCTCAATTCCGATTGAATTCACACTTCAACTCTCTCTCCCGACCGTTCAACAATCGGTAACGGTGAGCGAGGAAAGAACATTGATCAATCCCGATCAGGCGGGCGCTGTCAGTCAGGTTGGCACAGACGACATTAAAGACCGGGTCGGTTCCGTTCCCGGCCGCGCCCTGCAGGATTTGGTGAATTCGCAGCCCGGCTGGCTCTATGAAGGCAATGCCGTCCTGCATCCCCGCGGCTCGGAGTATCAGACGCAGTTTGTAGTCGATGGCATCCCGTTGACCGACAATCGCTCGCCCAGCTTCGGACCTCCCATGGACGCTGACGACCTGCAATCGTTGAGCATTTACACCGCAGGCATTCCTGCGGAATACGGACGAAAAATGGGAGGAGTGGTTGAAGTCAACACACTCCAGGACCGACAACCAGGTCTTCACGGTCAGATGGTGCTCTCCGGCGGCAGCTTCGATTCGGCTGGCGCCGCAGCTCGGGGCCAGTACAGCTGGGGGCGGAACACGTTTGGAGCCAGCGCTAGCGGCGCTATGACGGAACACTACCTGAATCCGGTGGTTCCACAGAACTATTCGAATACCGGGACGCTGGGAGCCTTTTCGGTCAACTATGAACGCGACTTGACGCCGAAAGACCGCTTGCGATTCATCGTCAGCCACGAGGTCGCGCGTTACGATATTCCGAACGAACAAGTCCAGCAAGCCGCCGGCCAGATCCAAACAGCCGACAACATTGAGACGATGGGCATAGCCTCATACCAGCACACATTTTCGTCCAATGCAGTTTCTGATTTTCGAACCATGGTCCGCGACAACAACATCGGTTTTAACTCCAACCCAGATTCGACTCCCATTGAGGTCTTCCAGCAAAACTTCTTTCGCGAAGCGTACTTCAGGGGGACCACAACCATCAATCATGGCCGTAGCGAATGGAAGTTTGGCTTCGAGTCGGACAACACATTCCTGAACGAAAACTTCCGCTACCACATTACCGATCCCACGCAATTTGACCCCGACACTCCAATCGATTTTTCCTTCATGGCCAACCGGCCGGACCTCGAGCAATCCGTATTCGTGCAGGACCAGATCCGGCTCAAGAATTGGACCCTCAATGTTGGACTGCGCTGGGACCACTATCAACTATTGTTGAACCGCAATGCGGCGGACCCGCGATTCGCGATTTCACGCTACTTCCTGTCGGCGGACCTGCTTCTGCATTTCTCCTACGACCGCGTTTTTCAGACGCCGTCTTTCGAGAACATCCTGCTTTCGAGTTCCCCCGCAGCTCAAGCCATTGACCCAATGGGCGCCAGGCAGTACGCTGTCGAACCCTCCGAAGGGGACTACTACGAAGCGGGATTCACCAAGGGGTTCCGCGGAAAGATGAAGCTGGACGTCAATTATTTCCGGCGGCTGGTGGCCAACTATGCGGATGACAATCAGATCGATAACACCACCATCAGTTTCCCTATTGCATTCCAAAAGGCAGTCATCTATGGCGCGGAAGCAAAAGTCGATCTTCCCGACTGGCACCGTTTTTCCGGATTCCTGAGCTATTCCTACACACTGGGACAGGCATGGTGGCCGGTGACGGGCGGCTTGTTTCTAGGGGATAACGCTGCGGGATTGCTGTCGAGCGGCCACTTTCCGGATTCACAGGACCAGCGCAACACGGTTCGCGGACGTCTTCGCTACCAGGTGAATCCGCGCTTCTGGCTTGCCGGCGGTGTTCAGTTTGACAGCGGCTTGCCATTCGATTTTCAGTGCGATCCAACTATAACTCTTCAGGAATGTATCTACGGACCGGGCGGACCAGCTCAGACCTACGGACAGGCCGTCGTAAATCGCATCAACTTCGCTCGCGGCCGCATCTATCCCGCTTTTCAGGTCAACACCTCGGCGGGCGTGAATGTATACAAGTCGGATCGAATGAATATGAGCTTTCAGATCGACGGACAGAACCTCAACAATGTTCTTAACGTGATCGACTTCGGTGGGCTTTTCTCCGGCAATGCCATCGGGCCGTCGCGAAGCGTTGCCATGCGCCTGACCACCACCTTCTAAGGTCGCTCTCACGAGCGTCCCCTGTGTGTTTCTGTGTGAACCCCTGTGTCCCCCACTGTAAAGCCGCAGAATGCCAAGATTCTGAAATCCCGCAATTGACTTCCCCGCCATTTCGCGGCAAACTCGCCTCTGAGCCTGCATTCCAGCCATTTTTGCAGACTGTGGAAGTATGTTCCCGCAACCTATGTCGAGGCCTGATTCACGCCCTGACGATTCTCTTTCGGACCCGATCGACGCTCTTGAGCACCATCTGGCTGCCGGCTTCCCCGCCGATCTGGCACTGGATCTGGTTCTCAACGGCCTCGTCGTTCGCGCCGCGGAAGCGACTCATGCCAGCGCCGCCGCTCTTGCATTGCTCCGCAACAACGAAATGGTCTGCCGCGCCGCCACCGGCAACCTCGCCCCCGGTCTCGGCGTTCCCCTCAACGCCCGCGACGGCCTCTCCGGCGTTTGTCTGGAGACGCGCCAACCGCAGCTTTCGGTCGACACTGAATTCGATCCGCGCGTCGATCCTGAGGTCTCGCGCCGCCTCGGCATTCGATCTATCCTTATCGTTCCTGTGTTCGACTTGAACACCCGAAGGAATTTTGCCGGCGTGCTCGAAGTTTTTTCCGCGTCTCCCGCCGCCTTCTCCAGTGCCGACCAGGAAGTGCTGGAAAGCTTCGCGGCGGAGTGCGCCCGCATCAGCCAGGCAGCAGTCGACCTCAGTCAACGCAAGCCCAAGGCAAAGAGGGCGTCAGAGGTCGAGGCGAAGTACGTTCCTGCCGATTTCGTTCCTCTCGAGTTCGCTGCAACCGGCCTGGGCATCCCTGATGTGCCTCCAGATGTTCTTGCAGATATGCCTCACAATGTTCCTGCCGATAAGTCTCCCGTAAGGCGCGCGCCCTACGAAGCATGGACCCTCGTGCTGGGGGGGCTAACGATTTTCGCGGCCATCGGAGTGAGCGCGCTTGTCGGGTCCCGAATCGGATGGCTTCTGCCGTCCCGCGCTCAGAGCGGCCAGAACCGATCAGCGCAGACTGGCGCGCCGGATCAGTCGTGTGCAGGGAGTTCCCTGCCCGGCTGCGCTGCCGAACATTCCGCGGCGGGTGCGACAAGTTCGACGCCGGGTGCGCCGACAAGTTCGGCGGCAGGACCCAGCGCGCTGAAGGTAGGCGCACCATCCACGGGGAAGGTTACAGAAAAGACGTCGGCGTCAGAAAACCCGCAAAAGAAGTCGGCAAGCCCACCCGCCGATGAGTTAGTGGTTTACGAAAAGGGCAAAGTCATCTTTCGCATGAGGCCCGCGCCCACCAACGGGGCGTCAGCCAGGCAAAGCCCCGCCCAACTCGACGGCGAGCAGCCGTCCGCGGCGCACGTGGACCGCCCGATCGTGCAGGCATCGTCTACAACCAAAATCGCTGCCTCGCCGGGTATCTGGCTCTCTGCCGGAGAAGCTGAAGCGCGGCTCGTCAGCCGCAGCGAGCCTCGCTATCCCCCGGAAGCGATAGCAGCTCACCGCGCCGGCAACGTGGTACTCGAGGTTCATGTGGCGGAGGACGGCTCTGTCTCCACTGTCCGCACCATCAGTGGAGACCCGATACTGGCCACCGCTGCCGCGGAAGCTGTCCGCAACTGGCGCTATCAACCCTACCGGCAGCACGATCAGCCATCTTCGTTTCAGACCGATGTAACGCTGAGCTTTGCATTGCCCAACTAAGCGGATTGACGGCTGAAGTTCGTCGGTCTACGAGAACGCCAACTCTTTCGCGCGCTGAACGGCCTTCACCACCGCCTTGATCAACGTCACGCGCAGTTTGCCCTCTTCGAGTTCCATAATGCCGTCAATCGTGCACCCCGCAGGAGTGGTCACTGCATCTTTCAGCAACGCCGGATGATCTCCCGTCTCAAGCACCACGCGTGCGGCGCCCATCGTAGTCTGAGCCGCCAGCAGCGTCGCCACGTCGCGCGGCAAACCCACCTTTACCCCAGCTTCGGCGAGCGATTCCAGAATAATGTAGATATAAGCGGGACCGCTGGCCGACAATCCCGTGACCGCGTCCATATGTTTTTCGTCGACGATGACGGTGCGACCCACCGCATCGAAAAATCGGGTGGCCGTCTCCAGATGCTGCTTGCTGGCGAACTTTCCCTTGCACAGCGCCGTCATGCCCACGCCCAGCACGCAAGGAGTGTTCGGCATCGCCCGCACTACCGGAACTTCCTTCTCCAGCGCACGCTCGATCATCTCGGTCGGAACCGAAGCCGCCACTGAAATTATCATTTGCTTTTCATTCAAGTGCGCGCGGATCTCCCGCACCACATCCGCCACGACCTGCGGTTTCACGCAAAGAAAAATTATGTCCGCATCCTTCACCGCTTCGGAGTTGTCGGTTCCCGCCCGCACCTTCAACTTATCCTTCAGCATCCGAGCGCGCTCGGGATGGGCCACCGTAACCGAGGTCTGCCCCGGAGAAAGCAAGCCATCACGCAAAAAAGACTGCAGCAGGATCGTCCCCATCTTGCCCGCACCCAGAATCGCCACTTTCTTCTTAGAGCTCAAACTCTGCGCCATATAAGTTCTCCAGAAATAATTTCGTGTAGAGACGCGGTTCACGGCGTCTTGCCGGCACTGTCAGTTTTCTGGCCAGCAGTAAGGGACGAAGCAAGCCTCGTCGCTACAGGAAGATTACATCGAACCGGTGATCTCCGCCGGAACCATCTTCAATATCTCACGCCCGATCGGCAACGAAGCCGTAGCCGCGGGAGACGGCACATTGAGGACGTGCAAAAACCGCTCCCCGCCGGCAAATCGAAAATCATCCACCAGCGCGCCGTCTCTTCCCACCGCCTGCGCCCGCACTCCCGAGCCCCCCGGAGTCATATCCTGCATACGAACCTCCGGAACCAGGCGCTGGCAGGACCGGACAAAATCGCGCTTCAGCAGCGACCTCCGAAATTCCCCCAGCCCGTTTTTCCAGTGCTGCCGCGCCATCGCCCGAAATCCGGCATCCATGAACACTTCCAGAGTCTCGCCCAAATCGAAGTCTCCCCAACCGTAGCCTTCGCGTCGAAAGGCCAACACTGCATTGGGACCGGCATCCACATTGCCTTGAATCCGCCGGGTAAAATGCACGCCCAGGAATGGATACCGCGGGTCTGGCACGGGATAGATCAGCGAGCGCACCAACGACTTGCGGGCCGGTGCGAGATCGTAATATTCCCCGCGAAACGGGACCAGCAACATCCCGGGATCATTGCCGGCCATGCGCGCTACGTGATCGCTGTGCAGACCGGCGCAATTCACGACATAGCGCGCCGTAAAATCTCCCGCCTGCGTTTGTACCACCACCTCATCGCCAGTCGAATTCCGGGATCTCGAAAATCCAACCACCGCGGCATTCGTACGGATCTCCGTCCCACGGGCCGATGCGATCTCCGCGTACTTGGCGGTCACCATCGCATAATCCGTGATGCCCGTGGAGGGCACATGCAGGGCACGCACTCCGCCTACATGCGGTTCGATCGCGAGCATCGCCTCGCGCCCGAGTAACCGCAAACCTTCGAGGCCGTTCCCAACGCCGCGCAGCATCAGGTCATCGAGTCTAGCCGCCTCTTCCGCGTCAGTAGCCACAATCAACTTTCCGCATACCTCATGGGGAATTCCGTACCGCGAGCAGAACTCGACCATCTCCCGCGCTCCCGCCACACAGAGCCGCGCCTTCAGGGATCCCGTCTTGTAATAAACGCCACTGTGAATGACCCCACTGTTGTGGCCCGTCTGATGCCGCGCCACGCCCGCCTCCTTTTCCAGCACCACCACGCGCAACCGGGGAAACTTTTCGCCGGCCTGCATAGCAAACGACAGTCCGACAATTCCTCCGCCAATCACGGCAACGTCGTACGTCATAAGGTTTTACGTTTTTGTGTGGTGACGGGCGCGCCCTGCCCGTCCGAGCCCAGCACGGCAGCCTCACCGAAGATGATCCTATCTCACCAGCCTCTCCTTGGCCGTGATGTAAGGAACAACAAAGTGTGACGCAACAAAAAAGGCGCGGACAAAGATGTCCGCGCCCCATTCAGACCAAAGTTTTTCTCAGCGCCTTGGGCGTCTCAGCGGTAGCTTGCCAACGCCAGATTGCGCCCTACTGCACGGTTAAAGTCACCACGTCCCCGTGTGCCACGCCGCCGGCAGCCGTCGCCGTAACCGTAATCAGTGAGCTTCCCAGGGCGGTCGGCGTAGCGACGGTCACGAAGGTCGATCCCGGCGAGGCGGCAAGCGCTGAGGTAGCTGTCACGGTCGCGGTGGCCGGACTCGGAACAACTGCCGGAGCCGTATATAGCCCGGTGCCATCGATTGTGCCGTTCACGCTTCCACCAGCAACCGCCCAGGTTACCGTCTGGTTGGTCGAATTATTCACCGTCGCGGAGAATTGTTGTTGCGTTGCTGCCGCCGGCCATGAGTTGCCGGTTTCGTCGGCAAACAAAGTCGCGAGACCTGGATTTACCGTAACCGTCACCAGTCCCGGCATAGTGCCGCCGCCGCCTGCGACTCCCCCGCACGAAGTCTCCGCCATCAACCCCAGTGCGAGAAGACTTCCGGTGATGAGTCCGTGGAGGTGCGGAGTGGCGCCGTGCCTGCGTCCGACGACCACAATTCCAGCCAGCACCAGCCAGGCAAGCGCAAAAAATGGCAATGGCGACTCGGCGGTCGCCTGCAAAGCTCCGTATTCGCCGGTCCGGGAGGTGCGCAGCACAGCCGCTCGCCGCTGCGTTGACTGCTGACCAAAATTCGGACCCGTAGTGGTAAGGGTCAAAGTGACAGCTGTTGTGCCCGCGCCTGCCGCGATTGACGACGGACTAAACTCGCAACTAGTCAGAGCGGGCAGATTCGAGCATCCGAAAATAACCGTCGAGCTGAAAGCCGAGCCGCCCGCTGGAGTCGCCGAAAACGTGTAGCCCGCACTCTGTCCGGCCAACAACGCAACTGTAGCATCGCCCGTATCTGCCCACGCAACATCCGTCCCCACGGTGAGTGTCTCCATCGCCGTGGCATGCGTAAGCGTCCCGTCTGTGCCCTGAATCGTAAAATTAAACGTTCCCGCGGAAGTGCTGCCGAGCGTCACCATAAACGGTGCGCCGCCAGCAGTCGGCGTTATCGTAGCCGGGACCATGGAACACGTCGACGGAGCGCCCGCCGTACAGGTCAGCGTCACGCTCCCCTCATATCCGTTCAATGCCGTCAGCGTGCCGTTCCAAGTCACGCTCTGCTTCGAAACTGTCACATCAGGAGTCGCAGAAACCGCTATGGCAAAGTCCGGCGCAGGCCCCGTCACTGTCAACCCGAACGTCTGCGTCTTGGCCGCCGGAGCTCCCGCCACCGTGGCCGAAAGCGTAACCGTTGCCGCACCCAAGGGAGTTCCAGAGGCGGCCGTCACGGTCAAGGTAACCGTCACCGGCGACGAAGAAGTGGGATTCACCGAGCTTGACGGCGAGAAGACGCAGACCGCACCTGCCGGCAGACCTGCCGTGCAACCAAGTGTCACCGTCCCCGCAAAGCTACCCAGTGCCGTCACCTCGAACGTGCTGGCCCCGGAGGTTCCACCCCGCCCCACACTCAGCGAATCCGGACTCGGAACTGTCAGATTGAAGTCCACCACGTGCAGCGTGATCGGAGCATCTGCGGTGATTGCGTCTGGGTCCGTCCCCACCGCATTCGCGTTGAAACTGTAATCGCCGATCGTTCCACCGGCGGTCAGGGTGTAGGTCGCGATCCCTCCAGAAAACATTGCCTGGGTCGGCAGTAGAGTGCAGGTTGCGGGTGCTGCGCCGGTGCAACTCAAGTTCACTGCGCTGGAGTAGCCATCCTGCGCTGTGAGCGTGCCGTTGAACACCGCCGTTTGCGCGGGAAATATGGTTTGCGGAGAATTCGAGATCGCGTTCGTGAAGCCCGCCGACAGCGCATACTTCCAAATGCCACGCCCATACGTTGATGCCACCAAAGTCTTCGTGCCCGCGTTCGGGTTAAAAATCTGCAGGGCGGTTACCGGAGCGTTGGGCAAGAATCCCGAAGCGCCCGGCCCCGGCTCCGGACCAACCTCACTCCACCCAGGAGCGCTGGTGGAACTCACAAAAACGCCAACGTCGGTTGCCGCATAAACCTGGCCCGCTTGCGCGTCCACGAGCAACGCGTTTACCGGGTTGTCCGGCAGTTCCGCCGATCCCGTCCCGCTCCAGTCCGTCCAGCTGGCGCCCGCGCTCGACGTCTTCCAAACATGCGAAGTGGGATATGCTGGCGTGCTGAATCCCATAATTCCGATAAACGCCGTATTGCCCGTCGTGTCGGACGCGTCCATCGCGACGGCTGCAATCGCATACCCCTGCGGATTCACGTTCTGAGTTTCATTCGCGGTGACATTGGTCATCAACGTAACGCCCGCACGGGCGGTAACCCACACTTCGCCGCCAGGAGTCCCGTTCAAGGCCCCGTTCAGCGGCCCATACCCGTTCGTCACCGCATACACGACCGACGAATTTCCGCTGACCTCTGGTGGACCGCCTGCCGCCAGCGCGTTTACCAGATTGACCTCGTTGCCGGTGCAGACGCCCGTCCCTAGCGTGTCGAAGTCATTGCTCAGCTGCAGCGGAGCCGTGCCGCTGGTGCTGATTTCCCAGACGCGGCATGTCCCCACCAGCATGGCCGCCGCATTCTGAGGGTCCAAAATGTAAGGAGTATAGAAAGCGCCGACGTCTCCACCCAGATTGTTGGAGCCGACAACTTGCAGAAAGGAACCGTCGTTACAACCCGTTCCCGCTTCGCACTTCACAATCACGGTGAGAGGATTCTCGGCGAACCACTCGCGCGCCGCCGGGTTCGGGTTCGCGGGATTGATGGCGGTGAAGCCTCCATCGCCGCCTAGCGCGTTTTGCCAGATGCTGCTTCTGGTGGCTGTGCTGGTTTTCGGCGATCCATTATCTTGCGTTCCGCCTAATAAGATGTCCGGGTCGTTCGGGTCTGCCGAGAACGAAACGAACTCCGTCATCGAGCCCAGACTCTGGCTCAGGCTGTCGAACTGATTGGTCCCCGAGCAGCTCCCGGTAGTCAAGCCGGAGTAGCCATCCAACGTGCGACTGATGCCGCCATCGTGCGCGAAGTAGCCCGGCGACTTGCCGCCGACCACCATGAAAGCGATTCCATGCTGGTCCGGGTGCACATGGGCCGGCGCGCCCAGTGGACCCGGATTGCATCCATATGCATGTGTGAGATTGATCCAGTCGCCCTGGGTACAGGCATTCGTCCCAGGCACTAGCGTGCACTTGTAAAGATTGATCGCACCGGCATAAACATCCGTCGCCGTTTCATTGGAGATAGCAGACAGCTCGAGGTTGTACCAACCTTGCTCGACGCCGCAGCCGCTGTCGGCTCCGAACGCGTCGTCGCCGCAGTTGGTAATTCCGTTGTCAGGAATCTGCGCCCAATTCGCGCCGCCGGTTGTCGACTGCAAGATTCCCTCGTCAGCCGGTGTCGGATTTCCATAGTAGTCGGGCTGCACATCGACTATCCACACATACATCTCGTTGCGTCCGGGCACCACCGCAAACTCGCCACGATAGATCAGACATCCGGACGAGTTCGTGGACGCCGGGCAATTCGCGGTTGCGAGTCCCGAAGTGGGTTGTACAGGCAGCCGATTGAAATGCTGCCCATCGGTGGACGAATAGAGGCCATGTCTTCGGATGAAAGCATAGAAGGTTCCGCCCGTCCCCTGGGCAGGGTTGTAAATCACTGCCGTTGCCGAGGCCGGCACCGCGCCATCAGAAAGTATGACGCGGTTCCAAGTCACACCGGCGTCGGCGGAGAAGTAGAGGCCGCGCGCCGTGGAATTACCGTCTTCTTCGAGTCCAAGATAAAGCCCATTGTCTCCGGCTGTGGCCGCTACCACCAGGTTCGGATTCGCCGTGCTGAAAGCAATCTTGCTGAACCCTATTCCCAGGAATGATTGACCCGTTCCCGCGCTCTGGATCGCGGTCCATGTCGACCCACCATCGGCCGACCGCAGAATGCCCAGCCCGTAGTAGGAATCACCCGAACTATTTGTCTCCCCCGTTCCCACCAGAATCACGTTGCTGTTGCCAGGTTGCAGAGCAATCGCGCCTACCGCGAGGGTCGGCTGATCGTCCATCAGAGACTGCCATGCGACCGAGCCCGGAGTGGATGAATTCAGGCTGCCTGCGTTCGTCGATTTCCAGAGGCCACCATAAGCGCCACCCAGGAGCACCGTATTTGCGCTGGCGTCCGCCGGATCGATGACGACTGAGGTGGCGCGCCCCGAAACCCAGTTGTAGTCCTGCATGCCATCGCCAGTAGCATCGGAAGCAAGGGGAGACGGCCCCATGGGAATCCACTGTACCGAACTTTGATTCGGGGCGTATGAGTTCGGGGTGTGAGCGGATGAAGTAGAAGTTGCTCGGGCCGGATCGGTTGAAGATGACGAGGGTTGTGAATGTGCAGCCGCGCGCGCAGCTCGCATCGCCATTTTCAGCCGGTAAGCCCGAAATCGCAGTCCCGCCGCCGATTGTCCCGGAGGGACTGTGCGCCCCCGCTGGTTCCAGTTCCAGCGCAAGTCATCCCGCAGATAGGACCGGTCGGCAACCTGGCTCTCAGGTTTTTGGCCAATTGCGACGGTTGAGAAAACGCCAGCGAGAAGAGCGCCGGCGAAGAAGATGGGCGGCAAGATGGGCGAATGATGTCCGGGACGCCGTAGCATTGTGAAACCAGCGGTGCGTCAGAAGCAGCACGCGTAAGTTTCAACCATCGGCAGGAGATTTCCACGTCCACGAAAGTCTACCCATCTTTGGTGGCCGTAGACGAACGGCGTTATCGGGAGCGAAGGGTAGGAATTGTCCACTTCGGAGCATCGCCACGAACGATTCTTGGAAGGGACGGAGCCCTGTCACTACACGGGTGGAGCATCGGCTTAGGGTTGAATGTGCTACTTGCCGGCGATCACATTCTCCGTAAAACTCGCGGCCAGTGAGTTCACGTTAGCCGTGATGGTGACCGAGCCCGGCGTCGGACCCGTCGTATAGTCCGCCAACGCCTGGCCGTTGGAGCCGGTCAGGGCCGGACTGCCGGTCAAAGTACCTGACGGTGCGGAGAACACTACTGATACACCGGCGACCGGATTACCTCCCGAGTCGGTGACCCGCACCACCAGTGGCTGCGACAAAGCGGTATTGACCGGCGCCAACTGATTGTTTCCCGAGACTACGCTTAGACTGGCCGGAGCATCTCCCGTGGCATATTCAACAAATGTTGCCGTTCCCGTCACTCCCGTCGCACTGGCCGTAATCTTGTACGTTCCGTCGGCGTTCGGAAGCTGGTAACTGACCAGCACAAATCCGCTGCTGTTGGAGACGCCGCTGCTCGGATTGAGAGTGCCGGCCCCGCTCTTGTCCACAAAGGTCGTGGTGACTCCCGGAACGCCGTTGCCATAGGCGTCCTCGACCTCCAGCCGCAATTGGCTGGGTAAGATCGATCCCGCCTGCGCAGTCTGCTTGTTTCCCGAGTGCACGATTAGTTTTTTCGCGGGCCCGGGAAGGGCGGTTTCCGTGAACGATGTAGTCGTGACATTCGACAGAGTCGCCGTGAGGGTGTAGACCCCGGCGGTTTTAGAAAAGGTGTAGGTGGTCGAAACGTTTCCGTTGCTATCGGAAACAGCGCTGGCGGGATTGAACGTGCCGTTCTCGCCACCGTCGCTGAAGGTGACCGTCATCCCGGGAACCCCCGCTTTGCTGTAAGGGTTGACGATCTGCACTTGAATCGGCGCAGGGAGGGCGGTGAGCACATCAGCGCTTTGATTCGCGCCGCTGCGAACGATCGGAGATGGGAGCAGCCCGTAAGCCGACAGCGTGGTTTGCGTTGCGACATAAACTTTGCCGTTGGCCACAGTCTGGGTTACGAAGTGAGCGACCGAAGGCAGCGCATCGCGCGACTTGACCTGGAGCGAACTGTAGAGCAATTGCATGGTGACGGCGTTGAGAGCGTCGAGATTGCCTCCGCTCAGCACCCATAGAATTCCGTTGCTGCTGCCATTCGCGGAAATGGAGGGCGAGTGCGAGCCAACATATCTCTGGGTAGTCCCGAGCGGCGTGCCAAGCGGGACGGTCCCGCTCGATACCGGATACGCCAACAGCGGAGAGTCATCGGGCGCGAAGTAGACCGTGTTGTTCCAATAGGCGGGAGAACTGTACAAGACGTCCGCCGCCTTGGTTTCCGACGCCCCCGGAATCAAAGGGAACTCCTGGAGGACGTCGTCGCAGGACGGATCGGCATTGCAATTCACCCCCGTGTCATACCCTCCCATAGCGTCACGGTTGATCACGTAAACGAATCCCTGCTTGCCGCCCGCGACCAGTTCATGGGGAGTCGTGCCGCCTTCGAGATCGGGGAGAATGAGGACTCCGGTGGAACTCAAGTCTTCATCGTGCCCGTTGAGAAATTGCACGTCATAAGGGGTGAAATAGTCGGTGACGGTTAGGCTGTTAGGGTCCAGTTCGACCACGCTATTGCTGTAGGTTGCGCCCCCGAGGTAGACGTCGTAACAGGCAGCACAGGCTTCCGCTGTCTCCACGAAAATATTGCTATTCTCGTCGGCGGCGATACCGTTGCCGGTTTGCCAGATTGAAACCAGTCCGTGCTCGGACGAGGTATTAAACACCGAGATCGGCGTCAGGCTGGCGGCGCTATAAGAGAGGAGCCAGCCGGTGTTGCCGTCGTTGCATGCATTCGAACCAAAGCCGATGTAGACCGCGCCGTTCATCAGCAGCAGACCGGGCCGGTTCAACTGGTGCAGGCTGTTGAAAGTCGTGTTGTAGGTCTTACCGTTGATCGGAGACACATACGTGCTGCTGGCATTAATCACAACCGGACCGCCAAATTTTTCCGTGCCGTTGGCGATATCGAGAGCGTGCAGGCGGTGGCGAACCGTGCCATTTTCGACGGTCTTCGCCACAACGTAAAGTGTGCCCGTCGAGGTGTCGATGACCGGTGTGCCGGCGATTCCCTCCTGGATGAAACCAACACTGCCTTGTCCAGTGCCTGAGCATGGCAGGTTGGCGCCGCTGGCCAAGGTAATTCCATTCGCGGGATCGGTAAAATTCACCCACCAGAGCGGCGAGGTATTCGATCCCGTATTGCTGTCGGCATCGAAGGCATAGACGGAGTCAGCCATGGTGGTAACGTAGACGACGTTGTGCAAAGTTCCATTGATGTTGACATTCGGAACGTACAGCGGCTGCGCCAGCGCCAGATAGTCAATCGGATAATTAAATAACGCCCCAAACTGATTTGAGTTCACGTTGCCTGGCGTGAGGATGGTCTCGCTCAGATTCGCGCCTGTCCTCTGGTTGTCCATGCGGCCGGTTGAAACCGTTACCTGCCCAGCGCACAACGATAGAAATGCCCCACCCACGAGGAGAGCTATCGAGAGCAAACGACAGACGGAGTTCGAAACCTTTCCGGCTCTCGTGGATACCCCAAAGATGGATATCGCAAAATTGAGCATACCGTTGTTATTCCTCATCATTATGAAGAGCTGTGATTAAGCTGTGCAATTGGGAACTGCACTCGTCGGGCCGGGGAAGCAGGGGGAAGCAATTCCGCAAGCCACACTTTATAAAGCCCTTTCTATCTTTCCAGGACCGCAACCAGCCATATCGCCTTCGCTTAAGAAGAAAAACTTTGCACATTTAACCAGACTAGTCTATCTCGAAGATCGTTGTAGCCTGTTGCACAGTTTGTTACACCATGCAGTGCTCGGTTAGCTTCCCGGTTAACATTTACTCGTAACGTTCAGGATTCATGACTGATGGGCAAAAATTCATTGACAGCGCATTCCATTCCTCCTAAGCTGTTGTTAATTCCCCTGCTAATCCAGCGATTCGATTTTTAGCGAGGATTGTATGCCCAGCGTTGCCCCAGCCGCGCGCGGAGCGTTCTTGGCTGAAGCCGTTTCCGGGCTTCAAAGGCTCCAGCGATTTCAGCGTGAAATGGCGCGCGTGTCGCGACAGGACGAGAACTACGCACGAAAGAATGTCGCTCTTCAGGCTACGATTGAAGAGCTGCGCAAGACGATTTCCGACAACCTGCAACGAGTGCGGAACCAGCCTCTTGAGTAAGGCGTCTCCTCTGCGCTCCCCACTTTTCGATTTTCGGTAGTTCCCATCGACTCTTTGTTTCAGAAGCCGGGCGGACGCTCGCCCGCCACCGCGAAGCTTCGCTCGAGCGCGATGCCCGCGCGGCCCAGCGTTCCTTCGTCGAAAAGCTGGCCGATCAGCGTGATGCCGTGGGGCACGCGGCGCGGCGGAGAGAATTTCGGCAGCGGATGCTGCGGATCAGGCGCCCAGTCGCTGCGCGCCTCCGACACTTCGACAAAGCCCGCGCGCAAGGTGAGCGAAGGATGTCCGGTGAAATTCGTAATCGTAAGCATTTCGTCGCGTAGCGAAGGCACGAGCAGCAGGTCAACGCCAGAGAACAGTCGCTCCATTTCTTCCGCTACTTTGCGGCGGAGCCGGTCGGCCTGCACAAAATCCACGGCTGACAGGAATCGCGATTGACGAAAGAGATTGGGCCACGCGTCGGGCACCTGAACGGTCAACTGATGGAGAGCTCCGCTGAGCGTGAGTTCCTCGAATGCGGCTGCTCCCTCGGCGAAGAGAATCAATTGCAGTGAGTCATAAGGCCAGTCGGGAAGACTGACCTCAACTGGAACCATGCCCAGCTTCTTCGCCGCTTCGAGCGCGGCACGATCAACGTCGGTCGCCGGATTTTCTTTCATCCAGGCGGGAAAGAAACCTACGCGCAATCCTTCCACGCCGGCACCCGCGTCGAAGTCGAGTTTGGTGGGCACGCTGGCCAAGTCTCCCGTGTCGGGCCCGGAAATGGCGCGCAGCACCAGCATTGTGTCTTCAACGTTTCGCGCCATCGGGCCGAGTTTGTCGAGCGACCAGCAGAGAGTCATCGCGCCGGTGCGGGGCACGCGGCCATACGTCGGCCGCAAGCCCGCGACTCCGCACCTCATGGAGGGAGAAACGATGCTTCCGCCAGTTTCGCTTCCGATCGCGAAGGCCACCAAGCCCGCAGCCGTGGCTGCTCCCGGCCCGGCGCTCGAACCCGACGATCCTTCCTCCAGCAGCCAGGGATTCATCGTCTGCCCGCCGAACCAGATGTCATTCAGCGCCAGCGCTCCCAGGCTCAGCTTGGCCACCAGCACGGCGCCCGCCGCGTGCAGGCGCTTCACGACTGCGGCATCATCGGCGGGCACACGGTTTCGCAAAGGCTCCGCGCCGTACGTCGTAGGAATTCCCGCGGTGTCGAGCAGATCCTTCGCTCCCCATGGAATGCCATGCAGCGGGCCCCGGTACTTGCCGGCGGCGATCTCGGCATCGGCCCGTTGAGCTTGCCGGAGCGCGAGGTCGGGGGTCAGCGTGATGACGCAACGCAGTTTGGGATCGAACTGCTGCAGGCGCTTCAGATAAATCTGGGTAAGCCGCTCCGAGCTGAGCTGGCGCTGCTCGATCCACCGCGAAAGCTGTGCCACCGAGGCGAAGGCCAGGTCGTCATCCATCGCGGGCATGGCTACCGGCTCAGCATGGCTGCGCACAAATCGGTCGCGCGCTGGACCCGCTTTCATGCCTGGCAGCACGGGATTCCACTGCGTCGCAGGAGCGAGCGTCGTCTCCAGCGTTATTTTCCGAGGTCCGGTGCGCCGCTCGTAGAGTGCGGCCATATTCGCGCGCCAACTGCCGGCTGCCTCCGCGCGTTCAGGTTCGGTTAATTCGATCTGAACGAGCTTTTGCGCCTCAGCGAAGGTCGCAGGTGCCACTTCAGGCCCAACGGCCGGCCCTGCGCCAAAGGCGGGCGGCGCCCCGGGCGGCAAGCTGCCCGGAGTTTGCGCAATGCTGGTCCGGGTCATCGCGGCACCGACCAAACCTGCGGATGTGAGCGCCAGAAACTCCCGGCGCGATTTTGACCGTCTCATCACTCGACACCCTTCAACTCGATGCCCTTCAAATACTTGTCGAACCAGGCTATGGTGCGGCGAATCGCATCAATCTGATTTTCTCGCTTCCCAAATCCATGGCCTTCGTTCGGATAGTAATGCGCGTCCACAACCTTGCCGTCTTTCTTTAACAAATCGACAACTTGTACGGCTTCTTCCTTCGGCACCCTTGGATCGTTGTCGCCCTGCAACACCAGCAGCGGAGCCTTCACGTTGTGGATATAAGCAAGCGGAGATGTCATCTCGTAAACTTTCTTATCTTTAACCGGATCTCCCAGCAGACTTCTCTCATACTGCTGCAGCTCCGGATCGGAGTGTTGCAGCATGGTCATCCAGTTGATAATGCCAAACAATTCCACCGACGCCGCCCAGATGTCGGGACTCTTGCCGATCGCCATCAGGGTCATGAATCCGCCATAGGAGCCACCCGTGATTCCGATCTTCTTCGCGTCAACGTAACCGGTAGCCTGGAGAAATTTCGTCGCATAAACCTCGTCCTGCAGGTCTCCTCCACCCAGGTCCTGATAATTGGCCCGCTGAAAATCAATTCCGTATCCCGTCGATCCGCGCACGTTAGGAGCCACGCAGATGTAACCTCGCGAGACGAGCGCGGCAATGCGAGGACTCCAATAGTCCTGAACCTGCCCCGTCGGTCCTCCGTGCGGCAGCACCAGCGCGGCATTGGTACCATCCCGTTTCAAATTAAACGGAACCCACATCAGCGCGCTGATGGTCTTGCCATCAAAACTCTTGTAGTGGACGATCTGCGACTCCGGCATCGGCGTAGCACTGAGGCTGGCAACGGCTGTGTGCGTCAACTGGCTGGTGCTTCGCGAGGCTAGGTCATAGACCCAGAAATCGCCGGGCTGAGTCGAACTCTCATGCGACAGCAGCAAACGCTCGCCGGATGGAGAAAAGGAGTTCGGATGAGCTGGTAAGCCATTGACCCCCACTCCCGCATGAATCTTTTCCGGACGCATGGAAGCTACCTCTACGAGGTAAACGTCGGTGAGTCCGTCCGCGTTGAGCGTATAGGAAAAAAAATGTCCGTCCGGAGAAAAGTCTCCCGCGTTCGCCTCCCATTTCGTGTCCGTGACCCAGGTTTTTTTCGTGGTGGCGACCTCCAGCAGGGCGACGTTCTGGTATCCGCCCTTCTCGTCGCTCATGATCAGCAGAGTCTTTCCGTCCGGTGATAACCAAGCGGCAAAATTCAGGACGTTGCCTTGATGGGGAGTCAGATTCGTCGTCTTTCCGCTGGCCACATCGACGGCATAAATATCGGCATCGGTGTGCCCCGCATCGGATCGGTTCGCATACAACGTTCTTCCATCCGGACTCCAGGCCACCGACTCCCAGGAATGATTGGGAGTTTCTTCGTGCGTCAGTTTGCGGATTTGACGGGTAGCCCAGTCGAGCAGCGCGAGATCGTAGACCGTAGCTTCCTTCGGCTTGTAATCCACCGCGATCGTCTTGCCGTCGGGCGACCAGCGCGGCGACTGCTCGCGGATGTCAGGCGTATGTGTCAGGTTAACGACTTCGCCTCCGTCGCTCGGCGCGGCAAAGATGTCCCACAGTTCGTTGCCGCCAGTGTCTTGCTGGAAGACGATCCACTTGCCGTCGGGCGACCAGGTGCCGTTGTACTGGCGTTCGTCCGACTGAACCAGTTGGATCGGCCAACCGCCGGCCGAACTCATCTTCCATAAATTCGAGCGCCCGGACATGTTTGTAGTGAACAAGATTTCTTTTCCATCCGGCGACCAGGAAGCATTGGAGACCGACCGCGTGAAGTAGAGATCGTCAATGGGTACGGGTCGGGCTTTAGAGTTTGAGGCCGAGTTGATGGATTTCGGGTCGGTGATCGGGCGATCGTCAGGTCCGGTGGATTGTGCGGGTAGCAGGGTCGAAAACGCCAGGGCCAGCAACGCCGGAGCGACAAGACGGAGGAATTTCATATTTGCCTCGCGGGAACTTCCAGGATAGGGTTCCGTTCCTGAACTCAGATATCCCCATGCATTCTATACGGACCTGGGTCGTTCCCGAAAAGCGAGCGCCGAATCCTGCTGTCGAAAACGAGTGTCGGGAACGCTAATCGGAACGCTGGAAAAGAAAAGCGCCGGAGCGAAAGCCAGCGCTTGTTTTCAAGATGGGCTGTTTTCAAGACGGACCGGAGAGTACGAAGTTCTTGACCGGCTGCCGGTAACTCAACGGTTGGTGAGCGCGGCAGGAATCGAACCTGCGACCCACGCCTTAAAAGGGCGTTGCTCTACCAACTGAGCTACGCGCCCCACCATTTTCCAATCTAACATAGTTTGCCGACGAATTTGCCCGCTGTGCTTTACCGGAAGCGATGGTACCGGCAACCCACGGCTCCCCCGCATCGGACACCCTGTCAGATTCGCGCCGGTTGGGCCGTGACGATTTCCGCGCGAAAGCTATACACTCGCATCAATGCAGCATCTCTCTTCATCCGGCGTCAGGATTGCATTCGCGCTGGGCATTATTCTTGGCTGCGCGCTTCTTCTGCCAACCTTCTGCCATGCTTCGAAAAAGAAAGAATTGCCCAGCGTGCGCTGGACGGCCGGCGCGCCCTGTTGCACCTTCGAGCGCCGCGATGACGGTAAGTACCTGTGGACGATGACCGGGCGTGACCTGACCGTTACGCTTCTCATGGATGCGCAGGAGCTTGCGCAGAGCCGCCACCGCTTCTATCAGCTTCTAGGTGCTTACCTCAGTGTGACCTACACTGGAAAGGAAAAATTCGAGTTCCCGGCGAGCGTGCGCATCGAGTTCGTTCGCCATCACGAAGTGGTTGAGGGCTATGAAGATCCGGCAGAACTTGCCAACAAGCTGCAGAACGATGTAGACACGAAGGTCTTCGATACCGAGCGCAAGATCAAGAAGAACCCCAAGATCGCCGACGAAAAAACCAGACGGTTGCGCCAGTATCAAAAGGAAGCGGCCGAGTTCATAGAGTTTTTGAGCACGCAAACCCTGCCGGCGGATACAGTCGTGCTGACCCCAGGCAATCCCGAGACGCAGGGCTGGGTCCTGTTCAAGACCAGCAACAAGTGGATCGGGCCCTGGAAAGAGCGTGAGGATTTCATTCTCAACGTCCGCATGAAAGACGATATCTGGCAGTTCCCGTTCTCACTGCCGCCGGCGGATGGTGATCTTATTCTGCGTAAACCTCCAGAGTAAGGCCGGAGACGGCGCCGGAATTGTGTTACAGTTTCGTCCTCGCGGTGCAGAATCGCAACCTGGGAATCATCGTGTGAAGATGGAAATGCCTCCAAAACCTGTGCCGGCAGCCGAGAAGCTCGCAGTGCCGTTCTATTGCCCGGTTTGCGCCGTTGCAGTCAGCGATCCGCTGACCTGCCGCGATTGTCTCTCTGTCATCTGCCGTCGTTGTGGAACACCGCTCGAGTCTTCCAATGAACTGGGTATGGGATGAAGGGCACCCGCCATTCCATGAAGGCTTTCCCGTTGAGTCCATAAAATGACGATCACTCCCGCTGCGCTGGTTCCAGAAACCGAAATCTCAAATCAACAACCTAGTCTTGTCCGTGGACTCAGTCTGCTCGATTCAGTCTTGTTGCTGGTAAGCGGAATCATCGGGTCTTCGATTTTTCTTACCGCCAAAGATATTGCCCTGCCCCTGCCGAATCCGGCACTGTTTTTTCTGGTCTGGGTCCTCGGTGGCGCTATTTCCTTATGCGCTTGTGCCGCTTTCGCCGAACTCGGCTCCATGTATCCCGACTCCGGTGGACAGTATATTTACCTCCGGGAAGCGTATGGCGACCTGGTCGCCTTTCTGTACGGTTGGATGTTGTTCGCGGTCGCCAACGGCGGCACCATTGCCGCGCTCTCCGTAGCCTCGGCCGCTTACATGGGAAATATTGTTCCCGCCATTTCGCAGGAGCACGTGATCTTCTCCCTCGCAGGCATGCCCTTTACGCGAGCGCATGCAGTCGGATTGCTGCTGATTGCTCTGCTCACCTACGTTAACGTGGTCGGATTGCGCTGGGGCGCGCTTCTCCAGAACCTCTCTACCTGGACGAAATTTATAGCCATGGCGCTGTTCGTGGTCCTCGGATTCGCCATCGGCAAAGGACATTGGTCGAATTTCACCGCACATGCGCCGGGCGGAATCACCATGGGGTTGAGCAGCGGACAATTAATCTCCGCGCTCGGCATCGGATTGATTGCCGTCTTCTGGGCTTATGACGGATGGGTCTACATCACCTGGGTCGCCGGCGAAGTGAAAGATCCGCGCCGCAATGTGCCGCGCGCCATGGTGTTGGGCGTGCTCGTCGTGGGAGCAATCTATCTTGCGATGAATATGACGTATGTTTACGCCCTGCCGTTGAGCGAAATCGCGAAGCACGAAACCATCGTTCACGA
>Ga0074044_10000084_pt1 | contig 92761 bp, 87 predicted proteins | sample BogForMeECP23OM1_FD_94443 | JGI IMG/M metagenome (GOLD analysis project Ga0074044, IMG submission 94443) | Bog forest soil microbial communities from Calvert Island, British Columbia, Canada - Bog Forest MetaG ECP23OM1 | ecosystem: Environmental > Terrestrial > Soil > Wetlands ...
AAATCTCAATATCACTCAAAACCCCGGCACCAGGGTCAATGCGAGCTATCACCTTGATCTCGTCAACCACCCCGACAGTCGCCTCCGTCGCACATTTGCCAAGTCTTACAGCCCGGCAAGATATGCGACGAATACGATGGCCAGGATTCCATCCATGGTTCCGATGGCGGTCATTGCGACCGTACGTTTCAGGGGCCCGAAAAAGATCAGCACAACGATGACAAACTTTTCGATCACGGAAGCCGTCAAGATCGGAACGCGAGTAGCGGGGACGTACGCACTGTAGACGGTCAGTGCGCAGACTACAAACAGCAGCGCTCCCCAATGCCTGATGAAGAACATCGTAAGGCCGTCAGTACTCTCTGCCCCGAACACTAATCGCAAAACCGGCTGGGGGAAGAGACACGCGGCAAGACCGCCGACAGCCGTCCCAACCCCTGAAACGATGAGTATCCACCCGATGGACGAATCTAACATTTGCCATCCTCCAAGCAGCGCAATCAGGATAGTGAGCCAACGGAGGAGTACCACTGGCAGAACTAACAGCAACTGGTCGAGGTCGAACTACTACCCCTACAGTCCCAGTCCGCCATCCACCACCAGCACCTGCCCGGTAATAAAGTGCGGAGCCTTGGCAAAGAACATCACGGCCGCGGTAACGTCGGCCTCAGTTCCATTCCGCCGCATGGGCGTCTGTTTTGCCATCTTCTTCATAAACGCCGACGCGGATTTTTCCGCCAGGTCAATCATCCCCGGAGCCACCGCATTCACCGCAACTTCTGGCGCCAGAGATTTTGCCATCACCTTGGTCAGCATATGCACCGCCGCTTTCGACGAACAATAGTGTGCGTGCGTCGCCCACGGTCTCAGCCCTCCCAGCGAACCCATATGAATGATGCGACCTTTGCGTCTTCGCAAATAGGACAGCGCCTCGCGCGACACTAAGAACGGCCCGCGCGCGTTGGTCGCGAACATCGCGTCCCACTGCTCAACCGTCAACTGCTCGAACTCCACCGTTTCGTAAGTCGCGGCGTTATTCACCAGCACGTCGATTCCGCCCATTTCCCGTGCTACTTCTTTGACCATTTCGCGGACATTGGTTTCGTCCGTGACATCGCAGTGCACGGCGAACCCCCGCACGCCAAGCGCCGCCAGTTCCCCGATCACCGCTCGCGCCTCACGCCCTGACTCCCGATAGGTGATGGCGACATCTGCCCCGTTCTCCGCCGCAGCCAGCGCAATCGCCCGCCCCAGTCGTTTGGCTGCTCCGGTTACGAGGATGATTTTGCCCGAGAGAGCCTGCCCCTTGTTGGTCGTCATTTCGAGATTTTACGCCCCAATGTGTTTGGAAACTCTGCACCGAAACTGCTACACTCCCTCGCATGACGGAGCCCCGGGAGGTTATTGTCTATTCCCGCAAGGGATGTCATCTCTGCGAAATCGTCAAGGAGAGCCTCGTCAAACTTCACAAACGTGGCGGTTTTACCTGGCGCGAAGTCGACGTCGACTCCAATGCCGAAATTCGCCGCCGCTACACCGACGAGGTTCCCGTAGTCTTCATCAATGGGCGCAAAGCGTTCAAGTATCGCATGGACGAACAGGAATTTCTCCGTAAGCTGAGCGCGTGACCCTCCCCGCGGAGATTACAAAGCGCAAAGTGGTGAAAGCCCCCTGCCCTCCAGCTCTCTCGTCATCACTCTCTGGCCTTCACTCCCTGTGCTCCTCCGTGTCCCCCGTGGTTAAGTTGTGCTCCAGCCTCGCCCCCCGTTTACAATGAGCCCGATGCTTCGCACCGAACTTTATGCCGATCCCGCTGGCCGCTTCGTCCACGATATTGTCTTGGAGAGCTGCCGCAAAAATGGCGGCAAGACGGCGCTCGTCGATACTTCCTGCGATCGCCGTTTCACATTTTCAGAATATGGCAGCCTGGTGGAATACCTTGCCCAGGGATTGATCTTGGCCGGTCTCACTCCCGGAGAAGTGGTTGCCATTTTTCTGCCCAATTCCTGGGAATTCGCCATCACCTATCATGCGGTCACGCTCGCCGGAGGCATCCCCACTCTCCTCAATCCCGCTTACCGCGAACGCGAGATTCGCTATCAACTGGAAAACTCGGGCGCCGTCTTCCTCATCACCGACGCTCCCCTGCTCGAAAACGTAAACCTTGCCGGGCTTCCCAGCCTGCGCCGCGTCTTTACCACCCGCCATCCACACGCTGGCTGCGAAGAATTCTCCGCCCTGCTGCGGCCGCTGCACGGTAAAACCTCTCCCCGATTCCCTCAGCCTGCTCAAAGTTCACAAGAGACCATAGCCGCCCTGCCCTACTCTAGCGGCACCACCGGCCTGCCCAAGGGCGTGATGCTCTCGCATTACAACCTGGTCGCAAACGTCTATCAGATCGTCGGCCCGAATGCCGAACCGCTCACCGACACAGACGTCATGCTCTGCTTCCTCCCGCTCTACCACATCTACGGACTCACCGTGGCTCTCACCCTATGCGTGACCGTCGGCCTCACGCTCGTCCTCATGCCGCGCTTCGACATGCAGAAGTTGTGCGCGCTTTTAATCCAGGAACGCGTCACCATGATGCCCCTGGTTCCTCCCGCCATCAACGCCATGTGCCAGGCGGCCGAGGCCGGCCTCTTTCCGAAAAATCACTCTGTGCGCTGGATCAAGTCCGGCGCCGCACCGCTCCCCCCTGAACTCGCTCGTCGCCTCACCAGTCTTACCGGCATCATCGTCAACCAGGGATACGGCATGACCGAAGCTTCGCCGGTAACTCACATCGGCTTTTGCCAGCCCCCCGAAATGAACCGTCCCGCCTCGATCGGACACCCGCTAGCGCTCACAGAGTGTCGCGTCGTCGATCTCAACGGGAACGACGTCGCCATCGGCGAGCCCGGCGAACTCATCATGCGTGGCCCGCAGATCATGCTGGGATACTGGAAGGAACCTCAAGCCACCGCCGCCGCGCTTCGCGATGGCTGGTATTACTCGGGAGACATTGCCCGCTGCGATGCCGACGGTTTTTTCTACATCCTCGACCGCAGCAAAGAGATGATCAAGTACAAAGGATTCCCCGTCGCCCCGGCCGAAGTCGAAGCTCTCCTCCTCGAACATCCCGCCGTCCGTGATTGCGGCGTGGTCGCCAAACCTGACCTGGCTTGCGGAGAAATACCTTGCGCCTTTGTCGTCCTGCGGGATGGCTCCACGCCCTCCGACGCCCTCGCCAAAGAACTATGCGGATTTGTCGCCGATCGCCTCGCCCATCACAAGCAGCCCCGCGAAGTTCATTTTGTCGAGGCCCTCCCGCGAACCGCATCCGGCAAAATTCTGCGCAGAGAACTGCGCAAGAAGATCGTCTAATCGCTCGCCAGCCGCTGCATCACTTCCGCGAACCACTGTGCGCTAACTATCCTTGCGATACAGCAGGTCGCGCATCGCCTGTCTGCGGGCTTCATTCGCTTCCGCCAGCGTCTTGCGTTCGACGGCATCCATGCTCCCCTCGGTTTTAGCCTCGGCCGTTTCGGGCTCGCTGCACGCGGGGCAGCGGTTCGCAAAGCCCGGCTTCCCCGGCTTCAGTTCGAACTCTTCGGAGCACACAGTACAGATTCGAATAGGAAATCCCATGCCGTTAATATGATACAACCCACGCGCGCCGATTTGAACCCATCTATCCTCACTGCCACGTCAGAAGCGGCGATGTAAAATATTGTCACCGCCATGACCCTCTCCAGCTTCGTTGCCAAATCCGCCTTTCGCAACAAGCGCCGCAGTCTCTTGACCGTCGCCAGCATCGCCTTTTCCCTGCTTCTGCTCTGCATCATGCTCTGCGTTTGGCGCAGCTTCTACATCGATAAGGGAGCGCCTGACTCCGCCCTTCGCATCATGACGCGCCACAAGGTTTCTCTCGCGAACTTTCTTCCCATTTTCTATCGCGATAAGATCCGCTCCGTTCCCGGCGTCGTGCATGTTGCTCCCATGACCTGGTTTGGCGGCAAATATAAAGACGACAAGCCGGAAAACTACTTCGCCCAGTTCGCTACCGATCCCGACGAATATTTCGAGGTCGCCGCCGATAAAATCATGCCCCCCGACCAACTCGACGCCTGGAAGCGCGATCGCGCCGGCTGCGTCGTCGACTCCGACCTTGCCCGAAAACATCACTGGAAGATCGGCGACCACATCATCCTCCAGGGCAGCATCTTTCCCGCCAACCTCGACTTGACCCTCCGCGGCATCTACACCATCGACCCCCCGCAGAGTAATCTCTACTTCAACGCCAAATATCTGGAAGAGTCCGTCGACTGGTTCAAAGACACGGCCGGCTTTTACTTCACTCGCGTCGACACCCCGGAACACATGCCCGTAGCCGCCCGCGCCATCGACGACATGTTCCACGGCAGTCCCGTTCCCACCAAGAGCGAGAGCGAACAGGCCTTCAAGGCCGATTTCATCTCCATGCTCGGCAATGTCAAAGCCTTTATCCTCAGCATCTGCGGAGCCGTTGTCTTCACCACGTTGCTCGTGTGCGCCAATACCATGGCCATGTCCATCCGTGAACGCACCCGCGAAGTTGCCGTCCTGCGCACCGTTGGTTTCACTCAGCGACGAATTCTCAAGCTGTTGTTGAGCGAGTCCATCGCCATTTCTGTCCTCGGAGGCCTGATCGGCATCCTCCTCGCAACCGGCGCCGTCCTATTTATGTCCCGCCCCGGAATGGGTATGCCCGTCTCTATGCACATGACCGCCGCCACTGCGGCTGTCGTGATGGTAGTGGCCTTTCTTGTGGGAATCGTCAGCGGCCTCGTCCCCTCTTACCGCGCCGCAAACCTCGGTATCGTCGACGCCTTACGTCACATTGGGTAGATCAACCGATCTCAGTCTCCCACCCATGGAATCAAGTGTCTCAATACCTCAATCATTCAATACCTCAATCCCCTTGGGTGTACACTCGCTTCGCATGCGGACGGATATCCTGCCCCTTTGCGATCAGCATTTCCGTACCATGGAGCTCGTCGTCGCTCCCTATAACGCCGACTATTCCATCGAATTCTTTCGTTGCACCGACAAATTCTGCCGCCGCTGCTTCGGCGAGCGCATCGGCTACAGCACCCCCCAACGCGACGCTGCGCCCATCCTCACCGCCAACCAGCCCACCTGTGACCGCCATCGCCGCCCCATGTTCATCATCAGCCTCGACCGCCAGCGCAATCACGTAACTTATGCCTGCTCCGAAGGCGACTGCGGTGAGAGGCTGGTAAGGACGTAAGAGAACTTTGGGTGGGGACGGGCGTCTCCCCCGTCCAAGTCGAGCAAGGCTCGGCCGGGTTTCGCTGGCACGATAGGGGCTACCCGGCGGAGCGGACAGCGGTGGAGCAGACACGGTGGAGCAGACACGGTGGACCAGACAGTAGCGGCGACGGCTGAGATCCCCTTCACTCGCCTGTCAGCCACGCATACTGCGACGCCGTCAACGGAACCACGCTCAGACGCCCCTGTCTCACCAGCGGAGAATCCGCAAACGCCGCTCGCTCCTTGATTTCACCCAGCGTCTTCGGCTTCGCGATCGCCTTCCCAACTTTGATCTTCACCTGCGGAACCTTGGGATCACTCGCATCAACCGTCACCACCGACGCCGTCCCCACCGCACTTTTCTCATCACCCGTGTGGTAAATTACCAGCCGCTCTCCCGGCTTCATCTCGCGCAGGTGCTTCACCGCCGCCGGATTCGTCACCCCATCCCAGACCGTCGCCTTCTCCCGCTCCAGATCGGAGAAAGAATATACAGTCGGCTCTGTTTTCAGAAGGTAGTCCATGCGCAGGTATTGTAAACAAGTGGAGCCGCGGGCGTCTCGCCCGCCCTGCAGTTCCTGGCACGCAGAGCTGCACACCGCTCCAACTTGTTACCCCAGGCACTTCCCTTCCTCGTCCATTTCGCGAACAATAAAAGCTTCTCGTGACTGACGCCTCCGCCAACCCGGGCCCCGCCACCTTGGCCAAAATGACCATGGCCCCCGCCATCGAGCGCTACTTCAACGTCTCGCTCTTTCTCCTCGTCCTTACTGGTTTTGGCGCTCTCGCTTCCACCGGAGGCCTCGACTCCCCCGCCGTCATTCTCGTCGGCATGGCCCTCGCCCTCCGTGGCTACCAGCTCCTTGCCGGCCGCGACTTCGTCATTCCTGAGCGCTGGACCACTCTCCTCACCCTCATCTACGTCTTCGTCTATCTCGCCGACTACTTCTTCCTTTCCCGTGGCTTTCTCGCCGCCACCGTTCACCTCGTGCTCTTCGCCATGGTCGTCAGGCTCTTCTCCTTGCAGCGTACCCGCGACCATTACATGCTCGCGGTGCTGTCGTTCCTCATGGTCCTCGCCGCTGCCGTGCTGACCGTCGGCAGTGTCTTCCTCCTTTCTTTTGCGGTCTTCCTGCTGGTTGCGGTCATTACTTTTGTGCTCATGGAGATGCGCCACTCCATCGCCACCGAACCCGCGCACGCACTCGATCCACGCGTTACCGATAAAGCGCTCGCCGCTCCCTACCTCCGCATGGGTTACGGATTGCTCGCCATTGCTCCCGTGCTCATGCTCATGATTCTGGCCGGCAGCTTCCTCATTTTCTTCCTGATTCCCCGCGTCTCGTCGCGCTACCTCAGCGCCTACACTCCCACCAGCGATGTCGCTACCGGTTTCAGCGATCGCGTGCAACTCGGCCGCATCGGCCAGATTCAGCAATCCAGCTCGGTCGTCATGCATATCGAAATCGAGAACGATATGCAGGGCGGTTACGACTTGAAATGGCGCGGGATTGCACTGAGTAATTTCGACGGCAGCGTCTGGACCAACTCCTATAATCAAACGCAGCTTCGCCTCTCTGGAGACGGCAAGTATCGGCTGGCGCCGCTTTCTCCTCGCGCCACCGACGCAAACTCCGCTCGAATGATTCGCTATCGCATTCTGATGGAGCCGCTCGGAACCAACGTTTTTTTCCTCGCTGAAAAACCTCAGAGCCTGATGGGCAATTTCCGCCAGGTCAGCATGGACTCCGGCGGCTCGGTCTTCGATCTCGATTCCGACCATCCCATCAACCGCTACGAAGCCGAGTCCCAACTCTCCGAGCCCGACGCTGACGAGCTTCGCCTGGCTCCCAACTTGCCCCTCTCGAGCATGCAACCCTACCTGAAATTACCGCCGCTCGATCCTCGCATTCCAAGGCTCGCCGCGGAGATCACCGCCGATGCCCCCAGCAATTATGACAAGGCCCTCGCCGTCGAGCGCTATCTGTCCGGCCATTTCGGCTATACCCTCGAGTTGCCTCGCACCCTGCCTCCCGATCCCCTCGCCAATTTCCTCTTTGAGCGGAAAAAAGGTCACTGCGAATATTTCGCCAGTTCGATGGCCGTGATGTTGCGGTCGCTTGGCATCCCGTCGCGAATTATCACCGGATTTCGCGGTGGCGAATTCAACGACCTCACCGGCCAGTATGTCGTGCGCGCCAGCGACGCTCACTCCTGGGTTGAAGCATTCTTCCCCGGATCGGGCTGGGTCAGCTTCGATCCGACGCCCTCGGGAGGCCTTCCAACCCGGACCGGCTGGTCGCGCATGCAACTCTATGTCGACGCGGCCGCATCGTTTTGGCGCGAATGGATCATTAACTATGACGTCAGCCACCAGCGCACCCTGGGCAGGGATGCCGCCGTCAATAGCCGCCACTTCTTCGATGAAGCCCGCCAGTGGCTGGGACAAAAACACCGCGCTCTGCTGCGCTCGGCTCGGCGTGCCCACCGGCACATCACCAATTTTCCCCTGCAATGGCTGGGTGGGGCGATCGCCTTCGCAGTCATCCTTATAACGCTCGGCAACCTGCCGCGGCTGGTCAGCGGTGTGCGGGCGCGTAGCCTCCGGGCGCACCCCGAGCGCGCTCCCCGCGAAGCTGCCACACTCTGGTATGACCGCATGGTCGCCCGCTTGGCTAGGCTGGGCTGGCGCAAGTTGCCCTCGCAAACCCCGCTCGATTTCGTCGCCGCCATTCAGCAACCCACACTGCAGAAAAAAGTGGCCGGCTTCACTCGCGCTTATGAATCCGCGCGCTTCGGCCAGTCCGAGGAAGATGCTCGCAAACTACCGGAGCTTTTTGAGGAGATCACCGCCGCGCAAACGGCAGCCACAGGTAATACCGACGAAACCAGCCCAGACACAAGAAAAACGGAAGATCAGCTCGCGGCCCGCTGAATACCCTGCGTGAGCAGCAACCGACCTCTCCCCCCGTCAGCCGCCGCCACGTCAGTCCTCCAAAGATTCAGTCCTGGCAGGCTGCCGAAATACTCTGCTGGATGCAGCTTTGGGGAAGGGCACGACTTCAGAGGTTGCGGAAAAATTCCGCTTCGCGCAGCTTTGGGGGAGGGCACGGCTTCAGCCGTGTCGTAACTCCCCGCGGAATCAAGCGCGGCTTTCAGCCGCTGGGGGAGTGCTGCGCTGGGAAAACACTTTTCCGCAGCCCGCTAGAAGCGGTGCACCACACCAGCCCCAACATAGTAGTTATGCTGGCGGCTTCTCCCCGTGTCGATGTTCAGATCAGGCACTCCAGAATAGAAATCGCGCACTTCCATGCGCGCACCCCAGCGATGCCAGAACCACACATCCAATCCACCGCCGAACTGCACAACCCCTGTATTGGTGCCTGACGGTCCAGGATTCGCTCCATACCAGATCAGGTTCGATGATTGCCAGTAGCGGCCATAACCTCCGCCTACGCTCACCCATGGCGTCACCGAGTCGTTGGAAAAAATGTTCAGGCGCACCGATGGCGTCACGAACAACGCCCCCACATTCCTCGGAATCTGGTCGTAGTAATAATTCAGCCCCATCTTCGGATAGATCCCTACTGGCACCTCCGCCGACAGCCCGAAAATCTTGAAGCTCTTCAGCAGCCGGCTATAGTCCACCGCGAAGCTGCCAGGGTTTCCGAAATGGAGAGGCAAGCCTGTGCTCGGAACCGTCTGTGTGCTCACGAAGGTTCGTCCCCCGGTGACCGAGAGCTGATTGATCACCCACGAGTTGCTCGAGTCTTGCGCCGCAGCGCTGCAAACCAGTACCAGCACAGCCAGAACCAAGACAGGCAGAACGAAAACCGCAAGGCGTTGGGCCGACATCCTTCCTCCGGAGTGTTGAGGGATGTATTTTTATTTCAATAAGATTAGCACGTGCCGAAGCGATCGACCGAAAGAACGGTCCAAATCGGAGGTGCTCTCTTTGATGCCCGGTTCCACCCCATTCACCGCCGGAGATCCCCAGGGAGGATGCTAGAATCGTGTAGGACGTTTTCCTGCTGATTCGTTCCGCACTGCCTGAAGAAGATGCCCGTAAAGAAAAGCATATCCACGACTTCGGAGCCGGCTGCTCCCGTCAAGGTTGGTTTTGTGAGTCTCGGCTGCCCCAAGAACCTCGTCGATAGCGAGGTCATGATGGGCATGCTCGCCCAGTCTGGCGCCCTGCTCACGCCCAACTCCGCCGACGCCGACGTCATCGTCGTCAACACCTGCTCGTTCATCGCCAGCGCTCAGCAGGAATCCATCGACACCATCCTCGAAATGGCCCACCACAAAAGTGGCGGCAAGGCAAAACGATTGGTGGTTGCCGGTTGCCTGGTGGAACGTTTTCGCGACGAGATTCGTAAGAACATCCCTGAAGTCGACGCCGTGGTCGGCACCGGCGAACTCCATAAAATTCTCTCTGCCGCCGGAGTCGCCTCACCCCCCCGCCCGGCAAGCCCCTTCAACATTCTGACTTCAGACTCACTTTCGGACGTTCCAGCGTCGCACCCCGTCACCTCGCGGCCTGAAGGCGACCACCGCCGCAGCCAGGGCCGCTTTGCCCGCGATACCTGGGATGGCGCCGTCGCCGATCTGCCCAACTATCTTTACGACGACCACACCCCGCGCATTCTCACCACGCCCCGGCACTCGGCCTACATCAAGATTGCCGAGGGCTGTGACCATCCCTGCAGCTTCTGCATCATCCCTCAGCTTCGCGGACAATTCCGTTCCCGGCGTTTCGAATCGGTGATCGCCGAAGCCGAAGGATTAGCCCAATCCGGCGTCCGCGAGATCACCCTCATCGGACAGGACACTACCTGCTACGGCGAAGACCTCGGACTCCATGACGGCTTGGCCCTGCTCCTGGAAAAACTCGCCGCAGTTGAAGGTCTGCGCTGGATTCGCTTCCTCTACGCTTATCCCAACAAAATTACCGGCCGCCTGTTAGACACCATCGCCGCCCATGACAACATTTGTTCCTACATCGACGTGCCCTTGCAGCACGCCTCGGCTACCGTGCTCAAGCGCATGAAACGCGGTGGCGGCGCTGACCTCTTCCTGCGATCGATCGAGAAGATGCGCCGTGTAATTCCCGGCGTTACCCTGCGGACTTCGTTCATTGTGGGCTTCCCCGGCGAAACCGATGCGGAATTCGAAGAGCTTTGCAGCTTCGTCAATCAGGCCGGCTTCGACTGGATGGGCGCCTTCGGCTATTCCGACCAGGAAGGTGCGGGCGCCTTCGATCATCACGCGAAGCTCTCCCCGCGCGAGATCGAGAGCCGCCGCAAGTCCCTGATGTCGATTCAGAAGAAGATCAGCAAGGCTAGGAAGAAGTCGCTGATCGGGCGCGAATTCGATCTGCTGCTCGAAGGCCCCTCATCCGAAACCGATCTCCTGCTCGAAGGCCGCACCGCCATGCATGCTCCCGAAATCGACGGTAAGGTTTTCGTCAACGACTATCCTGCCGGCCACGAGCCGAAAGGAGGAGAGTTCTATCGCTGCCGCATCACCGCCGCCCACGATTACGATCTGGTAGCGGAAATTGTTTGAACCTTGCTCTCACTGGTCATCCCCACTCCAGCGACGGATCCTCCGTTCGCCGCCCCAGGGGAATCATCGCAATCTGAATTATGCCGCCCAAGCGCATCAAACTCCGCTGCCCGATCTGCAAGAAGCCCGCCAAGGCCACCGCTGCCGACTTCCCTTTTTGCAGCGAACGCTGCCGTTTGATCGATCTTGGCAAGTGGGCCAGCGGCGGATACGTGATTTCATCCCCCGTAACCGACGCCGAAGAGGCCGTCCGCCAGGACCCCTTTGACCCGGATACTCCTGACGAAGGGGACGGAGACTGATGCCCCCCCCAGCCGAAGCTGCCGTGGACCCATCCTCCGCGCGGTCCCTTGCTCCTTTCTGGGCCAACATGGTCTCGACCTTCTTCGGTATCGGCCTCCTGAAACCCGGCCCCGGCACCTGGGCATCCGTAATCACCGTGATTGCCTGGTGGATGATCGACTCGCGCCTCCCGCCTGGGTACCGCACTTGGGCGACCATCGCTCTGGCTGCGGCCGTAACCTGGATCGGAATTCCAGCGGCGACCCGAGTGGCCCGCGCTTACGGCTCCAAAGATCCGCAATTCGTCGTCATCGATGAGGTCGCCGGACAACTGGTTGCGCTGATCGCCGTTCCAACCGTTTGGAAAACTTTTCTTGCCGGCCTTATACTCTTCCGTGTCTTCGATATCTGCAAGCCCTTTCCCATTCGCCGATTGGAGCGGCTGCCCTTGGGAACCGGCATCGTGGTCGACGACCTCGCAGCGGGCTTGTATGCGCTTCTGGTCATGCATCTCTTGCTGCACTTTGGTCTTCTAACGAAGTAGCGCACGATCAAAGAAGTTTGTTTAGGGAGACTGGGTTAGAGAAATTTTGCTTGTAGCAAAAGTTCCCGCCGGCATACATTCATGAGCATTTCCGACCGCTTGCTCGGTAAGAAGAACGTGAACGGCAAACCGCACATAGAAACGGTCGCGCCGAGCTTCGCCTTGCAGGGTGGCGAGGTTCGCATCACCGGCAAGAGTTTGCGCCCCCACGAATTGCGTCGCCCCAGCGTGCGCTTCGGCGAAGTCGAAGCTTCCGTGCTCATCAGTTCCGACGATTTCGTGGTAGCCCGCGTTCCCGAAGCAACCGCCGGCTCAATCGTGGTCACCGCCGATGGCCAGGTCAGCAACTCCCACTCCATCACAGTTGCCGTCCCCGTCGCCGACGATCTTCATCCCGTCACCAATCCCGCGCTCGACCGCGAAGGCAATATCTTTGTCACGTTTTCCGCACCCCGTGGCCAGAAAACTCCCGTCTCCATCTTCAAAATCGACACCAACTACAACAAAAAACCCTTCTTGACCGACATCATGAATGCCACCTCAATCGCTTTCGATCGCGATGGCCAGATGTACGTTTCTTCGCGCAACGATGAAGCCGTCTACAAAGTCGCCCCCAACGGAACCATGTCCACCTACGCCGAGGGCATGGGAATCGCAACCGGCATCGCCTTCGATCGCGACGAGAATCTTTACGTCGGCGACCGCAGCGGAACCATTTTCAAGATCGCCCGCGACCGTCAGATCTTTGTCTTCGCCACCCTCGAACCCAGCGTCTCCGCCTATCACATCGCTTTCGGCCTCAACGGAAACATGTTCGTCACCGGCCCCAGCACCTCCAGCTTCGACTGCGTTTACAAAGTCGACCCCCACGGCACCGTCTCCGTCTTCTATCGCGGTCTCGGACGCCCCCAGGGCCTCGCCCTCGATGTCGATGGCAACATCTACGTCGCCGCCTCTCTATCCGGAAAGCGTGGCATCGTCAAAATCACTCCCCAAGGCAAAGCCAACCTCGAAGTCTCCGGCCAGGGCCTCGTAGGACTAGCCTTCGCTCCCGGCAAGTCGGCAATTCTCGCCACCAATAGCGCCGTCCATCATATTTCCTGGAATATCCAGGGCCTTCCGCTTTTCGCGGAATAGCTCTCGGCGATCAACTACCCGCTCTCATCTCTCACCTGCCTTCACCAAACTGTCACCCTGAGCAGCTTCGTCGCTCTGGGAAATATTGTCACCCTGAGCCCCCCACTACGACGGCGGCGGTCCACCCCAGCCCCATCCCGCTTGCAGGCTGGCGCGGATCACTCCCAGCAACTCCTCGTTGTCGGCTGGCTTCTGGAAAAACGCGACCGCGCCCGACTCCAGAGTCCGTTTTTCGTTGCCCTCCGGATCTCGAGCCGTGAGCACAATCACCGGAATGTCCGACAGCCCCGGATACTGTTGCAGATTTCTCAGCACCGCGAATCCATCGCCCGCCGGCAGACCCAGATCGAGGATGATGAGATGCGGCTTTTCCTTTTGCGCCATCGCAATCGCCGAATAGCCGTCGCACACGTTGAAGGTATCGAATTGATTGGCCCGCAGTCGCAGGCTCAGCGCCTGCCGAAGATCGGGGTCGTCATCCACGATCATGATCTTTGCTCGATTCATCGGAGGGCCTTCGCTCTTCTCGCTTCGCATCTTGAATTCTCCTTCTTTTCGAAGTCTAGGTCCGGACGCTAGTTCGAAATTGAGTCCGAAATTGAGTTCGGATTTGTGTTCGTACGTTAATCGGAAACTTAGGCCGACGACCTGCTCGCTCGTTCGTTCCCCAAGTCACTTGCGCTCCCTATTCTTGCTAGCCAGGCATTCTTGAATCATTTCGCTGACCCGATCCGCGATGCCCCACACCTGTTGTTCCAGCGTTCTCGCGTCGTCGGCAAACCCTCCCGGAACCGGTTCCGCGCTCACCTCCAGGCCGCCCATCGCTTTCAATTTCGGCAGCGATCCGACTTGTTCCCGAATCCGGTCGATCATGATGCCCACCCGATCCATCCCCGTGCTCGCCACCACAAAAAAACTTTCAATCGGCCCGCTCGTTCCGAGCGGCGGCAGAACCAGATCCTTGTCGACGTAGATGCAAAAACGCAATCGCTCCAGGCATTGCTGGCAGGTTTCTTTCCAGCTGCCCCGCAGTGACTTCGAGTGCGGCGTTAGATCAACCCGCACCAGCACAATCGACTCGCGCAATCGTCCCTGGTGGGTGATCACCGGGGTCAGCAGCTTGGCCAGCGAGTACAGCGGCAAGGTAAACGAGAACGTGCTGCCCGCGCCCGGTTCGCTCGCCACCCAGATCCTTCCGCCATGCAGCGTGATGATTTCTCTGGCTATATACAGTCCGAGCCCCAGTCCGGCGCGATTGCCGTCCACCGCTTGCGGATCCTGATAGAGTCGCTCAAACACCTGCGGAAGCGAATCCGGCGGTATGCCTCGCCCGCTGTCTCTCACCGAGAGATAGACCGACGTTCGATCGGTCTCCACCATCGACGCTTTCACCACCACCGTCCCTTCTGCCGGAGTGAACTTGATCCCGTTGTCGATGAGGTTGATCAGCACTTCCAGAATACGGTCGGGATCGGCGTGGACCAGCGGAATCGCCTGCTCCGGGCCACATTCCAGAATGACATTCTTCTCGGCGGCGCTCGGCCGCATCATCGCTACTGCCTGCCTCATCAGTTCCCCGATATCGATGCAGCGCAGGTCGATCCGCAGCTTTCCGCTGTCCGCCCGAGTCGCCTCCAGCAGATCGCGAATCATGGCGTGCAATTGATTCACGCTCTTCAATACCGTCTTCAGGTGATCCATCTGCTCCGGAGCCATCGGGCCCGCCAATCCGTCCAGCAGCAGCGTGACGTACTGGTGAATGCAGGTCAGCGGCGTGCGCAATTCGTGCGAAACGTGCGATAGGAATTGATTCTTGAATTCGATCTGCTGCGTGCGCGTCAGTTCCAGTGCGCGCAGCAAACCCTGCCGCTCCACCGCATACCGCAGCGCGCGCTCCAACTGCTTGCCGGTGATGTCCCCCTTGACCAGATAATCCTGCACTCCCTGGTGGACCGCCTTCATCGCCAGCAACTGATCGTCCTGCCCCGAGAGAATCACCACCGGAACATTCGGCGCCTTCTGCAGGATCCGCCGAAATGTCTCCGCCCCATGACTGTCGGGAAGGTTCAAGTCGAGCAGCACCAGCGCCGGTGTTTCCGCATCCAGACAGGCCAGCGCGTCCGACAGCCGCGGAACGCAATTCACTTGCACATCCGACTTGCTCTCCACCAGCCGCAGCCGCACCAGGTCTGCATCTCCAGGATTGTCTTCAATCAGCAGGACATGTGCCGGCTCATGCTCCGTCATTCTTCCCTTCCTCCCCTGAGTTAAACTCGCCTCGTTAAACTCCCTTCGTTGCACGCTGTCGTAATCTGCCTTCCTTGAACCCAGAATTACTTACCGCCGCCTCTATTCCTCCCCCGCCAGGCTCACACACCCGAACCAGAATTCCTCAACCGATTGCAGCGCCAGCAGATACGCGGCTAGGTTTACAGGCTTGCTGACATAGCAGTTGGCCCCCAGTTCGTAGCTGCGCGCGATATCCAGCCGCGCTCGCGACGTGCTGAAAACTACCACCGGTATGGTCTGCAGATTCGTGTCCCCTTTCACCTCCGCCAGTACCGCCCGCCCGTCCTTCCTCGGCAGATTGAGATCCAGAATCACCAGGTCCGGACGCGCCGCCTCCGCATACCGACCCCTGCGACGCAGATATGCGATCGCTTCTTCCCCATCCACTACGTTGCTGATGCAACTCTGATGCCTGCCCCCGGCTAACGCCTCCCGTGCTAGACCGACGTCGGCCGGGTTGTCATCCACGAGAAGGACCTGAGGCAAATGCGTCATCCCCTGGCTCCCCGCTTCTCATCGTGAGGTTCATACCGACCCTTCCTAATGACGACAGCAGGCAAAGTTAACTTGAACGCGGTTTTACGGGCATTCTCATCGCCCCATCTTCGAGGAACAGCCTTGAGCTTTACCCTTGCGATTGATCTTCTCTGTTGCACTCTCGCCGATCGCCGGGCTAAATGCCCAGCCACGCACCTACTGCCTACTTGTGCTGCTAGATATATCCATCGGCACCGCCCGAATGGGCTTGATCGCCTCTCGATAACCTAAAGACAGGATTGATGTGCGGAATAAGTACAGCCGGGTCGCGCCTATTGGATCATGACCGTGTGGACGTACCAGCCAGAGGGTGGCGCAACATTTTTCCCTCCACCTCAACCGCGAGGGAGGGACCGGGCGTGAAGCGGGACGAAGCAGATCCCCCTCACCTCACGTCCAGCTACTTTTGATAAACGGTTGGTTGGGGTCCCGTTTCCAGCGCCGCGCGGTCCCAGATCATGTTCTCGCGCGTAAAACTCGCCAGTTCGAAATCCTGCGTAAGCTCCAGCGCGTCCGTCGGGCAAGCATCTTCGCACAACCCGCAGAACATGCACCGGCTGAGATCGTAGGTAAAGTTAACCAGTTCCTTGCGCCGCGTCTTCTCGTTGCGCTCGCTCGTCACCACGATCAGGTTCTCCGGACAAGCCAGCGCGCACAGATCGCACGAAATGCACAGAGATTCGTCCGTGTCGGGGTTGACATTCAGTCGAGGCGCTCCCCGATACCGCTCGGCAATCTGCGGCCGTTCCAGGGGATACTGCTCGGTATAAATTTCCTTCGGATCCTGATAGCGGAACGTCACGCCGAGCCCTTGCATCAGGTCGACCAGGAAGACTTTACGTAGGATAGCTGTGAGTCCCATAAACTCTTAGCATAACATTGACCTCAACCCGCGGGGTACAAAGTTCTGAAGCCGCCGACAAAGTCATTCTCCGACGAACTCTGGATGGAAGAGGCGCTTCGTTGCGCCCAGCGCGCCCTCGACGCCAACGAAGTACCCATCGGCGCCGTCGTCGTTTGCGCCGGCAACATCGTTGGCCGCGGATGGAATCGCAATCTCACCGACAACGACCCCACCGCACACGCTGAAATTGCGGCCTTGCGCGAAGCCGGACGAAACCTCGGTAACCACCGCCTCGCCGACTGCGATCTGTTTGCTACAATTGAACCTTGCGCGATGTGCGCGGGAGCCGCGGTTCATGCCCGCGTCCGCCGCCTGATCTACGGTGCCGACGACCCGAAGGCGGGAGCCGTCCATTCGATTCTGCAACTGGTAAACCACCCCAGCCTGAATCATCGGATTGACGTCACCAGCGGAGTACTCGCCGGACGTTCCGCCGAACTGCTCCAGGAATTTTTCCGGAAGCGCCGTTAGACGCCGATGCGGCGATGTTGTCCCATGCGGAGAGGTGCGTGAGCGGTTGAAACGATCCGCCTCGAAAGCGGACATACCTTAACGGGTATCGTGGGTTCAAATCCCACCCTCTCCGCCATATTTTTCTCAATCAAGATACCCGCTTACCCTCACAATCCCCTGGATGAGGCTGACTATGCTCGATCCATCTCGATACAATTTGGGAACTTTGCGCCAGCCGAAATGGTCGCGCGTGCTCGGTTGCGGACTGTTGGTTGGGGTTGTATGAATCATGCTCGGCTCCGTGGTCACGGTGCTTCTCGGGCAAGATTTCGCCGCTCTGCCCAATAACTATCTCGCAAAGCCTACATTGGGCTTCATCCTGTTCAATGTCGTACTTGATTTGATGGAGGGTATCTCCATTGTCTGGCTCTATGCCGTCTTGCGCCCGGCCTACGGCCTCGGCGTGAGAACTGCGCGGATCGCGGCGTTCGCGTGGTGGGTGATCGTCAGCTTGGGGGATGCAACTTGGTGTTCTTTCGGGTTGTTCCCGCCGCGTACAGTCATCCCGCTGATGATTGGCACGTTGCCAGCTCTCGTCCTCGCCACCCTTGCCGGAACGCGGTTTTACAAGGACTGAGCGTTAGAGAACTTGCAGGGTGAACGAGCGGTCCATTGGCGTTTAATCCCGTTGTAAAAAATGACAGTAGGCAGGAATCCAGGCTTGTAGTGAACTTCTGAACGAGGACAACCGTCTTCGCCGAGACCGGCTCCCGGCCGGGACGTACAAGTTCTCGACGGGAGCAAATCAACCTTAGTCACCACGCCTTTTCCGGCACGGAGAAAGAAAATGATGACGACTCTGGCAAAACAACTCTTGTCAACGACGTTATGTTTGCTCCTCGTGATTGGCACGACTCCGTTGCAAACTGCAGCCCAGGAAGCGGGGTATTCAGGACAAGGCGTACCTCTGACCGCAGAAGAGCTGCAAGCACTGGTGGCGCCCATCGCGCTTTATCCCGATGCCCTGGTAGCCCAGATTCTTGGTGGTTCCACTTTTCCCGACCAGGTCGCCGCTGCCGCCAGCTGGCTCCAGCAGAACAGCCTTCTCACCGGTACGATTCTGATGCAGGCCGTGAATGCGCAATCATGGGAGCCGAGTGTGAAAGCGCTCACCCAATTTCCCTCCGTGCTCGCCAACATGGCAACCAACCTCAGTTGGACTTCCTCCCTCGGAGAGGCGTATTCCACCCAGGCTGCCGATGTCATGTCGGCCATCCAGTTCTTGCGGGCGAAAGCCCTGGCTGCCGGCAATCTGCAATCCGGCTCACAGATCACCGTGGTCCAACAGTCGCCCCAAACGATTGTGATTCAGTCTGCGAATCCGCAGGTGGTTTACGTCCCCGTGTACAACCCCACCGTGGTGTACGGCTATCCCTATGTAACTCCCGGGTACAGCGCTTCGACCGTGGCCGCGACCGCCGTGGTTGCATTTGGAGTTGGCATTGCAGTCGGCGCCATGATGAGCAGCAGTTGTTGCGGCTGGGGATATAGCAGTTGGAACTGTGGCTGGTACGGCACCAGCGGAGTGGTGTATCACGGCGGAGCCTACTACGGAAACAGCGCCTGGCACGGCGGCTACTATGGTTCCAGCGCCTCTGCCTATGGGCCCTACGGCTCCGCCCACGCCAGCACCGGCTATAACCCCTCCACTGGCACCTACGCCCGTGGCGCCACCGTTTCGAACGGTTACGGCTCCCAAAGCGTCGGGCAAGCCTACAACCCAAGAACCGGTGCATACGGACAAACTCAACAAGGCTCCAATGCCTATGGAAGCTGGGGTAGCTCCACCGTATCGAAAAATGGCACCACTGCCTACACCCAGCATCAAACGACCTCGCAGGGAACCACCGCGTCGATGCAGGCTACAAACGGCGCCTCGGCTTATGGCGCCTCGGGCAAGTACGGCAACAGCGCCGCTGTCGGTCAGACTGCCAACGGCAACAAGTACGCCACCGCCAATGGCAACACCTACAGCAACACTGGCAACGGATGGAGCGGAAACTCCAACAATTCCCAGAAGTACGGCGGCTCAAATTACTCGAACGATGCCCAGAGATCCAACGCCTCCGGCTGGGGAGGCCAGGACAGGAGCAGTGGATCGTCTGCCTTCAGCGGAAGCGGCGGCGGTGGCTGGGGCGCCCGATCGGATAGCTCTCGCGGTTGGGGAAGCGGCGGCGGTGGCGGCGGCTGGGGAGGCCGTGGCGGTGGATGGGGCGGTGGTGGAGGTCGCAGGTAAGCTCGACACTGGAGCCCTTACCGTTTAACTGACCCATGAGCCGATCGCGCTCCAACCGGGAGTACGTTTACATCGCAGCGCGAGGCAGTGCGTCAGTTCACCGTGTCTTCACCGGAATCGACGGCAGCGCATTCTCTGCCCTGACATCTCCAGTTCTTCCCTTGACCGTCTTTACACAGCGGAACCCCAGATGATTCGTCCCAGTTGTAACCTCACCCTTGCCTCGTGTGCCCACTACGTAACGCGAGCAGTACTGATCAGTGCACAGAAACGATCCCCCACGGTGAACTCTCTTTTTCTCGCCCGGTTCGGCAGGGTCATAGGCTGTGTCTGGCCCCTTAGGATTTCGCGCCACCCCCGCTGCCTTCGCTAGCTGTTGGTAATAATCGGGACGGTACCAGTCGCTGGTCCATTGCCACACGTTGCCTGCCATGTCATAAAGCCCGTAGCCATTCGGCGGGAACTCCGCAACCGGAGCAATCCCGACATATCCGTCGGCTCCCGTATCCGTGTCCGGAAAATGTCCCTGGTGCGTGTTGGCCATCCACTTTCCTTGCGGCCGGAATTCATCGCCCCACGGGTAGCGCTTTCCCGACAGCCCACCCCGCGCTGCGAACTCCCACTCCGCTTCCGTCGGCAGTCGCTTCCCCGCCCACTTGGCGTATGCTACAGCGTCTGCGTAGGCAACCTGAACCACGGGATATTTCTCACGACCTTTCAGGTTGCTGCTCGGACCTTCAGGATGACGCCAGTTCGCTCCTTTCACATACGACCACCATTCATAAGGATCGTTCAGCGGAACGGCTTGAGCCGGCGGCGAAAAAACGGCGCCGCCGGCAACCAGATCTTCGGGAGCCGCCCCTGGAAAATCCTTCGCCGCTGGCGTTCGCTCTGCAATCGTCACGTAACCGGTCGCCTTCACGAACCGCGCGAACTCTTCGTTCGTGACATCAGTCTTATCCATCCAGAAACCGTCGACATACACCCGGTGGATGGGGCGGGCATCGGCGGCTCCCTGCATGCCAACTTCGTCACTGGCTGGTGGATCGATCGCTCCCATGGAAAATTCACCGCCCGGAATCCACACCATCCCCTGGGGCGAAGGTCCGGGGGCAGAAGTAGCCAGCGGGATTGTGGGGCCGAAAGCCGAAGCTTCCACGCCTCCGGCCATAATCTGGCCCGCCTCCACTTTACTCGCCGGCGAAAAATGTCCCGCGCGGAACCCGACGACCGCCAACCCTGCGGAAACTATGCTCAGCACCAAGATCCGGACCACGATCCGCACCGCGCGACTCAGTGTCGAATCGCCCAATGCGGGTTGTGATTGGGTTCGCCTCTTTTTACCCATCGCTGCGCTCGCCGTTCAGACTTTTGTCACCGCTTCCCAGCCGCTACTGACCCCCCAGCTTCTGGAAATTGGAGCTGGTCGTAGTCACGACGAGTTTCTTGGCGGTTGCAGTCAGCACGGTCTGCTGCACATAGCTCGTGCCGTCGGGAAGAAGCGACATCTGGACCGCCAGTGTCACGGCATCTTTGGCTTGACCCATGTAGGTATTAACCGTCAAAGAGATGACCGCCAGTTTGGCAGGGTCAAAAGACAGAGTCATCTGATCGCCGGGCTGAGCATAATCCCTGAAAATGAAATTCGTGATGCTCCCTGCGGGATTCAATGAGAATTTGCCGGCACCATACGCTTGCTGCATTCTTGACGGGTCGGGCGGCACGTACTGGCTGAGAACGCCCTTGACTTCATCCAGGTACTCCTTCATCTCCGCTTTTTTCTTCTCAATAATTCTTTGTTTTAACCTGCCACCGCTGGGCGGCGGAGGTGGAGGGCCGATGGGCGTCTTCTGAACCTGCCCCCCCGGACCATACTGGCAAAGGTTTTGCGTCTGCGGCTTCGGATCGCCATCCAGCGTCAGCTGGGTTGTTTCAATCCATTGGTACTGTTGCAGTCTCTGCTTATTCGCCGCCACGGTTTGTTTCACCACGGCAAGCTTTTGCTGCAGCTCAGGACTCTGCGCAGCCAGCGGCGCCACGGCGACCAGCGCTACCCCACCAATCATCATCCAGCGTTTGCCGACGGCCACCATGGTATCGAAGCCCGACTCGCTTCCCTGCCCAACTGTAACTCTCGTTTGCATTCCAATCTCCTCATTCTCGGTTCAAATTTTCAAAGCAACATCGGTCGATCGGCAAAGTTGAACTCCTCGTCTTGATCCTTTCAGGGTATCAACTCACATTCAAACATCTTGTTGGCGATGGGCGCTGCAACTTTGTTGATGAACGCAGCCCGCATTTGCGGATCGCTCCTCAGAATCTCCACCGCTCTTATTTCCTCGGGTGTCGGCGGCGCTTTTTGGCTCTTCTTCACCCACAGTTGCTCGCAGCTCGAACTTTGGTATTTCTGGATGAGCTTGGCTGCGATCTTATCCATGATCGGGTACTGAGGTTGGCCCTGGGCTCGGGCGTGGTTGGGGCGAAGTAACGTAAGCGTGAGAATCAATCCAACCAACAGCGTAACCGCCACAAACCAGCGGCAAGAACTCATAGTCATGACTTCCTCCATGTCAAGCGTATTGCATCATCGATCGCTATGCCAATTTTTGTTCGGGTCTGGGTTCGGGGACTGTGTCCCCCAACTGCCGGGCCTGCTGACGCGCTTTTCTGCTGGCAACCTCCGCCGGCCAGCGCGCGCGATTGATGCTCCCCAGCGGCGTGCTGTCAGCTGTCGAGTTGCCGGTCACGTCAATATAGGTTTCCTCCGCGGCATCCGGCTGCAGGTGCGACTTCGGCAGCAGCGTAAGCCGTGCGATCGTGTGGAAAGGCGCTTCCGCTTCCTTCCACTTGATGCTCGCATTCTCGATCCAGAAATTCGCGTCCCGGCGCTGGCCCCAATAAGTCATTCGCTCCGGATTGAGGAACTGAACTCCAAAGTCAAAGCTGCTCATCTTACTGTCTTCGTTGAGGTGCCGGATGAGTTCGTCCCGGAGGCCGTTCGGGTTACTCCTTTGCAGGGGGTGCGCCAGATTGTCCGCAGACGGTGTCAACGATTGCTTCACAACGTCCGATGGTCCGTGACGAAATGGCACATTGCTCCCATAGCGCAGTTGCTGATATGGCCTGATCGTCTGGTGCGTCTGAACTTGCACCAGGCTGAGGGTTCTGAGCACTCTCAACTTATTCTTGAACGACAGCGACCACAGCCCGGCCGCCGGGTTCGATGCCGTTAGCAGCCTCGCGATCGCTACAAATGCCGTTGCATCGTTGATCGGCAGGGTCGCGGTATTTTGCATGGAGAAATCTTGCCGGCCTGACTTCGCTCCATAAACAGAAGTCCCTTCCCCTGCGAGCTCAACCGAGAACGACAGCGACCGGACGTCAGCCTTGAAATCAGAGTTCTTATTCGGATCCGCGTTCCCAAACCGCACCGTCGCCGGATAGATGCCGGGTTTCGCAAACATCCCCTGCGCCAGTCGCTCCGCCAGCGCACCCGAACGTCCGACCGTAACGTCAAGCACTTCAAATTGGGCGCGGGCCGAAACGCCCTTCACATGAGTTCCACGACCGAGCGGACGCCGCTGCTTGGCGGCGGCATTCGCCTGCATCAGGAGACTAAGCTCGACGATTTCTTCGATCTCAATCTTTTCCCGCGCGAGATCCCGATCGGCATCGCTTCCCGTCACTCCGAACCATCTGGTCACAAACAGCATGAGAACCTCGTCACAGTTTGGAAATAAACTTCACCGCTGTGATGCTCGGCAGAAAGCAATACGCAGCCGCCTTCGTCGTTACAAAGCTTGAGAAGCCCTGAATCTTGATGGCCTCACCATTCGCCTGCGGAATCACGAAAATACTTCCTGCGGGGTCCTGCGTGCCGATCATAGGATCCTTCGATTTTGGGTTCAGCCTCACCGCCCCGGCGAATTCGCTGTCATTGACCCAATGCCCCAGCACAAACTCATATTGATTCTCAATGCTCGAGTTGATGAAGTAGCCGAGCAACCCGCGCTCTATCCCGTCATAGGGTTTCGTCGGATCGTAAGTCGGTCCGTACGGCATGCCACGACGGATCACCCGGTGAGTATTGTTGCTGCCGCCAGGTAGTCCCTGGCCCGTGACCGGCTGGCCTCGCGGATTGATGCGCCGCATGTGCGCCCCCACCGGACAACGTAGCCCCTTGGGATCGCCTGAGCCATCGGCATTCACGTATTCGAAGTTGTTCATCTGCTCCGGTGAAATCCCGCCCGCTGGGCTATCCGTTTCTGGTGATAACGCCAGCGGAACGCCGTTTCGCCACCGTCCGCAAATCTTGGCGGCGTGCAATTCCGGGTCGATCTTATCCTTATTGGCCTGCAGATAATTCTCGAATCCAACCACGTCGGTCTCGATCATCTTGAATACCGCAAAGCTCCCGTTCAGACCCAGTTCCCGTGGCTCGGGCACAAAATAATTCTCCGCCTCGTCCCGCAAGACAAACAGCCAGGGTTCGCATGGCTTCTGGTGATCGGGCGTATATCGTTCCGGACCGCCACGGATGGTGGTCATGCTGATGCCGTCCGTGTACCCGAAGTGAACCCGGAATGTGGGAACGAGCTTGCCGTCGACCATGTCCATCAGCGCCATTCCATCGGTCCGCCAGATCTCTCGAAAGCCATTCCCTTCGGCAAACAACGCCGAGAGCCGATCGCTATAGGCCAACATGGCCTCCGGGCTCAGGGCATGCAGCGTCACCATCACGTGGTCGCTTCCCTTCCCGAAGCCCCCGATCCAGTTCTGCGGCGCACTCGCTCCGGTATCGCCCACCAATCCCGCTCTTTCCGCCGCTCCCGCCATGAACGCCCCGAACGACTTGAACGACATTGCCGGAACTCGATCCTTCACTTCCAACGCGACCAGTCCCTCCCATGTAATGCCCACGTTGAGGCAATAGTCCGGCTTGTGCCGCGGCACATCGTTGGGATTGTCTCCAGGTCCAGGCGCGAACCCAACCTGCCACTCTTCCGCGGTGGTAATCTGCGGTGCGTCCGACTCATCGCCGCTAACCAGCCGTCCCAGCAACTTCCGCGCCTCCGCCGGAACGCCAACCGTTAACAGGAAATGCCGCACCATCGGCATTCTGTAACCGCGCAGGATAAAGCCCTGAATGTCCTGCAGGTCGAGCTTGCTCGTCGTGGAACCGGAATCGGGCGCGGTACTCTCATGCCCATTTCCCCCGAACAGACGGCGGAGAAATCCTCCGCGCTCTTTTGTCGCTGCGTCGGACTTTGTGTCCTCGGTCATGGCAACATCCCCCGCCTGATCGGCACTCCTCACCTAGGCGGCTGTGCCGCCCGATCGATTCGAGCCTGATTGTGACTTGCTATCGGCGATCAGGGCGTGGATGTCCTGCACACTCAAGCCTGGATATGCCTGGTAGAACCCAATCGGAGTCCGATTCGCCCCCGCTGCAAAGTCAATGAATTCCTGCAGGTACTTTCTGCAAGGTGAGGGTGGCGCCCCTTTCGTGAACTTGAAGAGAAGGTCGAACACCTGTCCGATGTTCTTGGTGAAATCGGCAATGTACTTGTCGAAGGAGCCGTCGTAGACAGTAAAAAAACCGACCTGGTTATCCTCAAGCGGCACGAACTGCGCGAAATGTGGAGTTCCTACTTTATCCAGGTCCGTGGTCGTCCCGTGCCCTCTCGCTCGCAGGATGAGTTCTACTTCCACGAACGCAATCTTTGATTTCATGGGCAGGATCACCAGGAACGGATGCAACTCGCCAGCGCCAGTAATGTCCGCCGCCGATGCCAGTGCCTTGATCTCCTTCGCCGTCGCACCTGGGTACGCAGTGTAAAGGTTGATCGCCTTGAGCAGATGGTCCGCTGACCATTCCGCGAACGCCTCGGCGTGATCGGCGACCGGAGTGGGCGGCGGATCTCCCACGTGCTGGAAAATCGCATCGAACACCGGCCCCGCGTGCTTGGCCAGATCAGCCATGAGTTGACTGAAATCTCCGTCAAAGTCGCCCAGAAACAGCAGCGTCTTCTCGCTCAGAACCGTGAAGCGCGAGTAGTGAATCGTGCCGATAACATCTTGCGCTTGAAATAGCCCTGGCATCAGCGGCGGAAGTTGTTCCGCCAGCGCTTTTGCATCGCCGGGCGATTTCAACGGAAATCGAAGGGTGAAGTGGTTTTGATTCATCGCGGATCTCCTTATGCTATAGGCCTGTCAGTCTCGTCGAGCTCAATCGCGTTGGCTTAGAAGTTAGTCTAGTCCTTAGCTGCCGCGAGCATGATCGCAGCCTTCCGTTTGTCCTCCGCCGACAACTGCTCTGGCCCCAGCTTGTAGTTCAACTTATCGATCGTCCCCGTGAACTTGAACGGGACGTCATAGCTGAAGTCCACCGGCGTGCGGGTATCGAGCCCAATGTCGAAGGTTTCGTCTGCCGTCATGATTAACGGAATCGTGTGCGCGATCGTCTTGCGGTCGACCTCCTTGCCATCCACCGTCAGCACGCCCGTGCCGCCCTTGGCGGGGCCGGGTCCGTCATATTTGAAATCGAATACGATCGTGTGCTTGCCTGCGTCGAGCCCGGACAGCCCCATCCACCGAAAACGCTCCAGGTCCAGGAAGTTGTAAACGAACACCGGTCTGCCTCTGCCGAGTCCAAACAGGTCGGTGGCAAACACGGCCGCCAGTCCCATCGCGGCCAGCAACAGCAGCGCATAGCCAAACCGCGCTCTCCATTTTCCCTTCCTCCCGATCCCGACCAGCAGAACCCCGAGAATCAGCAGCGCGAGTCCGATTTTCTTGAACAGGTCGGACTTGAGCCACCAGTTGAAACTGTGACTGAGCAGCAGTGCATAGCCCCCGAAGCGCCCGCCCATGGTCGCGATGACTCCCTCGGCGCCGCCGTCAGGAATCGTGATGTTGGCGGTGATGGTGTAGTCCCTGTCGAGAATGCTGGGAGCATTGCCGACGGGAATGCCGACATTCACACCTGTATAAGTGAAATCGGTCCGCCCGGCGACTGCGCTTGGCTTCGGAGCCAGCAAGCGCACGAAGCCCGAATTATCCAACGGGAAGACCTGGTATTTCGCCGCCTCCGTCAGAAACAGGGCTTGCAACTCCTTTAACTTGTCTGGATTTTGGGCGGCGAGATTGTTGTTCTCCGAATAATCTTCGGTGATGTTGTACAACTCCCACTTATATTGGTCGAGGGGCGGCATCGCGGTCGTGCCGAGCTCCCAGGGTGGAGCGGGCGGTGTGGTGGCGGCAATCCAGCCATCGTGATAGATGGCGCGGTTGCCCACCATCTCGAAATACTGCGTATCGCGCTTCGACGGCGCGTTAGCGTTCGCCTGATCAAACGTGTAGACCATGCTCACGCCTTCGATCGGCTTCTGTTTGATCCCATTGACTGTGTCAGGCGCCCGGATACCGGCGGCTTCGAGGATGGTTGGGACGATGTCAATCATGTGATGGAACTGGGTGCGAATCCCACCCACGTCTTTGATGTGCCCGGGCCACGAAATCGCCAGGCCCTGTCGCGTCCCGCCGAAATGCGACGCCACCTGCTTGGTCCACTTGAAGGGCGTATCGAATGCCCACGACCACGCCACTGACATGTGCGGGTAGGTCTTGTTCGAGCCCCAGTCGTCATAGTGCAACACATCCATCGCCTTGACCGCCTTGACCGCCGGGTCGGTAAGAATGCCGTTGTAAGCGGTCAGTTGGTTAAAGGTTCCGTACAGGCTGCCTTCCGCGCTGGTGCCGTTGTCGCCGTCGATATAAATAATCAGCGTGTTGTCGAGCTTGCCCATGTCCTCGACGTTCTGGATCACGCGGCCAATCTCATAGTCGGTATAGGCGGTGTAGCCGGCGTAAACCTCCGCCTCGCGGGCATACATCTTCTTTTCCAACTCGGTCAGCGAATCCCACTTCGGCAAGTCATCCGGCCATGGAGTTAGCTGTGCATTGGCAGGAATCACGCCTAGACGCTTCTGGTTGGCGAAAATCTCGTCCCGCATCTTTTCCCAGCCCATGTCAAACTTGCCTTTGAACTTGTCGATCCATTCCTGCTTTGGCTGATGCGGCGAGTGCGAACCGCCCGGCACGTAATAAACGAAGAACGGCTTGTCGGGAGCAGCCGCGTTCAGATCACGCATGTACTTGATGGCGTCGTCCGCCATGTCGGTGATCAGGTTGTAACCAGGCTTTCCGACCCATGGGTAGACTTGCGTATGGTCGCGGAACAAGTACGGCTCCCACTGGTCGGTCTCGCCACCCATGAACCCGTAGAAATACTGGAAGCCCATCCCCGAAGGCCATTGTTCGAAGGGACCCGCTGCGCTGCTGTATTGGAAGCTTGGAGTGTTGTGATTCTTGCCGAACCACGACGTAGCGTAGCCATTCTCCTTCAGGATCTCGCCGATGGTCGCACTCTCCGGACCGATGATGGAGTCGTAGCCGGGGTAACCGGTCGATAATTCGCCGATCACGCCGAAGCCGACCGAGTGATGGTTCCGTCCCGTGATTAGCGCCGCCCGCGTTGGCGAGCAAAGCGCCGTGGAGTGAAACTGCGTGTACCGCAAGCCAGCTTTGGCGACGCGGTCCAGTGCCGGCGTCGGAATGACCCCGCCAAAAGTGCCCGGCACACCGTAGCCCTGGTCATCGGTCATGATGAGCAGCACATTGGGTGCTCCCTTGGGCGGCACGATACGAGGCGGCCACCAGGGCGTGGAATCCTTCGCGCTTTGCTTGATCACTCCGCCGAATTGTGGTGGCGGCGGCGGAATTTGTTTTCCGTCGATGCTCATCGTGGCGCTTGGCGAACCCAACTGCCCGTTAACCTGCTGCCCTGCACCCGGCGTTGCCGCCAGCAAGGCAGCAAACAGGATTGCAGCTATTTTTTCAGCCACGGCTTCCCCCGGTACCCGTTTCATTTTGCGCTCCTCTGCTGATACAAAGCAGCTCTTTCCTATTTTGTGTGCGCACTCTGTGACTACTGCACCCTGGCAGGCTGCGGAAAAACTCGACGCACGGCGGCTATGGAAAGGGCACGAATTCCGCTCGTGCCGCCCAGCTGCTGAAAAGTAGTCCGCGCTTCAGCGCCTCAGGTCAGCTGTTCGCGCCCTCGACGGCCTTTTCCGCAGCCTGCTGGACGGCCTCTCCAACATCCCTATGCGTCATTCGCCGGCAACAAGTTCGAAACAGCCGCTGCCACCATCACGGAATCATGCCGCACTGGATCAATTTGTCGACCACCTGATCGGCAACAATGCCGACGAATTCGTGACGCATCGCCGGATCCGTTTTTAACAGCTCCATCGCCTTCTGCTCCCCCGCTGACGGCGGCGCTTTCTGGGCTTTCGCCATCATCAGTTGCTGGCAGGTGGAAGTCTGATACTTCTGCACGACTTTGTTAGCCACGGCGTCGAGCATCGGATGTTGCGCAACCGCGACCGTCACGTACAACAGCGCGAGCAGTGCAAAAAGGTAGGAACGCTTAAGCATGATTTTCTCCTTGTCTCGTGTTCGAGACGCAAACCGTCCATTTTTATGGTTTGGAGCGAAGATGTGTAGCAACAGCTGCCGCCGAGCACCCTGCCTCCGGCATCCACTACATCGTCGGCCACTGCTTGAACATCTTCGCCAGGGCTTTCTGCACGATCTGCTGGTTCTTACTGCCGTTGTTGTTCAGCGCATTTTGACCGATCCCGCGCCAGATCAAACTTTGAGTTTTCGCGTCATACAGATCAACCACCAAGGTCCCAATAACATTTTGTTCTGGCGTGATCCCGCCCATGCCGCCGCCAATCCCGCGCATTCCCCACGCACTGTAGGAAGTCTGCTGTTTCAGTCCGCCGCTGGCGGTGACCAGCACGTCGGGATTCTGCCCCACCTCCACCTTCTGCCACCCTTTGCCCTGCAGTGCCGAATCGATACCCTGTACGGCAACCTGGGCCAGGATCGAATTCTGGACTTGGTTGGCATTATCGGCGCCCCAGGCATACGTGTGATACGCCGCAAAACTCTGGCTGTGGTTGTAGTTGACCGAAACCTGCTGCCCTGCGGCAATCGTTGAAATCAAGCCCACAGTCAGCGCGAATAACGCGATTCTCGTTTTCATACAGCAATCCTCTCCCCCACGGAAATTCCCGGCGCTCTACCGCCGGATTTCGTATCGTTAGACTTACCAGGTAAAGCGCCCCAACTTGCTGATGGCTAACCGTTATCTGAAGCAACCGCTCGAACAACTAGCGGGAGGGTAGGTCCGCAGGGACGCTTTGACTACTGTTAGAAATAACAGGTTGGTTGTCCAGGCAGCGAACTGTGCACACCCCGCGATCCATATCGACCGCGATGCCCGGAAAATACCAGGGCGGTGGCTTGTCATTCAAACTTGGAAGAAAAACGGTGGTCAGATTCTCGAGGTCGCCGCTGGCACGCGGCTCCGCACTACTTCGATGGAATCGCGCCCGTGAACTCTCTCGTATCCTCAGGCGGCTGCGTCCCGGCAGAAAGATTGAATCCTCCCGCTCCGCCAGACTTCACTTATGATAAAGTACCTGCATTCGTGAGTGATCCTCTTCAAACCCCGTTTGATAGTGTGGAAAACGCGCAGCAGTATGTGCGCCTGCTGGTGGAGGCAATCGCCGAAGCCAAGGGCGAAATTACCGCCGATCTGGTCACCGCCGCGCAGGCCAGGACGCAGCGCCGGCTGGAGGCGCTCCAGATTGTGCAATTCAAATTGGACAAACTGGAACACCACCTGAAAACCAGCGGACGTCTGCTCAACGACCTGCGTTCTTTGCGACGCCTGTTGCTCGAAGAACGCCTCGAACCCGCCCCCACCGCCGGACGCACTCCCGCCGCTTAGGCCCCTGCATCCAATTCAAATCAGACCGGTTCGCCCTTCACGCTCTTAACTTTTCCGCGAATTTCTTTTCCAGCTTGGCCAGCTTCGGCGAGATCACAAACATGCAATAAGGCTGGCGTGAATTTTCGTTGTAATAATTCTGATGGTAATTTTCCGCCGCGTGGAATTGCTCCGCCGGCTCCACCGCTGTCACGATCGGCTCCGGGTAAACTTTCGCTGCCGTCATCTCCGCAATCACATCTTCTGCAATCCGCTGCTGCTCTTCATCGGCATAGAAGATGACCGAGCGGTACTGTTCCCCGGCATCATTCCCCTGCCGGTTGAGTGTCGTCGGATCGTGAACCGAGAAATATACGTCCAGCAATTCGCGATAGTTAATTTGGTCGGGATCGAAGCTGACGCGCACCACTTCCACATGCCCCGTGTCGCCGTTGCATACCTGCCGATACGTCGCCTGATCGGCGGCGCCGCCCATGTACCCCGATTCAACCTGGCTCACGCCAGTCAGGCGCTGAAAAACTGCCTCCATGCACCAGAAACATCCGCCGCCAAAGATTGCTGTTTGCTCTTGTGCCATGGTGGTTAGATGTGCCTTGCTCAGAGAAAGTTCCCAGTTCTCGGTTCTCAGTGCTTTGGATCGGTTGGACTTTACTGAGAACTGAGAACTGGGAACTGGGAACTCTCTTCACACCGACACCGTAAAAGAAGTCTCCGTCCGGGTCACCGGCCGGTAAAGCGTGTCGCGTTCAATCGGTTCGCGCCCAGCCTCTTGAATCAACCGCACCAGATCATGTCGCCGCAGGCCCTGCGGAGTTGTCGCTCCCGCGTCGTGATAAATCTTTTCTTCGACCACCGTGCCGTCAATATCGTCCGCCCCGAAGCGCAGCGATATCTGCGCAATCTTAGGAGTCATCATCTGCCAGTAAGACTTGATGTGCGGAAAATTGTCCAGCACCAGCCGGCTCACCGCAATCTGCTTGATGTCGAGCATCCCGGTCGTCGTAAAAAGATGCTGCAGCGGCGTGTTCGCCGGATGAAACGCCAGCGGAATAAAAGTCTGGAACCCACCCGTCTCATCCTGCAAGGCGCGCAGCTTCAGCAGGTGGTCGACCCGGTCTTCGTCGTTTTCGATGTGTCCGTAAAGCATCGTCGCGTTCGATTTCAGCCCGATCTCGTGCGCCAGTCGCGCCGTATCGAGCCACTGATCGCCGTCAATCTTGTGATCGCAGATAATATGCCGCACCCGGTCGGCAAAAATCTCCGCCCCGCCGCCCGGCAGCGAATCGACCCCCGCTTCCTTCATCTTGACGAGCGTTTCCCGAATCGTCAGCTTCGCCCGCTTCGCCAGGTATGCCACTTCCACCATAGTGAAAGCCTTCATGTGGACCAGCGGAAAGCGCTCCTTCAATCCTGAAACCAGGTCAAGAAAATATTCAAATGGCAAATCCGGATGCAGCCCGCCGACGATGTGAAACTCGGTGACCGCCTCGGTATACCCGGAAGCCGCCGTCTGAAACGCCTCTTCCAGCGCCATGGTATAAGCGCCCGGAGTGTCCTTCTTCCTCCCAAACGCGCACAACCGGCAAGCCGCTACGCAAACATTTGTGGGATTGATATGCCGGTTGACGTTGAAGTAAGCCTTGTCCCCATGCATCCGCTCCCGCACCCAGTTAGCCAGCCACCCCACCGCCAGAATGTCGCCCGTCCCATAAAGCGCTAGCGCATCGCCCTCGTTCAGGCGTGCGCCCGCGAGAACCTTATCTTTGATCGGAAGCAGCCGCGGATCGTCCGTCTGAAATGCGTGGGTCGGGAATGGTTGCGAAACAGGCATCGCTATTGATGATACCGCAGGAGTGCGATGGAAACCAAAATCTCACCGGGACGCGAGTCTCACTCGACGCGTGCAGCGCCCCAACTCAATAACATGATATGCTATTTTCAAGCATTTGTTGTTATAGCGCAAACACGAGGCATCCCGTGAACATTTCTCTAACCCCCGAACTGGAACAGATGGTCGACGACAAGGTAAAGAGCGGACGCTATGCCTCTGCCTCGGAAGTAATCCGTGAAGGCCTGCGGCTTCTGGAAGAGCAGGAGCAACTCAAACAGCAACGACTCTTGGAAGTGCGCCGCAAGATCGACCGCGGAATCGACCAACTGGATCGTGGCCTCGGCATTCCAGGGCCCGAAGCCAGGGCGCGCCTGCGGCAGCGGAGAAGCGTAAAGTAGCATCGATGTCCGCGTATGTGCTCTCTCCCGATGCGCTGCAAGATTTACAGGATATTTGGGATTTTGTCGCGCTCGACAATGAAAACGCAGCCGACCAACTCGAAGACGAGTTCTTCGTCGCGTTTGAGACTTTGGCCCGGCAACCTGGCATGGGGCACACTCGTCCGGATCTAACCGAGCGCGACGTGCGGTTCTGGCCCGCTGGTTCTTATCTGATTGTCTACCGCGAACTCAGCGAGGCGCTGCAAATCGTCTCCGTCCTGCACGGATCGCGCGATATTCCTGAAGTGCTGCGCAAGAGAGAATCGCCGCCAACCTAACGCCTCAGCAGCAAATCCCCAGCAACAAAAAGAAAAAAAACCACCGAAATCACCCCATTCATCGTGAAGAACGCCGCATTCAGCTTGCTCAGATCATCGTGCCGCACTAGAGTGTGCTCGTAAAGCAAAAGCAAGGCCACGGCGATCACTCCCACCACCGCCAGCTTTCCCAATCCAAAAGTGACCACCAAAGCCACCAGCAGCCCCAGCATCACGATGTGAAACAAACGGGCGACGACGAGCGCATTCCAGATTCCGAAACAACGCGGCAGTGAATGTAAGCCATGGCTCCGGTCGTAGTCATGATCCTGACAAGCGTAGATCACGTCGAATCCGCCGACCCAGAACGTGACCGCCGCGGTGAGCAGCAGAATCCGCGGATCAAGCGACCCGCGCACCGCGATCCACGCCGCCGCCGGCGCAATCCCGAGCGCGAATCCAAGAAACAGATGCGACCAGCGCGTGAATCGTTTGGTGTATGAATAGAGAAGAATCACTGCCAGCGCCACCGGCGAAAGCAGCAGCGTCATCCGGTTCAGCTGCGAAGCCGCCAGAACAAAAATCCCGCAAGCGACCGCCACGAACGCCGTCACGAACGCCGGCGTCAACTGCCCCACCGGCAGAGCCCGCGTGGCGGTGCGCGGATTGGCCGCGTCAATCGAAGCGTCAGCCAGGCGATTAAACGCCATGGCCGCCGAGCGCGCCGAAACCATGGCAACGACAATCCACGCCACTTGCCGCCACGCCGGCCAGCCTCCAGCCGCCAGCATCGCGCCGCAGAGCGCAAACGGAAGCGCGAAGATCGAGTGCTCCCACTTGATCATCTCCAGCGTATTCTTCAGATTTCGGAGCAAACCCACGCCCCAATTGTAAAGCACCAAATAGCGAGTGGAGCGCCGGGCGTCCCGCCCGTCCCCCCACTATTCGCTGTCCGCCGCTCCTTCCACCAGCGGCACAAACCGGCAGCCTTCCAGAATCTTCACTTCAGGCCGTCCGTTGACTTTACAAATCAACTGCAACTCCTGACTGGAAGACGGACCGACCGGAACCATCATGCGTCCCCCTTCGCGCAACTGATCGAACAACGCTTGCGGTATCTCCGCCGTAGCTGCCGAAACCAGAATGGCGTCGAACGGCGCGTGCTCCACCCAGCCCTGTCTCCCATCGCCGACTCTTATCTTCACGTTGCGATAGTCCAACCGACGCAGCGTATTTTCCGCCGCAATCGCCAACGCCGCATGGCGCTCCACCGAATACACCTCGGCCGAAAGCAGCGAAAGCAACGCCGTCACGTATCCGGAACCGGTCCCGATTTCGAGCACACGACCACCGGCTTGCAACGCTACGCGCTCCAGCATCGCCGCCACGATGTAAGGCTGCGAAATGGTTTGCCCCTCGCCGATCGGAAGCGGGTGATCTCCGTAAGCCTCCTCTCGGAAGGTCTCCGGGACGAACTCATGCCGCGGCGCTTGCCGCATGGCGTCGAGCACGCGCTGGTCGCGGATTCCGCGCTCGGCAAGCTGCGAGCGCACCATTCCCTCGCGCTGCTTCTGTTGCGAATTGTGTTGGAAGCCGAATCCCATGCTCCTACGCCGCCGACAACCTTGCCCCGCTTCGCCGAACTCGACAGATCAGAGCATCTATTCCTGCATGAATCAGTACGGTCCGATAATTCCGCCTATGTTGCGCGCAGACGGTGAAGCAGGCCGCAACTTTTTTTCTTCGGCTTCGATCATGTCGAGATACTTATAGGCCGATCCCGTGTTAAAAAGCACAACTGTGTCATCGGCGCTGAAGAACCCGCTAGCAAGCAGCTTCCGATACGCCACCAGCGACGCCGCTCCTTCCGGCGCTGCGAACACCCCTTCCAGGCTCGCCCACTGCCGCATCGCCGCCAGAATCTCTTCATCCGTCGCCGCCACCGCCGTGCCCCGGCTTTTTTCCAGGATGTCGAGAATCAGATAATCGCCATACGCTTTCGGCACCCGCAATCCGGCGGCGAACGTCGCCGCGTTGGCCCACATCTCGCTCGTCCACCCTCCGGACGCGTTCTTCCCTCGTTCCCATGCCCGCACAATCGGCGCGCATCCCGCCGCCTGCACGGTTACCATCTTTGGACGCTCGCGCCCGATCCAGCCCAACTCCTCCATCTCATCGAACGCCTTCCACATCCCGATCATGCCCACCCCGCCGCCCGTCGGATAAATAATCCCCTCCGGCAGCTTCCACCCCAACTGGTCAGCCACCTCGTACCCCATCGTCTTCTTGCCCTCTACGCGGAACGGCTCTTTGAGCGTCGAGACATCGAACCATCTTTCCTTCTCCTTGCGCTCGGCCACCATCCGCCCGCAATCGCTGATCAGCCCATCGACCAGCGTGACGTGCGCCCCGTAGTAGTCGCACTCCATGCGATTCGCCAAAGGCACATCCTTCGGCATAAAGATGTAAGCCTCGATCCCCGCCGCCGCCGCATAAGCCGCCAGCGCCCCGCCAGCATTTCCCGCCGAAGGCACAGCCAGCTTTTTCAACCCATAATGTCGCGCCATGGTCACCGCCGCCGACATGCCGCGCGCCTTAAACGATCCCGTAGGATTCAACCCTTCATCCTTGATAAAAACATGCGGAAACTCGCGGCTCGGAAGCATAGGCGTAAATCCCTCGCCGAGCGTAACGGGCTTTTCACCCGCGGAAAGTTCTGGAAGAACCTCAGCGTAACGCCACATGCTAGCCACCCGCCCCGATAAATCTTCGCGCCGCAACTTCCCTTTCAAGCTGGACAGATCGTAGCGGACGTAGAGTACGCCCCCATCCTTAGGGCAAACATTCTGCGGACGATCAGCGGAAAGACGCTCTCCGCAGCGCGTGCATTCAAGATAGGCAATTCGCATCGAGGGAAGGATAGCACTTTGGCTGTTGCCAATTAGCGCCGGGCACTGATCTTGACGAATGCTTTCACGTGTTCTACTTTGCCCTGTGTTGAGAGACCTGTACGACAAGATTTCGACGCTGTGGTCCTGGAGATGGCCCGAGACAACGGGCGAGGTCACCGCAGTTGACATTGAGCGGATCCGTGACCCCGAAGGCGGGGAGACACTCAGGCTGGCCGTAGCCTATAAGTTCTCAATCGGGGACGATGGCCCCTACACGGGTGAATCTTTTTGGCAGCCGTTCTTGCCACAAATCCTAACGGACCGAGTCCTCACTGCTCGTAACAACGTTCAAGTTCATCAGCAAGTATTAGTGCGCTACCGTGCAGATGATCCTAGCGTTAACAAACTAGACCGATGCGTGTGGCGAAATCTGTAAAAGCGCCGGCCTCTAAGCTGAGATACGTTTCAGCACCTCATTCGCCCTCCGAAACCACGGCCGCTCCCGCCTCTTCAAATATCCCGGCATGGTCGCCTTCTTATCGAGCACCTTGTGCGCCCACTCCCGTGCCTCGGCGTTCCTTCCCTCCGACGCCAGCAACTCCGCAAAATTCAAATACGTCTCCGACAATGTCGACGTTACAGTCACTTGCCGAAATAACGCCTCGGCTTTTTCTTTTTGTCCGGTCTGCGCGTAGGCATGTGCCAGCAATCCAGCCGCTCGCTGAAAATCGTAGTCGGATTCTTGGCTGACCACCCGCTCCAGATCCGGCAACGCAGCCGCAGCATCGCCTAACAGAATGGCGCAAACGCCACGCCGATAAAAAGGATCGAGCGTATCGGCCCGCGCGGCAATCGCCTTATCGAACGCGGCGCGCGCCTGCGCGTAGTCGCCATCGTCCATGTAAAGCCCGCCCAGCTCCTCATAATTTCCCGCCGACGGATTCTCCCGAATCGCAGCCATCAGTTCAGCAATGCGCCGCCGCCGCGGAAAGACTTTAAACGACTGCCCAACCAGCCCAATGTCAGGCAGAGCCTCCACAGCCAGATAAATAAGCGCACCCGGCGGACCTAGAAAAAGGATAATAAAGATCCAGTAGGTATCCGGGCGTCTTCGGATGAAATGAACGATGGCGAATCCCTGGAGGATAAGGCCCCACGGATAGAGCGCGTAGCTGAGAAATCCCATGCAGTTGTTAGTCTAATTGGGTTTGGCGTGACATTACAGTTTTGTGGAAGATGGACCGCGTGAGAGAGAGTAATTGCAGTTGAGCGACGGCATGAGACAGGCCGAGCCTCGTCTCTACCCTCCGGAGAGCTGGTTGGCGATGACCGATAACAACAAGATGACCGATAACAATCAGAAGACCAAGCTTCAGCAGAACGACGAACAGCAGATTCTGGCCCTGCACGAGGCAGGAGACAAAGCGCTGATGACCGCCGATCTCTCCGCGCTTTCCCGGATTCTTGCCGATGACTACGTGCAATACAACGAAGCAGGCAAGGCTTTCACCAAGCACGACGTCCTCAACAATTTTCGGACGGGAGCCATTCGTTATCCGTCCATTGTTTCTACCAGCCGCAAGATTCGCCTTTTCGGCGACACCGCCGTAGTGCACGGCTCGGAATCAGATGAAGTGGTACAGCATGGCAAGCGATCCACCATACGTTACATTTACCTCGACGTTCTGCGGAAGCACGATGGCGAGTGGAAACTAGTAGCGTCGCAGTTGGCGCGCGCTGTGGAGTAATAACGGGGAGTAATGACGGGGAGTAATCACGCGAAACCCCTCCCCCCGCGTACCCCTGTGTCCTCTGTGATAAAAGACTTCGCACCACAACACACATACAGGGCAAGAGTCACACAGAGCAAAGCAAGCCCGCTCTAGCTTTCCTCGGCGCGCAGCCGATTCTGCCAGTGCGACCACACAAACCACGCGATCGCCGTTAGCAGGAGCACTCCAATCACCGCATCGAACTTGTGGAAGTACTTGCCCAGTGAGCGCCAGTCCTCACCGAGCTTCTCGCCCAGGTAAGCGAGCGCGAAACACCAGGGCCACGACCCCAGAAAGGTATACAGGTGAAACTTGCCCCGCGGCATGCGTGCGATTCCCGCCGGCAGCGCAATAAACGTGCGGATCACCGGCAGCAGCCGCGCGATAAACACGGCCATGTCTCCCCAGCGCTGAAAGAACCGGTCCGACCAGTCCAGTTCGCGGCGTCCCATCAGAATCCAGCGTCCATAACGCTCGACCAACGGCCGTCCGCCATAGCAGCCGATCTCGTAAGCAACCAGCGAGCCCAGATTGCATCCGATCGCGCCCGCCGTCGCCACCCACAGCAACTTCATCGTGCCCGTGTAAACCAGATAGCCCGCGAAGGGCATAATCAGCTCCGACGGCAGCGGAATACAAGCTGACTCAATCGCCATCAGCAGCGTAATACCCAGGTAGCCGGTCGCCGCCACCAGCGAGTTGATGAAGACGAAAAGAACGGTAAGAATTTTCTCCGTCATTGGGAATCGCGTGATCGGGTCATCGGACTACGGTCAATGGACAACGGTCAATGGGAAGGCATCTCGTCATCGGGCCTTCGCCTTTCCCTCACCCGATGCCGTTCAGAACGCTCCGTCCTGCGTGAAGCTGAAGCCCGGTAAGGTTACTCCGTCAGCGGATTTCGTCACCTTCACCTTCACCACGGGCGCGTCGGGCGCGCTGACCTGGGCGGGCCGCAACACTGCATACTGGCTAAACACCTCGCTGTAGACCTTGGTCACCAGGTGATCTTGTCCAGTTCCATCCTGCCGCCAGACTTGTCCGAGTTTGATGCTCTTTACCGCCAATAGTTTTCCCCTTGTTCCTCAGAGTACTCACCCGCCCGCCGACCCGTCAATTGCAGCGGTTGCTTTTGTGAGGTGGCGCGGTTCCCAGCCCAACGCCTTTGTTACCATGAACCACTGTACAGGAGGAAACGAATGGCTCGCGGAAACATGCCGCGTCAACCAAGTCGCAGCGGCCGGCATGACGCTGCACGCCGCCCCAGTGCTCCGTTGCAGAACGCGCCGGGATTCAAGCGAACTCCGACCAGAGATGTCACTGTCCGCGCCCGCGCCTCGTCGCCCGCTAAGAAGTCGCCCAACCCTTCCGGCCTGAAAAATAAATCCGCATCTCCAGCGCGAGACCAAACCAGCCGCCCCTCTCGTTATGATCCTTTGGCTCCGCCACGTATCCGTCAGATCATCGCCGGCCTTGACCAGCTTTATCCCGGAGCGACCTGTGCCCTCACCCACCGCAATGCCTGGGAGCTGCTGGTGGCGACGATTCTTTCCGCCCAGTCGACCGACGTCCGCGTGAACATGGTCACCCCCGGGCTCTTTGCAAAATACCCAACCGTCCAGGATTTCGCGGCGCTCCAGCCTGAACAGTTGCAGCCTGACATCTACTCCACCGGCTTCTTCCGCAACAAGTCGAAATCATTGGTCGGCGCCGCCCGCAAGATCGTCGCCGACTTTGCCGGCAACGTCCCGCAAACCATGGACGAACTGCTGACCTTGCCCGGCGTGGCTCGCAAAACCGCGAACGTGGTGCTTGGAACCTGGTTCAGGAAGAACGAAGGAGTGGTCGTCGATACCCACGTGACCCGAATTTCACGACGGCTGGAATTAACCATCCACGATGACCCCAGGAAAATTGAACAGGATTTGATGCTGATCATTCCTCGCGAACGCTGGACCGATTTCTCTCACGAAGTGATCTGGCACGGCCGCAAGCTCTGCCTGGCGCGCCGCCCGAAATGTGCCGATTGCGCCATCGAGAAGCTCTGTCACGCGGCCGATAAAACCTGGTCAACGGTCGACATTCATCCGGCCGCGAAGCCTTAGCAGGTCGCGGAAAAACCCAGCTTCGCGACGGTTTGGGGAAGGCCAGGCTCCAGTCGCTGGGGAGACACTGCGCTGGGAAAACACTTTTCCGCAGCCTCTACGTGCCGGTGTAAGAGAGTTCGACCACCGTGCAATCGTCGTTGAGCGGTGTGCCGCCGCAGAAATCGGCTACGGCGGCAAAAACGTCTTCCATCGACACGCTTTTCCCCGCGATGATTTCTAACCGCTCACTGTCGAACATGTCCCCGCGCGCATTCTCCGCCTCGGTCACGCCGTCGGTCACCAGGATCAACCGGTCTCCCGGCCTCATCTGGCAACGGTCGCTCGAGTAAGTCGCATCCGCCAGCAGTCCCACCGGCAGGTTGCCATGCGCCGGCCGCAAAACCTCTTTCCCGCAAATCCACACCGGCGGAATGTGTCCGCAATTAACGTATTCGAGATCGCCGTCATTCCGTAGACGTGTAATGATCATGGTCGCGTACTTTTCACCGATGTGTTTATAAGTGAAAAAGCGATTGACCGCGTCGACGATTTCCACCAGCGGCATGCCTGAAATCAATTGCGAGTAGACCATGCCCTGAAGAATGGAGGCGAGCAGCGCCGCCGACACTCCCTTGCCGCTGACATCGGCCAAAACCACCGCCAGCCCCTGCGGAGTGTTCACCGCTTCGAAGAAATCGCCGCCGATTTCTTTACAAGACATGTTGCGCCCGTTCACCCTCGCAAACGGCACTTCCGGCAGCGTCACCGCCAGCAGGCGCTGCTGAATCGAGGCGGCGATCGAGAGCTCCTGCTGGTAACGCCGCCCCGCCTCTTCCGCCTGCACCAGGCGCGCATTTTCAATCAGCTGCGCCGCTTCTGTCGCGATCGCCCGCAGAATATCGTGGCTGACGCTGGTGATATCGCGCGAAGCGAAACGCGAATCCACGTAGAGCGCGCCCATCACCTCGCCCCCGGCCGGCTGCTGCTCCCGGGTCGTCTGCACCAGCGGCTTGCGCAGCGGCATGCAGATCACGGTTCGCAAATCGAAGGCGACGATGCTCTGCCGCTCTTTTACATCCAGCATCTGACTGGTGTCGGTCACCAGATATTCCGAGTTCGAAGTCAGCGCCCCTTCCAGCACCGACCGCGATATTGTCTTATCGTCGAGCAACGGCTCGCCCTTCGAGGTCCGTCCGGCGGCCAGCGTGAGCGTGCCTTCGATATCCCGCAGGAAGATGTAGCCGCGTTCCGCGCGAGTCAACTTCAGCGTGGCATCGAGCAACGTGACCAGGATCTCGTCCAGCACCCCGATGGTGTTCAGTTTCCGCGCCGCTTCCATGAACAGCGTTAATTTTTCCAGGTCGCTCGCTTCCGGCGCGATCTGAATGCCCGAGATCTGGCTGAGAAATTCTCGCGCCGTATTCGAGGTCGCGTGCAGCGGATGGAAAATCAGGTACGCGATATCGCGCGCCCCAAATTCCAGCCGGTCATTGCGCTGCAGCTTGTGGCGATCCACCTTCTCGCCGTTGACGAAGGTCCCGTGTTTGCTGCCATTGTCGACGACATAAAAATCGCCGCTTTCCGCCACAATCGACGCATGCTCGCGCGACACTCGAGGATCCGCGATCACCAGGTCGCGATCGACCTTGCGCCCCACCGTGTACGGCGTGTGATTTAACGAGAGTGTCTGCTGATCACTTCCCTGCACGAAGATCGCGATAGGAAAAATGCTGGAAACACCCGAATGCGATGATGCCGACATGTACCCTGAGTTCTCCTGCGGCGATCCGGCCGCCGCCTTCGTACCCACCAGACACCCCTGAGGCTGGCACGGCACCCCAGCATTCTACGACGAGCCCGGCCTTACCGCTGCAGTAAAAGTCCCTTGATCATATCGTTGATAGTAATAAACCAGCATCAGGGAAGCCACTCCCACCGGGATCTGGGTTGAAGTCCACAGCGGAATTGCCCAGCTTCTTTCCATCGTTTCCCGCGGCATCATGAAGGATAACCCGGCCAGCGCCGTAGCTGAGATCCATGGCCACACCACCAGCCCGGTTGTCGTCGCCAGCAGCATGCGGTTGATCACGCTCCTTCGCCAAATCCATGCCCCTTCCTTCACCAGCAGCAACACCGCTGGGATCAACAAGACGTGATTGTACTGGGCCGAGATAGGCACGAGCAGAACCGTTGTCGCGAGCGCCATGCTCACCATGAACGAAAAAGTTTCACCGCCCGCCGCTTGCCGGCGCTCTCGCCAGCAAGCCACCAACAGCGCTCCCAGAGCCGCTATTTCGCAACCCCAGCTCCAGGGAGTTCCAATCGACCCATCCAGCACCGAAATCGCTCCGGTATAGCTTTGATACTCCCGAATCGCACGCCAGAAGCGCGGAATCCAGTCCGCCAGGTACCACTCCGAAGCGCCACACAAGATCGCCATGCTGACCACAAAAGATGCCGCCCAGCGATAACGCCGCCGCCAATCACCCAGCGTCCATACCGCCAGCCAGATCAGCAATAGCAATACCAGTTGCGGCTTGATCGTCGCTACCGCCAGAAGCGCTCCTGCAGCCACCGCCCGATCGGCGATAAGAAGAGCCACGGCCGCCGCTACCACTGCGGCTACGAAAAGGCTGATCTGTTGCAGTTTGAGTCCCTGCATCACTCCCAGGCTGCCCAGCGTCAGCACCAGTACGCTGCCTTGCGCCAGAAGCGGCATCTGCCATCGCACAATTCGGAGCCACAGAACCGTGCCGCCCAGGGTCAGCACCACCAACCACCAAAAAAAGAATTTCTGCACTATCGGAAAAGGCAATCCGACCGTGGGCGCGAGAAAAAAAACTACGTAGACCGGATAGGCGAATCCCGCCTTGTCATGCGGATCGCCGCGACGTGAAAGATCCAGCCGGCGACCATAATAACCCTCTTGAATTTCGCCCGTTACCTCTGCGCTGTACGGGTCGCGCCCATGCAGCAGCAACTCACGCGCCCCCAGCCAGCGCGGATACAGATCGGAAAGATTGCCCCGTGGCTGATCGTGGATGGCTGCCTCATGCACCTGGCGCCCGATCAGTACCCGCTCCAGATACACCCATCCTCCCGCCGCCAAAAGAACTGCGGTCAACAGCGTCCATACCTGCGAACGGAAAAGAAAATGCTTCATGCTCAGGCGGGAACCTCCGCCGGAGCGGGCGTCAGAAGCAGCCTGGCATAAAGCCAGAGCAGAATCAGCGAGAACAGGAAAAATCGGTCGACCGCCAGCAACAGGAAAATGTAGAGCGGTGTCAGATACAGCAGCACGACCAGCGTAATCGTGCTTGCATCCGGTTCGTGACCCTCAAATTCTCCCTCCCTGCCGGCAGTTCGAATCAGTAATAAAAGCGCCATCGGCAGCAACAGAGTGAAGTCATAGACCAGGGCGTGAAAGTTGATCAGAATGGTCGTCGCCGTCGCCAGACTGAAAACATAAAGCATGGAGTCTCGTCCCTTGCGAATCCGGCGTAACGCTACCATCAACACCAGTATCGACGATGCCACGATCAGCAGGTGCGCCGCCGTGCCCGTAGCGCTCAGCCCCGGCAACTCTTGCACCAATCCCCGCAGATTCGGTACCGCCTCGGGACCAAAAGCCCGTGAGTCGGTTCCCTCCAGATGCAACACAAACCTCACATAATCAAGCGGGCCGCGCCATCCCATCAGCGCCACCGAGACCCCGCCCAGCGCGATCGCGACCGGCGCAAATCCGGCGAGAACACGCCACCTCCGAACCGCAAAAATCACCGCCAGCGGCACAACCGTCTGCGGACGGAACAGTCCCACCCCCAGAATCGCCCCCGCCAGCGCGTCTTTGTCTCCATCAAGGCAGATCACCGCCAGCACACAAAGAAGCAGCAGGAAAATGATGTCTTGCCCCTGGATGATTCCGATGGCAATCGGAAAATATGCCGTCGCGCCCAGCCCTACAACCATGCCCGGCGCCGCCGCGAATGCCGGAAAATGTCTTCTCAGCAGCAACACGGTTACTGCCAGCATGATCAGGTTGAGTACGGTCCAAAGCAAGTACGCTGGCCAATAACCCAGCCACGTCAGCGGAACAAAAAAAAGTGCCTCGAACGGCGGATGATTGAACGGCAATGGTCCCAGCCGAATCGGAACCTTCGTAAACGTCTGCTGCATGCGATACTGCGTCGCAAGATTGTAAAGCGTCGCTGCTTGGCCCGTTTGCAGCAGTCGAGCGCCGGTGTAAAAAATAGTGAAATCCTGGTATCCGTTGCGCAGCTTCGCGATCAAGCGAAGTGGCAGCGCAACATTGCAGAACGTCATCGCCAGCAGAAATGTCACTACGATTGCCTTGCGATTTTGCCTGAATAAACTCATCCGAGAAACTCATCAAGAGCTTTTGCGAGATTCTGATTCTATAATCTCCAGCAATGCTGACGTTCGGAATTCGTAGCCCGAAGAGCTTCGCCGCTTTCGACGGAATTGTCCTCTTCGGCCTGCTGGCAATGACCGCGCGCAGCGCCACCGATCCCGATATCGGCTGGCATCTGCGCACCGGTCAATGGATCGCCGCCACCGGCCACGTGCCGCGCTTCGACCCATTCTCCTTCACCCGTGCCGGCCATGCCTGGGTTGCCCACGAGTGGTTATCCGAAGTTATCTTTTACCAGCTCTGGAAATTCGGGGGCGCCACTGCGCTCATCGTTTTCTCGGCGCTCATCACCACCGCTGGATTCCTACTCCTCTACCTACGTTGTGCTGCCACCGGCCGAAAACGTCACTGGGCCGCCGCCGCCACCGCCCTCGGCGCTTTGGCTGCCGCCCCCGCCTGGGGCGTACGCCCCCAGATGTTTACCTTTCTCCTCGCCAGTCTGCTGCTGTGGCTGATCGAGGCTGGCGAAGATCGTCCCAAACTTCTGCTTTGGATTCCTCCTCTGTTCCTGCTGTGGCTCAATCTGCACGGCGGATTCGCGCTCGCCCCGGCGCTCCTCATCGCCTATGCGGTAGGAGTAACAATCGAGACTGCGGCGGGCAATACGCCCTGGCAGCAGGCTCAGCCCATCCTGCTCCGCGTAGCCCTGCTCCTTCTGGCATTCGCCCTGCTCATTCCTCTCAACCCCAACGGCGCCGAACTCTATCGTTACCCGTTCGACACCCTGCGCTCCCACGGAATCCGCTCCTTCATCGGCGAGTGGCGCTCGCCCGATTTTCATCAATCCCTCTATCGCCCGTTCTTACTGCTGTGGCTGCTCCTCGTCACTGCCCTCGCCTGTTCCCGCTCCCGTCCCAGGGGTCGCATCATGGTGCCGCTGCTCTTCATGTCCTTCGCCGCCCTTGATGCCGCTCGGCACATCCCTATTTTCGCTTTGCTGGCTATGCCGGTGATTGCCGCCGCCCTCCCCGTAGCCAACGGCGACCCCGCCAGAAAGCCCGGAATCGCCCGCCGCCGCTGGACCAGCGCGTCGCCCTTTTCGGCCCCTGCCCCAATTTTCAACGTCGCTGTCGTCATCCTCATGGCCGCCTTCGCCCTCACCCGATGGATCAGCCTCGCCCGCAACGAGTCTCTCAACGAGGCGCAGGTCTTTCCTGAACGCGCAGTCGCTTTCTTGCACTCCGGCAGCTATCCCCCCAATCTCTTCGTCTATTACGACTGGGGAGGCTATGCCATCTGGAAACTGTATCCGGAGTATCGCGTCTTCGTCGATGGCCGCGCCGACCTCTACGGCGACGTACTCCTCAGCCAGTCCATTAACACCGTCGCCCAGCTCCGAAACGGCTGGCAATCCGTCCTCGATAACTGGAGGATCGAAGCCGTGCTCGTGCCCGTGTCTTGCGCCCTCGGGCAAGCCCTGCTCGTCGACCCCGAGTGGCATACCGCCTTCATCGATTCCAAAGCCGTGCTCCTCACCCGGAGCCTTTCCACCGCACAAAATGCCGCCATTGTCCCCTGAGGGATGGCATTCTTCCACCCCAGGGTCGGTGGCCGTTTCGCCGCCGACCGGCAAAAGTTGCTCGTGTTAAGTCTGGAACATCGCAAAAAATGTTTCCCACAGCCTCCCGAATCTGCGAAACTAGCGTATATACAGAAAAATCTGACATAACGCTTGCCTGTCGAGCGAGCTTATGAACGCTTAAAAGGAGCCTGGAATGGCAGATTTCGGTAAGCTCTTATGGCGCAATGACGAAGGGCAGGATATTGCAGAATACGCTGTAATGTTGGCGGTCATTCTCGTTATCGTCATTGGAACTGTCCGTCTGATCGGCACCAACGCCAATAATGTATTTTCATCTGTAGCCAGTCAGGTGCAGTAGGGTGCCCACGGCGTACCAGCGTATGCCTGGTGTTAGTATCGTGGCCGGGAAATTCATAGGCCGGGATGAATGCCGGGAAGAATAAGAATAAGGTTCCCGGCATGAGCGAACCAGTACCGGTCGCGCTGGAAGGTGAGTAATGAATCGAAGCCGCTTATTGATGATCGGGGGCTTGGCATTGGCCGTCGGCCTCCTCGTCAGCTTCGCCGTCTATAACAAAATGCGGGCGAATGCCGGCATGAACGATTCTGCCCGGGGAGTTCAGGTCGTGGTCGCTTCCGGCGACATCGAGGTGGGAGCGAAGTTGAAGTCCAGCGATGTTCATCTGATCGCGGTACCCCAACCCGCAATTCCTCCAGGCGCCTTCACCTCGGTCGCCAAGGTTCTGGGCCGCGGCGCCATTCTCCCCATCAGTAAAGGTGATTTTATTCTTCCCGGTAAACTGGCCGCGGTCGACGCCGGCGCCGGCCTGCCTTCCATGATTCCCCCGGGAATGCGCGCCGTTTCCGTGCGGGTCAACGACGTAGTCTCGGTCGCCGGCTTCGTGCAACCGGGCACCCGCGTCGATGTGCTCGCTACCGGCAATCAGGGTAACGGCAACGACCGCCAGACCATCACCGTGCTCCAGAATGTCGCCGTCATCGCCGTCGGAGGCAGCCTCCTCGAACGTCTCGCTGCCGGGGAACAAGCCGCTCCTGTGATTACCCTGCTCGTGTCTCCCGACGATGCGCAGAGGTTGGCCCTCGCTTCCCAGGAGGGCAGAATTCAGCTCGCTTTACGCAATCCCCTGGATACCAAGAAAGAAGGCATTGGGGCGACCCGGATCAGCGCCCTCTATGCCGGCGAGAAGCCGGAGACCGTTGAACTCAAGCCCAAAGCTCACAAAGTGACGGCCAAGGTTTTGCCGTCGGCGTCTGCACCCTATCAGGTAGAAATGATCCGCGGCAGCAAACGGGATGAGACTAAGTTTGAAGATAAATAGTTCTCCATACAGCGCTCACTCGCGGCCCCTCATTCCCCATGGTGGATCTGCCCGTCCATTGGCAGGGAGACTTCGGTTCATGCGAATCGCACAAAGGGTCGCCATCTTCTTTTTGCTGGCTGCTACACCAACTCTCCTGTTGGCTCGCGTCTCCTCCTTCTTCGACGGCAACCCTGATGAAACTCCGGCAACGCCCATCTCCGCTGCCACCAAGCCGGAGAATGCCCCAGTCGCTCAGTCCCCCGCCGCCTCGACCGCCCCCGCACAGAGCGCGTCGGAAGGGGCCGCTCCCCTGCGCGTCATGGTAGGTAAATCGCTCCTGATTAACACTACAGAAAGACTGAAACGAATCTCCGTCACCGATCCCACCGTGGCCGACGCGCTGGTCGTTACCCCAACCCAGGTTCTCGTCAATGGACTGGCGCCCGGCGAAGTCTCACTCCTCATCTGGGACGAACTGGAGCGCTCTCGCAGCTTCGATCTCCGCGTCGACGTCGACATCTCCGCCGCCTCGGAAGAGATGCATCGCCTTTTCCCCAATGAGCAGATCGAGGTGACCCCGTCGCGTTCGGCGATTGTTCTCTCCGGTCACGTCACCACCGAAGACGTTTCCAAACACGCCGGCGCCCTCGCCGCGGCCTATTCAAAAAATGTCGTCAACGTCCTCACCTTCGGTCCGGTCGGCGCCGACGAAGTCCTGCTTGAGGTCAAATTTGCCGAAGTCGATCGCACCGCCCTCACTCAGGTTGGCTTCAATCTTTTCTCCACCGGCTCTGGAAACACCATCGGCGCCATCACCACTGGCCAGTTCGGCGGAATTACCAGCGCTCCCATCACCAGCACCATTGGCGGCGCCGCCCCCACCGCCACCACCGGAACCACCACTCAGACGACCATCTCGAACTTACTCAATCTTTTCTTCTTCAACCCCCAGGTTCATCTCGGCGCCGTCATTCAAGCCCTGCAACAGAAGAATCTCCTGCAGATCCTGGCTGAGCCCAACCTCGTCGCCGTCAACGGCAAAGAAGCCAGCTTCCTTGCCGGCGGTGAATTTCCCTTCCCCGTCGTTCAACCTGGCGCCGGCGGAATCGCCACCGTCACCGTTCAGTTTCGCGAATTTGGCGTGCGCTTGAAATTCACTCCCGTAATTCAGCCCAACGGCAACATTCACCTTCATGTCATTCCCGAGGTCAGCACCCTTGACTTCGCCGACGCCGTCACCGTTTCCGGCACCACCATTCCCGCCATCAGTACCCGCAAGGCCGATACTGAATTCGAACTGCAGGATGGCCAGAGCTTCGTCATCGCCGGACTCATGGATAACCGCGTCACCAACATTGCCAATAAAGTTCCCGGCCTCGGCGATCTTCCCATCATCGGCAATTTCTTTAAGAGCAAGAGCGACCAGAAGAACAATTCGGAATTGATGGTTCTCTGCACCGTGCGCCGCATTTCGGCCAGCAATCAGCCGCCGCCAGTTCCGGTCGGTCCCGAGCCGAATTTGAATAAGAGTAAGTTCGACAAGAAGAAATACTGAAGCATTGCCACAGCCAATCCTTCAGATCGGGAGACCTTGCAATTACAAGAATGAGGTTAATGGTTTCTTTGCCTCATCGCTTCAATGATGGAATGTCGGAGGGGAGCGGGTCATGCCGGAATTGTCAGTCGCCATCTTCGCCACGGACAATGACCAGCGCGCGGTCTTGCAGGTCCTGGTCGATGGCACCAGTGTAGCGCGCACCGTCTGCAGCATCGCCGCCATGCCCTTGGCGGCAAGCGACCCCGCCATCCGTCGGACTCAGGCTTTTGCTCCCGAAGTGGTTCTCGTCGATATTGCCACCGATGGCGTCTCGTCGGCGCTCCGCGCCATTGAATTATTGCATCAGGAACTTCCCGATTCCGCCTTGTTCGGCATCGGCTCCATGACCCAGCCCCAGTTGATTGTCAGCGCCTTGCGCGCCGGTGTGCGCGAATACATTGAGCGCCCCACCACCACCAACGATCTTCTTGAAGCCTTCGTCCGCCTCACCGCCGCCCGCCGCAAGCCCGGCCGCGAAGGTTCCCGCGGTAAAGTCTTCACCGTCGTGAACGCCAAGGGCGGAAGCGGCGCCACCACCGTCGCCGTCAATCTCGCTCTCGCCTTGCAGTCCATTCATCACAGCACCGCATTAGTCGATTTGGCGCCGCTCGGTCACTGCGCCCTCCACCTCAATCTCAAGCCCGCCTTCACCGTCTCTGACGCCCTATCGAATCTCCACCGCCTCGACTCTTCCCTCCTCGAAAGTTTCATGGCCCGTCACGATAACGGCTTGCAGGTCTTGGCTGGCGCCGCCACCCCGACCGCCATCGAGCCTTCCGCTTCCGATTTTGCCCGTCTCTTTGACACCATCGCCGGCCTCCATCACTACATCGTCGTCGACGCTTCTTCCCGCCTTGACAGCGTCACTCGTCTGGTCAGCAACCTGTCGGAGAAGATTCTCCTCATCGCTCACGCCGATGTCGCCTCGCTCTGGAGCGCCGGTAGAGTCGCCCAATACCTTGGCGAGAGTGGCTCCCGCGACCGCTTTGCCCTCGTCCTCAATCGTTATCGCAAGGTCGCAGGCTTCGACGAGGCCGAAACCGAGGCCGCCATCGGTGCTCCCGTGCTCTGGCGAATTCCCAATCAGTACTTCGCCGTCTCCACCGCCATTGATCGCGGGGTTCCCTTGATGCAGCAGGGAAACACTGAAATTGCGCGCTCCATCTCCGGGCTGGCAGAATACTTGACCAGGGACGATCTCGATGTCAAACGCGCCGCCTGGTCGTTGTTTAAAACAGTGCAGGGTTAACACGGTTTGCCGACGCGTCGTTCGCTTTTCGCTAAAACCGCTGCCCCGCGAAGCGCCGGCGAATAGCCGAAGGGTTTAGGAATTTATGGCCAATCTACAAGCCTTTGAACGCAGCGAGTACCAGCAGGTTAAGGCGGACTTGCATCGCAAGATTCTCGATCGCCTCGATCTCGAAAAACTCGGTCGCACCACCGGCGACTCGGCTCGGGAAGAAGTTCTCGTCCTCATCCGCAGTTCCGTGAACAGCGAGGCCGTTCCTCTCAGCTTTGCCGAACGCGAGCAACTGTCGCGCGAAATTCTCGATGAAATCTTCGGCCTCGGCCCCCTCGAACCCCTGCTCAAGGATCCTACGATCTCCGACATTCTCGTCAATCGCTTCGATCGCGTCTACGTCGAACGCGCCGGCAAACTCGAAATCACCGGCCTTTCATTCAAAGACAACCAGCACCTGATGCAGATCATCGACCGCATCGTCTCCCGCATCGGGCGCCGCGTCGATGAATCCTCTCCCATGGTCGATGCCCGCCTCCAGGATGGCTCCCGCGTCAACGCCATCATTCCCCCGCTTGCCCTCGACGGAGCCTGCCTTTCCATCCGCCGCTTCGGCCGCGATCCCGTCACCGCTCGCAACATGATCGAAAACAAAACTCTCACCGGACAGATGCTCGAACTCCTCTCCGCTATGGTCAAGGGCCGCTTGAACCTCATCATCTCCGGCGGCACCGGCGCCGGAAAAACTACCGTCTTGAACGTTCTCTCCGGATACATCCCCAATTCCGAACGCATCGTAACCATCGAAGACGCCGCCGAATTGCAGCTCAAACAGGAACACGTCGTCCGTCTCGAAACCCGCCCTCCCAACATCGAAGGCAAGGGCTCCGTCCGCATGCGTCAACTCGTCATCAACAGCCTGCGTATGCGCCCCGATCGCATCGTGGTCGGCGAGGTGCGCGGCGAGGAAGCCTTTGACATGCTCCAGGCCATGAACACCGGTCACGAGGGTTCGCTCACCACCGTACACGCCAATTCTCCCCGCGACGCCCTCGCTCGTATCGAAAACATGGTTTCCATGGCCAATCTCAATATTCCCGAACGCGCCATCCGCCACCAGATCGCCAATGCCGTTCATGCCGTCGTGCAGGTCGCTCGACTGTCCGACGGTTCCCGCAAGGTTGTCACCGTTTCCGAGGTCACCGGCATGGATGGCGACATGATCACTCTCCAGGATATTTTCGTTTTCGATCGCAGTGGCATCGACGAAAGCGGCAAGGTGCGTGGTGTTTTCCATTCCAATGGCGTCGCGCCAAATTTTGCCGAGCGCCTCGCCACCGCCGGTTGCCGACTCAATCCCGCTCTTTTCGAATCCAGGATGGAGGTGTAGCCGGTGCCTATCGTTATCGCCTTCCTCGTATTCCTGGTGGTCAGCGCCGCCGTCTTTGCCCTCATGGCTCTGTTCGATCAGCGCAAGGCCCAAGCTCGGGTTCTCCGCGATCGGCTCTCCTCCGTCAAAAGTACCCCCGAAACTTCCCTCCCTGACGTAGCTCTGCTGCGCGATGAACTCCTCAGCCAGATACCCGCTTTCGATACCCTGCTCCGCCGTTCCGAACGTATTTCTCTTCTGCAAAAAATGTTGGCTCAGGGCAACGTCGACGTCCGCGCCGGCAACTTCCTCATGCTTTGCGCCGTCTCCGCTGTGATTTTGGCCTTCGTCGCCTTCCTTGCCGGCGGCAATGCGCTGTTTGGATGGGCTGGCTTCGTTCTTGGTTTTTTCCTCCCCTACGCCTACGCCTCGCACATGCGCAAAAAGCGCTTCCAGCAATTTGAAGAGAAGTTCCCCGAGGCCATCGATACCCTCGCCCGCGCCGTCCGCGCCGGTCACGCCTTCACCACCGCTTTGGAAATGATCGCCAACGAGGTTTCCGAACCCGTTGCCGGAGAATTTCGTCAACTCTACGAAGAACAGAAATTCGGCCTCCCCGTCCGCGATGCCTTGCTCAACCTCGCCGACCGCATTCCCCTCGTCGACGTCAAGTTCTTCGTCACCGCTGTCATGTTGCAGCGCGAAACCGGCGGCAACTTGGCCGAGATTCTTGACAATCTCTCCTACGTGATTCGCGAACGCTTCAAAATCCTCCGCCAGGTTCGCGTTCACACCGCTCAGGGACGCCTCACCATGGTCCTGCTCATGGCCCTGCCGCCTACCATCGTGGTCATCATGAGAATCCTCAATCCAGGATTTATCAGCCCACTGTTCTCCGACCCGATCGGCCACGCCCTGATCGTCGGCGGCATTACTCTGCAGACCCTTGGCTACTTTGTCATTCGCAGAATTATCAGGATCCAGGTGTGATGATGAGGTCTAATCCATGACGCTCGCCCTCGCACTCTCGATCTTCGTCTTTCTCACCATCGTCGTGGCCGTCTTCGCCTTTGGCGCCGCCGTGCTTGCGCCTTCGTCCGTGCTCGGATCACGCCTCCGCGAGATTGGATGGCAGAGACCCGCCGCCCAGACCAAACCTGCCATCCGCGAACGCATGCAGCAGGCCCTCGATCCCCTCAGCCGCGCTCTCCCCATTTCGCCCGCCGAAGTTTCCCAGACCCGCGCCTGGCTGATTCAAGCCGGCTACCGCAACCCCCAGCACCTTACCATCTACCGCGGCCTGCGCGTCTTGTTTGCCGGCATCGGCTTCTTATCCGCTTTCCTCTTCACCGGATTCGATTCCCCGCTCCTGCTCGTTGGCCTGGCCGCCTTCGGCTTCTTTATTCCCCGATTCCTCCTCAAGCGACAACTCAACCAGCGCCAGCGCCGCATTCGCCTGGCTCTTCCCGACGCCCTCGATTTGACCGTCATCTGCGTCGAGGCCGGCTTGTCTCTCGATCAGGCCATGATGCGCGTCGGTCAGGACCTCAGCCATGCCCATCCCGATCTCAGCACGGAATTCCATTTCTTCGATCTTGAGACCCGCGCCGGAAAACCCCGCGTCGAGGCCCTCCGCAATCTCTCCGAACGCACCGGCGTCGACGATATCCGCTCTCTCGTCGGTACCCTCATTCAGACCGACCGCTTCGGAACCAGCGTCGCTCAAGCCCTCCGCGTCCATTCCGAATCCTTGCGCACCGAACGCCGCCAGCGCGCCGAGGAACAGGCGGCCAAAACCACCGTCAAAATGATTATCCCCCTCGTCCTGTTTGTCATGCCCTCTCTGATTTTCGTCACCGTCGGCCCCGCCGTGATTCAATTGCTCCACATCTTCCTGCCCGTCGCCGGAGGAAAAAAGTAAAGGATTGCGTCATGGAATCATTGAGCTATGGATTCAAGAATTGAACATCTCAATCATTCAAGGATTCCATGACCCGGCCCAAGACCTACGCCTTTAACCGCACCCGCAGCACCTACCTCGCCACCGACCTCGCCATCGCGCGCACCCACTGGTCCCGCTTTCGCGGCCTCATGGTCACCGACTCCTCCCGTTTCTCGCGCGGCCAGGGACTCTGGATCAGCCCTTCCCACGGCATCCACACCTTCGCCATGCGCTTTCCCATCGACGCCGTCTACCTCGACCGCAAACGCATCGTCATCCACCTCGAAGAAGATCTCCAACCCTGGCGCATCGCCGCCGTTCGCATCAACGCCGCTTCGGTCCTGGAACTTCCCACCGGCACCGTCCAGGAATCCCTCACCCTCATCGGCGACCAGGTAGACATTCTCCTCGAGCATCCCATCCACACCGAAGCCGCCTGAAAGTGCAAAGCTAAGTGCAAAGGAAAGTGCAGAGAAAAGTGCATAGAAAAGGCAGAGAAATTGTGGCGCGGGCGCCCTCGCCCCCGAAAGCACCTAATCATGCACGTGGGCATCACCCAACCGGGGGTGCCCCATTCTTGCGCCTCCTTTGCGCAAGAGTGGGATTCCACAGTCGTGAGTCGCGCCGATTTCACCAACCCCAGCGGACTCACCGCTGCCGAACTCGCGCAGCAGTTCGGGGTAAAACAGCACTTGACCCGCCTGTTAAAATAAATCCATAGCAAACCAGCATTTGCTTGGCACCGCCTGATTCTTGACAATCGATCCGAGCAATGCCATTTGCCGGGCGCATTACAGATAACTAACTTAATTTGAATACTTTACAATAACTGTCACGAAAGGCCCGCTAAGTGATTGATTCCACGCAGCAGCCCGGACGAGACAGCCCAGACATCGAGCTAACTCATCATTCTTGAATACTTTACCTCCAAGTAATTCTGGCTCAAGACTTTGGCGGGAATTTTTTTCTAAGTCAATGATTCCAATGGACCGCCAATAGGGGGAGGTTCCACTCGGCAAGCACTTCAGATCCGATAACCTCCGATTAGCCTCCCGCACATAAAAATAAGGAACGAAACAAAAAACACTGAAGTACCGCGAAATTCCAAGACCCCTTCTGGCACACTACACTGGTACCAATCCCCCAGAAATTTCGCAGTCCAAAATAATGCCCGAAGTTGCCCCCATTCCCGAAGTCGCCGATCGTCGGCCCAACGATCAGTGGACCGAACCGCCGCGCCTTCTCGTGGAATGGTCTTCACCCTGGGCAGAGTTCAGGTCCGCTCTGCGCCCCGCTCTCACCCGCTCTCCGAAGCGCCTTGCCGGAGAAGCGCCCATCGGCATGTTCCCCTATCGAGGCATGCTCGCCTGTTGGCTGCTCGAGTGCCTTCTGCTGATCGCCGTCATTGAAGGCCCTGAACACCTCGTCAGTCTTGAACTCCCGCTTCCTCCCGCCCATCCTCAGGCCGATGTCATCTACTACTCTGGCGACGAACTGCCGCAAACCCAGGATCGCGGCGGAGCCCAGTCCGGCAAGGCAGGACGCGCCGGCGGCCAGCAAGCCCATCACCGTACCCAGACCATCCGTGTTGCACGCGGCGACAAGGCAAGCGAAAGAGTTGTCGACGCTCCTAAAATCAACCTGCCGCACTCCGATGCCGCAGTCGCCAATCTTCTCGCCTTCAAACCCAATCCCGGACCGCCTCCAGCCGAAGGATTGCGTTCTTCTCTCGTTGCACCGAACCTGCCTCCCGCACTGCCAACGATGCGTCCCGTACCACCTTCGCCCGAACTGAATTCGAATCCATCGCCCAGCCGCAAGGCAACCAACCTCGCGAACACAATCGTTCCGCCCGCTCCCGAAGTTTCGCATGCCAGCACGCGCACTTCGCCGGCCTCGAACCCAACCATCGTGCCGCCTGCGCCCAATGTCTCGCGCGACAAGATGCAACGCGCCAACTCCCTCATGCCCACCGTCATCGCACCTGCACCACGCGATGCCCCGCGCGATCTGGCCAGTTCTCGTCTGCCCATGACGCCCACCGTCGATGTGGTTGCGCCTCCCGTTTCTGCTCCGCCGAGCGATCTGTCCTCCCGAGCCAAGCTCACCTTGCCCACCCCTGCCGTCATCGCGCCTCCGCCATCGCAGGTGAGCCGCGATCTCAATAGCTGGGGAAGTTCAGCCAGCGGCGATTTGCGCCCCAAGCCGGTGCCTCCGCCGCCCTCCGCCTCCGTCGGCGGAACCCTGGCGCGATCCAGCGCCGCCACCTTCAAGCCACAGGTTGTCCCGCCTCCCGCTACCCTCGACAGTGGAAATGGAGGTGGAAGCGGAAATGTCCGCTCCGGTCAGTCAGCGACTCAAACTCGATCTGGAGGTTCTCTGCTCGGCTCCGCCAACGTCGTACCACCTCCGCCAGGTCTCGGCGGCGGCCAGGCTCTCACCGGCAGCGGACGCGGCAACAAGGGAACCGGTGCCGGCGGCCCACTCGACCTCGGTTCATCCGTAGCTCCCCCAGCCAATGCCGGAGGAAACGCCGCCGGTAATGGTGTCGTCCTCTCCAGCCAACCCGGAACAGCCGTCGGCCTGCCGAACTCAGCCAACGCTGGCGCGTTAGCCATGTCTCCCACCGGCACCGCAACCAGTGGCCTAGGCGGCAGCGGCGGCGGAGCGGGCATCGGCAAAGGCAATGGCCCCGGCAGCGGATTGCAGGGCGAAGGTTCTGGCGCGGGTAGAGAAGGCACGGCACGCGGCTCCGATCCCAACGCTCGCGGCGGTATCTCCCCCTATCCCGGCGCCGGTGGCGCGGGCAGCGGCACCAGCGGCGCCCCAGCCATGCCCGGAGTATCCGTGCAGGGCGGCACGACCACCATCACCTTACCCAGCTTTGGAGCGCCCGGCGGCGACGCTCCTTCGAACGGTCCGGGCCATTCTTCCATCAACGACCACAAAAGATCGGGAGTCACCGTGGTCGCAACCTCGCGCTCGGGCGGCGTCCTGCCTTTTTATGGCCTGTTGAAGGGCGACAACTATTCCATCTACATTCCCACCTCGCTCGGAACGGTGGTGATGCAATACTCCGATCCGTCATCAGCCACGCATCCCTCCCGCATAGCATTGAGCGAGCCCGAACCTATGCGCAAGGACCTACCTGACGGACTCCGGCCAACCCGCGTGATCATCGTCTGCAGCATCGACCGTTCGGGAGAGCTCAAAGACCTGAAGGTCCTCGAGCCCGGCGCTGCCGAAACTACTTCAAAGATTCTGGTCGCTTTGCGGAACTGGAAATTCCGACCCGCATTTCGCGGAGATGATCCCGTGGAAGTTACCGCGATTATCGGATTTGGCGTCGATACGAGGTAACGCGGCGAGCCTCACACACCATGCAATTTGTGGCCAGGATCATGATCGTGTGCGTCCCCGATTGGCAGGTCTTAGTATCCCTTCCGCTTGTCCACAACTGCCAGCAGCGGCTGCCCAACCAAATAGCGCCGCAGATTCTCCGAGAACAACGCGTAATGCCGGTCCCATAATTTGTCAGTCAGCGCCGCCGTGTGCGGAGTGATCAGCAGATTAGGAACGTCCCACAGCGGAGAATCGGCCGCCAGCGGCTCCTTGGGAAATACATCCAGCGCAGCTCCTCCAATCTTCTTTTCTCGCAAACATGCTGTGAGCGCCGGCTCATCCACCAGCGGGCCGCGCCCGACGTTGATCAGGCAAGCATCCGGCTTCATAAGCGCCAGGCGCTCGGCATTCGCGATCGCCTTTGTGCGATCCGTAACCGGAGCGGCCAGTACGACGTAATCCGCCTGCCGAAAAACTTCGTCGATTTTAGCCGGACCAAAGATAGCGTCCGCACCGTCACTGCCCTTCTCCGGATGCTCGCGCACTGCGATTACCCGCATGCCCAGCGCCTTCGCGCTTTTGGTGACGGCGCGGCCTATACTGCCCAATCCGACTAGACCGACGGTCGCCCCGGCGACCTCACGCACGCGTGGCATTTCATCCCACAAAATCTGCTGCCCCCAAATGCGTTTCTGCTGCAAGAGAACCGAGCCCGGAATTTTCTTGGCCAGCGTAAAAATCAACGCCATGACGTGTTCCGCCACCACCGGTCCGTGCACCTCGCGTGCGTTCGTCAGAACGATATCGCTCTTAACCAGCTCGGGAAACATCAACTGATGAACCGCCGCTGCGGGAGAGTGAATCCAGCGCAACTGCCCGGCTGCCGTGATCTGTTCGGGACGGATCGACCAGGCGATGACCATTTCGGCATCGACAATTTCTTCGTCGACCCGTTTGTAATCGGGCAGGTTTACAACGTTGACTTGCGGAAATTCCTGTCGCAACCGCTCTGGGAACCACGCCGGTGCGTTCCATTGATCGAACGGGTGATGCACGAAAATCAGTAGCTTGGGATGCATCGGCTTAGCGGGCGATCGAGTCATCGATGATTGGGTGATCGGTGATCAATAAGATACTCTCGGTGTCCTCTGCATCTCGGCGGTTCAAGCTTTAAGCGGCCTGCGCAAATCCGAGCCGGTCATCTCCTTCGGTTCCGCCGCACCCAGCATTCCCAGCATCGTCGGCGAAATGTCGCGCAGTGATCCATTCGGCTTGAGCGAATACTGCTTCGCATCTTCCGCCATCAGAATAAACGGCACTGGATTTGTCGTGTGCGCCGTGTGCGGTCCTCCGGTCGCAGGATCGATCATCATCTCAGCGTTGCCGTGATCGGCGGTAATCAGCATGGCTCCGCCCTTGGCGCGAACCGCTTTCTCGATCTCTCCGAGACAGGCGTCGACCGTCTCCACCGCCTTGATCGTGGGCTCGATCTTCCCCGAGTGCCCGACCATATCCGCATTGGCAAAATTCGCAATGATCACATCGAACGCGCCGTCATTCGTGGCTTTGATGACCGCCTCGGCGACACCCGCAGCGCTCATCTCCGGCTTCAGATCGTAAGTAGCCACTTTCGGCGACTGGATCATCACACGATCTTCCCCCGGAAAAGGTTGTTCCACTCCGCCATTGAAAAAGTACGTCACGTGCGCATACTTTTCCGTCTCGGCCACTCGCAGGTTGCGCAGGTTCAGCCCGCCCATGACGTTGGCCAGGATATTCGCCATCGACTCCGGCGGAATCACCACCGGCAGGTTGAAATTCTTGTCGTACCGCGTCATGCAAACGTACTTCAGGTTCTTCGGCACGTGGTCGCGGGAGATAGTCGCGTCCAGATCGGCCGCTCCCGGCAAATCGCTTCCGCCTTTTTCGTTCAGCCCGCTGTTGCGGCACAGCGCGCGCGTAATCTCGCGCACCCTGTCGGCGCGAAAATTAAAGCAGATGCACGAATCGTCGTCGGCAATCGTCGCCAGGTCGTTCTTTGTCGAACTCTCGCCGCGATTGCCGGTGCAGACGAACGGCAACACAAACTCGTCCGTCACGCCGCTGTTGTAAGACGCCTTCATCCCCTGCACTGCGTCAGTGTATGCGCCACCTTCAGCTTTGCCCTCGACCATCGCGGAGCAGGCCTTGGCGATGCGCTCCCAACGGCGATCGCGATCCATGGCATAGTAGCGGCCGCTGACACTGGCGATCTTGCCCGAGTTGTACTCGCGCATCTTCTGCTGCAGTTGCTCAATGTAGCCAACGCCGTTCGTCGGCAGCGTGTCGCGCCCGTCCATAAAAGCGTGTACAAACACGCGATCCACTCCCTGCTGCTTGGCCATCTTCAGCAGCGCATAAAGGTGCTCCTGCCTCGAATGCACCCCGCCATCGGATAACAGCCCGAACAGATGCAGCTTGCGCCCACCCAACCGTGCATTCTTCATCGCGTCGACCAGCACGGGATGGGTGAAAAATTCTCCGTTCAGAATCATCAGATCGATGCGCGTAATGTCCATGTGCACGATGCGCCCGGCACCCATATTCAGATGGCCAACTTCACTGTTTCCCATCTGGCCTTCCGGTAGTCCGACAAACGGCCCGCTGGTGTGAATCAACGTGTTCGGATACTCGCGCAGCATTCGGTCGTAGACCGGCTTGCGCGCCAGCGCAATTGCATTAGCCTTGGTTTCGGCTCGATATCCCCAGCCATCAAGAATGATGAGTACGAGAGGTTTAGGACGAGGCATAAATCAGCTGTTAGCTCCTGGCTCTTGGCTACTTGGCCTTTTTGCAGATAGACTGAATCGCTTCCTGCGGCCGTACATCTCATACTATTGCAGAAACTGTCCCCGAGGATAAAACATGCCCATCAACGAACTTCTCCTGACCGAATTCGATGAAGAAATTAAAAAAACGCGCACCATGCTGGAGCGCGTTCCCGAAGACAAGAAAGATTTCGCGCCCCATCCGAAATCGATGCCGCTCAACAAGCTCGCGCCTCACGTCGCGCAGTTGGCTGGCTTTGGCCTCATCATCCTTACGACTCCTGAACTCGATTTTGGAAAGACCAAGATGCCGCCGGTGCCCTTTGACTCCGCGGCGCAATTGGTCAAGACTTTTGATGAAGGCGCAGCGCAAGCTCGCACCGCGCTCAAGAACACAAAAGATGAAGCCTGGACTCAGCCCTGGAAGCTAAGTTTCGGCGATAAGCCCATCTTCAGCGGCACTCGTTTCCTGGCCTACCGTCAAATGTTCCTCAATCACCTGGTGCATCACCGCGCGCAACTGGGAGTGTATCTGCGATTGACTGACAAGCCGGTGCCTTCGACCTACGGCCCTTCGGCAGACGACAGGATGGGGTTCTAGCTCAGCTGAAACTCGTCATTTATAGAACTCGTCCTCGATCTCTTTCGGCAAGGGGTCGTTGAAGTCCTTGGGAACAGTAAACTCCCCGCGGGCGGAACCGAGCCTGCGTGGTGACTTAGCCTTCGCCCTATAATGGGTCCAGGGTGCCACAATCAAGCACAATATCGTGACACTCACCCACCTGCGGAATACCGTTGCTTCCAAGTCATTAAGCCGCAACCACTCGGAAATTTTGCCGGTCGCGACAATGAGGAGAATCATCACCGGTGAGATAAGAAGAAGCTCAACAGCAGCACGCGCAATTCCGCGCAAATGGACTCGCCCGCGAACGACCTGCACCGCCTCAAAGCACAGGAAGACGACTAGGCCCCCAAAGAACACAACGGGCGGGCCGCATCCCACGTCTCCGAGTAAGAACCTGCAAACGCCATCGACGCCCCTAGCCCTTGTAGTTCAGCGCCTTCACCCCCAAAAACCGTCCCGCCCCGCCCAACTCCTCTTCAATCCGCAGCAACTGGTTGTACTTGGCAATTCTGTCGGTACGCGAAGCCGAGCCTGTCTTGATCTGCCCCGCACCAGTTGCCACCGCTAGATCGGCAATAAACGTATCTTCCGTTTCGCCGGAGCGATGCGAGATCACCGACGTGTATCCGTTGCGGCGTGCCAGGTCGATGGCGTCGAGCGTCTCGCTGACCGTGCCAATCTGGTTGAGTTTGATCAGGATCGAATTGGCAATTCCTTTCTCGATGCCCTCCGCAAAGATCTCAATGTTAGTAACAAAGATGTCATCGCCCACCAACTGAATCTTGCCGCCCAGTTCTTTCGTCAGCAGCGCCCAACCCTCCCAGTCGTTCTCGGAGAGCCCGTCTTCGAGCGACACGATGGGATAGTCTTTCACCCACTTTTCCCAGTAGCGAACCATGTCTTCAGAACTCTTCGCCGACTTGTCGGATTTCTTGAAGACATACTTTCCATCCTGATAAAACTCGCTGGCCGCCGGATCGAGGGCAATCGCGATCTCCTCGCCGGGTTTGTAGCCCGCCTGCTGAATCGCTTCCAGCACGACTTCAATCGCCTCGACGTTCGACTTCACCGACGGAGCAAAGCCCCCCTCATCGCCCACGGCCGTGTTATAGCCGCGCTTTTTCAGCACGCCCTTCAGCGTATGAAACACTTCCACGCCCCAGCGCAGTGCCTCGGAAAACGACGGCGCTCCCACCGGCATCACCATGAACTCCTGGAAATCGACGTTGTTATCCGCGTGTGCGCCGCCGTTGAGAATGTTCATCATCGGCACCGGCAACAGATTCGCCGCCGCCCCGCCCAGATATCGATAGAGTGGCAGTTCGCAGGCGTTCGCCGAAGCCCGCGCCGCCGCCATCGATACCGCCAGAATCGCATTTGCCCCCAGCCGTCCTTTGTTGGCAGTACCATCCAATTCGATCAACTTCGCGTCCAGCGTCCGCTGATCGGCAGCGTCCGCGCCGCTCAGCGCTTCTGCAATTTCGCCGTTGACGTTCGCGACTGCCTGCAGCACGCCCTTGCCGAGAAATTGCGTCTTATCGCCGTCACGCAACTCCACCGCCTCATGCTCTCCCGTGGAGGCGCCACTCGGCACAATCGCCCGCGCGCTCGCGCCGCCATCCAGAAAAACTTCAGCTTCCACCGTCGGATTGCCACGCGAGTCCAGCACCTGGCGTCCGCGAATATCCGCAATACTCGTAATAGGCATGAGTGCATCCTTTATTAATCTCAGGATTTAAGAACATCGGCCCAACTGTAGAGACGCGGCTTGCCGCGTCTAGCTGCGTTCTCATCAACGAGAAGCTGATTATATCGGACGTGGAAGCACCCGGTCAGTGCGTCTGGATACGCCCCTGCGAATCTCCCGAGCATTCATCCCCCGAACCCTATCCGTTATTGTTCCTGATTTCCACCTCGCTTAAAGTCGAACTCAATATGAAGAATCGCACCGACACTCTGGAGATCGGATCACTCGCTCCGGACTTTTCCGTGGGAGCGGCCAACCGCGAGGGCCTATTTACCCTTGCTGGCTTGCTTGCCCAGGGCGCGCTGATTCTGGAGTTTCTGCGCGGCACCTGGTGACCGAACTGCGCGAAGCGCATGACTCAGTTCGAGCCACGGCGGACAGAAATTGAAGCCACAGGAGGACAGGTGGTATTCATCGCCGCAGAAAAGAGGAATGGTGTATGGAAGCCGGGGAAATTCCTGGAGAAGCATCCCATCGCCAGCGTTTTCCTGCTCGATGAGGACCGCTCCGTGACCAAAGCTTACGGGCTACATAACGCGCTCGCCGCCGACGCTATCAACATCGCGCATCCCGCGACTCTTGTCATGGATCGCGGCGGTTCCGTCCGCTACATCTATCGCGGCGACAACCAGAACGATCGCGCACCGCTCGATGACGTCATCGCGGCTTTGCAGAAGGCTCTCTGACTTTCAGACGTACCGATTACTTGGAGGCAACATGAAAAGAGCACTCTCGCTGGCATCGCTCATTCTCATCACGAGCTTCGCGTGGGCGCAATCCGCCCTGCCCACCGGAACCGCGGTCAAGATGAAACTCGAAACCTCACTCGCAACCTTCAGCTCCAAGAGCGGAGATCCATTCTCCGCAAGAGTGACCGAGCCGGTCGTCATCGACGGCAAGACCGTGATTCCCATCGGCGCCACCGTCGAGGGTCGCGTCACCAAAGCGGATGGTCCTCGTCGCATTGCCGGCAAGCCCACCATCGCCATCTTCCCGGAGAATCTGGTCTTGCCGAATGGCGACAAATTCATGCTCAACGCCACGCTGGTTGACACCAACGCGCGCCACGGCACCGATGTCAACACCGAAGGTCAGTTCAAAGGCGCTGGCTACGATGGCAAAGACTTAACCGAAATCGGCATGGGAACCGGCGGCGGCATGATTGTCGGCGGATTAGCCGGCGGCGCCAAAGGCCTGGTCATCGGTGGACTCGTCGGCGCCACCATCACCGTCACCCATTGGCTCGGCAAACATCGTTCCGCCACCCTACCGGCAGGCACGGAACTGGTTATGGAATTGAGCCGCCCCATGACCATGACGGGTGCCAGCAGCGGACAATAACGCGAATCAATCCGTGTGGAGGCGGCCGGAGCCTGCCCTTAGCGCAGCCGAAGCGCCGCTTCCATACGATTTCTCAACCGCTCACCGCCATCAAATCCTCTTCCGCCAGCAACTCCAGTTCAATCCAGCCTTCGACCGGCAGCGCGTCGATCGGCAAACGATTCTGCCACACGCTGAAGCGAAGCCGTAACCGGACGGTCAACAGATCCGAGCCTTTCGCTCCACGCACCTTATCGATCTCAAGCGGAGCTGCAAGCAGCCAGGTAAGCGGCACGCGAAACTCAAAGTTGCGCAGAAGCGCCAGCCGCGCACCCTTCGCATCCCTCGAATCCGCCACCAGCTTGTCGGCCCCCTGCGTCACCTTCCACGACTGGATGCGGCCGCCATCCATCGACGCATCCAGCCGTAGCTCCCGCCGCGGTTTGACACCCTGGTTCGACCACGATTCCAGATTCACCACCACTTCAAATCCGTCGAGTGGAAATGGACCGGCGAAATCCAGCCGCCCGTAAACATATTCCTCATCGATCCCGGCAAACACTTCATCCATCAGAAATCGCTTGCCGTGCATCGATCCCGAACGCTGGTCAGCCGTGTAACGCGCCGCCCCCATCCACTCGAAGTAGCGCACCATATCGCCCGCCACTCGCGGATGAATATAGGCGCTTTGCGGCGTGAACACCGGCCTCACCACTTCTCCGCTGATCGGCTGTGCCAGATAATCCGGCGGGTTGCCCCCCAATGCCTGGTAAATATTCGAGAGATGTTTGCGATAAAGCTCGTCGAAGTCGCGATCATTGGCCGAGTGGTGCTCCGGTCCATACCACCAATTCCAGTCGCTCCCCTCGGCGATCAATATTTCCTCAAAGGCCAGCTTGCGCTGCTTTTCCGTCGCGCCCGGTGCCGCCTGCGTATAGAAATTGCGTGCCTGATACAGATAGTCCCACGCCTTGTTGTCTTCCGGCGCGCCAATCCAGACGTTGAAGTTCGCGTTGATCCATGACCCCGGCACCAACGATCGTAAGGGACTAATATGGCTGTGGCGGGCAATCGCCTCACTCACCGTGACCGCTTCCATCCCCGGAGTTCTCTGCAATCCGTCGTAGAATCTCCGCAGAAATTCCCGCCCTGACTTCGGGTAATATTCCCAGGCATTTTCCCCGTCCAGAATGATAGGAACCACCGCGTCCCGCCCCGTCGTCAGCACCGCGTGCGCCGATTCCCTGATCTTGTGGATCAGGTTATTCGCGGCGTCCTGCGGCGGCATCCCCGAATACACGAACCCGATCAAATCGGAGAGCGTGTGATCGCGGAAGATCATGTTCATCCGTGTATCGTTATTTTCGTAGCGATAAATGGTATACAGCCGCTGCGCCTGCTCCGAATTCAGATGACCATATCCGTCCCGCGAGAAATTGATGCCCAGGCTTCGTCCCAGCACGCCTTCGTCGGTCGCCATCCACCGCACTCCCAACCCATGGGCGATGGCCAATACCTCTTCTGAAACGCTGCCTTCCGATGGCCACACCCCCTGCGGACGTACCCCAAAAACTTTCTCGTGCAGGTCCATTCCGCGCTGCAATTGCTCGCCCGCATCCTCGGGATGGCGATAGCGGTTCTGCGGCAACGGCAACCCCGGTGTCGAGACCGCCCCCATCTGCGTATCGCAGAGCAGCGGCAATATGGGATGATAAAAAGGCGATGTCGAAATTTCGATCGAACCCTTCTTTGCCGCCTCCGCATGCGCCGGCAGAACGCGACCCAGCAACTCCCGCTCTTTCGCGATGACCAAACCCTGGTCCTCAAGCGTATAGTTCCGTTCTTTGCGAATCAGTTCGACAATGTCTTTTTCCGCCAGAAAAAACTCATCGAACCATCCAATCTGCGACAATACCTGCAGGTCGGTAAAATCCTGCGGCAGAAAATATTTCTCGGCCCGCTCCGGCAACGCCCCGGCGCCGCGAAATTTCTCCAGCAATTCGCGATACCGCGGATACCGTCCAATCACATTGCCCGGATGCGCCTGAAACAGATATTGCAGCGCGAAGCGCCGCTCCACCTCGCTCAGGTCTTTGGCAGGCTTCGCTGCCACCTGCAGAAACGGATCCTGCGCCCCCCCCGATACGTAATCCTCGATCTGCGTGACCAGCGAAGGCACCAGATTGAAGGTTTGATGCACCTGCGGAAACTCGTCCAGTAACTTCACCATCCCGTAGTAATCTTTCAACGCATGCAGCCGCGTCCAGGGCAGGCGGTACTGCCCCGTTACCAGGTCTTTGTAAAACGGCTGGTGCTGATGCCACAGAATTACAACTCGCAGTTGTGCCATGATGCTTTAATAGATCAACTTAATACATCGACGATTTTTCAGTTTAATTCATTGGCTGCTGGTGTGCGGACGGGAACCCCCGCCCGACCAGAACTCGGCAACAGCCCGTGGCCACAACAACTTTGGATCGATGGAGTGGTTTAGCTTTGGTTGTCATGAGCTCGAAACTCAAAGTCATTTTTTTCGACGTCGGCAACACGCTGTTGTTCCCCAACCGCGAGCGCATTCACGCGCCTCTCGCCAAGCGCGGCTTCGTGCCCGATGGTGAACACCTGCGCGACCTCGAATGCCGCACCAAGGCAGCCTTCGATGGCATGATGACAGGCTCCGCCACCGACGACGGCAGCATCGACCACGGTTTCTGGTGGATGTTCTACTCGCGATTGCTCTCCGAGATCGGTCTTAAGGACGGCCATGACGCTATCCGCGATCAATTGGTCTCCGCCATCCGCAACTCCTCCAACTGGGATTCCATTCGTCCCGGCACCGCCCAACATCTGCGGGAAATCGGCGCTCGTTACAAAATCGCAGTCATCTCCAACGCCGACGGCAAGATCCAGGACGTCCTCAGCCGATGCGGTATCGCCCATTGCTTCGAAACCATCACCGACTCCGGTCTCGTCGGAGTCGAAAAGCCCCACCCGGAAATCTTCCGGCAAGCCCTGCAAAGCATGAAAGCCGCGCCCGCAGAAAGCCTCTACGTCGGCGACGTTTATTCTGTGGATTACCTTGGCGCCCAGGGCGCCGGCATGCAAGCGATCCTAATGGACGTTCCCGGCGCCTACCGCAACCGCGGATTGCCCCGGGTGGAATCGCTGGAAGAATTGCAGAGCGCTCTGCGCCAGAGCTGATCGCTGATTTCACCTCTAGAGATGCGGCTTGGCGCATCTGCATGCCAACCCCATCTCACTGCAGAGAAATCACCTGGTGGTCGTGGCAATCAGGATTGATCATCGCATAGAGATTCCCCAGCAAGTCCGTCCCGTATCTCGCCAGAAAACTCACGCCCGCAATTTCGCGCTCCTGCAGCGCTTTGTGCGGTAATAATGCGTTACTTAAGGCATCCGCATGCCGCCCGACGACTTCATTGCGCAGCAGTTCCGCGCGTGACGCCCGCCGCTGCAACTGATGAATCTGATGCCACATTCGCATACGTGCCCGGTCCGCCGCGCCGATCAGCGTGGAATCCAGCTTGCCGATCGATTCGCGCACGGCGGTCATCGCCTCCTCCGCAGCCGCGTATGCTTTTGCAAAACGAGCCTGCAATTCCGCGGGCAATGACCCAGCCGCAATGGCCTCTCGAACTCTTTCCGGCCCCAGCAACACGTCGGAAAGCCCCAAACCGTAGCGCGTCAGCAGACGCTCCGCCTTCGGTTCCACCAGCGTCGCCGAAAAACGCGGCAGGATCGGTGTCACCCTTCCCAACAGCTTCTCGTAGACAACTGCAGCCTGCGCGAAGTATGCAACCTCGGCCGCTCCCCCCGTATAAACCAGCGTTGGCAGCAAATAATCCTGTACCACGGGACGAAGCAGCACATTCGGATTGAACTTCTCCGGCGCCGCCTCAATCTCGCCAAGCAGTTCGGCGCGCGTAACGTTATCCTCGCCCACCGCGAAGTCACCGCCCTTGCCCGAAGAGCCGTTATTATTCTTGCGGCGAACCACCGTGCGCGCGCCATCTTTGACTTCGAAAAGCAGTGTGCTCGCGGCCGTTACTTTGACCTGCTGATGATATCCCGCCGCTTCCAACGCCTTTCCTCGCGCCAGCAGCGCCTCATCAAGTTCGGAGGCGCGTTCGATCGCCGCCCGCAACAATGGTTTCGCGAGGTCATGGAAATCCTTGTCGGCCGGGTCGAGAAGAATCACTCCCCACTCCGCAAAGATCCGCGCAAACAAGATTGCAAATGCGCTTCCCAGCGTTTCACCCTGCCGGTACGCCTGCCGCAGCCAGTCCGTTACCGAGGAACCTCCCAGCAGTCCGCTCGCGCGCTCAACCACGCGATCGATCTCCGAGCCGAACTTGATCGTGCCCACCGGCGCATCCGTCGCCGCCGGGCTTTCCACCGTAAACGCCCCCGCCAACCCGCTCTCCAAAAGAAGCGATACATGGTTGACCTCGGCCAAATCGTGGTCCTCCGTCGCCAGCCAGAAAACCGGAACGCATTCCACTCCCTTGGCCGTCGCCTGCTCGGCCAGTTTTACCGCCGTCAGCGCTTTGAAAATCGAAAACAGCGGACCGCCAAACAGTCCCACCTGCTGTCCTGTAACCGCCGCCAACGCTCCTCGCCGCAGCCGCTCAATATTCGCCAGCGTCTTCCCCGAAGCGCTCCAGCCGCGATTCTGTCGCTCCAGAATTTCGCTGACTTCGGAACGCCGCGCCGAGTCATAAACAACCTGCTCGGCTTCGTCCTTCACCCATTCAGAAAATATTGGTGATCGTGGATAGAACTCGCGAACCGAAGGAGCGTAGGAAAGATAGTCGAGGAAAAGATGGCTGCTGTGTGGAATCTGCTGGAACGGTAAACACTGCCCCTTCATCGACAGCTCTCCGGGCATCCTTCGCTACAACCGCAGTTGGTTGCCATCCCCATCATCGTCTCATTCTTTCCTCGGCCGCTGCGTAGTAGTTCTGGAGCGCGTTCCAAAGTAACACTCCCACGGCTGCCGGCGCCAAACTCAACTACATCAGATGACGCGGAAGGGCGTAGGGTGCAGAGAGTGCGGAACAACCATGCCAAATTACCGTCTCTCAAACACCACCGCCACCTTGTCTTCATACACCACCCCCCAATCCTGTGGCAGCTCGCGCAGCAAGTTGGCCAGCGTCGAGTCATTGGGCAAGACTGCCAGGCGAATTTGCCACTCTTTCAGCACGCTCCGCCACCCCGACTCGCCCTGGCTCAGAACCAGCAGTTGGCGCACCCGATCCGTGCCATAGAGGTCGTGACGATCGTCCACCACCACCTTGCGCTCCGGATACATGCGATAAATCAGATACCCTCCCCAGGAATCGGGGCAAAAAACCGGCTCCGGATTTTGCTCTTTGGCCTGGACCTGTTGCAGAAAAGTCACCGCCGCGACCGGCACCTTCCTGGCATCGAACTCTGCGTGAATCAGTTGCCGGCTGCCCAGCCATCCACCCTGCAGGCATAGTGCAAAAGCCAACGCCACCGACACCACCGGCCACAGGTGTCCACCGAGTTCCAACTCCTGCCCACCCATGCGATCGGAAAAATCCTTGATTCGCGACGCGCCGTTGCGCACCCAGTGCCACGCACCCGGCTTATCCGCCAACGAAGTAAAGATGTCCCATAGAATCGGCCCTTCGATCAGCACCAGCAACATCGAGGAGATCGGAATATTACGCGACGAATAAAATCCTGCGTACACCGCTAGAAGCACCACCAGCAGATGGCTGAGCCGTAATCGATTTCGTCGATACGCGAACGCCATCACTACCATCACCGCAATGATGGCAAAGGAGCGCTGCGTCCATCCGTGAAAATCGGGCGAACGAAACTCGTCGATATGGTTCATCAGGTAGCGATCGCCAAGATAACGGTAGATGTGCGCATGCAGCCGCCAGCCAAACGGATTCGCGAGCGTTGCCATCGCCGCGGCCACCCAAGCCAAAGCCATGGCGCGAGCCCGATGTCCGATGCGTACCCTTTCAAACGGATCCTTCTCCCGAACACTCTCCACCAACCCGGCGAAGCTATAGATGCCGAGCAGCGCCATTCCAAAAAGCCATCCGCCATGCAAATTCACCCAGAGCGCCATCGAAAGCGGGAAAAACCACGGCAGCCAGCGCCGCACCTTCCCGCCCTCTGAACCTTCCCATCGCTCAAGCGCAACCAGCCAAAGCAAAGAGAAAAGCCAGCTGACGATGTGCGGACGCGCGTACAGATGAATCATCGCCGCCGACTCTGCCAGCAGCATCAGCACGATTGCCAACGGCAGCCCCGTCCCTCGCCGCAACAGTTGCGAAAGCAGCAGCGCAAGTATCCACGCCACCAGCAGCGCGCACAGCCACACCACTCCGTTCAACCCGCAGGCACGATGCAAAATCCCAAGCACCACGTCGTACAGCCACTCCCAGGCAAACCAGGGTTGGCCTTGCATGGTCGAAGAAAACGGATCTGTCCGCGGCAGCGCATGGTTTGCCAGAATCAGCTCTCCCGTCCGAATGTGCCATCCAATATCGGCGTCCGCCAACGGCCGATTCGACAAAGGCCCGGCCAATAGCGACCAGAAAAGGAAGATAAAAATTATGTCTCGGACCGAAGGCAGTAGAAAACGCTGGGCTGACGAAATGGGTTGAGCCGAATCCATCCGATTGTGCAGAACAATGTGCGAAGAAGCAGTGTATAAGGTTTTCAAAATTATAAGGTTGCAAACGTGCGTCGATCCGAGGCCGTCTAGTCTCCAACCAGGCAAAAACATTCCGTCCAAATGACTCCGGTGCGAATCTCTAGAGTAGAAACTTTAAGAAGAGGAAGCGACGAACTGACGAGGCGACAAGCTGATGACAATGGCAGCAGGACGGATGCCCCGCGTGGTCATCGTCGGGGCCGGTTTCGGCGGCCTGACCGCGGCCCGGCGGATCGCTCGCCTTCCCGTTCAAGTCACCCTCCTTGACCGGAAAAATCACCACACCTTTCAACCCCTGCTCTACCAGGTCGCCACGGCCGGCCTGTCGCCAGGCGAAATAGCCGCGCCGATTCGTGCCATCCTTCGAGGCCGCTCCAACATTGAAGTCTTACTTGAAGAAGTCATCGATTTCGACCTGGAACATAAGAAAATCCGGACGAACGCGCAATCGCTCGATTATGACTTCCTGGTCGTCGCCTCCGGTGCCACCCATGCCTATTTCGGCCACCAGGAATGGCAGTCGCTCGCTCCCGGTCTTAAGACCATTGAAGACGCCCTCGAAATCCGCCGGCGCGTGCTGCTCGCCTTTGAGCTTGCCGAGCGTCAGGCTGCCGCTGGTCTAGACAACGAATCCGACAACAGCCGCCCCCACGACAACCCACGCCACGAAAATCAGCCGCCTGCCGCCTGCCGGCAAAGCCCGTTGCAGTTCGTAGTCGTCGGAGGAGGTCCCACCGGTGTCGAGCTCGCCGGCACTCTGGCCGAAATCGCCCACCATGCTCTCAATCACGAGTTTCGCAATTTCGATCCCCGCCAATCCCGCATCCTGCTCATCGAGGGTGGCCCTCGCGTTTTGCCCAGCTATTCTGAGGAACTTTCCCGCAAAGCCGAACAACAGCTTCGACGCCTCGGAGTTGAGGTCCTCACCTCGCATATGGTCACAAACATCGAGCCGGGAGCGGTCTGGATGGGCGACAAAACAATTCCCTCTGCAGTCGTCTTATGGGCGGCGGGAGTTGCCGCGTCTCCCCTCGGCCAAAAGTTGGGAGTGCCGTTGGACCGCGCTGGGCGTGTGCTGGTCAATCCCGATCTCAGCATCCCCCGCCATGCGCAAGTATTCGTGATTGGCGATCTCGCCGCGCTCCCCGACGAAAACGGCAAACTGCTCCCCGGAGTCGCCCAGGTCGCGATTCAGCAAGGTGCGTGGGTCTCTGAAATCATCGCCCGCGATCTCCAGAATCAGCCTCGCCGCAATTTTCATTATCACGATAAGGGCAGCCTGGCCACCATCGGCCGCGCCGCAGCCGTCGCTCAATTTGGCAAATTCGAAATGTCCGGTTATTTTGCCTGGCTGGCCTGGCTGTTCATCCACATCCTTTTCCTGATTGGATTCCGCAACCGCCTCCTGGTCATGATTCAGTGGGCTTGGTCGTATCTCACCTACGAGCGGGGAGCGCGCCTCATCACCGGCAGCGATGCATTGCCCGGATGGCCCGAATTCCAGACGAAAACGAAAACCGAAACGCAGCCGCCCTCACAGCAGCCGGCCGCTTAGCACGCACCCCTACCCGCAGTTCTCGCTAGTCCATCTTCCTTGCTGCGCTATCCTAATGCGCTATCCCAGCTGCCGATATAATGAAACTGTCGTGAAACCCGCCGCTGCTTTCGTCGTCCTAGCGTCGCTCTTTGCCTCGCTCTTTTTTCTGCAACCGCTTTACGCCCAGGACGCTTCCGCCGCCGCGCATGGCGTCGCAACCCGTACCCCAGCCGATCACTCCCCCGACCGCACCGTCGACTCCAATATGATCGGTCGCACCTTGGTCGTCGTTCCCTTCGACAATGCCTCTCCCACCCCTGGACTGGAATGGCTCGGCGAATCTTTTCCCGAAACCTTCCACCAGCAACTCAATTCGCCGGTGATCTACGTAACCAGCCGTGACGAACGCCTCCGCGCCTACGACCGTCAGGGCGTTCCCACGGGAATTCACCCATCTCGCGCCACCCTTTACCGCCTCGCCGAGCAGATGGACGTTGATTATGCCGTCCTCGGTTCTTATCGCTACGATGGCCAGCGCCTGACCGTAACCGCGCAGTTGCTCGATATGCGCGCGCAAAAGCTCTTGCCCGCCGCCACCGAGTCCGCCCCTCTCGCCGATCTCGGCAACCTCCAATCGGCGCTCGCCTGGGATTTGCTCAGGCTCATCCGTACCGATTTCTCCGTACCCAAGGATAAATACATTGCCGGCATGGCTGCGCCGCGCCTCGACGCTCAGCAGAACTACATTCAAGGCCTCTTGGCAACTTCCACTGAAGAAAGACTGGAACACTATCGCGAAGCGACTCGCCTCAGTCCCGATTACGCCCCCGCCTGGCTCCAACTCGGCAAGACCTACTATGCTCAACGCTCCTATGAACCGGCGATCCTTGCCCTCTCTCAGGTCCAACACTCTTCTCTCATGTCGGGAGCGGTTGCCCGGGAGGCCAATTTCTATCTCGGTCTGGCAACCTACGCTCACGGAGACTACGCAAAATCCGAAACCGCCTTTGCATTCGTCGCCGCCCGCGTGCCCCTCGCCGAGGTCTATAACAATTTAGGAGTCGTCGCTGCCCGCCGCGGCCAGAAGAAAGCCGTCGACGATTTCGAACACGCCATCCAGAACGATCCCAGCGATCCCGACTATCACTTCAATCTGGCTGTCGCTCTCTCCCAGGCCGGCGATCGCCCCGCTGCAGCCCGCGAACTCCGCGCCGCTCTCGAGCATCGTCCCAACGATGCGGAAGCCAAAGCGCTTCTCGATTCCCTGACTCCGATTTCCGCGAATGCCGCAGTCGCAGCCGCCAGCCCAAACTCGAAGCCGCCCGTGGAGCGCATCAAACGCAACTACGAGGAAGACGCCTTCCGCCAGATGACCATCCAGATCGGCAGTTGGGCCGAGGAGCGTTTTGCCCGCTCCGATCCCCGTGCCCACGCCCGTTTTCACACCGAACTCGGCAAGGAGCTTTTGGCCCACGGCTTCTCTACCGAAGCCGAGGCCGAGTTTCGCCACGCCGCCGCGGTTGATCCCTCCAGCACCGCTCCTCTAACCGCGCTCGCCGAAGATTACGACGCTCGCGGCGATGCCGTCGACGCTCGCGCCCAAGCCGAAGCCGCCCTCCGCATCCGCGAATCCGCCGAGGACTATCTGATTCTGGCTCGCCTCGACTTGAAAGAAAACAAAATGGAAGCGGCGGTCCAGAATATTAATCGTGCCTTGCAACTGGAGCCAGGCAATGCCGCCGTGCAGGAGATGAAGCGCACCCTTGCAGCCAGGTTCGCGGAGAAAGCGCAGCCGCTGCCACAGCCATGAAACCAGCTCTCCATTCGCAACTCTCCGCTCTCGCCGCCCGATTCTCGGTTTTTGGAAGCCGACTGACGTCTCGCTTTTTCTTCGCAGTTCTTGCCTGTCTTTTTTTGACCGCGCCCTCGTTTGCCGACGTCTTAACAATCAATGTCAACGACGCTATCCAGCCCATCACCGTCGAATACATAGGCCGCGCACTGAACGCCGCCGCCGCCAGCCACGATCAGGCTGTACTCATCATGATGAACACCCCCGGAGGCCTGGTCGACTCGACCCGCGAAATCATCGACAAAATCGTTGCCTCGCCCGTGCCCGTCATCGTTTTCGTAGCCCCCGCCGGTAGCCGCGCCGGTTCCGCCGGAATCTTCATTCTTGAAGCCGCTGACGTCGCCGCCATGGCCCCCGGAACCAACGCTGGCGCGGCACATCCCGTAACTCTCTTTGGCAAGCCCGACGAGACCATGATGAAGAAGATCGAGAACGATGCCGCCGCTCTCATGCGCTCCGTCGCAGCCAAACGCGGCCGCAACGTCGAACTCGCCGAGAGCGCCGTCCGCGAATCCAAGTCCTTTACCGAACAGGAGGCTCTCGACAAGAAACTCATCGACTACGTCGCCTCGAGCCAGCAGGACCTGTTTCGCCAGATGAACGGCCAGAGTTTTAAGCGCTTCGACGGCGCCCTCATGACCCTCGACCTCACCGGCCAACCCGTCCGAACTTACTCGATGACGCTGAAAGAGCACATCCTTTCCTACATCATGGATCCCAACATAACCCTCATCATTTTGCTGGTCGGCGCTCTATGTCTGTATGTGGAATTCAACCATCCCGGTGCCGTCGTCCCCGGCACCCTCGGAGTCATCTTCATTGTCCTGGCGGCCTTCGCCATGCACCTCTTGCCAATCCGCTACGCTGCGCTGGCCATGATTCTCGTCGCCTTCGCTCTCTTCGTCGCCGAAGCCAAATTCCCCAGTCACGGCATTCTGACGTCCGGGGGAATCCTGCTGCTGACCTTGGGCGGCTTGCTGCTCGTCGACGCTCCTATTCCCGAAATGCGCGTGCACTTCCTGACCGCCCTCGCCGTCGCTGTTCCCTTTGGATTGATTACCGCATTCCTTATGAGCATCGCCATGCGCGCCCGCAGCAACAAGGTCGTCACCGGCAGGCGTGGCCTGATCGGCCAACTCGGTATCACGCAAACCGAACTGGCTCCCGCCGGCAAAGTCTTCGTCCACGGCGAGCTTTGGGACGCCGTCTCCTCCGTCCCCGTTCCCGCCGGAGAACGTATCGTAGTACGTGACATCCATGGACTCACCCTGCGCGTCGATCCCATGCCTTCGGCAAAACCAGTGATCGCCTAGAGGTGATCGCCTAGAAGCGATCGCCTAGAGAAGTCGAAGTGGAGTCCGCGCGTCGTCGAAGGATCCCCGCTTTTCCTCGGTGACATTGTGCCAAGGATATTCGTGACACAGGGGCATGGCCCCGCATCAAAAAGCACTTTGCCCTCAGCGGCGTTAAGTGTCATCCTCTCCAGGGAGACAACCAGTCATGTGTTTTTCAGCGACAGCGAACTTTGTGGGCAGCGCAGTTCTAGGCGTGGTCGGCGTCGTCACTTTGACCAGGGTGAAGCACAGGCGCGAGGTGCTTTTCGCCGCATTGCCCACGCTCTTCGCCATTCATCAGTTCATCGAGGGATTTGTCTGGCTGGGATTGGATGGTACTTTTTCCCCCGTAGTGACGCACGACATGGGCGCGGCGTTCATGCTTTATGCACAGGGGCTTCTGCCTTTCCTGCTGCCGCTCAGCGTGCTCTTGTTCGAGCCTGATCGCCGGAGCCGCAGGCGCATGTTTCCGTTCCTCGTGCTCGGCGGAGCTACCACGCTCTATATTTTGTGGGCACTCACCGCATATCCATTGCAGGTCTATGTCAAAGGAAACAGTATCGTGTATATCAATCAGGCGACCAACAATACAGCGGTTGCGGTGCTCTATGTGATGGCCACCTGTGGATCGCTGTTTTTCTCCAGGATCAGGATGATGGTCGTCTTCGGCTTTGCAAATCTCACGATTCTCCTGGTGGTAATGGAGTTCAAGCGGTACGCGTTCACCTCGCTGTGGTGTGCTTATGCGGCCATCGCAAGCGTGATCATTCTCGCCTACTTCTGGAGAAGCAGCGCAGACCGGCCTTTTGTGTACGCGGAGCTTTGGTGAAGGTTCAGCTGGTCTGGTACGCACGAACTGCTGACGTCCGGCTGCTGGCGACCATCGACACAACCTCCAGCCAGATCGACGCCACGATTCGCGTTTAGCCCACCGCAGGCATCTTTCTTAACAACTGCTCCGGCCTGTTCCTCACAGCCCACCATCTCTCGGTTGCGCTACAATCCGCTCATACCTGAATTGCGTTTTGTCTGGAGGCATTTATGGATCTCGGATTTCCGGTGGCCGTCGTAGCTGTCGTTATCCTCATTATTTACCTGCTGAGTTCCATCAAGATTCTGGCCGAATATGAACGCGGTGTCATCTTCCGCCTGGGACGCCTGATTGCATCCAAGGGTCCAGGCGTAATTCTGGTCTTCAGTCCGATCGACCGCATGGTGCGCATTTCGCTCCGCCAGGAAGCCCTCGAAGTTCCTCCCCAGGACATCATCACCCGCGACAACGTCACCCTGAAGGTGAATGCCGTCATTTTTCTCCGCGTCATCGATCCTAATAAAGCCGTCGTCGAAGTCTCCAATTACGCCTACCAGACTTCGCAGTTTGCGCAGACTACTCTGCGTTCGGTGCTCGGTGAGCAGGAACTCGACGAACTCCTCGCCCACCGCGACAAGATCAACCTGCGCCTGCAGAGCATCCTCGATCAGCACACCGCGCCCTGGGGCGTGAAAGTCGCCAACGTCGAGGTCAAACAGGTGGATATGCCCGAGTCCATGTTGCGCGCCATGGCCAAGCAGGCCGAGGCCGAGCGCGAGAAGCGCTCGAAAATCATCCACGCCGAGGGCGAGTTCTCCGCCGCCCAGCGCCTGGTGGATGCAGCCCATCTCTTGTCGTCCGAGCCCGCCAGTATCCAATTGCGATATTTGCAGACGCTGACCGAAATTGGTGTCGAGAAAAATACTACCGTCGTGTTTCCCGTGCCGATCGATTTCTTCTCCGGCATGCAGCAGTTGCTCTCCGGAGGCAAACCGCCGGCTCCTCCGGTGAAGAGTTAGAGGTCCACTACTTTCCATGGCTAAGTCGCAACAGGATACGGAAATCACTCTGGGCACCGGCCGTATGCTGGTAATTTTTCTGGTGTTTGTGCTGGTCTGTGCCTTCTTTTTTTCCATTGGCTTTTCGCTCGGCCGAAGGACCGCTCTGGCCGGCACGGTGAGTTCGCTCAACGACCGCGCCGGGATTCCCGCCGCCATCGTTCGGCCATCCGCCGCAAAAAACGAAGCGACCCCGCCAACGCCGCAGGCCGGCGACTTCAGTTTTTACAAGGCTGTCGGCGAGAAGAGTGCCGACGCCGCACTCGCGCCCAAGGATGCGCCCGCCACGCCGCCAACGACTCCGGCCGCAGCTTCCAGCGTCGACCCCGCCCCAAAAGCCGTTCCTGACCCGCCGGCGGTCACGCCCGCCAGTGGCGCATATTACGTTCAGGTCGCAGCCGTCAGCCGCCAGGAAGATGCCGCCGCGCTCGTCGAAGCGCTGAAGAAGAAACAGTATCCCGCCTTTACCGCGAACAATCCTGCTGCCGACAAGTTCTACCACGTTCAGGTCGGACCTTATGCCGATATCAAAGAAGCCGAGGCGATGCGCGCCCGGCTGATCGGCGATGGCTATAATCCGATCGTGAAGAAGTGAGCCGCGGACGGGCCGTCGGCCGTTAGCTCGCAGCTTACCTTCTGTTACCCTTCCTGATCATGGCCCACACCGCTCCCCATCTCGACCGCTTCCTGCATGCCATTGCCGATTCCGCGCGTTGGCGAATTCTCCAGGCCCTGAAAGAGAAGGGTGGATGCTCCCTCGATAAAGAGACTGGGCTCTGCGCCGCCGATATCGAACAGCGCCTCAAGCTGGCGCAGCCCACCATCTCCCATCACATGCGGATTCTCGAAAAGGCTGGCCTCGTCGAATCGAAGCGGGAAGGTCACTGGCGCTGGTATCGGCGCAACGAAAAATTGATGGCTGAGATGCTGCGCGCTTTGAAGTCGCAACTCTAGGTTCGCAGCTTTCCCGTGTGCTCCCCCGTGTCCCCTGGATTAAATCACGACCACCCGCTACCGGTGAGCCCGAATCCTAAACCGCCCCGGGCCGTCTGACCGCACCTAAGCTCCGGCGCTGGCGACGGCGGCTTTCTCTCCGCCTTCCTTGGCTGCTGAAGCCGCATCTGAGGCTGTCTTTTCCGGCTTCCGTTCCCGCTGACTTAGCGTGCGCACATGGGAGATCAGATCCGCCACTTCAAACGGCTTGGCCAGCGACGGAACACTGTGCTCCTGCAGAAAGCTTCTGGTGTCGGCGTCGATCACCGTCGAGAACGTCAAGAGCAGCCCTTTCTCTTGTCCCGAACCGTTCCCCGCCATCCACTCATACATCTCTTTTGCGCTGCATCCCCCCGGCATTCGGCCGTTCATTACGATCACGTCGTAGTTGCCGCTCCGAAGCCGCCGCTGCGTGTCCTCCACGCTCATCGACGTCGTAACTTCGGCTCCCGCTCCCACCAGTACATCGCGTTCAAATTCCAGCACCGCCTCTTCGTCTTCCACCAGCAGCACCCGGCCGGCCAGTAAGGATTCTCTGCGCCCGGGCGTTGCCACCTCCGGTAATGCCGGCTTGTCGCTCGCCAGCAATCGTAACTCGATCACCGCCCCGCCATCTTCGCCGTTGCGAGCCAGGATCTCTCCCCCATGTTCCTTGATGATGCCGTAGCAGATGCTCAGACCGAGGCCGGTGCCTTTGCCCACCGACTTCGTGGTATAGAAGGGATCGAAAATCCGCGTCGTGTCTTTGATTCCCGGGCCGCTGTCAGCGAACTCCATGCAGACGTACGCATCTTTCTTGAATAAGCGCACTTTCAAAACTCCGCTCGCGCTGTTCTCCACCATGGCATCGAGCGCGTTGTTGATGATGTTCAGAAACACCTGCTCGAGCTGATGCGGATCGGCCACCACCGAGGGTATGTCCTCGGGAATTTCGCGCTGCAGCGATACGTTGTTCACCTTCAAATCGTATTCCCGCAGGGTCAGAGAGTCTTCCAGCACTTTGCGCAGGTCGACTTCCTGCTTCTGCGGCTTGTGTTGCCGCGCAAAGGAAAGCAGATTCTGAACCACCCGGTGCGTCCGCTGCGCCTGCTTGAACAGCTTGCGCACATAATCCGCCGAACTCCGCTCCAGTCCCGCCCCCTCCAGCAACTGTGCGTACCCCAGAATGGCGGTCAGCGGATTGTTCAACTCGTGCGCCACACCGGAAATCAGCTGGCCCACGGCCGACATCTTCTCGCTTTGCAGCAGTTGCTCCTGGGTGCGTCGCAGATCTTCGTAGGCGCGGCAAGTCTCTTCGTAGAGTTCCACTTTCTCGATCGTGGTTGCCAGTTGCCGGCTGATCGCCACCAGCAGATTCTCATCGTTGCTGGAGTAATGCCGGTCTTCTTTCGCGGCAATACCCATGATGCCAATCGGCTTCTCCTTGCTCCACAGAACCACCCAGATCCAGTACGGCAAGCGGTCGGCACATGCGAACTCCACCACCGCCGGCGGCAGGTGCGGCAGAAAATCCTGCGTCACCACTTCGGCGCGTGAGCGCATCACCAGCTCTCCCAAGCCCTCCGGAAAAGCGACTTCGGCCATCCGTACCCGCGCCTCGCTGCGCGGTCCCCAACCGGCGCGCCGCCGATAAGTCCCGTCGGGCTGCGTAGCGAGATAGACCGACCCCGTCTCCGCCCCAAACAACGAGATCACCTGGCGCAGTGTCAGATTCAGAATTTCGTCGAGATCGAACGATTGCGTCGCGATCACCGCCATCGCGTTCAGCGCATTCAGTTCGCGGTTTCGCCGCCGCATCTCGTCTTCCGAGCGCTTCTTCTCCGTAACGTCCAGAACGAAGCCCTGATAGCGTTCAATCATTCCGTTCGAATCGCGCGTGGCAAAGCAACTCTGGGCCACGGTCAGCAGCGTCCCATCTTTGCGGCGCACCGTCAGTTCAAAGTTGCGCACGTAGTTGTGCGCCTCGATTTCCTGCCGGAAAGCCTCCCGCTGTTCCGGCACTGCATACAGCACGCTGCCCATATCCAGCGCCATCAGTTCGTCCCGGCTGCCATAGCCGAGCATGGTGACGAACGCGTCGTTGCAATCGAGCAAATCGCCGTCCGGCGTCGCCAGGAAAACGCCCTCCTGCGCCTGCTCAAACAGCATGCGGTACTTCTCTTCCGCCATTTGACGCGCGCTCGTGTCATGCACCACGTGGATCGTGGCCTTGTTCTGGTTACCCTGTTCCGTGTAGGAAAAGCTCGAAACTACCGACTGCCCGCCGAAACACGCATCCATTCCCTCCATCAGCCCTGATCCCCGATCACAATAGGGGCAGCGGCTCCACGGACGAGCGTGCGGCAGTACCTCCTGGCAAAGATGCTCCAACACCTCGGCCGGAGCTTTTTCCAGACGCTGCAGCAGCGCCTGATTCGCCTTCAGGATGCGGAAATCCGCGTCATGCGCCAGAATCGGATCGAGGATGGAATCGAACGTGTTCGCCCACTGCTGTTGCGACCGCAGCACGTGATCCTGCAATCGCAGATTCTCCAACGCCAATCCCAGCTTCTGCGCCGCCGTCTCCAGAAACTCCAGCTCCTCCTGCGTGTGGTAACGGTGCTCCGCCAATGCCAGCGAGAGCATTCCGATGGTGAGTTTCTTGCCCCTCACCGGCAACCGCACCAGGTGATGGATGCCTTGCTTGCTCAATTCCTCCCGCTTCGCTTCCGGCATCTCCGAGAGCTTCAGCACAGCCGCCCGGTTCTCCTCGAAAATGCGGGCTTGCATTTCATCCATCTCGATCTGTCCAATGGCCCGCAGAAACTCCGCCGACAGCCCTTCATCCTGCGTCGGCACCAGCCGGTCACCGGTGACCAGCTCGAACCACGCCGCCTTCGCTCCGGCCACGGACTTCAACTTCTCCATGGCGTTTTGCATGATGGGTCCGTGGTTTTGGCCGCGCGCAATTGCCGCCGTCAGCTTATTCAGCATGGTCAGCCGGAACATGCGCAGCCGCCAGTCGTCCAGCACCACGATCAGCAGGCTTGCCCCGAACAGCACATCCGCCAGTAGATAGCCTTCACTCGGAATACGGCTGGTGAAGGGAGGCCAGTTCAGATTGACCGTCAGTAGTCCCGCACAAAACAGGAAAGGTCCTATGCCAATGCGCCCCAGTCGGTGACGCAGCAGTTGCAGCGCGGCAGCGGCAACAATCACCCTGGCCGCCGATTCCAGCCCCAGCCCCAGAATCTTCAGCTCAGGAAGGTACAGCGGCTGCATGGCTGCACACACCAGCAGCGTCCACGAAAGTCCGAGCGAGACGATCAGCCCGCGTCTCGATTCCGCCGACATCAGCGCTGCCGCCGCCAACAATCCCATGGCCAGCACGAAACCGGCCTGCGTCAAGGCTTCGAGCCATCTCGGCGCAATCTGCACAGGGTTCGGCCCAGACAGCCACAGGAACGCCCCATAGACGAACCAGCCCGTTCCCCACACCAGCAGGCATCGCTCGCGAAAGACACGAAACAACAGCAGACTCACCACCACCACGATCAGTGCCGCGCTTTCGCGCGCCGTCAACCACGGCACGGTGACCATCACCCGAACCAGGCTCACCGAATGACCATATATCCAGGCTGGACTCATAACGAAGACACCTACAACAGACGCACCAACACCCTCTTCCTGAATAACACGACGGAGCTCCTTCGTTACCCTATTTCCGTCTCCTTTTGGTTACTTTCGGAATATGAATTCGTGGCCTAAAATGAGCGATACATACACTCAATCATGCCTAATGACCGGATCCTCGTGGTGGATGACGAGGAGACAATCCGCGAGATTGTTTCCTCCATGTTGGGCGGAGCCCATTTTCAAACTCGTCAGGCTGCCAGCGGCGTGGAAGCGCTTTCGATTCTGGAGTCTGGCGATCAATTTGACCTCGTCCTCTCCGACCTGATGATGGCCGAGATGGATGGCATTGCGCTTCTCGAACGGGCCCGGGAACGCTACCCTGACATGCCGATCGTCATGGTCACCGCCGTCCACGACATTCAGGTCGCGCTCCAGGCTCTGCGCAACGGCGCCTACGATTACCTGCTCAAGCCTTTCGAACGCGAGCAGTTGCTCGCCACCGTCCGCCGCGCCCTCGAGAATCGCCGCCTCAAACGCGAAAACGATGCCTATCGCACCAACCTCGAAGCTCTCGTTGCCGCTCGTACTCAACAATGGAAGAATGCCCTCTCCAGCCTCGAGAAGTCCTATGACATCACCCTCGAAGCCCTGGGCGAGGCGCTCGATCTTAAGGACGCCGAGACCGAAGGCCACTCCCGCCGCGTCACCGCCTACACCATCGCCATCGCCCGCAAGATGGGTCTGCCCAAAGAAGACGTCAATGTGATCGCCCGCGGCGCTTTCCTGCATGACATCGGCAAGATGGCCATTCCCGACCACATCCTGCGCAAGCCGGGAAAGCTCACGGTCCAGGAAATGGACATTATGAAAGAGCACTGCTACCGCGGCTACAAAATCATCTCCCGCATCCCTTTTTTAGCCGAGGCTGCCGAAATCGTTTACTCCCATCAGGAGTTCTACGACGGCAGCGGTTATCCCCGTGGGCTGAAGGGCGAGGAGATTCCACTGGGCGCACGAATTTTCGCCATCGCCGATACCCTCGATGCCATGCGCTCCGATCGTCCCTACCGTGCCGCCCAGTCGATTCAGGCCGCCCGCAAGGAAATCGAAGCCTGGGCTGGCCGACAGTTCGATCCTCAGATCGTTAAGGTCTTCCTCGAAATGCCCGACAACATCTGGGAAGACCTCCGCGAAGATATCAACGCCGCCAATGCCTCTTTTCCCAAGGTGTAGCCGCGTCACAATTTTGTTATTTCCCTTCTTCGATCGCAATTTCTCGCGCCCGTCGCGTTCTTACTTCAGAGGTGTATAACGAAGCTTCAGGTTCCGTAACCAGATTCAAAATCCGGAGAGATTCGATGAAGACTGCCCTTCTCGCGATTTGCGTCGTTCTCGTTCTTAGCCCTCTATCAATCGCTCAGACCCCTGCGCTCACCGCCCAGCCCAATACCATTTTCGTCGGCGCCGACGGCAAGTTTGAAACCGCGCCCGATACCGCTCTCATCCAGTTCAACATTTCCGCCCAGGCCGACACCGCCAAGGATGCCTACGACCAGGCCGCCAAACAGGCCGAGACTACCCGCCAGGTTCTGCGCGCCAATGGCATCGATCCCAAGTCGGCGGAGATCGGATTCTTTTCGGTCAATCCCCAATATGACTACCGCAACCCGAAACACAAACTTGTCGGCTACCAGGTCACCACGAGCGTCAGCCTCAAGCTGAAAGATTTTTCCAAAATACCGCCCGTGACCCAGCAGCTTGCCGACGCCAGCGTGGGCGAGAGCCAGTCGCTCAGCTACACCCTGCAGTCGACCGAAGAGGCCAAGAGCAAGGCCGTGGCCGACGCTTACCGTCGCGCCCGGTCCTCCGCTCAAGCGCTGGCCACCGCAAGTGGACGGACCCTCGGCGAACTTTCCTATGCCTCTGTCGATACCTTTGAGAACATTCGCGTGGTCGCGCCGATGCAGCACCGCGCCGTAGCCATGGCGATGAAAGCGGAAGGCCCGACGCCGACCGAAGAATTCTCGCCGCAGAACGTCACCGTCACCGCTCACGTCAATGCAATGTTTGAATTGAAGTAGCCCGTGTGGCGCGGACGCCCTCGTCCGCGCAGCAGTGCAAAAGAAACAAAGGTGGGAGGAAACCCGCACTGCTCACCGCAACCAACGTTTCTGCTAATCTCTAAATCCTTACACCCTAGTCATTCCGCACGATAACTTCTTTTCGCGACGCAACGCGGCTGGCGTCGACCGTCACTTCGCGCTGGATTTCCATCTGAATCGAAGTTCCCGCCTCCAGCCGCACATCGGCGCCGCGCGAAAGCATTCCTATCGCCAGCCCTGCCACTCCGCCCACTCCCGCTCCAATTCCCGCTCCCTTGCCGCCATTCGTCACCGCCCCGATCACCGCTCCCGTCGTCGCGCCTTCCGCCGCTTCTTTGGCTCGGGTTCCCGCTTCGCTATCCTGGCGGATCGTCCCTTCGGAATCTTTCATCGACGTCTTTTCCGCGCCCGGCGTGTTCTCCACCGAGCCGCCCAGCATCACCGTGTACCCGTTCGGGTAAATCATGGATGTAAAGTGGATGAGCACTTCGGCGCGCCCTTTAACATGTCCTCCGCGCTGCGTTCGCTCGATCTTTCCCTGCACATAGGTTCCCGCCGGAATGATGATCTGATCGTTGATCACAAACGGAAAGGCAGTTTCCGCATAGACCGGATCTCCACTCTTAGCCGTCTTGGTTGAAACCGCCTGCTTCAGCGACAAGGGGATGGTCGTTCCCGCTGGAATGGTCAGCGTTTTCGTCGCCGCCTCCGTCGACGGCACGGTTGTGTTTGCCGCAGGAGTTGGAGCTGACTGCGCAGCCGCGAACCCCGCCGCCAGAAATGCGCAAGCCCACAGAGTCAGGATCTTCATCGAAGGCCCAATCTCATTCCAGACTATGGATTCATACCTTGCAAAGTCAGATGCAACCACAGCAGCGCCAGGTTAGCCCCGTCCCTCAGGACTAGCCGCTGCTTTTCCTGGCCCGGCCGTTCAGCACATTGCCCATGAACTGGGACTGCAATTTCTGCGCGCACCCTTCGCCGCACACGTGCATCGCGCCTTCTTCCGCCGCCATCTTTTCGTCCCATGGCGCCAGATGCATCACTGGCAGTTGATGATCGCCAATCGAGCTCCACATGATCCACCAGCGATCGCTCCCGCCCTTCAAAACTCCGCAATTGGGACCGGCGCAGCGGTAAAACGGACTGGGAATAAAAGGAAGGGTATCGGGCATCACCAACCTGCTGACTACATGCCATTGTAGCTGAGGAGCCCGCGCCCTGACCGTGATTTCACGCCTACTTGTACAAAAGATAGTTTTCCCGCAGACCCACGAATTCATTCAGCCGCTTCTGCCAGTCCTCCGCGATCCGTCTCGGATCTTCTCCCGCCGTGATCGCCTCCATCACCTTTTGATTGACCAGTAAGTCGGCCATGCGCTCCAGACGGAAGTCATTGGGATAGACATGATGCAGCGCCGACGCCAACTCGACGCCCAGTTCCGCCAAATCCAGAGTATTTCGGTCCAGCACCATCACATTCACGCCTTCGCACCGTTCGCCCGCAAAATTACTGGAAGACGGCGTGAACACGATAGGCACAAAACGTACGCTAGGAATCATGCGTGCATTGAGGTACGCCGCCAATTCCCTGCCTTGGATCCACGGTGCGCCCACCACCTCGAACGGCGTGTCCGTGCCCCGTCCCACGGAGACGTTCGTCCCTTCGATCATCGCTACTCCGGGATAAAGCGTCGCCTCGTTCAAGTCGCGCAAGTTCGGCGAAGTATTCACCCACCCGAGGCCCGTCGAATCGAACCAGTCGCCCCGTTGCCATCCCTCCATCGCAATCACTTCGAGGTGCGCCCCGATGTGCCGTTCGTGATTGAACATTTTGGCCAGTTCGCCGAGCGTCATGCCGTGACGCGGCGGCTCCGGAAAATAATTCGTGAAACTTTCTTTCCCCTCATCCGATACTGGCCCCTGCACGAAAGATCCCGTAATCGGATTCGGGCGATCGAGAACGATCACTTCGATTCCTGCTTTCGCCGCCGACTCCAGAAAATAGCCGGTCGTCGTTTCGTAGGTATAAAACCGCGCGCCCGCGTCGGCCAGATCGATCACCACCGCATCCAGCCGCTTCAACACCTCCGCTGGCGGACGCCGCTCCGCATCCTTCGCCCCATACACGCTGTAAACCTCCACTCCCGTGGCCGCGTCTTTTCCATTCTTGACCTCCGTCGTGTCCAGCGTGCCCGCGACACCATGCTCCGGACTGAAAATCGCATCCAGCGAAATTCCTGGCACCTTCGCCAGCACGTCGATCGTGCGCCGCCCCTCCGAGTCCACGCCAGTCTGATTCGTCAGCAGCCCGATGCTCCGCGGCGCTCCTCCTCTGGACGGATGCAACGCCGCAAATTTCGTCTCCTCCAGACCGTCTATCCCCGTCTTCACCGTCCCATTGCGCACCGCCAGCTTCCGGGCCGCGCTCTGCATTTCGTTGTAGCCCGTAATCGATGCCACCCGCATCTTCTCGGCATCGTCCGGATCGAGCGCCAGCGCCGCCCCTACCGCGGTCGCAATTTTCGTCCGCAGCGCCACCGCGCTTCCTTTTTCTCCCGGCGCCACCACATTCATATGCACCGCGTTAGTCAAAAGCACGATATAGGTTTTCGTCGCTCCATCGATCCACAACGATGTCCCCGTGAATCCCGTATGTCCGTATCCCCCTACCGGCAGCAATTCTCCGCGGTTGGTCGATAATGGCGAATCGATGTCCCACCCAAATCCACGCACCGCCGTGCCATTCACCGGCTGTTGCGGCGCCGTCATTTTCGCCACCGTCGCCGGCGTCAGCACCCCCCGTCCGCCATCGAGCAGCGCCTGCGCAAAAATGGCCAGATCGTCAGCCGTCGAAAAGACTCCCGCATTCCCCGCCACGCCTCCCATCCGCCGAGCTGTGGGATCATGCACCACACCTCGCAACCGGTGCTGATGCTCATCATCTTCCGTCGGCGCTATCCGCGCCTGCCATGACGCCGGCGGCAGGAAGCGCGTCTCTTTCATCCCCAGTGGCGCAAAAATATGTTTCGCTGCGTATTCGTCGAGCGTTTCTCCCGAAAGTCGCTCCACCAGCGCTCCCAGCACCACGAAGTTGATATCGCTATAGAGAAAAGTCGCCCCCGCAGGACGCTCAGGCGTGGCTTCGAACGCCATGCGATACCCCGTTTCCTTCCCTTCCCAGGCCTTCGCGACATCGAGATCGGGACCAAGGCCCGAGTAGTGAATCAGCAACTGCCGTACCGTAATGTCCTGCTTTCCGTTTTGCCCGAACTCCGGCAGATACTTCTCGACCGGATCGTTCATGCGAAACTTCCCCTGCTCCCATAACTGCATGACCGCCGTGGTCGTTGCCACCACTTTGGTCAGCGACGCGCAATCAAACACCGTCTCCGCCGTCATCGGCTCCCTGCGCGGTTCGAGCGCTCGATCCCCGTAGGCCTTGCGAAAGACGACTTGCCCGTTGTGGCCGACGTTGTGACCAACGATGAGAACGGCCCCCGGAATCTGATGCCGAGCAATGGCCTCATTGACGATCGGATCGAGAACGTTAAGGCGGGACTCCAGCGGAGCCTGTGCGAAAGCCGTCGCCCAGCGCAAAAGCACAACCGTCAAAACTGCCGCTATAAGTTTCACGTCTGCTGTGACTCTACATGACGCCGGAGATGCCGCTCAAGGCGAACGGTACCAACGATGCTCTCAAAGTAACTCCCTGATTGCCTCGACCCGCTGCCTTTGCTATAACCCCTTCAGTTCCCAAAAAGGCCTTGCATCTGACGCTATCCAATCGAGAGTCCGGTTTTTCCTTCCTCGTGCGTAACTTCGCCACGCAGGACGATCGCTTCTCGAGCGCATTCGCCATTCTGGAAAACGCCATCGCCGCCCGCACCTTCCCCGGCTGTTCGCTCGCTGTCACCTTTTGCGGTGAGCTCGTTGCCCACAAGGCTCTAGGCCGCTTCACCTACGATCCCGCTTCGCCCCTGGTCGCAACCTCCACCCTCTTCGATCTTGCTTCGCTCACCAAGGTAGTGGCCACGACCGCCATGGCCATGATCCTCTACGAGCGCGGCCTCCTCGACCTTGAAGTCCCGGTCACCGCGATCGTTCCAGAATTCGCCGGCAACACCCCTCGCCGCCGCGAAGTCACCCTGCGCCTGCTGCTCGCGCACAGCTCCGGCCTGCCCGCTTACGAAAAGCTTTTCCTGCGCGCCCAGACGCGTGATGACCTTCTGCAGGCCGTCTTCGCCACCCCGCTCACCGCTGTCCCCGGCACACGCGCCGAATACAGCGACATCGGCTTCATCATTCTCGGCGTGGCCCTCGAACGCCTCGCCGACGAGTCGCTCGACAGCTTCTGCCAGCGTGAAGTCTTCGGCCCCCTCGGCATGACGCACACTACCTTCAGACCTGCTCCCGCTCTCCAGGAATCGATTCCACCTACGGCCGACGATCGTACCTTCCGCCATCGCATCCTCCAGGGCGAAGTGCAAGACGAGAACGCCAGCGTCCTCGGCGGCGTGGCCGCACACGCTGGCTTGTTCTCGACCGCTGAAGATTTGGCTATCTTCGCCCACGCCATACTCAATGGCGGATATCCCATCCTCCGCCCCGAAACGGTTGAACTTTTTTCCCGCCGCGAGTCCACGCCTGCAGGCACTTCTTGCGCCCTCGGTTGGGACACGCCCTCGGCTCCATCGCAATCTGGAAAATATTTCTCTCCGCCTTCTTTCGGCCATCTTGGTTACACCGGCACATCTTTATGGATGGACCGCGACCGCCGGCTTTCCATCACCCTCCTCGCCAACCGCACCTGGCCTGACTGCCAGAACCAGGCCATCAAACAAGTGCGCCCCGCGTTTCACGATGCCGTTATAGAAGCTTTGGAGAAGGAACGTTGAAGCGCGCGAGGGGGCAGCGCAAGATCAAAACTCCCCGCCTGCAACTCCGCCATCTTGGCACCGAGAAAGCAAATTCCGCCTCCACCGGTCTCGATCAGAAGTCCGCACTCGAAATCGTGCGCATCATCAACCGCGAAGATGCCAGGGTCGCGGCCAGTGTCAAGCGAACGCTCCCACAGATCGCCAAAGCTATCGACCTCATCGCTTCTGCTCTCGCCGCAGGCGGACGCCTCATCTATGTGGGGACGGGCACCAGCGGCCGCATCGGCGCCCTCGACGCCGTCGAATGCCCTCCCACTTTTGACTTCGATCCACGCCGCATTCAATTCATCATCGCCGGTGGCTCTAAGGCGCTCGCCTCTGCCGTCGAAGCGGACGAGGATTCGGCCGAACTGGGGCGCCGTGCCATGCTCCGCAAAAAGCCGGCACGGAAAGATGTCGTCGTAGGCATTGCCGCCAGCGGACGCACTCCATTTACCGTGGCCGCCATCGATTGCGCCCGCGCTCATGGAGCGGAAACTGTGGCCATCGTCTGCAACTCCCAAACCCCGCTGGCTAAGGCCGCTCACCTGGCCATTGTCGCCAATGTCGGCCCCGAAGTGGTTGCCGGTTCAACCCGGATGAAAGCCGGCACGGCGCAAAAGATGATCCTGAACATGCTCTCCACCGGCGCCATGGTTCGACTGGGATATGTCTACGGAAATCTCATGGTCAACGTCCTTCCCAGGAATCGCAAGTTGGTCGATCGTGGCCTCGGCATCCTCGAAAAAGCCGCTCGCCTGGATCGCGCCGCCGCGAGAAAAATGCTTCAATCCGCCGGGGGTCGCGTTTCGGTTGCCATGGTGATGGCGAAAGCTGGCGTAAAGCGCGGTCCAGCTATAGCCGCCTTGCGGAAATCTGAAGGCCGGGTGCGGCAAGCCATCCTGTTTGCTGAACCAGCCGCTAAGAGGGGCGGAACCGGTGTCCGTGCTCCGAAACTCGCATAAAGCGACTCTGTCGCGAAAGCTTACCTCAGCCTCGGCCCCGCTTTACCGACCAGCTATAATTTTCCCAGGACTCTATGGACAAGTTAGTCATTCGCGGCGGTAATCCCCTCCTGGGCACGGTTCGAATCAGCGGCGCAAAAAATGCCGCCCTTCCCTGCATGGCGGCGGCGCTGCTCACCGACGAACCGGTGATTCTCGAAAACATCCCGCAGGTGCGCGACATCGAAACCACCCGCAAGTTGCTCGCCGCCATGGGAGCCGAAGTTGAACTTGGCTACGGACGCGCCCAACATCGCACCACCATTTGCGCCCGCACCCTGAATGTTCCAGAAGCGTCGTATGAACTGGTCAAGACCATGCGCGCTTCGACCCTCGTCCTCGGGCCGCTGCTCGCGCGCTGCGGCCGCGCTCGCGTTTCTCTTCCCGGCGGATGCGCCATCGGTGCGCGTCCCATCGACCTCCATATCAAAGGTCTGGAGCGCCTCGGCGCGAATCTTACCCAGGAGCACGGCTACGTCGAAGCCGCTACCGATCCTGCCAAAGGCAACCGTCTCCGCGGCGCCGAAATTGTCTTCGACAAGATCACCGTCACTGGCACCGAGGATCTCCTCATGGCTGCCACCCTCGCCGACGGCGAGACCATTATGCAGAACTGCGCTCGCGAACCCGAGGTTGCCGACTTGGCTGCGTTGCTCAACGCCATGGGCGCCCGTATTCACGGCGCCGGCACTTCTACCATTCGCGTCCAGGGAGTGGAAAAACTCCACGGCGCACGCCACCGCATCATTCCCGATCGCATCGAAGCCGGAACCTTTATCATCGCCGGCGCTCTCACCGGCGGAGACCTTATCGTCTCCGGTTGCGATCCCTCGCATCTCACCGCTATTCTCCAGAAGCTCGCCGAAACCGGTGTGAAAACCGCTGTCAAAGCCGACTCCGTAAGAGTCATGGGCGATCAACCGCTCTCCGCCGCCGACCTCAACACCGAGGAATATCCCGGCTTCCCCACCGACATGCAGGCGCAATACATGGCGCTGGCCACGCAGGCCGCCGGTACATCGGTCGTCACTGAAAATATTTTTGAGAATCGCTTCATGCACGCCCAGGAGTTGGTCCGCATGGGCGCCAATATCAAGATCGAAGGCCGCCGCGCCATCGTTCAAGGAGGCACTCCGCTCAGCGCCGCTGCCGTTCTCGCTTCCGACCTGCGCGCCTCTGCCTCGCTCGTGCTCGCCGCTCTCGTCGCCGACGGCGAGACCATCATTGACCGCGTCTATCACCTCGACCGCGGCTACGAGAATATCGAGGAGAAGCTTAAAGCCGTCGGCGCCGAGATTCGACGCGTCGGCAACATCTTCCCCAAGCGCGCCGCCGCTCTTGCCCCGCTCTAACAGGTAACGATAGTAACCTGCGAACCGCGCCCTTCACGGCTACCATAAGCCAGGATGCTCACCGAAACTCCTTCGCCGGTATGCGCCTCACCTTCCCAGGCTCTAGCTTCGCAGAATCTGGATTCACTCGCTCCGGATTCCCACGCGCCGGATTCCCACGCGCCGGATTCACTCGCTCCGGATTTACACGATCCGGATTTACACGATCAAAGCTCATCTGCGCCGGCCTTGTCCACTCGAGATAAACTTCGGCCCGCCTTAACCTTGATTCGCTATCTGGCCGTCGGCGCATGCAACACCATCTTCGGCTATGGCTGCTTCGCCCTCTTCACGCTGCTTCTCAGCCCAATCTTGTCTTACGGATATGTAGTCGCCAGCCTGCTCGCCAATCTCCTCGCCATCACTTTCGCCTTCTTTGGTTATAAGTGGTTCGTATTCAAGACCAAAGGCAACTATCTTCGCGAGTGGATCCGTTGCCTTGGAGTTTATGCGGGCAGCATGATTTTGTCCGCCGCTGCGCTTCCTTTCGTCGTCGGCCTTCTCCGCCGGCACACCAGCTATAACCGCGGCGCTCCCTATCTCGCGGGCGCTCTGGTGCTGGTCATCTCCGTCGTGATCAGCTTCTTCGGTCATCGCCACATTTCTTTCGCATCCCCAAATCGGCGTGCCCAAACCGCTGTTGATCACTAAGGGCCGCTTCCCTCGAATTAGATCCCGTTGGTGACTTTCGTAATTCTGTTTTCCTCACTTCCGTGTGGGATAACTGATATTGCGGAACTGATGTAAGGACAGAAGCGTGGGCCGACCTGAGAACAGATGTAAGGACCGACGTCAGAACCGATGTGAGAACCGACGTCCGGGACCGATCTGAGGCCGACCTAAGTCCCCTGTTTCCCAGATACGAGTTACGTTGCACCACTTCACGCCCGGTGGTGCCGCAAGGACCCAGTTTATGAAGGTTGTCGTTCTGTGTGGTGGTCTAGGCACCCGCCTTCGGGAAGAGACCGAATTCCGCCCCAAGCCCATGGTGGAGATCGGCGGCCGTCCCATTCTCTGGCACATCATGAAAATGTATGCCCACTACGGAATGCGCGACTTCATTCTCTGCCTCGGCTATCGCGGCAACATGATCAAAGAGTACTTCTTGAATTATGAAGCCATGAATAGCGACTTCCGGATTTGTCTCGGACGCCAGTCGCACATCGAATTCATGGGCGCTCATCACGAGCAGAATTTCGCCGTCACCCTCGCCGACACCGGTCTCGAAACCATGACCGGTGGCCGCCTACAGCGCGTGGCGCGTTACCTCGAAAACGACGACACATTCCTGCTCACCTACGGCGACGGCGTCAGCGACGTCAACATCAGCCACCTGCTTGCTTTCCATCGCCAGCACGGCCGACTCGCCACCGTTACCTCCGTCCCGCCCATTTCGCGCTTTGGCGTTCTGCAAACCGACGCCGGCGGGCAGGTGCAGCAGTTCATGGAGAAGCCGAAGGCCAACGGTATGATCAGCGCCGGCTTTTTCGTTTTCAACCGCCGCATTCTGGATTACCTCGATGGGCCGGGATGCATTCTTGAGCGCGAACCTCTCGAACGCTTGGCGCGTGAAGGCCAACTCATGGCCTATCGCCATGATGGCTTCTTCTTTGCCATGGACACTTACCGCGAATACCAGCACCTGAACGAACTCTGGGCTAGCGAACAAACTCCCTGGAAAGTGTGGGCCGAATGAGCGCTTTCTGGCGTGACCGATCCGTCTTCGTCACCGGCGCCACAGGCTTGCTCGGGTCGTGGCTCGTCCAGCAGTTGCTCGACGCCGGCGCAAACGTTGTTGGCCTCATCCGCGACTGGGTTCCACAAAGCGAACTGGTGCGCAGTCGCTCCATTGAACGCGTCAACGTCGTTCGCGGCGATATTATCGATCGCCATCTCCTCGAACGTACTCTCGGCGAATATGAGGTTGAGGTGGTCTTTCATCTTGCCGCTCAGACCATCGTTGGCATTGCCAATCGCAACCCGGTTTCGACCTTCTCCACCAACATCGAGGGCACCTGGAATCTCCTGGAGGCCTGCCGCCGCTCGCCCAGGGTCCTGTCGATTGTCGTGGCTTCCTCCGACAAGGCCTATGGCGACCAGCCGCAACTGCCTTACAACGAGACTATGCCGCTTCAGGGGCGCCATCCCTACGATGTCAGTAAGTCCTGCGCCGACCTCATCGCACAGACCTACGCCGCTAGTTATAACCTGCCTGTCGCCATCACCCGCTGTGGGAACTTTTATGGCGGCGGCGATCTGAACTGGAACCGCGTCGTTCCCGGCACGATTCGCTCCATCCTTCGCGGCGAGGGTCCGGTGGTCCGATCCGATGGCCACTTTGTCCGCGACTATTTCTACATCGAAGATGGCGCCTCCGCCTACATGCTCCTCGCCGAGCGCCTCGCCTCTTATGCGGCTATCCGCGGGCAAGCATTTAATTTTTCCAATGAAAGCCAGGTCAGCGTGCTGGAAATGGTGGACCTGCTTCTGCGCAAGATGAACTCCACCCTCCAACCCGTGGTCCTCAACCAGGCTAGCAACGAGATTCGCCATCAGTTTCTGAGTGCCGAGCGTGCCCGTACCATGCTTAACTGGCAGCCGCAGTTCACCCTGGACTCCGGACTCGACCGCACCCTGGCCTGGTACCGCGATTTTCTCAGTGCGCCCGCCGCGTTGGCCCAGGCCGGCCGGGGATAGCCATCGATGACT
>Ga0074044_10000085_pt1 | contig 92563 bp, 77 predicted proteins | sample BogForMeECP23OM1_FD_94443 | JGI IMG/M metagenome (GOLD analysis project Ga0074044, IMG submission 94443) | Bog forest soil microbial communities from Calvert Island, British Columbia, Canada - Bog Forest MetaG ECP23OM1 | ecosystem: Environmental > Terrestrial > Soil > Wetlands ...
AAGTTACATATCGCCGGGGGAGAATTGGGAGAAGGCGTCGGGGGCGGCTTCTTCGAAGCGCGTTAGGCGGCTGCGGAAGACGAATTTTACGTTGTCGGTGGGGCCATTGCGTTGTTTGGCGATGCGGAGTTCGGTTTCTTCGCGTTCTTCGGGGCTGGCGGCGGCTTTGAAGAAGTGCGGGCGGTAGATGAACATGACGACGTCGGCGTCTTGTTCGATGGCGCCGGATTCGCGGAGGTCGGAGAGCTGGGGGCCGCGTTCGTCGCGTTCCGGGGCGCGGGTAAGCTGGCTGAGGACGAGGACGGGAATTTGCAATTCTTTCGCGAGACCTTTCAGGCCGCGAGAGATGCTGGCGACTTCTTCCTGACGATTGCCGAAGCGGCCGCGCGCGGTGATCAGCTGGAGATAATCGACGATGAGGAGCGAGAGGCCTTTGTCGCGCTTGAGGCGGCGGGCTTTGGCGCCGATTTCCAGCACGCTGATGGAGCCGGCGTCATCGACCCAGAGCGGGGCGTTGGAGATGGTGCCGAGCGCGTCGGTCATGCCGGTCCAATCCGTGCGGCTGAGATGCCCGGTGCGGAATTTGTGCGCGTCGATCTGCGCGACGGAAGCGACGAGGCGCTGTAGGAGCGACTCCTTGGACATTTCGAGGCTGAAGATGGCGACCGGCTGGCCTGCGCGAATGGCGATGTTCTCGGCGAGGTTGAGGGCGAGCGCGGTTTTTCCCTGGGAGGGGCGCGCGGCGAGGATGAGCAGCTCGGAAGGCTGCAGGCCGGAGGTCAGCTTGTCCAGCTCGACGTAGCCAGTCGGGATGCCGGTGATGCTCTTGCCTTCTTTAAAGATTTTCTCGAGGCGCTCGAAATTGTCGCGGACGATGTCCTTGACCGGAATCAAGCCGGCTTTCACGCGGTCTTCCGCGAGCAGGAAGATGGACGATTCGGCGTTGTCCAAGATCATGTCAGCGCCGTCTTCGCCCTCGAAGGCGCGCTGCTGGATGTTGTGCGTGGTGTGAATGAGGTTGCGCAGCATCGCCTTTTCCTTGACGATGCGGGCGTAGTGCTCGACGTTGGAAACTTTGGGCATGCCATCGGCGAGCGAGGCGAGGTAGGGCGCGCCTCCCGACGCTTCCAGATCTCCGCGGCGATGCAGCTCTTCGGTCAGCGTGATGAGATCGATGGCTTGCTGGGCTTCGCCGAGCGCGATCATCTGGGTGAAGACGCGGCGGTGCTGATCGAGAAAAAAATCTTCGGCACGAAGACTCTCGATGGCCGTATTCAGGGCGTTGTTATCCAGCAAAATGGCGCCGAGGACGGAGCGCTCGGCGTCCAGATTGTTCGGCAACGGCTTCTCTATTGTCGTGTCAACGGGCATATTCGATCTGCGCAAATTCGCCTTTTCTTCGCTTTTGTACCATTTTCTTCGTGAGAGGGCAAGAGCGGAGTTTCCGCCGCGAACTCAGAAGCTTTGTGATGCGAATTAAATTTAGATTACATTCGAGCTGATGCGGCATTGTGCGCGGAAGAGAGAGACACGTCAAACGCAGAGCTGTGAATTGTTTCGGAAAACGGTGCAAAACTTTTTTCTCGACGATCGCGGCGCACATGCGGGCAAGAAAAGAGGGCACGGCGTGCCGTGCCCCTACGGGAAAATGCAAAGCTGTCGGCGATTTAAATTATTCTTCTTTCGCGACGTGAACGATTACTTGGGCGGTGACGTCGCGGAAGACTTTGATGGTGACGGGATATTCGCCGAGGGCTTTGATGGGGTCGGCGATTTGGACCTGGCGCTTGTCGATCTTGAAGTTTTGCGCGGCGAGCGATTCGGCGATGTCGGCAGTGGTGACGGAGCCGAACATCTGGTCGTTTTCGCCGGTCTTGCGCGCGAACTTCAGCGAGATGCCATTGAGCAGAGCCGCTTGTTTTTGCGCAGCGTCCAGCTCGGTGGCGGTCTTTTTCGCCAGCGAGGTGCGGATGCGTTCGATCGCTTTCAGATTGCCGGCGTTGGCTTCCACCGCAAGCTTGCGCGGCAAAAGAAAATTGCGGGCGTAGCCGGGCTTAACGGTGACGACGTCGCCGCGGTGCCCCAACTTTTCGATGTCTTCTTGAAGAATAATTTGCATGTTCTCTCTCTAAGCTCCTGTTTCCTTCGCCCGAGCAGGCTTACGCCTTCGGGGCCTCGGGTGCGGCGACCGGCGCAGCGACGGGTGTCGCCGGGTGAGTGGCAGGCGCCCCGTGAGCGGCCTGCGGGACGACTTGACGCGGCGCTTGCGTGCCTGCGGCGCTGCCCGCGAACGGCAGCAGGGCGATGTTGCGCGCGCGCTTGATGGCCACACCGAGCCAGCGCTGGTGGCGCGAGCAAACTCCGGTCATGCGCCGCGGCAAAATCTTGCCGCGTTCCTGGACAAACTGCGAAAGGATGTCCGCGCGCTTGTAGTCGACGAAATCCATCTTCTCGACACAGAACTTGCAGACTTTCTTCTTGCGGAAATATTGGCGTTTGCCACGCGGACGGCCGCCCGGTCCACCCGGACCACCGCCGCCTGGGCCGCCTTCGCGGCGCGGACCACCGTGCCCGCCGCCGGGTCCGCCATGGCCGCCCGAGCCACCTTCGCGGCGCGGCGGTCCACTGTGAGACTGTGCTTGTTTCGGATCCTCTGCCATACCATCCTGCCTTTCTCTTTAGAACCGGAAATGCGAAACTCGAAAAACGAAATGCGAAAATCTAGCTGGCCGCGGTTTGTTCGGCTGCGGGAGCGGGTGTTGGAGTGGAAGCCGGCGCTGAAGCGGGGGCGCTGCGACGCGGACGCCGCGCGGCGCGCTGTTCGCGCTTTCCACCGAGCTTCTTCTGGCGCTTCAGGTCTTCGTCGAGACGCACGGTTAGATACTTGATGACCACGTCCTGCACGCGAAGCCGCCGCTCGAGCTCGGCGATCAGCTCGGCGTGATTCGTGCGGATCTGCTGATAGACGTAGATGCCTTCGCGATGCTTGGCCACGCGATACGCGAGCTTGCGCGTGCCCCAGTGCTCAGTCTTCTCGATCTTTGCGCCCTTTTCCGCGCAAGTGTGCTCGATGCCCGTGAGCACCTTTTTGATTTCGTCTTCCGGCGTTGCCGGACGCGCGATGAAAATCAGATCGTACAGTCGCTCTTCCATGTTGACCTCTTTCCTTTGCTGCAATTCGTTTCGAGCCGGAAAAACCCCGCGGTCTAAAGACCGCGGCTACAGCCCGGTAAATTCGTTTTCACTTCTCGCTGCTTACAGCGCCTCTGGCCCGTCCACTTCTGGATCCTGCGGCTTGCGCCGGTTGAAAATGTTCATCGCCGCTTCGATGCCCTTCGCGAGAATCATTTCCACGGCGTCACCGGCTTTGCCAACCATTTCCGCCGCTACCTCGAGCTCGGCCTTTCTCATCGGCCGCAGCACGAATTCTTTGCGGCTGCTCAGCGGATGATCCGGCCCGCAACCCAAGCGAACCCGCGAGAACTCCTGCGTCCCCACGGCGCTGATCACTGAATTCGCGCCGTTGTGGCTGCCGCCGCTACCCTTGCGGTCGATGCGAATCGTTCCAAACGGCAGCTGCACTTCATCCCACATGACCAACAAATCCGCGGGACTCAGCTCGTACTTTTCCAGCAGCTCTCGAACGGAGATGCCGCTGAGATTCATGTACGTCTGCGGCTTCGCCAGTACTACATCTTCTCCGGCGAGCCTGCCCTTACCGACCAATGCCTTGCCTTCGGGGCGTTCGACGCGAATCCCGCCGCGATTCGCCAATTCGTCCACCGCAAGAAAACCGAGGTTGTGCGGCGTCCATTGGTACTCCGGATCAGGATTCCCAAGTCCGACGATGAGCCGCATAGGCCTCTGCCGGGCAGCTGGCTTGCCGCCAGCGGCCGCGATTCGCAAGCTGCCGCACTACTTTTTCTTCTCGCCCTTTTCGGCTTTTTCCGGCTTCGCTTCGGCTTCGGCGCCTTCTTCGCCCTCGACTTCTTTCTTGCCCTTCTTGATGACTTCGGGCTCGGCAGGCGTTGCCGCTTCCGTTGCTGCGACTTCGGCCGGTTTCTCTTCTTCGACCTTGAGAGCGACGACGTGGGCCAGGACGCGTTCCGGATCGGTAGTCAGCTTCATCTTCGCAGTGTCAATGGCCAGCTCTTTGGCGCGGAGCTGCTGGCCAAGCATCAATCCGCTGACGTCCACCTTGAATTCGGTGGGAATTTCGGCGGGCAAGCATTCGATTTCCACTTCGCGCGTGACGACTTCGAAGACGCCGCCCTGCTGCTTCACACCGGCGGGCTCGCCAAACGTGTGCACAGGAACCTTCACGCGCATGCGAACGTCCATGGCTACGCGCACGAGGTCAACGTGCAGCAGGTTTCCGGTCACGGGATCCACTTGCCAATCCTTCAAGATGGCGGGCTCGTGTTTGCCGGCCAGGTCCACCTGGAAGAGCGTGTTGTGGCCGGTCGCGGAGCGGAGAATGGCTCCGATTTGTTTGGTGTTCAAAGCCAGCGCGATGGCATCGCCCTTGCCGCCGTAAAGGACGGCGGGGACTTGACCTGTTTGACGCAGGCGGCGGGCCTCGTTCTTGCCCCGGTCGGAGCGGGGCGCTCCTTCTACAACAATTTGATTCTGAGCCATACGTTCATTCCTTCCCTGAAATCTTGTGTGACAAAAACCAAATCTTGGCTTCTTCTTCCCGTTCCATTGCCACTTCTAACTTCATCGAGGCGACAGACTGAAGTCTGTCCCACCTAAATAAACAGCTCGCTGATCGATGTTTCTTCGTGAATCGAACGAATGCCGCGCGCTAACAGGTCTGCGACGCTCAAAATTTTGATTTTGCCCATACCTTTGGCCGCTTCGCCGAGCGGGACGGAATCTGTCGCGACTACTTCCTTGATCTGAGAGTTCGCGATGCGTTCGATAGCCGGGCCGGAAAGAACGGCATGCGTGCACGCGGCGTAGACTTGCGTCGCGCCTTCGCGGATGAGCGCTTCGGCGGTTTTCACCAGCGTGCCTGCTGTGTCGATAATGTCATCGACGATCAGCGTGCTGCGGCCGCGGACGTCTCCGATCAGATTCATGACTTCGCTGACGTCCACATCGACGCGGCGTTTGTCCACGATCGCCAGAGGTGCGTCCAGTTTTTTTGCAAAGAACCGGGCGCGTTCCACGCCGCCTGCGTCCGGCGAAACGACCGTAAGATTCGGCAGATTCAAATGGCGGAAGTGTTCGACGAGAACGGGAGAACCATACAAATGGTCGACAGGAACGTCGAAGTAGCCTTGAATCTGCGGTGCGTGCAGGTCCAGCGTCAGCGCGCGGCTTGCGCCAGCCGTTTCCAGAAGGTCGGCGACGAGCTTTGCTGAGATCGGAACGCGCGGCTTGTCTTTGCGGTCCTGTCGCGCGTAGCAGTAATACGGCAGTACCGCGGTGATGCGCCATGCGGACGCGCGCTTGAAGGCATCGATCATGAGGAGCAACTCGAGCAAGTGATTATCGACGGGGTAGCAGCACGGTTGAACGACGAAGACGTCGGCTCCCCGCACGTTTTCGAGAATCTGGAAATAAATCTCGCCGTCGCTGAAGCGCCCGAGATTGGCTTTGCCTAGCGGGACTTCCAAATGCGCGCAGATGCTCTCCGCCAGCGGCAGATTCGCGGTCCCCGAGAAAATTTTAAATCGGTCGTCGTTCACGACGCTCGCGCTCCGGCATGCCCTTGCTTAGGACACGCACACTTTCGGACCCTGAAACATTTCAACGACTAGCTAGTTTGGTGCTTTAGAGACGCTGCGGATCAACCGAGGCAAAACAGAGGACACAAATCTACTTCAACGAGTGCCCCGCATTTTACGAACGTACCTGTCGCGCGAGAGTGTCTCGCAAACAAAGGTCTGATCGTCCGGAAACCCAACAGCGGCTCGGCGCGCCATCGTTGGGCTCGGGAAAACTCCAAACACCGCCGAACCGCTACCCGCCAACGAGGCTTCTGCAGCTCCTCTTTGAAGCAAAGCCCGCTTGATTTGATCAAGACGGGGGTGGCGCCGGAAAACGGGCCGTTCGAAATCGTTCGAAAGACCGCTTCCCTGCGCGCTCCAGCACAGAGCACAGAACCTCCAAAGTTTAGGGTCTGAGGCGCCTTTTGTCAATGTCAGCGGGCGGGCCTTCAGCCAGCGGTAAGCATCCGGAGTGGGAACATGAATGTCGCGCGGCGAGACGATGAGGATAGGGAGCTTCGGAATGTCCGGAAGAGGATAGATCTCGTCGCCGCGGCTGACACCCATTGCGCGGCCCCCAAAAAGGAAAAAGGGGACGTCGGCGCCAAGGGAAGAGGCAATCTCGAGCAGGCGCGGCACTGGCAGTTTGCGCCCCGTTAGCCGCAAATAGCCTAGCAAGGCAGCTGCAGCGTCGCTGGAACCGCCGCCCAGACCGCGGCCGGCGGGAATTTTTTTCCTGAGTTCGATCTCCACACCGGAACGAATCTTGAGTTCGCGGCGGAGCGCATCGACAGCACGGTAGACGAGGTTTTTCTGAGAGGGCTCCTGGGAAAGAACGCTATTGCCCTGGATCGACAAAGCGATTCCCTGTCGCCTGGCATCGCGCAGGCGCAACTCATCGTGCAGCGAAACACTTTGGAAAATGGTGCGGAGCTCATGGTAGCCGTCCGGGCGTTTTCCAAGAATATCCAGGCGCAAATTGATCTTGGCAAACGCGGGGATACGGACTTCGCGCATGCGGCTTATTGCGGTTTCGCGTCTTGCGGCGAGGATTTCTGGGCCACGCGGTGTTTCACCTGGGAAAGTTTCTTTTCGATCTCGGCTATTTTGTCGTTTTCCACGTCGGCCGGCAGGGAGCGGTGCCACTCGGCCAGCGATTTTTCCCATTCTATCGCTGCGAGGTCGGTCCGGCCGGACTTGGCATATACGTCAGCCAGGTGCGAGCGAATCGTGGCATCGTGGCTCTCTCGTTCCACAGCTTTGCGGAGCGTCGCTTCCGCATCCGCGAGTTTGTTTTCGCGGAAATAAATCCAGCCGAGGCTATCGAGATATGCACCGCTGTGCGGCTCTTCCTGCAGTGCGCGCTGCACAAGCGCCTCGGCCTCATCAAGACGTATGCCAAGATCGCCAAGCATGTAGCCGTAGTAATTGAGCACCGGCGCGTTTCGCGGATTCACTTCCAATGTCTTTTTGAATTCCGTTTCGGCGCGGTCGTAAAACTTCTGGCGTTCGTAAATCGCACCGAGCAGAAACCAGACCATCTCGTTGTCGCGAGGCTCGCCGGGGATGGCCTCGGCAGTCCGGGCTGCTTCTTCGGCTTCCTTGTAGCGGCGGCCGCGCTCGTAGACTTGCGCAATGTTGAGATAAATATCGCGGTCGGCTTCGCTCTTTGTGAGCTGCGAACGAAGGATCTTCACGGCTTCGTCCGTCTGGCCGTTCTCTCCCAGCAGGAGCGCATTGGACGTACGAAGACCAGGATCGCTGGGATATTTTGCCAGCGCGTCTTTGCCCGCCTGGAGCGCCTTCGGCAAATCCTTCGCGGCGCGGTAGGTATCCATGATCAGCATTCGCGAACGGCGATCTTCTTCTTCGCCGAGACGGCCCAACTCTTCAAACGTATAAACGGCGGCTTGAAAATTCTGCGTATCGCGATAAAGCTGGCCGAGTTGCTGATACAAAATGGCCAGCGAGCGCCGGCGCGATGGCAGCACGGCCGATTGCGACTTCAGTCCGGTGACGGCATCGGACAGGACGCGAATGGCATCTTCGTAACGGCCCTGGGCTTCGTAAAGCATGGCCTCGTTGTACATAACTTCAAGGCTGCCAGGGGCATACTGCCGGGCTTTCAAGAGATTCTCTTCGGCGTGATCGAGCTGGTGCAGCTCCCTGTAAATCTGCGCCAAGCGCAGATACACGTCGGAATCGTCTGGCATCAAATCAGAGAGTTTTTGATAGACAGTGAGTGCGTCCGCGAACTTTTCTTCGGCGAGAAGTGTCTGGCCCAACCCGCGAAAGTGGCTCAGTTCTGAGGGGTCCAGGTCCGCAGCCTTGCGGTAGGCTCCTTCCGCTTTCGCCAGGTCATGGGTCTGTGTATAGGCGTCGCCGAGAAGATCGAGCAGCGTGGGGGAAGGCGTGCGGCTGGTGATGCCTTCGAGCAGAAGAACCGCGTCCGCGGATTTGCCCTCATCGAGGAGAAGCTGCGTGAGCTGTTCGACCGCGGGTTCGTTCTCGGGGTCTTGTTTTAGAAGACCGCGGAGAACTTCTTCGGCTTTGTCATGCTCATTTCGCAGGCGATAGAGACGCGCCAGCCATAGCGCCGATTCCGAGTCCGTAGGATCCAAGCGGTAGACTTCGCTGTACTGTTCGATGGCACGTTGCGCCATGTCCGATTGAGCGCTGGAGCTCAAATCGCCCAGGCTGCGCAGATAGATGCGGCCGAGAAGACGGCGAGTCTGCAAGTCATTGGGGTCTCGCTTGAGGAGTTCCTGCGCTTCCGTTACCGCCTCGTGAACACGCTGCGCTTTCCAGTACATCTCGGCGAGGCGTTCGCCGATGACGGGTGATTTGGGATCTAGAGCGTAAGCTTTTTTGTAGGCATCAATGGCCTGCGTGGCGAATTCGGGCTGATTGGTCGCCTCATACTGCTGCTCGAAGAGATGTCCCATCGCGTAGTTGTAGTAAGCGTCAGCACGCGGAGAAGGAGCGGTTGACGCTTCGGCGGGCGGGGCGTCGGCCTTGGATTGGGTCTGGGTATTATTCTGGCTTTGTAGGTCTGGCGAAGTCTGACCGGCGGCCAGCGTGCCGAGAAGACAGGTGGAGAGTGCGGCGAGAGTGATTCTTCTTAGGTTCATCGTAGCCCCAGAAACGAAAAGTATCCCATGCAGCTGGAACGTGGTCAAAAGCGAAACTTAAGGCGTTTCCAAGGCCCACAGCCGCCCACCAATAGGATGCAAGAAACTTCAAAAGAGTTGAAATGGAATCTTTTGTTTTATGGCAACTCAAAAGAGACTGCAACCTTGTACTAATGCAGGAAATGACGGATGCCGGTAAAGACCATCGCCATGCCGAGGCGGTCGGCGGCGGCAATTACATCGTTGTCCCGGACAGAACCTCCGGGCTGGATCACAGCGACGGCGCCGGCTTTGGCGGCTTCTTCGACGCCGTCGGGGAAGGGGAAAAACGCGTCGGACGCGACAACGCTTCCCGCGAGAGGGAATTGTGCCTTCATCACGGCGATCTTCACGGAATCCACGCGGCTCATCTGGCCGGCACCTATGCCAAGTGTGGCTCCGTCTTTCGCAAAAACGATGGCGTTCGATTTGACGTGCTTGCAGACTTTCCAGGCAAAACGCAGGGTTTGCATTTCCGCGGCTGTCGGGGCATGCCTCGTCACAATTTTTAGCTGATCTTCAATGATTTCGCCCAGGTCCGGCTGCTGGACCAACACTCCGCCGAGGATGCGTTTGAGCTGGAGTTCGCGCTCGGGATCAAGTCCGTTCGGCGGCAGCTCCAGCAAACGCAAATTTTTCTTGGCGGCGAAGATCGCTTTGGCCTTTTCGTCGAATCCTGGCGCGGCGATACACTCGACGAAGAGCTTCGCTACTTCTTCCGCAGTCGCCGCGTCGATTGCGCGGTTGAAGGCCAGGACACCTCCGAACGCCGAAACGGGGTCGGTGGCGAGCGCTTTCAAATAGGCGTCGAGCAGAGTTTCTCGCTCGGCCGTTCCGCAGGGCGTGTTGTGTTTGACGATGACCGCAGCGGGCTCGCGGAACTCCGCGGCGAGGCTTCGGGCAGCCTCCAGGTCGACGTAGTTATTGTAAGAAAGTTCTTTGCCCTGTAGCTGCTTTGCCGCTGCCAAGCCTGCTGGCGCGGTTCCCGCCGGCACGTAAAGCGCCGCGGCTTGATGAGGATTTTCTCCGTAGCGCAGCGGATCTTTTTTCTGCAACGCGATATGCACTCGTTCGGGGAGCTGCGGCTTCTCGCCTAGTGTCAAGTGGCTCGACGCGGCCGATAGACGTTCCAGTTCTGTGGTGATCATTCCGTCGTATCGGGAGGTCGTGGCGAAGACTTTGCGAGCCAGGTCGAGGCGCGTGGCGAACGAAGTCTCCCGCGCGGCCTCGAGCTCTCCCGCCACTCGCGCGTAATCGGCAGGATCGGTCACGACCGTAACGCTTTCGAAGTTTTTTGCGGCGGAGCGCAACATCGTGGGGCCGCCGATGTCGATATTTTCGATCAGCTCTTCCGCCGTCAAACCCTGCTTCGCTGCCGTTGCTTCAAAGGGATATAGATTTACCACCACAAGGTCGATCGGCGCGATGCCGTGCTCTGCCGCTTGCTTTTGATCCTCCGCATGTTTGCGGCGATACAACAGTCCGCCATGAACCTTTGGGTGCAGCGTCTTTACGCGGCCGCCGAGCATCTCCGGCCATCCTGTAAAGTCAGCGACGTCGCGCACGGCGACACCAGCTTCGCGCAGTAATTTCGAAGTTCCGCCCGTCGAAAGAATCTCGATGCGCAGAGCGGCGAGCCGCCTCGCAAACTCCACGATTCCTGTTTTATCAAACACGCTGATGAGCGCGCGTTCCACCGCCATGAATTCCTCCCGAAAAAGAAAAGCACAACAGTGTATGCGCCCGGCGAAGATTCGGAAAGTGGAAAGGGCGTGAGTGGCAGATACGGCTGTTGAAGTTGGGAAGCCCGAGGGAGGAATCAGAAATCCAGAACGAATTCTCTTTGAACTTGCAAGTTTGACCGCAAACGACTGGTTCTCGGCGTTCTCAAGCCTTGACGAGGGCTTTGAGCTTCACTTGGCCCTCGATCACTTCGACGACATACTCCACATCCCGGCAATTCTTTTGCTTCTGGAGATCTTTCGTCTTTTTCAGGACAAATTCATTGAAACTGGAGCGGGAGAGCTTTCCGATCTGTTCTCCTGCTTGTTGTTTGGCTTGCAGGAACGCCTGGTAGAGCTGGTCGACCTTCTCCACCTCGCGCTCCGGCTCGGAACAGATCACGCGAAATGCACCTTGCGCCGCCGGCGCGACCGCTGCGGGCGCCACAGGGGCTTCTACGGGTTTCTCGGGATTCTTGTGCGCTCTTTCCGCTTCAATCGCTTTCGCAGCCGCGCCGAAGTGCCTTTGCACCTTTCCTTCTTCCTTCTGCTGCGTTTTCTTGCGGAAGATGTCTTTGTACTTGGCGTAGGTCTGCGTGAGGTTGTTCATGCGGAATCGCTGTCCATATTTCAGCTCGGCGCCGCGCTCGGCATATCTCTTGACCACCAATTCAATACGCCACTCAATCTCGGTTGGCGGACGCTTCCGGCCGCCGCCGAAGTACTGGTCGTATTCAATCTTGAGCTGACGGATATCCCGTTCGAGCTGAGCCAGCTCTTCGTCGATGGTCGCCATGGGTGGAAAAGCCCCTGAACTATCATGCTAGGAGCACAAGGCTAAGGCGTCAACCGAAGGAGTGAGTGGCGCTACGGATTGTGTATCCCACCCGCATGGCGCCGTTTGGGTGCCTCGGCGAGCAGCCTGCCCGCAGAATGGTTCATTGCCCGCGGCGGTGCGGTATGCTGAAATGAGGGCATGGAAGCACGCGCAAAACAGGCTCTTTCCGCCGAGCAGGCGGAACTCCTACGGCAGATTCCATCGGTCGATGAACTCCTGGCACAACCCCGGCTCGCTGCGCTTGCCAGCCGCGTCGATCGCACTGTGCTTGTGGAAGTTTCACGCACGGTCCTTGCGGAGTTGCGTTCGCGCATCACGGAACAGGTCAAAACCGCGCTGCTGGGTGAACTCACACTGCTCGCGGCGGATCCGGCATCTCTCGAAGAACATATCAGCTCGCTCGTGGAGCGCATCCTTGCGCACTCGCTGCAGCCGGTAATTAACGCCACGGGCGTGATCCTGCATACCAACCTGGGCCGTGCTCCGCTTTCTGCGGCGGTCGTCGAAGAATTCCGGCGGACAGCAACTCAATACACAAATCTTGAATATGATTTGGAGGCGGGGGCGCGCGGGAAGCGCGACGTGCATACGTCATCGTTGCTCGAACGGCTCACGGGCGCTGAGGCCGCTGTTGTAGTGAATAATTGCGCCGCCGCCGTGCTCCTTGTGCTCGCTGCGCTGGCGAAAGGCGGCGAGGTCATTGTTTCTCGCGGCGAGTTGATCGAAATTGGCGACGGTTTCCGGATCCCGGAAATCATGGCGGAGAGCGGGGCGGTGCTTCGGGAAGTCGGCACCACGAACCGCACGCGGCTGGCTGATTACGAAAATGCCGTCAACGAGAGGACGCGGCTGTTGCTGCGCGTGCACCCTTCCAATTTTCGCATCACGGGTTTTGCGGAAAAACCGGAACTCGAAGAATTGGCTGCACTGAGCCAGCGGACCGGGCTGCCGCTCGTAGAAGACCTTGGTTCGGGCTGCCTCTTCGATCTTTCGGCGAGCGGGATTTCGGAGCCGCTCGTCCGGCAAAGCATCGACGCGGGAGTATCCATCGTGATGTTTAGCGGCGACAAACTTTTGGGCGGGCCGCAGGCTGGAGTCATTGCCGGAAAAAAAGAACTCGTGACACGAGTGCGGCGGCATCCGCTCTTCCGCGCGCTGCGCGTAGACAAGCTCACGACTGCGGCGCTGGAAGTGACTCTTAGCGCGTATCTGCGCGCCGCTTGGGATGAAATCCCGGCTTTGCGGATGATCCGAGCTAGCGCGGCAGAGCTTAAGCGCCGCTCCGAGAATTTTCTTCGCGAATTAAGGCCGGAGCTTCCGCTGGACGAAGTGGAGATGGAAATTGTGGATGGCACATCCCTCGCGGGTGGGGGTTCAACTCCGACACAGGCTCTGCTGACAAAGGTCATTCGAATCGCCAGTGCACGCTATTCCGCGGCGCAGCTTGAGCAGCGGCTGCGGCGGGCGCCTGCGGGGATTTCTGTGATCGCCCGCGTAGAGAATGACCGCTTGATTCTGGATCTTCGCACCGTCTTCCCTGAACAAGAACCGCTGCTCATCAAAACGCTTGGCGCGGCGCTTCACTAATCCGCCGCCAATCTGGATCGCAGTATTTTGGGCTTCATTTTTCCCAGGCATCGTCCGCTTTCAGACCCTCCGCGTTCTATTTCTAGCTGGATGAAACTGGAGGAGGGCTTCACGCATCCTACGACATGTTTCGGGGGAGTGGACGGATTCTCACGGAATTTCTTACGCCTCTGGTTGCCCGATCAATATTTTGCAGGAAAAAGGAGAAATGCGAAATGAGGAGAGATTGGTGCGTCTTCGCAGGAATTATTTTGTCATTCGGCGTAGCCAGGGCAGCGGCTCAGCAGCCGACAGTTCCATCGGGCCAGCAGCCGCCGCAACAGCAACAACGCACGCGGCCTCCGGCGGAACAGGCAGCGGCACAAGGCGAAGGCGCTCAGGGCAAACAAGCGCCGCGCCCGGCCGTTCCGGAAGAGAAGTCATCTGTCACGCATCACTCCGCGCGCATAGGCGGGCAAACGATCAATTACACCGCGACCGCCGCCACGTATAACATCAAGGCGGACGACGGGACTGTGAAAGCGACGATGTTTTACGTTGCCTACACGAAGGATGGAGTTACAGACCCCGCAAAGCGGCCGGTGAGTTTCGTCTACAACGGCGGCCCCGGGTCCGCTTCCCTTTTTACGCACATGGGGATGGGACCGAAGCGCGTGGTCTTGACGCCCGACGGCCACGGAATGCCAGCGCCTTATAGCGTCGTGGACAACGAAGATTCTTTCCTCGATGCCACGGATCTTGTGTTTATTGACGCGATTTCCACCGGCTATAGCCGTCCCGCCCCGGGCGAGGCGACTGCGCAATTCCACGGGATCATCGAAGACGCCAACTGGTTTGCCGATTTCATCTACCAATACATCACGCGGACGGAGCGCTGGGCTTCGCCGAAATTTCTGATTGGCGAAAGCTACGGCACAACGCGTTCCGCGGAGCTTGCGGGAGTGATTCAGGAGCGCCACCAAATTTATTTGAACGGGATCGCGCTGCTCTCATCGGTGGCATTCTCCAATTGGGGCGCCGATAATCGCACTATTTTCTTTTTGCCGACTTACGTGACCACAGCCTGGTACCACCACTTGTTGCCTCCTGACTTGCAGAGTCTGACGGTCGACCAAGTGGCGCAAAAAGCGCGCGAGTTTGCGCACGGAGAATACGCGCAGGCTTTGGAAAAGGGCGACCAGCTTTCCCCAGCGGAGCACCAAAAGGTGGTCGAGGATCTCGCGCATTACACGGGGCTTTCGACGAAGTTCATCGAGCAAGCAAACCTACGGGTCAGCCCGTTTCGTTGGTTCAAGGAGCTGGAGCGGGATAAGCGCCTGACTATTGGGCGGCTCGATTCGCGTTTCACGGGCATGGAAGTCGACGCGGCCGGCGAGCGAGTGGAATATGACCCGAGCGAAGCTTCTTACGAGGGCGCATTCGTTGCGACGTTTCACGATTATGTGCGGCGCGAATTGAAATGGGACAGCGATGCATACTACACCGTGAGCGCCAATGTGCGTCCGTGGGACCAAACCGGAAACACCGAAGTGGCAGAAGTCTTGCGCGCGGCGATGACTCAACAGACTTATTTGAAAGTGTTGGTCCTCTGCGGCTACTACGACGTGGCGACGCCCTTCAACGGGATCGAAAACACGTTCGCGCACATGAATCTCGAGCCGCCGGTCCGCAAGAACGTGAGTTTTGCGTATTACGAAGGCGGGCACATGATGTACATCGATGAAATCCAGCACCACAAGCTACACAAAGATATCGATGACTTCATCAACGCGGGTTACCCGCACTAAACGGGACTAGACTCGCACAACAAATGTACGGCAACATGGCGACTGTGCTCGCCTTTCAAGTCGCGGACAAAAAACTGAGGCCGTCAGAGGAGCCATTGCCGAAGCTGCGTCCCGGATGGGCGCTGATTCGCGTGCGGCTCGCGGGCATCTGCAATACCGACGTAGAAATCCTGCGGGGATACCACGCATTTCGCGGGACGCCGGGACATGAATTTGTTGGTGAAGTTGCTGACGTTCGCGGTGTTTCTAAATCGCTTAAGAAAAAATGGATCGGCAAGCGCGTCGTTGGCGAGATTAATGTGTCTTGCTCGGCGTACGATTATCGGCCGGTGTGCGGTTTTTGCCGGCGCGGGTTGAAGACGCATTGTGCCCGGCGCACCGTACTCGGCATCGTGGCGCACGACGGAGCGTTCGCGGAGTATCTGGCGCTGCCGCTAGAAAATTTACATGTCATCCCGGATTCTGTCAGCGACGAACAGGCCGTCTTTGTCGAACCACTTGCAGCAGCTTGCGAGATTCTCGAGCAGGTCCATGTCAAACAATTCCGGACAGCGGCTGTGCTCGGCGATGGCAAGCTCGCCCAATTAATCGCTCTGGTTCTGCGAACAGCGGTGCCGCGCGTCGTAATGTACGGCAAGCACGAAAAGAAACTCGCTCTCGCCGGCCGAGCCGGAATCAAGACGAAAAAAGTGCGCGGCGACGACTCTGATCTAAAGCAGGTGAGGGAAAGTTATGGCTTATTAGTCGAAGCGACCGGATCAGCCACCGGCTTCGCGCTCGCTCAACACATGACCCAGCCGCGCGGCACGCTCATTCTGAAATCCACGTTTCACGGCGCCGCTCCGATCGAGACCTGGCCCATCGTCGTCAAGGAGCTCACAGTGGTCGGCTCGCGCTGCGGCCCATTCGCCAAAGCGATCGCTCTGCTGCGCTCCGGCAAGGTCGATCCGAGGCCGCTCATCACGCGGACATTTCCGATGAACGAAGCACCTACGGCCATCCGCTTCGCTCAAAAACCGGGAGTGATGAAAGTTTTGCTCAAGGCTTGAGCACCCGGCTGCGCTCACAACCGATTGATGCACGAAGCCACGCAGGCCGCGCCGAAGCCATTATCGATGTTCACGACGGTCACATTCGATGCGCAAGAATTGAGCATCCCTAGTAGCGCGGCCACGCCGCCAAAACTGGCTCCATAACCAACGCTGGTTGGAACTGCTATCACAGGGACCGCAACCAATCCGCCAACGACACTCGGCAGAGCGCCCTCCATACCCGCCACGCAAATGATCACGCGCGCCTGCGTCAATTTCTCACGATGCTCCAGAAGCCGGTGAATGCCCGCAACGCCAACGTCGTACAAATGTTCCGCGCGGTTGCCCATCATTTGGGCTGTGAGCAGGGCTTCTTCCGCAACAGGAATATCGCTCGTTCCCGCTGAGACTATTAAGATGTTTCCCTTGCCAGTGATCTCGCGATTCCTCTCAATGGTGAGCACGCTAGAATTTTCGTGGAATTTAGCAGCGCGAGCGAGTTTTCCGTTGGTGCGCTTCACGGCAGCAAAGATTTTCGCATCCGCACGGGTGACGAGTATATTATGTTGCGAATCCTTTTTCTGAAGCATGGCGCGGACAATCTTCGCGACCTGCGAAGGCGTTTTGCCTTTGCCAAGAATAACCTCGGCAAATCCCTGGCGCAGCGCGCGATGATGATCTACCTTCGCAAATCCCAAGTCCTCGAACGGCAAGTGCTTCAATCGCTCAGCGGCTTTCTCTGGAGAAAAAGCGCCGAGCTTCACTAATTCCAAAATTTTCAATAATTCCTGCTCATTCATACTGTTTGACCGCCGTAAATTCTATCATTCCAGGGGCATGCTGCCTTAGCTTGACTTGCTCCAACTCGGCTGCGAGACTCATTCTATCCGCACGGAAACATGCCGGACACGCAAAAACACGTCGTCACCGTAGGTGTGACCGGGGCTAGCGGCGCGATTCTCGCGCAGAAGACCTTGTCATTGCTTGAAAAAGACGCGCGTGTTGCGCGCATCCACCTTGTCGTCACGGAAGCAGGCCAGCGGCTCTTTTCAGAAGAACTGGGCATGACTTCGGGCGATTTGAAGCAACTGCCCAGCCGGCTTCTCGGCCGCGCCGCCGCGAAGATCGAGATTCTCCCCAACAAAGACATCGGGGCGGCTATCGCTTCCGGCAGTTACGCTGTGGATTCCATGATCGTCATTCCGTGTTCCATGGGCACGCTTGCTGCGATCGCCAGCGGAGTGAGTGATGACCTCGTCTCGCGCGCCGCGGACGTCATGCTCAAAGAAAATCGCAAACTTGTTCTTTGCGTGCGCGACACGCCCTTCAATCGCATCCATCTGGAAAACATGGTGCGCGCGCAGCAAGCCGGTGCGGTAATCATGCCAGCGATTCCGGCGTTCTATCATCATCCGCAAACCATCGACGACCTGGTCACTCAATATGTCTGCCGCGTCCTCGCGCAGATTCATCTTCCTCAAGAAAATATGTATCGCTGGACGGGGCAGGTGGGTGTGAAAAAGGCGGAGGCGTAATTTCACAATGGCTGGCCGCATCCGCACCGTATTGGAGATGATCAAGTTCGAGCACTCCGTTTTTGCGCTGCCGTTTGCGTTGACGGGCGCGATACTCGCCGCGCGCGCCACGCATCAACCGCCAAAAGGCTGGCCAACGTTTCGCCAATTCCTTTGGATCGTCATCGCGATGGTCACGGCGCGTTCGGCCGCCATGACTATGAATCGCATCGTCGATCTGCGCTACGATAAAGAAAATCCACGCACGCGGCAGCGCGCGCTCGCCACGGGCGCTCTTTCACTCTCGTTTGCGTGGCTCTTCACGATCGTTGCCGTTGCCGTTTTTTTTGTCGCCGCGTGGCGGCTCAACTTCCTCGCGCTGAAGCTGGCGCCCCTGGCGATCGCGATTTTGTTTTTCTACTCGTTCACCAAACGCTTCACGAACTGGTCGCACATTTTTCTCGGCTTCGCTCTGGGCATTTCTCCTGCCGCCGCGTGGATCGCGATCACCGGCACGCTCGATCTCCGCATGCTCATTCTTTGCGCGGCCGTCACTTTGTGGGTCGGTGGCTTTGACGTGCTTTACGCCTGCCAGGACATCGATTACGACCGCCGCGCCGGCCTCTATTCGGTTCCCAAGAAGTTCGGGATCGCCAACGCACTGCTCATCGCGCGCGTCATGCATATCGGCGTCGTCGTGCTGCTGTCGTGGCTTGCTTACAGCTTTGCGCTTCCCTGGCCGGCGTGGGCTGGCATCGTGGTGGTCGCCGCGCTGCTTGCCTACGAGCATTCTCTTGTCAAACCTGGTGATCTCAGCAAGCTGGACGCTGCGTTTTTCGCCGTGAACGGTTATATTAGTTTATTGTTCCTGTTGTTCTGGGGCGCAGCGGCAGCGGTTTGGCGCGTTTGAGAATTTCAGCGGATTCGAAATGAGCGAACTAACAATCACGGACAAGCGGTTGAAGCCTATCGCAGAGAAAGTCTTTGCCAACGAGCGGCTTAGTATGGACGACGGCATCATGCTATATCGATCGCCGGACCTTCTTGCCGTGGGCTGGCTTGCGAACTACGTGCGCGAGAAACGCCACGGCAACATCACCTATTACAACGTGAATCGCCACATCAATCCAACGAACGTCTGCGTGGCGCATTGCAAGCTTTGCGCCTTCGGCCGCGATCCCAACGCCCCCGGCGCCTACACCTTTGCGCTCGAAGAGATTTACCAGCGCGCGGAACAGGGCGTTCGCGAAGGCGCCACCGAGTTTCACATCGTCGGCGGACTGCATCCGGACCTGACCTTCGATCATTATCTGGAGCTGGTCCGCGGCCTCAAGCAACGCTGCCCCACCGTGCATATCAAGGCTTTTACGATGGTGGAGGTTCATTATTTTTCGCGTATCGCCAAACTTTCTATCGAAGAAGTTTTGCAGAAGATGAAAGAGGCGGGAGTCGATTCCTGCCCTGGCGGCGGCGCGGAAATATTTCATCCGCGCGTGCGAAAAATTATCTGCGACCACAAAACCAGCGGCCAGATGTGGCTGAGCACCGCGAGGAAAGCGCATGAGGCGGGCCTTCGTTCCAATGCAACGATGCTCTACGGACACGTCGAGACGGAGGAAGAGCGCGTCGACCACCTGATCAAGTTGCGCGAATTGCAGGACGAGACTCACGGCTTTGTCACATTTATTCCGCTGGCGTTTCATCCGGATAACACCGCGCTCTCGCACATTCCGAAGCCGACGGGCTACGACGACCTCCGCAACATCGCAGTAGCGCGCCTGCTTCTCGATAATTTCGACCACATCAAGGCGTATTGGATCATGCTTTCGCCAAGCATGGCGCAAATCGCCCAGCGTTTTGGCGCGAACGATTTGGATGGAACGGTGGCCGAAGAAAAGATTTACCACGACGCCGGCGCGAAAACGTCGGAGTTCACGCCGCGCGCTGAACTCGAGCGTCTCATTCGCGCCGCTGGTCGCATCCCCGTCGAGCGCGACACGCAGTATCGCCCGGTCGACCGCTCCAAAATGCCGCCGCTTCCGCCGACGCCGCGGCAAGATCTCGTCTCTCTAACTTTGAACGTATAGTTTTTTCTGGCAGGCGATCAATGGATCGTGGCCGCTTTCGCTGACACTTTGGCAAGCAATTCTTCGGGCAGCGGCGGGAAGCCCTGTTCTTGCGCCATCTTTTCGCCGCTGGTGTAGACCCATTTCAAGTAGTCGGCAACGGCGCGTCCACGCTGCGAATCCTTTGCGACTGCCGGAACGTAAAACCAGGTGAAGCTGCTGATAGGATAGCTGTCTTTCCCGGGCGCATTCGTCAGCGAGATACGGAAGTCGTCGGTTACATTGTTTGTCGCTGCTTTCGCGGCGGCTGCGATGGTGTGAGTCGAGGGCTTCACAAATTCCCCGTCCGCGTTCCGAATGCTGGCCATGTGTAAACCGGCCTTTAGCGCCGCATTCAATTCCGTGTAGCCAATGGCTCCTGGAGTAGCTGCCGTTTTATCGAGCATATCGTCAGCCTTACCGGCGGTCGCACCCACCGGCCAGTTCGGTGAAGCGCTGCGACCCACGCGGGCAAGAAATTCAGGGCTGGCTTTCGACAGGAAATCGGAAAGAATGTAGTTCGAACCTCGTCCAGCCGTCCGGTGCAGCAGTTGGATTGGAAGCGCCGGAAGCTTTGCCTCTGGATTCAGTTTGACCAGCGCCGGATCGTTCCAGGAGGTAATTTTTCCAAGGAACATGTTGGCCAGGACCGGGCCGGAAAGATGAAGTTCACCTGTCGTGCCTGGCAAATTGTAAATCACAACGATGCCGACCAGCACGGTGGGAAGTTCGACGATTTTGCTTGTGGACCCTTTTAAATCCTTCTCCGGAATCGGCGCGTCTCCGCCGCCAAAATCACCTGTACCCGTCAAAACGCGCGTGGCGCCCGCTACGCTGCCCTCCGGCAGATAGCGCACCTGCACGCCAGGCTGCTGCTTGTGAAATTCGTCGTTCCAGAGCAAATAGAGCGACTCCGGCATGCTTGAGCCTGTGACGACCAGCACCATGGACGCTTGCCCGTTTGTTGCAACGGGCGCGAGGATCGCCAGCGTCAAGAAAAACGCACTCATCTGTCTCACAATCCGTCCCACGAGATCCTCCACTTTTGAATGGGCCCAATGCGCAAACCTGACGAAGAAAGCTAGACAATCGTTCATCGGTGACTCTAACGGAATTCTTTCCGCCACAAGAACTGGCGTGGAGTGCAGGTGTGCAGAATCTGGCATTAAGGATTAGGCGACAGTTCGAATGTGCAAAACGGGAGGATTCAAAAAGGCTTGGGCTGGTGGAGGAGGCTTCACAACAATTGTCCTGTAATCACAAAATTAACAATTCGATCCGACAGATTGTATCCTGACCCCATAATTCCACGTCTCACCAAGAGCGCATTTCACGCAAAGCGAGAACGAAAAACATGCGAACTATTATCTTGCTCACCATATCGAACATCTTCATGACGTTTGCCTGGTATGGCCATCTCAAATACCGCACTTCGGCGCTCTGGAAAGTCATTCTGGTGAGCTGGGGGATCGCTTTTTTCGAGTACTGCTTCCAGGTCCCGGCGAATCGCATCGGCTCGTATGAGTTCAGCACCGCGCAGCTCAAGACTATTCAGGAGGTCATCACTCTCTCGGTCTTTTCCGTTTTCTCAGTGCTTTATCTTGGCGAGAAAATAAAGTGGAATCATGCGGCGGGTTTTGGTTGCATCGCGATGGCCGTGTTTTTCGTTTTCCACAAGTGGTAAGCGCGCCCGCGACGGATCACGGAGTTAAACGTTTTGGCTGCCACACGACGACGTCTTGCCTTTGCGCAAAATGAAGAAGAGGTTTTGCTGGCGCGAGATAAATTCCCGCCGCCTCCGGCATCGTATTGCTGCCCAGCTCGGCTTCCGCAGGTTGCAACGGCCACGGTGCGTGATGTATTTCACCGGAAATGACTCGTCCTTTTTCATCTGCCGTATAAAGGCAATAACGTTCCGTCAGAAAGTGCTCGAGGGACCCCGGGGTGGCCGTAAACACCTCGCCAATCGCTCGATACCGGCCGTTCAGTACTCCGCAAGGCGCGCCACGATGCGAACGTCCGCTTCTGTACTCGATCCATCCAGTCCGTTCTTCGCAAGACATTCGCGCGCGAAAATATGGCAAGTGAAACCACGCCCGCGCAATCGCCACGGCAATCCTGTTCCCCGCATCGAGGCTGAAGAACCACACTCCAGGTTTGCCATCTGCCACGACGTACGTTCGTACATTCAATTCAGGAAACGCCGAAAGCCAGGGAACAGCAGGCGTACCGCGCAGGCGCACGCTGGACATGCGAAATGGCACAACTCCAAGCCATGCATGCCCTTCGTAAGTATCGATCTTCAATTCCTCTGGGATATGACGGCGCACTGCCGTCTCTTCCACACGCCAGTGCGCAAAAAGCAAGTCGTGCCAGCTCTGCGCCATGATCCAAGGGCCTGCCGGTAGCGGCCAAGGCCGGTGGGCAACTTGCTCCAGAATTCCGCTCATCGGAATTCGCTGGCGTCACTCGACATCGCCATTCCGCCAATATACCCTTCTCTATCGCTGGCGAATCGAATTCTCAGCATTCAGACCAGTCAAACTCTGCAAACAGCGCAAAAGGAGCGACATCATGCAACGCAAGGCATCGGCAGTCTGGCAAGGCGGGTTGAAGGACGGCAAAGGCACGATTTCCACGGATAGCGGCGTTCTGAAGCAAACGCAATATTCGTTTAGCACGCGGTTTGAAAATGGCGTCGGCACCAATCCGGAAGAGCTCCTCGCGGCGGCCCATGCGGGATGTTTCACTATGGCGCTATCCGCGCAACTCGGCGGCGCTGGAATGACCGCGCAAAAGCTCGAAACCACCGCCACGATTACGCTCGATAAAGTCGGCGATGGCTTCTCCATCACCAAGAGCCATCTCGACCTCGCCGCGACCATCCCCGGCGCGGACAAAGCCAAATTTGACGCTGCGGTGAAAGCCGCCGAAACAGGCTGCCCAGTTTCCAAACTTTTCAAAGCGGAGATCAGCGTCAGCGCGCGCCTCAACTCCTGATCGCGCTGCCGTTCATCGAGCGCTCGGCCAAACGGGTACAATGCCCCACATGATTCCAGCTCCAGGTGCTTTCCTAGCCGGTGTCGCGATCTTTCTGACCGTTCTGTGGGACGCGTTTGAGGCCATCATCCTGCCTCGGCGCGTGACGCGCAAGTTTCGCTTTACGCGACTCTTCTATCGAACCACCTGGAAGGCCTGGAGATTTGTTGTAAGTCTCATTTCCTCCCGCAAGACTCGGGAATCGATCCTGGGCTTTTATGGCCCGCTGTCTCTGCTCGTTCTGGTGGGGGTTTGGGCCTTCGGCTTGGTCTTGGGATTTGGCTTCATGCAATACGGCGCTGGCTCGGCTGTGGTCATAACTGGTGGCCAGCCAGGCTTTCAAACCGACATGTATCTCAGCGGCACAACGTTTTTCACTCTGGGCCTCGGCGACGTTATCCCTCGTTCCGGCTTGGCGCGAGTTCTCGTTGTCGTCGAAGCCGGTTTCGGGTTCGGCTTCCTGGCCGCCGTGATCGGCTATCTGCCATTCATTTACGGTTCGTTTTCTAAGCGCGAAGTGGACATTTCCTTGCTCGACTCGCGCGCGGGCACGCCCCCGACTGCGGGAGAACTTCTTCGCCGTCACAGCTATCCCCACGGCCAGGAGGCGTTGCGCGAACTCCTCAAAGATTGGGAGCACTGGTCGGCCGAACTTATGGAGAGCCACCTCTCCTATCCGGTTCTGGCCTTCTTCCGCTCGCAACATGACAATCAGTCCTGGATCGCTTCGCTCGCCGCCATCCTGGACGCCTCCGCGCTCGTCATGGTTGGCATCGAGGGCGCCTGCAAAAAGCAGGCGGAGCTGACCTTCGCAATCTCGCGCCATGCCGTGGCCGACCTTTCCCAAGTATTCGGCACAGCACCAGCTTCTCTCCCGTACGACCGGCTGCCCGCCGAACAACTCCGCCATATCCGCGACATCCTTGCGCAGCACGGATTAAAGCTGCGTGATGGCGAGGAAGCGGACCTCCGCCTGACCGAGCTGCGCCGCATGTACGAACCCTATATTTACGCTCTGGCGGCCTATTTGAATCAAACGCTGCCGCCGTGGATCCCCCAGAAGAAAGGCAAGGATAACTGGCAAACAACTGCCTGGGGCCAGTTGAGTGGCCTAGTCGAAAAGGAGAAGGAATCGGCCCATGTGCACGCAGACGATCACTTCTAGAAAACTCAAAACGCTACGAGGCCATGAGAGCGGATTTTCTTCGTAGGGGCACGGCACGCCGTGCCCCTCTTCAGCTAGAATTTCGCAATCGAGAGCGAAGCTAAGAATCGCAAGCGACATTGAATCGAGTTTCCCATGAACCGGAGGCCATAAAATGAAAGCCATCGTCGTTCACGAATTTGGCGGTCCCGAAGTCCTAAAACTGGAAGAAGTCCCCACACCAAAACCCGCCGCCGGACAAGTGTTGGTCCGCATCCACGCCGTCGGCGTGAATCCCTATGACACGTACATGCGCAACGGCACCTACGCCGTAAAGCCGCCGCTGCCCTATACGCCCGGCTCCGATGGCGCTGGGATCGTGGAAGCGGTAGGAACCGGCGTCACCAAAGTAAAGCCCGGCGACCGCGTCTACGTGGCGAAGACCGTGACCGGGGCCTACGCCGAATATGCCATCGCTCTCGAAAGCCAGGTGCACCGGCTCCCAGAAAAAGCCAGCTTCAGCCAGGGCGCAGGCGTCTGGGTCCCTTACGGTACTGCTTACCACGCGCTCTACCACTCCGCGCAAGCCCATGCTTCGGAAACGGTCCTGATTCACGGTGCCAGCGGCGGTGTCGGCATCGCGGGAATTCAAATAGCCTGCGCGCAAGGCCTTACCATTTTCGGCACCGCAAGCAGCCAGAAAGGTCTCGACCTAGCGATTCGCGAAGGCGCTCATCAAGTCTTCGATCACAGCAAACCGGGCTATCTCGATGAAATCATGAAAGCAACGGGCGGCCGAGGCGTGGATATCATTCTCGAAATGCTCGCCAACGTGAATCTCGCAAATGATTTGAAACTCCTCGCCACTAACGGCCGCGTCATCGTCATCGGTAACCGCGGAGAAATCACCATCAATCCCCGCGACCTCATGGCGCGCCGCGCCTCCGCTCGCGGATTCACACTTTGGGCAATCACTGCTTCCGAAGAAGCCGACATTCACGCAGGCCTCATCGCCGGTCTTGAAAACGGCACGCTTCGCCCCGTCGTCGGCAAAGAATTGCCTCTTGCCGAAGCAGCCCGCGCCCACAAAGAAATCCTCGAACCCGGCGCTGCCGGAAAAATTGTGCTCATCCCCTAGCGAGCCGTCAGTTTGCCTGCACTAATCCCCCCGGGGGGAAAGCTCAGTTTTCTTGCCAGCGGGCACTTACTTTGCCCGGCTGCCGCATTGACTGTCCACTCAGCGGCCTTATAATCATAGGTTCTGATACTGGCTGTTGCTCCAGCTACTTGGTCCGCGGAAGAAACTTGCATCGTGCTAACCCTGCTCTCCATCGCCACAGTTCTCGCAGCTCAATCCTCCGTCAGCCAATATTGGCACAAGCTGACGGACCGCACCTTTTCAAGCGTCTATCACGCCGATGCCTTCGACCTTGCCATGATGATCCCCTACTTCCTTGTCCTGTTCATCCTGGCCGCTTACGGCTTGCACCGCTATTGGCTCGTCTACGATTATTACGTCTACTCGAAGAATGTTCCCGGCCCTCCGCCCGAGGTCAAGAATTGGCCCCGTGTCACCGTCCAGCTTCCGATCTTCAACGAGCGCTACGTGATCGAGCGCCTCGTCGAAGCCGTTTCCCGCTTCGACTACCCGCGCGAACTGCTCGACGTTCAGGTCCTTGACGATTCCACCGACGAAACTTGCCAGGTTGCCAGCGCTTGCGTGGAACGCCACGCTGCGCAAGGCATGCCGATCGTTTACATCCACCGCACCAATCGCGAAGGCTACAAAGCCGGAGCGCTCGAAAACGGCCTCAAGACTTCGCGCGGCGAATTCGTCGCCATCTTCGACGCGGATTTTATCCCCGAGCCCGATTTCCTCCGCCGCACGATCCCGTATTTCGTCGATCCCGCCAACGGTCCGAAGATCGGCATGGTACAAACCCGCTGGACCTACCTCAACCGCGACTACTCGCTCCTGACGCAGGTCGAAACCATTCTTCTCGACGGCCACTTCGTCGTCGAGCACGGTGCGCGCTCCCGCCGCGGCACCTTTTTCAACTTCAACGGCACGGCAGGCGTCTGGCGCCGTGCTGCCATCGAAGAAGCCGGCGGCTGGGAGCACGACACTCTTACCGAGGACACCGACCTTTCCTATCGGGCGCAACTCAAAGGTTGGAAATTCCTCTATCTCCCGCAAATCGAATGCGCTTCCGAACTGCCCGTCGATATGAACGGCTTCAAAGCGCAGCAGGCCCGTTGGGCCAAGGGTCTGATGCAAACCGCGAAAAAAATCCTTCCGCGCGTTATGAAATCCAACGCCCCCTGGCACGTCAAAGCGGAGGCTTTTTTCCATCTCACGGCCAACATCAGCTACCCGCTGATGGTTCTTTTTTCCGCCATGCTTCTCCCCGCCATGATCGTCCGCTTCTATCAAGGCTGGTTTCAGATGCTCGTCATCGACCTGCCTTTGTTCCTCGCTTCGACCTGTTCCATCTCCAGTTTTTACATCGTCGCCCAAAGGGAGCTGCGCCCCAAAAACTGGTGGCGCACGTTTCTATATATGCCCTTCGTCATGGCCACCGGTATAGGGATTTCCGTCCGCAACGCGCAAGCCGTTCTGGAAGCCATCATCGGCAAGAAGAGCGAGTTTGCTCGCACCCCTAAATTCAATATCGAAGGCAAAAAGGGCACCTTCGTCGCGAAAAAGTACAAGAACAAAGCCGGCTGGATGCCCTACGCCGAGGTCCTCCTCGGTCTCTACTTCGCCGGCACCATCGTCTACGCCATCACGAACGAGAATTACGCGACCATCCCGTTCCTGCTCCTCTTCGTCTGGGGCTACCTCTATACCGGCCTGATGTCCCTCGGCCAGACCTATTTCGCCCACCTGCGCTTCGGCGTCAACGCCCCAGAGATGCGCCCTGCCGCCACCGGCGCCCCCGGCTTTTGAACACGCGTAGCGCTTGGGCTCCCACTCTCTGGGGATCACGCCCGTACCCTCGACTTTCATTTCCAAGAGTCCCGCTGGTAGTAAGTTGGTTTTTCATTAAAAAGTGCTGCCAGGGGGGGAGGGGGAGGCAACTAGCCGCCTACTGCAAGATTCAAACCGCGTAGTTACCCAGGTGGTCCCTTATATCGGTCAATAGGCTCATACACTTTCGATAATGAGGGGGTATCAATCATGAGAAAATCAGCTGCGATTGTTCTACTCATTGCGGTAATTGGGATTGCCCTGCCAGCAAAGGCGCAGGATGAAACCCCGAAACTGGAGGCCTATGGGGGGTACGACTACGTCCGCTTCAATATAAACGCGAACGTTCCGGGCTTCCCGCCTTCTTCCTCCTACAATGCCAGCGGTGGGGGCGGCCAGCTTGAGTACAACCCGAACAATTGGCTGGGCGCTGTGGGAGACTTGGATGGTTACGCGGTTACCAAGGGATCGCTCCTTGCTGGAGCGTTTTCTTATCTGGTTGGCCCGCGCATCAATCTCCTGCGCGGCAAAATCACACCGTTCTCTCAGGTTCTTTTCGGAGGTATCGCGGCGACCTCCGGAATTGGGCATCCTGGGAGCGCCAACGCCTTCGCCATGGCGGCTGGAGGCGGCTTGGACATCAAAGTATCCAAGCTCATCTCGATTCGTCCCGTGCAGGCTGAATACTTCATGACGAAATTCCCCGACGGCATAAATAATCGTCAAAACAATTTCCCGTTTAGCACCGGAATCGTGTTTCGTTTCGGCCGAGTCGGGTAGCCGAAGAACACGCAAGTTCTAAATTCGCTCGTGTTGCCCAAAGACTGTCTCTGGCCAATAGAGAACAGTGAAACCCTCGGTTTGGCATATAGAATTCTCAACGTTTCTTAGCTTAGCCAGCGATTTGCCGGCACTTTGACCCCTCCAAGCGACTGTTCGAACCTAGAATTCGGCCATTGAATGACTTTCAGTTGAAATAGGACCAATCTTGTCGTATATTTTACTTGCAAATGCTTTGCAACAATGGCCGTTCCGTCGTCCACATGAAACATAGCTTTGCGATTGTTTCAGGTTCTCCGAAACGAGGACAGCTTTGGATGAGCTGCGAACTGGCTTCCGAAAACTGACCCGTTAGGCGGCCACCGTGGCAACTGTGGGGGAAGCCAGTTATGGGTTTCACTAGGGGACTGTCGGGATGTTTTGCAACAAGCGGAATTACACAAGTGATTTCTCTCTTCCCATCCTGGGGCGCTCAGGACGCCTTGCCTTGTGTCTCACTCTTTCCCTCGTTCTATTCCTGGCCACAGACTCGTGGGCTGGCGTAGGGGGAAGCATCTCGGGCACGGTGACTGATTCGAGCGGAGCGGTGGTTGCCAAAGCAAATGTCACGGCCACGAACACGGACACTGGATTCCATCAAACGATCGCAACCGATGAAAAAGGCTTCTATTCGTTTCCGAATCTTCCCATCGGGCATTACGAACTTGAAGTAACAAGCACGGCATTTAGGCCGTACCGGCGCACCGGGATTGTTATCGACCCGAACAGTGCTATGACGGTGGACGCGATTCTGGCAGTCGGCGGGACGTCGGACGCCGTTACGGTGGTTGAAAACCGGCTCCACGTGGAAACGACGAGCACGCAGAACGGGGAGGTCATCACCGGCGAGCAGATTACGACCGTGCCGCTCAACGGCCGGAGCTTTACGGATCTGCTCACACTTCAGACGGGCGTGGCTCCGGCCACTTCCATCACCTCCGAGACGGTGCAGGACGTCGGCGCGAGCGTGCTCTCTCCCTCCGGAGATTTGAATCCCGGGACCATCTCGATCAACGGCCAGCGTGAATTTGCCAACAGTTTTATCGTGAATGGAAGCGATGTCCAGGAAGACGTCAACATGGGTGCGGCCATCGTTCCCAACCTCGATTCCATAGCTGAATTTCGGATTCTGACGAACAATTTTGACGCCGAATACGGCGAATTCAGCGGAGGGCAGATCAACGTTGTCACGAAATCCGGATCCAATGCCTTTCACGGTGACGCTTTCGAATTCTTGCGAAACACGAACCTTGATGCGCGGAATTACTTCTCGCCCACGCGCGGCACGTTCGATCAAAACCAGTTTGGCGGCACATTTGGCGGCCCGATTCGCAAGGACAAGATATTTTTCTTCGGCGATTATCAAGGAACTCGATCGACCCAGGGAGTGGACACCGGCCAGATTCCTGTACCCTCTCTTCAGGACCGGACGGGCAATCTGTCCGATCTGGCCAGCTCGTTTGTAACCATCGATGCGAATGGAAAAACCGTCCCGACGACGGTGAGCGGATCGTATTTCGCCAACTTGCTTTCGCAAAAGCTAGGTTACGCGGTTTCTGCGGGCGAGCCGTACTACACGGCCGGGTGCACAAGTGCGACCTGCGTCTTTCCGGGCGCCGTGATCCCGCAGAGTGCGTGGTCCGCGCCTGCAACCAACCTCTTGAAATACATTCCTTCGCCCAACAATGCGAATGGCACCTTCGCGACTTCAGCCTCGAACCTGACATTGCGAGACGACAAAGGCGCCTACCGGATGGATGCCAACACGCGCTGGGGCCTGCTTTCTGCCTACTACTTTCTCGATGACTGGTCGCAGAACAATCCTTACCCGATGGCTCAAGGTGGCGCAAATGTCCCCGGCTTCAACGCACTCTATCTCGGCCGGGCCCAGTTGCTCGATCTTGGCGACACAAAAACAATCAACGCGACGACTGTAAATGAGTTTCACTTCAGCTACTTGCGCAACGCGAATGACCTTGGCAAACCAGTGGGCGGAGTCGGCGTCAGTCTGGCGTCCCAGGGTTTCGAAGTTGGCCAAGGAACCCCGGGAATCGTGCCGCTCTCTCCAAAAACCGAAGGTGTCGAGAGCGTCGGCTTCAATAGCTTCACGATTGGAACAAATACGAACGAGCTAAACCAAACGGGCAATACTTTTCAGTGGCTGGACAATTTTTCCAAAGTGATTGGGACTCACACCATCAAAGCCGGCGGCGAATTTCACTACGATCAGATCAACGTCAATGCCATCGCTCAGTTCAATGGCAGCTTTCTTTTCTTCGGTACCGAGACGGGCTCTGACTTCGCAGATTTTCTGCTCGGAATTCCGAGCCAGTACAACCAGAGCCAGCTTCAAGCCTTCTACGGCCGGAACAAATATCTGGGGCTTTATGCGCAAGACAGCTGGCGCGCCACGCGCAGTTTGACGCTCAACTATGGTCTTCGGTGGGATCGCATCGAACCCTGGTATGAGAAGTACAACCAGATCGCGACTTTCGTACCGGGCCAGCAATCGGTTGTTTTCCCGGGAGCACCCGCCGGTATCCTTTATCCCACCGATCCGGGAGTACCGCGCACCTTGGCGCCGCCGGGAAATCGCGATTTTGCGCCGCGCATTGGCCTGGCCTATTCTCCCAGTGCCACCGGCAATGGCATGCTAGCGAGAATACTGGGCGGTCCGGGCAAGACCAGCATCCGGGCCAGCTACGGCATGTTTTACACCGCGATCGAAGCCCTCACGATTGGCGTGATGAGCGCCAATGCGCCTTATGGTACGACTTACACCAGCCCAGCGCCGCCACTCTTTGCCACGCCGTTTGTCACCGCAGCGAGCGGTCAGAATCTGGGGCAAGTTTTTCCAGTTACGCTGGCTCCTCTGAACTCCAGTGCGAGCCATCCCGATTCGAACATTGACTGGTCGCAGTTCGAGCCCATCACGGGGCTTCCCAATTACCCTACAACCAATCGTATTCCCTATACCGAGGAATATATGCTCTCACTCGAGAGAGGATTTGGGGCCAATACCGTGCTCAGCCTGAATTACGTTGGCACACAGGGACATCGGCTGCTCGTGCTGGAGGAGGCGAACCCAGGCAATCCAGCGCTTTGCCTGCAACTGAGCGATCCCGCGAATCTAGCGCCGGGACAAGTTCCCTGCGGTCCCTTTGGCGAGGACACCACCTACACGACTTCCACGGGGACGGTCTATAACGGCACGCGAGGTCCGCTGGGTTCGAATTTCGGCAGCAATGCCAACCAGTCCACGATCGGCAATTCGAACTACAACGCGTTGCAAATCACGTTGCGGCACACCAGCAAACGCCTGAACGTGCTGGCAGGATATACGTTTAGCAAATCACAGGACCAATCCTCGAACCTCGGCGAAGAGGTGAACCCTCTTGATCCGTCACTCAGCAAAGCCTTGTCCGCGTTCGACGTGAAGCATAACTTTGTGGTGAGTTACAGCTATCAAATCCCAGTTGAAAAGTTGTTCCGTGCCACGAACCGCTGGACAGAGGGCTGGGAATTGTCCGGGATCACCCGTTTCAGTTCCGGCCTCCCGGTGACGCTGGTCAACTTCGGTGACAATTCCCTGCTTGGCTCCGAACCGAACGGCATCAACAACTTCGGTGTGGACGAGCCGGACTATAGTGGCGGCCCTCTCGACCTCAATCACAATCCGCGCAACGGCCTCTCGTATTTCAATACGTCCCAATTCAGCGAAAACGCCCTCGGTTCGCCCGGCACCGCCCGCCGCCGCTTCTTCTATGGCCCTGGCATGGACAACTACGACATGGCACTTCTAAAAAACGTGCGCCTAAACGAAGCGAAGTCGCTACAGTTTCGCATCGAGGCCTTCAACGTCTTCAACCACGCCCAATTCTTCGGCCCGCAGGCCGTTGACGGAAACATCGACAGCTCCACGTTCGGCCAGGTCGTCAGCGCAGCCCCGCCGCGCCTCATCCAGTTAGGTGCAAAATTTTTCTTTTAGCACGAGGCTGCAACGCTCACAACTGCACTCAAGAACCACACGCCGCCACTTTTGGCGCCTGGTTTTTTGGAATCCAGCAATCGCTCAATCTCCGCTTTGCAGACAATCAGTAGAGTTGACGGGTTCGATCCACACAAGCGCGTTTGTCGGTACTTATCTGGTCAGACCTCCCACAAGCAGACTTCTGGGCCGTTTGGGAGAACTAGCAGAATAACCTTCGGATAGCCCCTGAACAGACCAGAATCGGGACCAGCTAATCCCGGTCGTGAGCGCTATTGCCTGTTATCGTCAACTATCCTGCACTCGTACCTGTGCGGCGTACCTTCGAGCATCTCAGGATCGCCGCAAGCTCTTTCCGGTCGGACTCGTCATCCTCTGAGATCGCCGAGCATTTTCATCAGGTCACTGATCTGGATGATTTCGAGCGAACGCACAGCATCCTTGATCTTTTGGCACGATTTCTCTGTCGCGTTAGCAGCCGTCAGCTTATCGAACTTCGCGTCGATCTCGTTCCACGCAAATGGTCGAGCAGGGGCCCCAGGGAAGTCTGTGATCTGCTGGGTGAACGATTCGCCGCTCTTGAGCCGGACGGTCACTCGGCTCGCGAGGTCGGCCGGGTAACGCGCCGTAAGGGCATCGTCGGGTCTTACCGTGACCTTCAGCAGCAGATCTTGGACGTCCCGCTTTTCTATCCGGCTGACCGCCAGTTGCGTCGGCTGCACATCGCCGTCTAACAGTGCCACCGCAATCAGGTAAGGGAGGCTGTGATCAGCATCCTCCTTCGTGTGGACATCGCGCTTGGGACCGAAGCGCCCGCCCCCGGTGAAATCGTAAGCATCCTGGAAAACATTCGCCTCGATGCTCACAATGTCGGCCGGATCAAATGGATGAGCTTTGTGTAGCTCGATCGTACAAAAGACGGCTGACTGTGCTGGAATCGCGGTGTTGTAGGTCTTCAGAGCGAGCCGATCGAAGCAATCGAATTTCACGTTGTCCCAATCGATTTGGATTGACTTGCCCAGCGCGTGCGCCAGCCCATTTGGTCCCTCAATCACGTACCTCGGGCCGGTCACTCCGCGGGATGCCAGGAAAACGCCATTCATAGACGACAAGGCCGCCTGCGATGAGTTCAAGCCCTTCCACTGCGAGATGGGAGTGGTACGCACGACCAGGAGGGGAATCACGTCACCGCAGATTTCCACCGCCGCCGCGGTTTTTGTCTCGTCCAGTTGAAGCGCCTTGGCCGCTCCAGCTGCTATCGAGAACGAGAGCTGTGTCGTCAGATCAAATCCCTCTTCCATGAATGGAGCGTTGGCAGTCAATTCCGACTCGACTTGGTATGCAACCGCCAGAGCAGTCAGGAATTCCTTCCCTGACCGCCCCGCATGCTCGCAGGCGGCCAAGACCGCTCCAACATTGTCTGACGGGTGGCACAGGTCCACCCTACCAAGATAACTGTCCATGAGGTCGACGTACCGCACCAGCGCGGTGTTTGTCGCGGCTGCATAGACGACGTTGGCTTTGCCGCCGCCGATCAGAGTGCATCGCGCGTCCGAGCCACCGAACTGTTTGGCCTGTTCCACACACGCCACCGTCGGTGGCGCTCCGAGGGCATTGACGGCGCATGCCAAAGAATCGAGCACGCTCACTTTTAGGCGCTCCCGCCGCTCGGGAGTGAGGTCGTCGTAGGTCATCCTTTGCGCGAACTTCGCGATACCCTGAGCTTGGCTTTCGCCCGTGATGATTGGCTTGGGCTTCGCCCCACCGTGGCCGACATCTTGAACCGGAGCACCTGACTGCGTCCCACGATCCTGCCGGGGGCCTGCACCTGCTGTACTCATTGGCTTTCACCTCCTAGTTTGAAATCTGCAACCAATAAGAAGATTTCGTGCCATAGATCCGTTTTGCTTTCTTTAGTTCATAAGTTCACGTGAGTTACGACGTCAGCGCAATAAAGACTCCCATGGTGACGACTGAGCTGATCGTGCTGACGAAAACGGCGGACGCCGTCTCCGTCTGGGCGACGTGATATTGCGTGGCAAGCATGATTACGATCGGCATCATGGGAACGGCTGTCGTCAACACTGCCTCGCTCAGTGTGGAATGAGGGGAGGCGAGCGCTCGGAGCGTTACCAAAACCAGCGCAGGCTGCACGATGTTTTTCAGCGCAACCCAAGTCACCACGGACTTGCTGACCTTGATTGAACCCGATGCCAGGATTATTCCGGAGGCGAACAGGGCTACTCCACCGGCGGCCTGCCCCAGCAGCGAAAGAGAGTGAACCAGGAGCGGTGGAGTATGGACCCCAATCAGTACGGCCACGAAGGCAACAAGTGGCGCCCAAACGATCGGCTGCTTTATTGTTGCAGCCAATGTTGAGGCAAGGACGGCAAAGCGTGAATCTATTGATTTGGGCGCTGGTACGTTTTCTCCCTGCGCAGGTTGTCCCTTCTGTTCCAACGAGAGGCACAGAATAGTGGCCGGAACAGCCGTAAGATTAATAATGAGGCCCGCGATCCCGATGGGAACAGCGCTGGCTGCGCCGAACAAATCGCCAAGCACCGCCGGACCGATAAAAGGGACAGCCGGCGCAGAAACCGCCAGTGCAGCCATGGCACTAAATCCAATCGGAGCGCGAAACGCAAAGCGACTTAGTAGAAACGCTACCGCATACAATCCGATAATGGCTGCGCACAGCGCGATTACGAGGGAAATGTCCTGGCTCAGTACCTCACGCCGTGTGGAAGCCGTTCCGGCGAAGAGCCCCATCGGGACGGCATACAACAGCACCATCCGATTTAACGTGGACGCCTGCTTCGCGTCAAAATCATGGTGCCATGCCGCAACAAAGCCAAGCAGTATCGTGACTACGACTGGAAGGAGCGCGCCTAAAACGGTGCTCAGCATGGGGACCGCTCACTTGTTTGCGTACTGCGGGGCCGGGACCAGTGTGGCAGCTCGCAATGGAACCCATGCAGGGTATGCGAGTCCTCTTCGGATTCTTGGCCGCTAAACGCTCCGCCCTAAACCGGATTCTCCTCGAAAAGGCGAGCAACGAGAGCGGAGTCGAGATATGCTCGCACCTGGACGATCGTCCCTTTCACAAAGCGACAAACCCAGCAGTATCGGTTGTCGAATCTGAGCCCGTTCTTAGCGGTAGCTTCCGAACGCAGTTCGACCACCGCCCAGTCACCGCTGACGAGCACATGTTCCACAAACAACTCCGTGCCTTTCGGTAGAACCTTTCCCAGCTTTTCAAACGTATGTGCGATGAAGTCGGCCTTGCTGTGATAGTGACCAGCTAGAGGATGCGTACCCTCCACGATCCAATCCACGCCATCCGCGACATGATCGAAGAACTCTTTGCCATCTCCTGATTCCAGATTCTTGAAGATCTCTTGAACGTAAGCACTGCTCAACTCCTGAGACCTGGCAGGTTGTGCTGTAGACATTTTTAAATTACCTCCGTCGAGTATCTCGATCAGCAGAATGGAAATTCCGTCTTACTGCCTCGAAGATTATCTTGCAGCCTTCTTGTCAGCGGTTTAGCCGAGCGAAAAATCTAGTCGCGCAAGAAAAAGCTATATCGTCTAATCCGCCATCGACGACTGGCGCGTTACGAGTCGACCACCAGGAAGTGTCAAGAAATGGCACGCTCGAGGACCTGGTAGCTATGCGCTGTAGACTGTAAGACCGGGGGTTAGGCTTGTCAACAAAGTTAGCAGTCGCATCCGGTAGTGCCCTACAGTGTGCGAAGTATCCACCAGAAGAACCCCGGGGAATTATTGAGATGTTTGAGGTTCGCTTAGGTCGCGGTAACTATTGATAAATCGCGATTACACTCGCAACTCCAAAATTGGGCCATTCACTTGGCCAACGGACGGCAACCCGGAAGTTGGCCGGAAACGGGGTTAAGGGAAGTTTGGGCGGATTAGTAATGGGAAGTCGGCATCTCGTCAGGAAATCAACCAGCGACGAGATGCGCGTTTCTCAGGACTAATGCTCTCGTGAGTAGTTCGCTGTCAGTACGGGAGGGATGTTCACGGTAGAGACGCCGCCCGCCGCAGTAGTAGACTGACTAAGCTTCGCAATGCTGCTTGAAGGTAGACCCGCCCATGATACGACCCGCGATAGACTCAATCTCATCGTTCTTTATCTTCAATCGCACGCATCGGTCTATCTCCTCCTATCGAGACAAACTTGGATTCAAGGTGATGCGTTTCCATTGCGAACCGCCCATCCGGCCTGAGTTGTGCCGTTCCTCTGCGCCACAACTCCCGTTGCGGTTCATTGGCCTCGGCCATTGACAATCCCGCGTTGACGGAGGCAGCATTTAGTCGCTGCGTAGGGCGCTTCGGTGCGGATCGAAAGGGCAACGCCCACCTACGATAAGTAAATACCACCGCGCCTATGCCGAATATCGAAAACCTCAAAAAGCAAGCCAAGCAATATCTGCGTTGGCATCACGAACGGTACTATCCCGTCGCAGCCCAAATCAGGGCCGCTCTACCCCGATTTCGCCACCTTGGAGACGCGCAGATATTAGAGTCAAGCTTCAAGCTCGCGGACGCGCAAGAGCTTGTCGCGCGGCAAATGGGGTTCGACGGATGGCAGGCGCTCATATCAGGAGCAGATGCCATGACCGATGAACCCACACAGACGGCGCCACGTCCCATTCTCAATTCAATTGAGGCGCAACTCTTCGTTGCGAACATCAAGAGTTCCTGTGATTTCTATACAAACAAGCTCGGCTTCGCTGTCCAATTCATCTACGGCGATCCGCCATTCTACGGGCAAGTAGTCCGCGACAAGGCACGGCTCAACTTGAGGGTGGTCTGCGAACCTGTGTTCGCTGGCGATGTTCGCAAGCGCGAACATCTGCTCTCCGCTTCCATCACGGTTGCCAGCGCGAAGGAAATCAAACAACTGTTTCTGAGTTATCAGGCTGCAGGAGTCTCTTTCCATCAGGCACTCAAGAAGGAGCCATGGGGTGCCAGAACCTTTATCGTCTCGGATCCAGATGAGAATCTCATCCTGTTTGCTGGCCCGGCAGCCGACTGAAAGGCTCCAATTTAGAACCGCGGGCGCATACGAATACTGCCCATTAGTCGGCTAGTGTTTACGGGAGATCCCGCGGTGCCAATGCCGGGTTGTGGCCTCCAAATCCCCACAATTCGCCATTATCGCTTTGGGACCACTCCCTCCGTCCCGCCCACCCGCACGCTAAACTATTCGGACTGCATTGTTTGGAGTGTTCATGCGGAGCAATACTTCCGCCGCCTTTTTCCTGGCTCTCATGCTAGTCCTGGTACTCGGTTCCCTTGCCGTTCAGGCAAAGACCACCGAGACGACTGTGCTTTCTCTCCCGAGCAGGCCGCACTACGTCTTTCAGCGCGTAGGGGAAAATTTTGGCCTCAGCTCTTTGACGCCGTCCTGCATCCTGCAGGACCAGGACGGCTTCATCTGGATCGGGACGCCCGACGGACTTCTCCGCTTCGATGGCAATCGCGTGGTCCGCTACGGCATCGAGCAGGGGCTTCCAAGCACGAATGTAAACCAGCTGGTTCTGGCTCCCAGCGGCCGAATCTGGATTGTCACTTCTCGTGGCATTTCCTACATGGAAGGCGGCGTCCTTCGCCAGCTACCCCTCGCCAAAGTTTACAATTCTTTCCGGCAGTCGTCCGCCCTGGCCCTCGATCCCTGGGGCAAAGTGTATCTCGCCACAGAAGGCGGCTTGCTCCGCGTCGATCCGGACCGCCCCAACGATTTCCGCCTGTGGTCCGTTTCAGATGGTCTGCCCAGCATCGAAGCAGAGTCTGTCAACATCACCTTCGAAGGACGCATCTGGTTTGCTTCTGGCCACCGCGTCGGCTGGCTGGATTCTCAGGACCATGTCCACATGTTCCCCGCGCAAAGCGGCCTCCCACACGAACCCGTAATCAGCATTCTCCAGGACTTCGAAAAAATACTCTGGGTACGCACTTCGTCACATCTCTATCGGCTTAACTCGGGCGCTACGCACTTCGTCCCAGAGCTTCCCGATCTTCCCCCGGCTAACGACTATGGCTCGCCCGCTCTCGACCGTTCCGGCAATCTCATGATTCCCACTGTCGCAGGCCTTTATCGCCGCAGCTCCGGGCAATGGGAAGTCATCGATCAAAGCCGCGGCATGGCCGTCAACGCTACTTTTGCGATCACCGAAGATCGCGAGGGAGCCTACTGGATTGGCCTTGGCGGAGCGGGCATCCAGCGCTGGATCGGCCGGAAGACCTGGTCCAGTTGGACGCAGGCCGAAGGTCTTCCCGACAACGTTGTCTGGTCCGAATTGCGCGACAAACGGAAGCGCCTCTGGCTCGGCACCAACAATGGCGTCGCCATGTGGGATCCGCAAGCGGATCGCTGGCGTATCTGGAAATCGAGAGATGGCTTGAACGGAAACCTGGCCCGCGATTTGACCCTCGCCCCAGATGGCGCCGTCTGGGCCCTTTGCTATCCGGGAGGGCTCACGCGATTCGACCCCAATTCGCTAATCCCGGAAAAAGTCCCGACTCCCGAACCTAATCCTAAGGGCATTCACGTCGGCCCGGACGGCCGCATCTGGATCGCCAACGAGCTATACATTAAAGCAACGCGCCCGTCGCAACGGCCTTTCCAATTCGTGGATGTGCCGCTGCCACCGGAAATTCACCAGGGCATCGGCCGCTTCGCTTCGAGCCCTGACGGCGTCCTTTGGGCCATTGGCAGGAGCGGCATATCCCGCTTTGACGGAAAGCACTGGCTGCATTTCACGACTGCCAACGGTCTGTTGCAGAACGAAGTTGTCGAGGCCGCTGCCGTGAGTGCCGATGAAGTCTGGTTCCACTACTCCGACGCTCTTGGTCTCAGTTGCCTGCGCCTCGTGGATGGTAAAGCTCAAGTCACTCACTATGGCTTGGCAGGGGGGCTGCCCTCTCTCGACGTTTATATGCTCGGAGCTGATCACGATGGCAACATCTGGGCCGGCGGCGCCTTTGGACTCACGGAATTTTTGCGTAACGGCCACACTCTCCGCTTCACCCGCGCCGATGGCCTCATCTGGAACGACCTGAGCGAGCGCGGCTTTTTTGCCGAAGAAGATGGAACCTTGCTCTTTGGCACCAGCGGCGGCCTCGCACGCTATAACCCGAGCTCCGCCGACGAACGCGTCGAGCTCCCCCCCCGCGTCGTGATTACTTCCGCCCAGCTCGGCTCGCGCGACCGCGTCGGCGAGCGCAATCCCGAAGCCCCGCGAAGTGACAATACCCTGCGTGTGGATTTCGCAGCTCTTAGCTTCCGCGACCCGGAAAACGTCCGCTGCTCCTATCGCTTGGCGGGCCTCGAAAGCGATCCCAACGAAACCTCCGGCCGAGAAGCACGCTATCCCGCTCTTCCTCCGGGCAATTACAGATTCACTGTCTCTTGCCGCTCCGCACGCGGCACTCTCAGCTTTCCCGCGGAATTTTCGTTCACCGTGATCCCTGCGTGGTGGCAGACCTGGTACTCGCGCGGTTTCGTCATTCTCGTCGCCCTCTTCGCTCTCTATTCTCTTGTGAATTATCGTACGCGCAAGCTGCAAAGCGAACGCCTTCGCCTCGAACAGGCCGTCGCCGAGCGCAGCGAAGCTCTCGCGCAAGCCAACAAAGAACTTGAGGAAATGTCTCTCACCGATCCGCTCACGTCCGCTCGCAACCGCCGTTTCTTCCAGGCTACCATCGCCAGCGACATCAGCCAGGCCATCCGCGCCTACTCCGCACCCGACCCCACGCGCAGCCGCCGTAATCGCGACATCATCTTCTACCTGATCGATGCGGATCATTTCAAAGAAATCAACGACCGCTTCGGCCACGATGCAGGCGATCAGATGCTCATCGACCTAACCTCCCGCATCAGCTCCGCCATTCGTTATTCGGATGTATTGGTCCGCTGGGGCGGCGAAGAATTCCTGGTCGTCTCCCGTTTTTGCGAGCGCAAGGAAGCCACCACGCTCGCCGCACGCGTCCTCTCGGCAGTCGCCGGCGAACCTTTCAAAATTAAAGGCGCAGGCCTCTCCTTGCACCGCACTGTCTCGATTGGCTGGGCCGCCTTCCCTTGGAACTTGAACTCGCCCGTCGATGTCAATTATGAGGAGATCCTCGCTCTTGCTGATCGCGCCCTCTACAAAGCCAAGAACGCCGGCCGCAATCTGGCCATCGGTGCGCTTCCTCCCGAATCTGCCGCTGAGCCTCATACCGCCGTCGCTCAAGGCGATTCCGAAGCTCGCGTCTCGGAAATCGCAACCACCGCCAGTTACGTCACTACCTACGGCCTCGAAACCACTTCCATCACCTAGTGGGATTCTCCCGCAAAACTCCAACTCTCCTCGTGGCGCAACAGCCCTGTAGGGGCGGTGCTTGTTTACCCAGCGTCCCGAAAGGCCCCGCCGGCTTGCCCTCTGCAAGTTCCGCCACACTTCAATGTAAACTCTGCAATTGTGCCAATCTCTCTTGAAGACATAACTTTTCAAAATGGCGCGATCCAGCTCCACGCTGTCGCCGCTGGCCCGCCACACGGCCTCGTCGTTGTCTTACTTCACGGTTTTCCAGAATTCTGGTATTCCTGGCACAAACAAATCGAGCCCCTCGCCTCCGCCGGTTTCCGCGTGATCGTTCCAGATCAGCGCGGCTACAACACAAGCAGCAAACCCCGCGGCTCCTCGTCCTACGCGCTCTCCGAACTCACCTCCGATATTCTCGCCATCGCGAACCAACTCAAACAAGAGCGCATTTTCCTTGCCGGTCACGATTGGGGCGCAGCTGTTGCCTGGAGCGTCGCTCTCCTCCACCCACAACGCATCGCCAAGCTCGCCATCCTCAACGTCCCTCATCCCTCCGTCATGCGCCGCTATTTAGAAACGAACCGTCGCCAGCTCCGTCGCAGTTGGTACATGTTCTTCTTCCAACTCCCCTTTATTCCCGAAGCCGCGTTCTCCGCCTTCCACTTCCGCCTCGGCGTTCGCTCTCTCGTCCGATCCAGCCGCCCCGGCACTTTCTCCGCCGAAGATCTCGCACAATGCTGCGCAGCATGGTCGCAACCCGGTGCGCTCACCGCCATGATCAACTGGTACCGCGCCGCATTTCGCCATCGCAGCAAATTTCCTGACACGACTGTCCACGTCCCCACCCGCATCCTCTGGGGCGAACGCGACGCCTTTCTTCTCTCCGAAATGGCCCACGACAGTCTCCGCTACTGCGACAGCGCAGAACTCTACACCTTCGCAAACGCCTCCCACTGGCTGCAACACGAAGAACCCGCTCGTGTTTCCGAGCTCCTCATCGATTTCTTCAGCAAGTAGCAAACCCTCACATTTCCCTGTTTTTCCCTGTGACCGAGCCAACCAAAGGAATCGTCCCGCACTCAAAAGTGGTACGATTTGCGCCCATGAGATCACACATGAGATCAACGACCACGAAGACTCTAATCCTTCTGACCGCGGTATTTGTTCTTCTAGCGTTAGCCGTCTCGGGTTCCTCCTTGCTTTCACCCAGGCTCGCCGCTGCCAATCTCTCCAGCGTCCTCCCCGCTGAGCAGCCATCGAGCGCGCAAGCGCCCGATCCTGCTCTTGCCGCCGTCATCTCCCGCGTCGAAAACGGCCTTCTCCCTGCCGTCATCATCAAAGGCCAGCCTCCCAAGCCGATGACCATCAACGAGCGCATGGCGCACTACAAAGTTCCCGGCGTCAGCGTGGCCTTCTTTGACCACGGCCAAATCATCTGGACCAAAACCTATGGCTTCGCCGATGTCGCGTCCAAGAAACCAGTCACAGCCGATACGCTTTTCCAGGCCGCCTCCATCAGCAAACCCGTCGCCGCCCTCGCCGCGCTTCGCCTCGTGCAAGAAGGCAAGCTCAGTCTCGACGAAGACGTCAACGTCAAACTCCGCACTTGGAAAGTCCCGGAAAACGCCTTCACCATAAAAGAAAAAGTCACCGTCCGCCGTATCCTCAGCCACAGCGCTGGACTTACGGTTCACGGTTTCCCCGGTTACGCCTCCGACGAACCCGTTCCCACCGTCGTGCAAATCCTTAACGGCGAAAAACCCGCCAATTCCGATCCCATACGCGTCGACGTCGTACCTGGCACTCTCTGGCGCTATTCCGGCGGCGGCTACGTAATCCTTCAAACGCTTCTGTCCGACGTCACGGGAAAGCCCTTCCCGCAAATCATGAGCGAACTCGTTCTCCGCCCCGCGGGCATGACCCACAGCACCTACGAGCAACCGCTCCCGCAGAATCGCGCGTCGGAAGTCGCCACGCCCTACCGCAGCAATGGTGACCCAGTGAAAGGCGGCTGGCACACTTATCCAGAAATGGCTCCCGCAGGCCTCTGGACCACTCCCTCCGACCTCGCACGCATGGCCATGGAGGTCCAAAGCGAATACGCCGGAAAATCTTCAAAAATTCTCTCCCAAGATATGGCGCGTCAGATGCTCACTCATCAAATCGGCACTTGGGGCCTCGGCTTCGGCCTCGAAACTTCTGGCGACAAACTGCATTTCGGTCACGGCGGCGCCAACGAAGGCTTCCGCTGCAACATCGAAACCTACACCGACTCCGGCCAAGGCTTCGCAGTCATGACCAACTCCGACAGCGGCGGTGAACTCACCGAAGAGATCTTCCGCGCCGTTGCCAAAGAATACGGCTGGCCAGATTACCGCCCGATCGAGCACGTCCTGATCAAAGCCAACCCCGCCACATTCGCCGCCTACCCCGGCACGTACGAAATCCCCGGCGTCGGAAAGCTAACGATCACGTCAAAATCGTACAGCCTCTACGTGGAAGCCGAACCCTTCGGGCCCGACCCCCAAGAACTACTCCCCGAATCCGCCACCCAATTCTTCGTCCTCTCCGGCGACATCACCTTCACCTTCCACAAAGACGCCCAAGGCGCCATCACCGGCCTAACCCTCCACGCCGGCTCCCAAACCTTCGAAGCCAAAAAAATCTCATAATCTGTTTTTCGAAAAATGTGGATTAACATGGCTCCCACGATCCTATAGGGACGGGGCTTGCCCCGCCCGCACCGCAGCTCACCATTTCCCTCGTACCGGCACGATTCATCGTTCCTCTTCTCTGCGCACCTCTGTTAACTCAGCGTCTCCGCGTTACGTTTTGTCTTTTCTTTCCGCCCGTCACCCGCCACTTCCCCCCCCCAAAAAACATTGTCATTCGAAGCATAGCGAGGAATCGACAGCTCACAGCTCAGAGCGGATCTGTGCTGCATGGAACTGCCCTCAGCTAGAACTCCGCGAAACAATTCTTGCGCGTGTTTCTTGTCTCCCTGAAACCTCTCAGCGTGCTCTAATAGCCAACGCCAGGGAGGATTCGCCAGTATCAGATGCACTCCTTGCAATCCCCTAAAAGCGCGACGCCTATTTGAGTCCGTCGCCCTTTTCCACCCGTTCTTTAACAGGGACGGTCGCGACTTTGTAGCGGCGGGTCTTCAGCCCGCCATCTTTATCCTTGTAGTGGCCGAGCTTCAGCCCGGCGCCCCTTTCCTCCTCCTCGCAACGCCACATCCTCCGACGCGGGCTTCTCTCCTTTTACCTTCCTCCCCCGTCGTTCTGTTCCTGACCCCTTTAGAATCCGAATTCGCGAAAAAAGCCTCCGTAAGCCCTTTGGAATTTGCACTTACGAAAAAGGGGGGGGCCCCCTTTCAAGCCGAAATGCATTAACGCGGTTTGTCAGGTAAGGCCTGCGTGTTTGCCCGTTCGCCTCGTTCAGCTACAATCCTTGTCCGTTTGCTCGCGAGGTGAACCAGTGGGTGGTCTGCGCAGAATTCCCAAAGCTTGGTGTGTTTCTCGGACGGGCACGACAAGTTTACCCATAGCTTCTAAGGGCCGTGCCCTCTTCTTCGTCCTCCTGGCCGCGGCTTTTTTCGCCATCTGCTCCGCGCAGCCCATTCAAGCCCAGCAACGCCGCGAGCGCGAAGCCAACAGCGTCTACGCCGCTCGCCGCGCAAAACTCGCCGCGCAGATCGATGCGCCGGTCCTCCTCTGGGGCTATACCGGCCGCGAAGAATCCGCGCAAACCTATATCTTCGCGCAGGAAGACAATTTCTATTACCTCACTGGCCACAACGAAGAAATGGCCGGCCTAATCATCATGCCCGCCCCTCGCAGCAACAAAAGTATTGCGCCGGCCACCTCCTGGGGTGGTCCGCAAGAAATGCTTTTTCTGCCGCCGAAGAACCCCTCTAAGGAAAAATGGAACGGCCTCCGTATGTCGCCGAGCGATCCCGGCATAGAGGCGCGCACCGGTTTCGCTTCCGTCCTGCCCTTCCCCGAACTGCGCGCCACTCTCGAGAAACTTGCGAAACTCTATCCAACCATTTACACCATCCTCCCTTACGAAATGGAAAACGGGGGCTATCCGCACGAAAAAGAAGTTGTGGACTGGGTTCGCACTTCCGTTCCGCAAACCAAGCTAAGAGATATTCGCTCCAACATCGAGGAGCTGCGCCAACTCAAATCACCAGGCGAAATTGCCTTCCTCACTCAGGCCATTGAGCTTTCGGTGGATGCGCAGCTCGCCGCTATGCGCATGATGCGCCCCGGTCTCCACGAGTATGAGATCGCAGCCAAGATGGTGGAAGTCCACGCTATGGGAGGCTCGGAAGCGGAGGGCTACGCTCCGATCGTCGGCGCCGGCCCGAATTCTACCGCGCTGCACTATGACAAGCTCGCCCGCAAGATCGAGGACGGAGACATCGTCGTCCTCGACGTTGGCGCGCAATATGCGGGTTACTCAGCCGACATCACGCGCACGCTGCCCGCGAATGGCAAGTTCACGCCGCGCCAGCGCGAAATCTATGAAATTGTTCTCGGCGCGCAAAATGCAGCCCTAGCGGCCATCAAACCGGGCATGGACTACTGCCGCACGGGTTCGAAAAGCGCCCACAAAATTGCCTACGACTACATCAATTCCCACGGCAAAGATCTTCACGGCAAATCGCTGGGCCAGTATTTCATTCACGGCCTCGGCCACAATATCGGTCTCGACGTCCACGATCCCGGCGAGTATTGCAAACCCCTCGAGCCGGGCATGGTCGTCACTGTCGAGCCTGGCATCTACATCCCCGAAGAAAATCTCGGCGTGCGCATCGAAGACGACATCCTCATCACCGAAACGGGCTACAAATTCCTCAGCGAACGCCTCCCTCGCAATCCGGACCAAATCGAAAAAATCATGGCCGAAGCCGCCGCCCAACGCGCCAAAGAACCCAAGAAGGACAATTGACCGTTGTGAACGCCGCCCTTTATACTGTTTATTCGCGTTTGGCGCGAAATTCCGCCCGGCGTGCCTCGAGTCATTCCGCGTGCACCGCATTGCTGAGCGGGCTGCCTGCAGGAATTTCCGAAATTTGCAATCGTTCAGGGAGCTTATGAGCAGCGTTAAAGCCACACAACTCCGCCCCGGCATGGTCATCCAGCACGAGGGCCAGCTTTTTACCGTCTTCAGCGTCGACCACCGCACCCCTGGCAACAAGCGCGGCTCGATGCAGACGCGCATGAAAAATCTCCGGAGCGGCGTCATGATTGATTACCGTTTCCGCGCCGAGGAATTCGTCGACCGCGCGATTCTCGATGAAGTCGAGTTCGAATACCTCTACAACGAGGGCGACGAATTTCACTTCATGAACACGCAGACGTACGAGCAGATGCAGATGACCCGCGAAGAGCTCGGCGAAACGGTGTACTATCTCATTCCGAACACGACCGTGAAGATCGAATTCTTCGAGGAGAAGCCGATCGGTGTTGACCTGCCGGACACGATGGAATTGAAGGTGCTCGACACCGAGCCGACGCTGCAAAAAGCCACGGCCAGCGCCGTGATGAAGCCCGCGACGCTCGAGACGGGCCTGGTGATTCAAGTGCCGCCGTTCGTCAATTCGGGCGACCGGGTGAAAGTGGATACAACGGAGGCACGCTACGTCCAGCGCGTCGAATAAGAGTTCGACGTCGCTCTGAACTTCGTTTTGCGAATTTCGATTTTCGTGGTTCGCGTTTCGTTCTTAAAGTTTTCCGCCTCCGCAGCTAATTTCCGCGCGAGCGAAAATTAGAAGAGGCGAAAGAGCCCCGGGCAACCGGGGCTCTTCGTTTTCCACGAGAGAACTTACGTTTCCTTACTCCGCCCTTTTTCTTAGGCATTGTTGGCGGCGGATTTTTCGCCAGCGGGATGCGCTCCAAACACGCGGTCGAAAATGGCGTCGACATGACGAAGCTGGCGCCGCAGGTCAAATGTGTGCGCAAGCGCTTTCGCGTCGAGAAACTTCGTGATTCGCGCGTCGTTGGCCACTCGCTCCTGGAAATTTGATTCTGTCTCCCAAGCGGCCATGGCATTTTCCTGCACAGCTTTGTACGCGTCGTCGCGCGGCATGCCTTTCTCTACCAGGTCTTGCAGCAACTGACCGGAGTACACCAGCCCGTGCGTGGATTCCAGGTTGCGGAGCATGCGCTCTGGGAAGACGCGCATCTCGGCAATGATAGTCGTCATCTTGGCGAGCATGTAGTCGATCAGGATTGTGGAATCCGGCAGGATGATGCGCTCAACGGAACTGTGCGAAATGTCGCGTTCGTGCCAAAGAGCCACGTTTTCGAAAGCGGCCATCATGTTCGAACGCACCAGCCGCGCCAGCCCACAGATTTGCTCGGACGCCACGGGATTGCGTTTATGGGGCATCGCGGAGCTGCCGCGCTGTTCTCCACCGAAGGGCTCTTGGGCTTCCCGAACCTCGGTGCGCTGGAGGTGGCGGATTTCCAGCGCGATAGTTTCCAGCGTGGTGGCGATGAGCGCTAGAGCGCCGAGATATTGCGCGTGACGATCGCGCTGGATGACTTGCGATGCGACCGGGACAACGCTCAGTCCGAGTCTCTTGCAGATGCGTTCTTCCATTTCCGGGCCGAGATGCGAAGCGTTGCCGACCGCGCCGGAGATTTTACCGACGGCCATCTGTTGCGCTGCGGCGCGGAATCGTCCGATGTTGCGTTGGTTTTCCGAGAACCAGTTCGCTATTTTCAACCCAAAAGTAATCGGCTCCGCATGCACTCCATGAGTACGGCCGATTTGTGGAGTCTTGCGAAATTGGTGCGCCCTCAGGTCAAGTACCTCTCCGAATAAAACCAGCCCGCGCTCGATGAGGTGGGAAGCATCGCGAATCTGCAGCGCCTGCGCGGTATCGACGACATCGTTCGAAGTCAAGCCATAGTGCAGCCAGCGCGCGGCGCCAGGATCGCCGATGGATTCGCTCACATCCATGGTGAACGCAATCACGTCGTGCTTCACCTTTGCCTCGAGTTCGTGAATGCGCGGAATGTCTACTTTGGCACGCGCGCGAATCGTCGCAGCAGCGTCCTTCGGAACGAGTCCAGCTTCGGCAAGAGTCTCCGTGGCCGCCAGCTCGACGTCCAGCCATTTCTGGAAGCGATTCGTATCGCTCCAGACTTGGCCCATCTCCTTGCGCGTGTAACGCGGAATCAAACCGTCTCTCCTTGGGCGTTATTCGAGTCTCGCCCGATCAGACTATCCAAGGACCTGGCAGATGCACGGATTGGGTATGGGCGGTGCACTTTCCACTCCATCATACCGTAAGTTGCGCAGCCGAAGTGGCTGCAGGGAAGCCCGAGACGGCATCCGATTAAAATCGAACATACTAGGATATAGATAGTCTATATGGTAGGGTATAGGCGCTCTATAGCCATACTGCCAGAGGAGAAATTCGTGCCGTACCAAAACCGAATGGAGCTTCTGCAAGGGACGCTGGACTTGTTGATCCTGCAAACGCTGATGTGGGGCCCGCGGCACGGCTACGGCATCGCCCAGGCCATTCGCGCGAACTCGGGCGAGCTGCTTCAAGTCGATGCCGGATCGCTCTACCCCGCGCTACACCGGCTCGAAAAGAAAAAATGGATCGGCGCGGAATGGAAAGTTTCCGAGAATAAGCAGGACGTTAAGGTCTACAAGCTGACGGCAGCGGGCAGGAAGCGCCTAACGCAAGAACGCACGCGGTGGGAACAGATCACGGACGCGATCGCGGGAGTGCTAAATCCGGCGAAGAAGGAGAACCAGCCATGAAGCATTGGTGGAACTGGCGCAAGCGAAGCGACGAGTTGGAAAAGGAGATCCAGCACCATTTGCAAATGGCGGAAACGGAACGCATCGAGAGAGGAGCATCGCAGAACGAAGCGCAGGCCGGTGCGCGGCGCGAATTCGGCAATGTGGGGCTGGTAAAAGAGCTGGCGCGAGACGCCTGGGGCTGGCGCTGGCTGGAAGATTTGTACGAGGACTTGCGCTTCGGAATGCGAACGCTGCGGAAGAGTCCCGGATTCACGGCCACTGCGATCCTGACGCTGGCGCTCGGCATCGGCGCAAACACGGTGATTTTCAGCTTTATCAGCGCGGCGCTTCTGCGAGCCATTCCCGTCAGGGACGCCAAACATCTCGTTTTACTGCGATGGAAGGCGCGAACGCAACCAAACGCCGGCTTCGGCCAATTTGGTGATTGCGAACCAAATCTCGAGAATGGCGTTACGTCATCCGAGCAAATCATGACGTCGGACTGTTCGTTTTCAGTGCCGTTCTTTCGAGAGATTCAGAAGGGGACGGATACCTTCGCCAGTCTTGCTGCATTTGCGGGCACGTCTCCGCTCGTTTTGAGCGGTACGGGAGCCGCAAGGGCAGTGCGAATGCCCAGGTATGTAACCGGAGAATATTTTGAAACGCTGGGGATCAGGCCCGCATTGGGAAGATTGATCAACCACGAAGACGACGCTGCCTCCGCTCCGGCCACCGTAGTTCTCAATTTCCGCTACTGGCGCAGCGAGTTTGGTGGATCGGCGGACATTGTTGGAAGGACTATTCTGTTGAACCGCGTGCCATTCACGGTTGTAGGCGTGGCGGAGAAGCAATTCGATTCGCTCACGCCGGGCAGGCCGATCGATCTGTGGATTCCGCTTGCCATAGCGCCGCGGATCGAGGCCTTCTGGAGCAACCAGAATCTTGATCCTTCTTACTGGTGGCTTGTGGTCGTCGGCCGGCTGAAACCAGGTGAGCCGGCGGGGGTGGCTGCTGCACAGCTAAGTACCCTCTTCCAGAATGAAATGTCCCACGGCGCGTACGGCGTTGAGGGGCGGCCGATGCTCAAGCCGGAAGACGGCGGGGCCATTGAACTCGAGCCACTCGGGCAGGGGCTAACAGGATCAAGAACGGAACTATCCAGGCCGCTGTTCATGATGATGCTGGCGGTCGGGATCGTGCTGCTCATTGCTTGCGCGAATGTGGCAGGGCTGATGCTTGCTCGCGCAGCGTTCCGGCAGAAAGAGATGGCGTTGCGGTTTGCCCTGGGCGCTTCGAAGGGGAGAATTCTACGGCAGTTATTGACTGAAAGCCTGATGCTTTCCTGCGCGGGCGGGGCAATAGGAATGTTGTTCGCGGGCTGGCGGCTGCAATCGATCGTGGATTTCCTCTGGGCAAGCCAACACGGCAACCTGCCGTTTACGCCGGGGATCGATGCGCGGGCGCTGTTTTTCACAGGCGCCGTGACCATCATCGCAGGAATACTGTTTGGCCTGACGCCCGCTCTCCGCGGGTTGCGCGTCGATCTAACACCCGCACTGAAGGAAGGAACGGGCAGTAGCGCGCCAGCGTGGAGAGCGAAGCGCGGCTGGTTCAGCGCGGCAAATTCGCTGGTGGTGCTGCAGCTGGCTTTGAGCATTGTGGCTCTTGCGGGCGCGGGGCTGCTGGTACGGACGCTGGAGAACTTGAAAAGTGTCGACCCAGGGTTTGATCCCAAAAATGTGCTGACGTTCAGCCTCGACACCCACCCCCTGGGATATACGCGGGCTGGTTCGGACAATTTGTTCCGCGAGCTACAGAAGCGGCTGGAAAAAACGCCGGGAGTGTCGGCAGTGAGCTATTCGTGGATGCCGTTGCTCGCAGGCGGCATGAACAAGCTGGGATATCCAATGCCGGGAAAACCGAAGAACGAGCTGGCAGTCGTTGACGTAATGCCCGTGGGGCCGGAGTTCTTCCACACCATGCGAATCCCATTGCACGCCGGACGAGACTTCAATGCTGCGGATTTTGCCACGGCACAAAAGATTGGAGCGGCGCGGATAGCGGCGGCTTTGAAATCGGAAGGAACAGCGGCAAACGCGGGGCCAGCCGAGGAGCTTCCGCCAACTCCCGCAATCGTGAACGAGACGATGGTGCGGCGCTATCTGCTGCCGGGGAATCCTCTGGGACAAATTTTCGGCGCGCAAGAGGGAGACACGGCCGTCGGGATTGGAAAAAGCTCGGGCTTCCAGGTTACTGGAGTCGTGGCCGACGCGAAATTTGCGAGGGTACGGGACGCGGTCGACCCGACTGTTTATGTTCCGATCACCAGCGGAGACGCAGCGTTTTCGGTGCGCACGAAAGCGGACCCCATGAAACTCGTTCCGGGCGTGCGCGCGATGGTAAACCAGATGGACAGCAACCTGCCGGTGACAAAGATCCTGACGGAGACAGACCAGATCGACCGGTTGATTTTCAACGAACGGCTGGTAGCGCGTGTTTCAGGTGTGTTCGGCGCGCTGGCGCTGCTGCTGGCGTGCATCGGATTGTACGGACTGATTTCTTACGAGGTGGCACGGCGCACGCAGGAGATTGGAATCCGGACGGCGCTTGGCGCCGAACGGAGCGATGTACTGCGACTTGTGCTGATACAAGGAATGCGGCTGGCGCTCGCCGGCGCGGCAATCGGACTGCTTCTTGCCCTGGCGCTAACGCGCTACGCGAAAGATATGTTGTTTGGCGTGAAGGCCGCGGACCCGCTGACCTTCGTTGGAGTGATCGTGCTGTTGCTCGGAGTGACGCTGCTGGCGTCCTTCGTGCCGGCGCGGCGGGCCATGCGCGTGGATCCGGTGGTGGCGCTGAGGTATGAGTAAGAGGGAATGAGAAGGAAAGCGGAGTAGAGACGTAATGAGGATGAGGTAACGACGAAAGGCAACGATTGCCAGAGATTCTGAATCCCGCGAAGAAGGAGAACCAGCCGTGAAGCACTGGTGGAACTGGCGCAAGCGAAGCGACGAGTTGGAGAAGGAAATCCAGCACCATTTGCAAATGGCAGAATCGGAACGCATCGAGAGAGGAGCGTCCCACAACGAAGCGCAGGCCGGAGCCCGGCGAGAATTCGGGAATGTGGGTCTGGTGAAAGAGCTCGCGCGAGACACCTGGGGTTGGCGCTGGCTCGAAGATTTCTTCCAGGATTTGCAGTACGGGCTCCGCATGCTGCTCAAGAACCCGGGATTCGCGGTGACTGCGATTCTGACGCTGGCGCTGGGCATCGGCGCAAACACGGCCATTTTCAGCCTGGTAGATGGCGTACTGCTTCACGCCCTCCCCGTGTCCGCCCCACACGAACTCGTGATGTTTCGCTGGACGGCGCACAAAGAGCCGCGATTCAACGGGCATAGCGCGTATGGCGATTGCGACTCAAGGAAGATGGACTGCGTTCTCTCGGGGCCCTTCTATGAAACGGTGCGCGCGCGAGCAACAAGCTTCAGCGGAGTAACGGCAATTGCCGGGCCACTGGACATGGTTTTGAGCGGGAACGGTCCTGCAAGCATTGTGAGCGGTGAAATCGTGTCGGGGGATTTTTTCTCGACGCTCGGCCTGCACATGGCTCTTGGCCGGCCCTTGGAGCGGGAAGACGAATCGCGGGCAGCCCCGCCGGCGATGGTTTTGAGCTACGGCTACTGGCGCCGCGCGTTTGGGGGCGACCGTTCCGTAATTGGCCGCGCGATTCGGCTCAACAACACAGCCGTAACGATCGTCGGCGTCACGCGGCCCGAATTCACTAGCTTGACGCCGGGAAAGGAGCAGGACCTTTTTCTGCCCTTCGTGTTAACGGATCGGATCAAGTCGGAACATTGGGGACAGGAAAACCGCTACGTGGATCCTGCCACATGGTGGGTGGTGATTGTGGCGAGGCTGAGGCCGGGTGTGTCGCTGGCGCAGGCCCAGGAGGAAGCAACCCTTCTTTTCCGAAATGAAGTTCTGCATGGAAGCAAGCCATTGCTGAAAGAGGAGGACGAGCCGGCTATCAGGTTGGCCTGGGCCCGCCAGGGCCTGGATGGAGAGAGCAGCGAGATCGCTCCGATGATGTATCTGATGATGACGGCGGTCGGGTTTGTTTTGTTGATTGTGTGCGCCAATGTTGCGGGGCTCACGCTGGCGCGCTCGGCCAAGCGGCAAAAGGAAATGGCCGTGCGGCTCGCACTGGGGGCGGGCCGGATGCGAATCCTAAGGCAACTGCTAACGGAGAGCTTGCTGCTCTCGCTGCTGGGAGGAACGCTCGGCGTCCTGACATCCACATGGATTGTAGGAGTTGTGACGAAGCTGATTTCGCGGGGCTTGGATGCGGAATTCGCGTTCGTCATTTCGCCGGACTGGCGCGTGCTGACATTCACGATAGCGGTAACGTTTGCGACGGGCATCGTGTTCGGGCTGGCCCCGGCGCGAAACGCCTCTCGAGCGGATGTGAACGCAGGTCTGAAGGAAAACGAACTGTTCCTGCCGGGGCGAACGCGCAGGTCGCGGTTTCATCTGGGAGACGCGCTCGTGGTAGCGCAGGTCGCGTTGTCCATCGTGCTACTGGCGGGCGCGGGACTGCTGGTGCGAACGCTCCACAATCTTCACGAGTTGAATCCGGGCTTCGACACGCGGAACATCCTGCTCTTCGGGATCGACCCGGCCATCGCAGGCTACAAGGATGAGCAGACCGCACAACTCTACCGGGATTTGCGGCAGCAGTTCGCGGCGCTGCCCGGAGTGATCTCTGCGAGCTACTCGGAAGACGCCTTGCTGAGCGAAAGCTGGACGGGTGGCGACGTCCATTTGGATGGCGCGCCACCCAAGTCGAACGTGAGTACGGGGAAGCTGCAAGTCGGAATGGATTTCTTCTCGACGATGCATATTCCGCTGATGGCTGGTAGGGCCTTCCGGCCCGAGGACTTTGCTTCCGCGGCCGCGACGAATGCGGCGCTCAAGGCGGCGGAAAAAACCGCTGTGGCGCCAGGCAGCGGAATCCTTGCGGTTAAAGCAGCTCCAGTTCCCGCGATCATCAACGAAGAGTTCGCGCGACGGTTCTTTCCAAACGAGAATCCTCTGGGCAAACATATCGGAGAGCGCGAAGACGACGAGCCACCGGCAGTTCCGCACCCTGGCTACGTGGTTGTGGGAGTGATGGGCAACACCAAGTACGCCGACCTAAGGAAGCACATCGCGCCGATGATGTGTTTGCCGATGGTGGCGCATAGCGCGAACTTTGAACTAAGGACCGCGGGTAACCCCATGGCGATGCTCGGGCTGGTACGCGACATGGTTCAGCGTGCGGACAAGAATCTGCCGGTGTTCCTGGTGCGCACACAAACAGAGCAGGTAGAACAGACGCTCTTCCAGGAGCGCGCCGTGGCGCGGCTTGCGAGTTTCTTCGGCGCCGTGGCACTGGTGCTCGCGTGCGTCGGGCTGTATGGCTTGCTCTCTTTTGAAGTTACGCGGCGGACGAAGGAAGTCGGCATTCGGATGGCGCTGGGCGCGGAGCGAAGCAACGTGTTGCGGCTGGTGGTGCGTAGAGGAATGTGGCTCGTGGCCGCCGGGGCATCGGCGGGAATCGGCTCGGCGCTGGTCGTCACGAGGTTTATGGCCAGCATGCTCTATAACGTGCGCGCGAACGACCCCGCCACGATGGCCGGAGTGACGCTGTTGCTCGGCCTAGTGGGGATCGCGGCCTGTTGGTTGCCGGCGTGGCGCGCGATGCGCGTGGATCCCGTGGTGGCGCTAAGATACGAATGAAAAGAGGAAGCAATGAGATAAGGAAGTGATGAGGTAAAGAAAGACGAAGAGAAAACAAGAAAGCGCTTGAGAGAGGGCGCGTGGAATCGGGTGAGCGAGAGGGAGAGTTTGCCATGAAGCATTGGTGGAACTGGCGGAAGCGAAGCGACGAGTTGGAAAAGGAAATCCAGCACCATTTGCAAATGGCGGAAACGGAACGCATCGAGAGAGGAGCATCGCAGAACGAAGCGCAGGCCGGAGCCCGGCAAGAATTCGGCAATGTGGGATTGGTAAAAGAGCTGGCGCGAGACGCCTGGGGCTGGCGCTGGCTGGAAGATTCGTATGAGGACGTGCGCTACGGTCTACGCGTGCTGCGCAAATCCCAAGGCTTCACTGTTGTTGCGGTCCTGACGCTTGCCCTCGGAATTGGCGCCAACACAGCGATCTTCAGCATTGTGAACGCCGTCTTGCTTCGCCCTCTTCCGTACATGCAGCCTAATCAGCTCGTGGACCTGAATTTGAAAACGGAACAGTCGGATCACACTTTTGTGCCCTACCCTATTTTTCTTTATTGGCAGCGAGAAACCCATACGCTCTCGGCGATGGGTGCGTGGACTGATAACACATTCGATCTGACGGGCACCGGAATGGCGACACGACTTGCAGGGAGACGCGTTTGCGCCAATTTCTTTTCGCTACTTGGCGTAAGACCGATCCTCGGACGGAATTTCAGCCCAGAAGATGACCGCCTCGGGGCGGCGGCCGTCGTGCTAGTGAACGAGGGATTCTGGAGGGATCGACTTGGCGCGTCTCCGAGTGCCATAGGTAAAACTCTGACGCTGGACGGGGGGCATTACACAATCATCGGCGTGATCCCATCGAGCTTTCAATTTTGGAGCGCGGCCGATATTTACGTTCCCATCGGGCAATCGGAAAATCCATCTTTCGACAATGGCGGCCCGAGCAGAGTGTTGCAGATTATTGGGCGGCTCGCGCCTGGCGTGACGCTCGCCCAGGCCCGGGCTGAGATGAATGTAATCGATCAGAATCGGGTCGTTGCCCATCCTGAATCGGCTGACACGACCACGGGCGTCACCATCCATTCGTTAAGGCAAGACGTCATCGGTGACCTTGAGTCAACGCTGCTGCTTCTCTTAGGGGCAGTCGGTTTCGTTCTGCTCATCGCCTGCGCGAATGTGGCGACTCTTCTGCTGGCTCGTTCGACCGCGAGGACACGCGAGTTTGCCATTCGTACCGCGCTCGGCGCGGGCCGAAATCGTGTGATCCGACAAGTGCTGACGGAGAGTCTCCTACTGTTCGCTATCGGTGGGACGTTCGGGACGGCGCTGGCCGAGCTGCTAACTCATCCTGCCCTGACGCTTCTTCCTACGGCACTACCACAGATGCTCCGAGTGTCGCCGGATTTCCACGTGCTGATCTTCGCGGTTGCGATTTCCGGACTAACGGGCATTCTATTCGGCCTGATTCCCGCGATGAGAACTTCGCTCCCGAAGCTCCAAGAAACTCTCAAGAAGGGCGGCCAAGGGATCGCGGCGGGTCGCCATGTGACACAGAGTGTCCTGATCGTCGGGGAAATCTCCCTTGCGTTGGTACTTCTAACCGGCGCGGGCCTAATGATTCGCAGCATGAACCGCCTGTGGAAGGTGAATCCTGGGTTCGATTCGCACAATCTCATGTTTTTCACGGTCGGATTTCCACCACCGAGCAACCCTGACGCAACGGCAATTCGCGTCCAAGATGATGAACTTGGGGCCAAACTGGCCGCTGTTCCTGGTGTGGAGACAGTTAGCGTTTACCTTGGCGCGATGGCGATGTCGGGCGAGTGGACTATAACACCTTACTGGCCGCCAAATCAGCCTCGGCCTGCAAATCTAGCGGAGAACGCTGCAGAAATGTATGCGGTCGGTGCCGACTACTTTCGAGCGATGAGAATTGGCCTGTTGCAAGGTAGAGAATTCAACAGGCAAGATATCCATTCTGCGGCTAAGGCAATCATCATTGATGAACACCTGGCCCGCCATTTGTTTGCCGACGAAAATCCCATCGGGAAACACCTCACCGTAGGCTTCCTCGGAGTAGCAGAAATCGTAGGGGAGGTCAGGCACGTAAAGCATTTCGGCCTTGACGCCGACTCCCAGGCTCAAATCCAAGAGCAGATATATGTGCCCTTCAGCCAGTTGCCGGACCTGTTCGCGCCGAGACTTGCAAATCAGGCGACTTACATCCTGCGGACTTCCGTTCCGCCTGCAACTCTGGTGGACGCGATAAGACGTGCCGTCAGCGAAACGGATAGCCAGCGAATCGTTTACGACGCGCAAATTATGGATGAGGTTCTCGCAAACTCGCAAAGCGAGCGGCGTTTCGCCATGGCTTTGTTAGGTGCGTTTGCCGCTATAGCTCTGGTGCTCGCGACCGTTGGTATCTATGGTGTGATTACTTCTCTCGCTGCTCAGCGGACAGCCGAGATCGGAATCCGCATGGCGCTTGGGGCGCGGCCTTGGGACATCTTACGCCTGGTGGTTGGTCAAGGTGGAAAGATCGCGTTGGCCGGAATCGCATTCGGAATCATCGCTTCGTTCGGTTTCACGCGACTCATCGCGAACCTGCTCTTCGGCGTGCGCTCCGACGACCCAGCGACCTTCGCGAGCGTGGCGATCTTGCTTGCACTGGTTTCGGTCGCCGCCTGCTACATTCCGGCGCGGCGCGCCATGCGCGTCGATCCGATGGTGGCGCTGAGGTATGAGTGAAGAAAAAGACGACGTGAAGAGGTAGAGAAGTAAGAACTAGCGAGGCCCAGAATCGGCGCGTTCGAACTGCGCGGCTTGGCCTGGGCACGCGTGTTAGCAAGCACACTGTTTGGTTTCGCAACACTCACCAGACGGGTTGGCACCGGCCAGCCCTATGATATTGCCCCACTTACAGCCCACCTTATAAAGTAGCCTCGGAAGTGTCCGAATTCGGACATCCTTCACCTAACCGCAAAGCCCGTTTCCTGTCTAATGATTCGGATGAGCGAAAGCGCCGGTAGCAACAAAGACCGCGAGGCACTCCAGAACGCGGCCCGAGAAAGCGATGCCATCGCCGTGGAGCGCACGCTCGCAGGGGAACGCGATGCTTTCCGCGTGCTGGTCGAGCGCCACAGCCAGCAGCTCTTTCGGCTGGCATATCGCATGACGGGAAATGAGCACGACGCCGAGGAAGTGGTTCAAGAAGCTTTCTTGCGCGCTTACCGGAACCTTGGCCAATTCGGATCGCGCGCAAATTTCGGCACGTGGGCTTATCGCATCGCGGCCAATTACGCGATTGACCGCATGCGGCAGAGACGCAACGAAGACGCACGGCGCAGCGCGCCCAGCAGCTTGGCGGAAGAGCAGGAGCAAGATCCGCTGGATTTGGTGGCCGACGAAAGGCCGACACCAGACCGTCTTGCCGGCAACACCGAGCTGAGGAAAAAGATGGAAGAAGCGCTGAAAGAGCTGAGCTCCTCGGAGCGAACGGCATTCGTGATGCGCCACTGGGAAGGCTGCGCGATCGAAGAGATCGCTGCAGTGCTGAAATCAACGACGAGCGCAGCGAAGAACACGGTTTTTCGATCCGTGCAGAAATTAAGGCGGGCTTTGGAGCCCTACGTGGGAGCAAGAGGCGCGCTGCAAGCAAAAGCGGCAGGAGCAGCGCCGGAGCCCAGGGGAACAGAACTATGAAACATCTGACAGAAGAAGAATTGATTGCTTATCGGGAGGGGGAGCCTACGCAACGCGAAGCTATCGCCGAGCATTTGACGAGCTGCACCGCCTGCCACACAGAGCTCGACCGCATCGAAGCGGTGCTGAGTGCGTTGGATAATCTGCCCGTTCCCGAGCGAGGCCCGGAATACGGCCGCGCTGTGTGGCAGCAAATTGCGCCGAAGCTTCCGGAAAAAGCTGGACGTGGCTGGCGTGTATGGCTCGAACCGCGCCGCTGGGTGGCCATCGGAGCGATGGCGGCCATCGTGATTGCGGCGTTCGTCGCGGGGCGCTGGACCAAGAAGCCTGATGCCGGAACTCCGGCTGCCAGCGTCGCGCAAGTACGGGAACGCGTGCTGGTCGTGGCGGTCGGAGACCATTTGGGCAAATCAGAAATGGTGTTGATGGAACTGGCCAACGCAACGCCACCTGCGTCCGGGCCTAAGCAAATCAATATCGCCGCGGAGCAGCAACGAGCGGAAGATTTGCTGGACGCCAACCGCTTGTACCGGGAAACGGCGCAGCAGAATGGCGATGCGGCGCTGGCCGACGTTCTGGATGACCTCGAGCGCGTCTTGATGGACGTGGCGCACAGCCCGCAAGAAATTACGCCGGCGAAGCTGGAATCGCTGCAGAAGCGCATCGAAGCGCACGGCATTTTGTTCAAAGTTCGAGTGGTCGGCAAGGAATTACAAGAAAAGCAGAACCCAACAAATTCCGCGCCACCGGCGACGGAATCGAAAGCAGGAGAGAGGAACAAGGCATGAGCATCGGAGAACGAACAAGCAGAGCGGTGAAAATCTGGATGATTGCAGCGGCTTTGTTGATCGCCCCGCGGATGGCGCGGCCCGCGGCTGCCCATAGTGCTGCAGAGTCGTCCACGGATTCCTGGCAGGAACAGAGCAGCGCGGACCGTGAGCAGGAAGCCCGTGATCGGGAGCAAGAGAAACGTGACCGCGAACAAGAAGCCCGCGACCGGGAGCAGGAAAAACGCGACCGCGAGCAGGAGCGCTTGGAACGCCTCGATGAACTGTATAGCGATGGTCGCGAAGCGCTCGACGAAGACCGCTATGACCGCGCAGCCGAAAAGTTCAGCCAGCTTGCTTCGATGAATGGGCCCCAGACGGACGCGGCGATGTACTGGAAGGCCTACGCAGAAAACAAATTGGGCAAGAGAGACTCCGCGCTTGGAACCATCGCCGATTTGGAAAAGAAATATGCGCAAAGCCGCTGGATAAAAGATGCGAAGGCATTGGAGATCGAGGTGCGGCAATCGAACGGGCAGCCCGCGCACCCGGAATCACAGCCCGACGAAGAGCTGAAAATGCTCGCGATCACCGGACTAATGAACAGCGATCCCCAGCGAGCCATGCCGCTGCTTGAAAAAGTTCTCAACGGTCCAGGTACGCCCAAGGAAAAGTCCAAGGCACTCTTCGTGCTGGCACAAAACGGCTCGGCGCAATCGCGCGAGATTCTCGCACGCATTGCCCGCGGAGAGAGCAATCCGGACCTGCAACGCAAAGCCGTCGAGTATCTGGGAATGTTCGGAGGGCAGGAGTCGCGGCAAACTCTTGCCACAATCTATGCATCCACGAGCGACGTCTCGGTGAAACGCGCCATTCTTCGCAGCTATATGATTGGCGGCGACAAGGAACACCTCTTTGCAGCGGCGAAAGGCGAAAAAGATCCTTCGCTGCGCGCTGAGGCGATCCGTCAGCTTGGAATCGTTCACGCACCGGAGGAATTGCGCCAGCTCTATGCGGCCGAGACTACGCCGGAAGTGAAGAAGGACATCCTGCAGGCGTTCTTTCTCTCCGGCGACGCCAAATTCCTGGCGGAAGCGGCGCAGGGAGAGAAGGATCCGGAAATTCGCCGTACGGCGATTCGCAATCTCGGACTGGTCGGTTCGGAAGATGCAAAGCAGGCTCTGTTGGTGATCTACGCCAAGGAAACCGACCGCGAGAATAAGGAAGCCGTGCTCAACGCGTTCTTCATTCAGGGAAATGCTCACGCGCTGGTGACCATTGCGCGGGGCGAAAAAGATCCGCAGTTGAAAAAGACCGCCGTGTCCAAGCTCGCGCTGATGAATTCGAAAGAAGGCAACGATTATTTGATGGAGATTTTGCAGAAGTGAGTTGGAGAGTGAGTGGTGAATAGTGAGTAGGGAGTAGTGGCTCAGGACCGGTGACTGGTCGATTGAAGAAACATTGTGGTGAGGTGGATATGAAGACTTGGCTGAAAGTGCTGGCTTCTCAGATGACACTGGGCCTCGGGCTCATCGCGGGCGGGGCAAGCCCCGCCCCTACAGAGGCGGCGGAAACACCGCAGGTCGTGAACGCGAAAATCGAGACGCGCGCGTTGACGGGTTCTCTTGCCGACACGTTCCGCGGCATCGAAGCGCAAGCGGATAAGCCGGAATGGGTCGGCTACAGCGTCGCGGAGGTTGCGGGTGACCGCACGGTTTGCTGCGGAAACTTCAATGACAGCTACGGTGGCTGCGGAACTTGCCGGCTCGAAAAAGAGAATGGCGTGACGAGCTCGAGTTCGCAAAAAGACTCGCAAACTGGCACCGTGCAGCTCGAAGGCTCGCGGCAGCTTGTCGTTCTTTTCCGGCTTGAAGACAAACAGGTGATGCGCATTCGGGAAGCTTCGGAAAATTGCACGCTGGACGCAGGCAGTCTGCCGTTCGTCTGGCTCACCGGCGTGAAGCCTGCGGAGAGCGTAGCGTTGCTCGTAGATTTTGTGCACAAAGCAAACTTTGAAGGTCATGGCGAGCATGAAATTGGCCAAGGCGCACTTTCCGCAATTGCGCTGCACGCCGATTCGGCCGCTGATCGCGCGTTCGAGTCCTTCGTCGCCTCAGATCAGCCTGAGCAACTGCGAAAGCACGCGTCTTTCTGGCTAGGAGCCACACGCGGAAAATCCGGTGAAGTGCTCTTGCAAAAAATGGCGAAGAGCGATCCTAGTTCCGAAGTACGCTCGCAAGTAGCGTTCGCGCTCTCCGTAAGTCACGAACCTGAAGCCCTCAATGAAATGATCCGCATGGCAAAAGAGGATCAGAGCACGCACGTGCGCGGCCAAGCGCTCTTCTGGCTCGCGCAAAAAGCCGGACAAAAGGCCATGGGCGCCATCACTGGCGCCATCGAAAACGACCCCGACACCGAAGTGAAAAAGAAAGCTGTCTTCGCGCTAAGCCAAATGCCCAAAGACGAAGGCGTGCCGAAACTCATCGAAGTGGCGAAAACGAATCGCAATCCCGAGGTGCGTAAACAAGCCATGTTCTGGCTGGGCCAATCCAACGATCCGCGCGCGCTGGATTTTTTTGAGCAGGTGCTGTCGCGCTAAAAACGGTTGCGCCACTTACCGGTGCGTCCTATCCATTTGGCGGATATCGATCGACATACTTCTTTGCCAAGTTGCGCACCAATGTGCGCTCTGAATGAGTCAACGGAGCAACCTCACGCCCGAATCCAGGCGCCTTCATTTTAATCAGTGTGTAGACAACCTGCCCGTGGACGTCTGGATCACTCAGAAACGGAACGATGGCATCAGCGTATGTTCGGGCCGCAACGAAGCCGAGGGCCGTGATGAAGGATTGCCTCCCTCGACGAAGATTCTGCCACGTCGCGACCTTCGCGACTTTGCTCAGCACGTTGTCTTTTCGCTTGAGACGTGGATTCTGAACGAATGCGCGTCGAACGCTCTCCCCGATTCCCCACACCTCATGTTCAAACGGGTACCAATCAGGTACATCCAGCTGTTCCCTTAGTGGTGCAAGGTCTGGGGGATACTCAGCAGGTGCCATTCCCAGTGCTTGCTCGCACGCGGCAATGACTTCCCCTTCTGACGCAGGCACTGGAGAGCTCACGAGTGTGAAGATACCACGACATGATTTAATCTAAGTAGGTTTGGCAACTACTCGGTTTGTTTCAACGTAGAAGATCTTCGAGCTGGATGCGTGAGTCCGTTTTGGCGTCGCGGTATTTGACGATGACGGCGCACTGCAGGCTGAGGCCGTGTTTGGCGCCAACGGGATGCGTCACGGCGCGCGAGCCGGGAACGACGATGGCCTCCGCAGGAATAACGAGCGGCGAGGTTTCGCTGGCGGTGTAAACCGCGTCGCGGACGAGATCGTAAACAGGGATCGAGCGATTCAGAATCGTGCCGGTGCCAAGAACCGCGCGATGCTTCACCACGGTCCCTTCATAAACTCCGGAGTTCCCTCCCACCAGCACTTCATCTTCAATAATCACCGGCATCGCTCCCACCGGTTCGAGCACACCGCCAATCTGCGAGCCCGCGGAAATGTGGCAATTGCGCCCGATTTGCGCGCAGCTTCCAACGAGCGCGTGCGAATCGATCATCGTACCGTCGCCAACGTACGCGCCCACGTTAACGAACATCGGCGGCATGCACACAACGCCACGCCCGATGTACGAGCCATCGCGAATGCTTGAGCCCCCCGGCACGATGCGGATTCCGTCGGCAGTCGTGATGGCGCGCACGGGATACGTGGACTTGTCGATGAACGGCTGGCGCGTGGCGTCGACGGACATGTCGACGACCGCGCCCATACGAAATCCGAGCAGTATTCCTTTTTTCACCCAGGCATTGACGCGCCAGCCCGTCGGCGAGGCAGCATCCGGCTCCGCCGCGCGGACTTCGCCGCGATTAACGGCGTCCTTGAATTCGCGGAAGAGCCGGAAGTGTTCTTCGTTGTATTGAGCCGGAGGCTCGTCAAACAAATGTTCCACTTGCTGCGGCAGCATGAACTCGCTCATGCGGCAGCTTGCGCTGTCGCACGCGGTAGCGTGGTGCTCTCGACCAGGTCAAGCGATTCCAGAACGGCGCGTATCCGCGCTTCGTTTTCCGCTTTCGGCGCAACAAGCGGCAAGCGCCACACCGGCTCCAGCAAGCCCATCTGCGCCATCGCCGCCTTCACCGGAATCGGATTCGATTCGACAAAGTTTATCTCCATCAGCGGATGCACGCGCCGATGAATTTTTCGCGCGGCGGGAAAATCGCCTTCCAGAGCTAGACGCGTGAGGCGCGCCATGTCCGCGGGGATTTCGTTCGACACGACGGAGATCACGCCCCGTCCCCCAAGCGCGATCAGAGGCAGAGTGATGGCGTCGTCACCGCTCAGCACGTTGAAATCGTCCGGCACCGCATTCAGAATCGCGGCCATTTGCGAAATATTCCCCGAAGCTTCCTTGATGCCGACGATGTTTTCCATCGTAGCGAGACGTCGCACCGTTGCGGGCTCGACGTTCACACCGGTCCGCCCTTGCACGCTATAAACAACAATCGGTAACGTAATCGCTTCCGCGATCGCTTTGTAGTGCTGGAAAAGCCCTTCCTGCGTCGGCTTGTTGTAGTACGGCGTGACGGAAAGAATTCCGTCGGCGCCGATTTCCGCAAGCTCGCGTGCGAGCGCGATCACTTCGGCGGTGTTGTAACCGCCCGCCCCCGCGAGCACCGGGACGCGGCCCTTTGCCAGCTCGACGGAGATCTCGACGACGCGCAGATGCTCTTCGTGCGTCAGCGTGGGGCTTTCGCCCGTCGTTCCGCACGGTACGAGAAAATCAATCCCCGCATCAATCTGGCGCTTGATCAACGCTCGCAGCGTTGGTTCATCGAGCGAACTATCGCGGCGAAATGGAGTGACGAGCGCGGTGCCTGTTCCGGTAAACATGGTGTTTCTCCTTCTTTTTCTAAACGTCGTGCTGCCTACTGCCGAAAACCTCGACTCCCGTAGCGGCGGCCTTCAGGCCGCCATCTTCTGAATTTGTTGCGGCAACCCTGCGCCGCCTCTGCGTGTGCCGGCCTGAAGGCCGGCGCTACGAAGATCCTTCAACTCAATTCGCCCAGGATCTCCTTGAATTCATAGAATCCTTTTTTGCCGGCGATCCAGCGGGCCGCTTGCAGAGCGCCGCGGGCGAATCCTTCGCGGCTGCGCGCCGTGTGGCGCAGCGTGATGGTGTCCGCCAGCGAATCAAAACCAATTTCATGTGTGCCGGGGATAGCACCCGCGCGATTGGAACTGAGACTGACAGGCCGCGTGTATCCCGCGGCCTTCATCTGTTCCGCCAGTATCTTGAGCGTGCCGCTGGGAGCGTCTTTTTTTGCCGAATGGTGAATCTCCCAGCCCCAGGCTTCGTACTCTCCATGCTTCGCGAAGAGAGCGGCGGCTTGCGTAACCGCTTGCATAAAAATATTCATGCCCACGGAAAAATTCGCCGCCCACACGAGCCCGGCTTTTGCGTGCAGAACGGCCTCGCGCGCTGCGGAAAGCTGCTCGAACCAGCCCGTCGTGCCAACCACCGAGTTCACGCCGAGCACCGCGAGACGTTGCACATTCACAGGCGCCGCCACCGGCGTCGTGAATTCCACGGCGACATCAATCCCACGCAGCGTTTCATGCGATAGCCCTGCGCCGCCTGGATTGCTTCCACCCGAAAATGTCGCGCGCACGTCGAAGCCGTATTCCGGCGCGAGCCGCTCGATGAGCTTGCCCATTTTTCCGTGGCCGACGATGGCGAGGCCCCGGCTCATGCTTGTGCCGCTCCCGTGGCGAGAAGCTGCTTCGCCATGCGCGCATAAATCTCGACGGCTTCGGACAATTGTTTTTTCGGGATGCGCTCTTCCGCGGTGTGCGCCAAATGAATGCTGCCTGGGCCGATCAAAAACGGCTGGCCCCACGCGCCATTAAATGTGGGAATGTCCGTGGCAAAGGCAACGACAGTCGTGGGAAGTCCATCGAACGCCGAGAGCCGCAACGCGGGCGTGTGCAACACTTCGCGGGCTTCGGCGCGTCCTGCAACTGCGGCGTGAACGGCCTGGCGAATTTCCGCCGGATCGCCCACGGTGCGGAACATGATTTCGGCTTGCGCGTGGTCGGCAACAACGTTCGGAGCGCGCCCGCCGGCGACGGTGCCGATGTTGAGAGTGCAAGGACCTAGAAGCGAATCCTCCGGCAGCGGGATCATGCGAATGGCTCGCAAAACATCGAGCAGCGAGTGGATCGCGGAGTGGCCCAGCTCGGGATAAGCGGAGTGCGCGAGTTTTCCGTGCGCCGTGATTTCAAAGCGGAGCGCGCCCTTGGAGCCGAGAGCAAGCTGATTTTCCGTCGGCTCGCCATTGATTAGAAAACGCGAGCCGCGCGGATTTACGGCAGCGACTTTCGCGCCCGCGCTGTTGCGCTCTTCGCCGACGACAAAGAGAAGACCGAAGTTTGTTGTGCCAGTGTCGAGAAGCTTTTCCGCGGCGCCGATCATCGCGGCAATAATGCCTTTGGCATCGCAGGAGCCACGCCCCCAGATAAACTCCGCGTCTTCGAGCGAGGGGAAAAACGGTAGCACGGTGTCCATATGCGTCGAGAGCGTGACGATCGGCTCGCCCCACGACGCAAAAATATTGTCGCGATTCGGTTCGACCGAGATGCGTTCGAGGCGCCCGGAAGTGCGCGCCGCGAGCAGGGACAGTTGCGCGAACAAGAAGTCCGCCACATTCTGCTCGCGATTAGTTGTCGATTCGATATCGACGAGCGCGCGCGTAAGTTCGAAAAGATTCATTCTGACCAATTATTTCTGGAGGGAGTGAAACGAAAGGAAGGAACCGCGACAAAAGTACTCGAGGCTGCTGCCTCTCGATAGCGCTCCATCCGGCTTTAGCTCTGGCTGCAAACCAATGCGGCCATCTAAACGGATGACAGTGGACAGGCCTTAGACCTGTTCCCCAACCGCGGCGGCAACAGCTACCGCTGCGATTTCGGCGGAGTACAACAACCTGGCCCCTTTTGCCGCGGCGTCCGAAGCTGATCGGAACTGCTCGCCGCGCTACTCATGGCCTCCGCACCTCTACCAAGAACAGAATAAGTCTAGAGGACCGATGGAGAAAAAGCGAGTGGAATTTCAAGCAACGGCTGTGCTTGCCAGTGGCACAGCCACTTCTGCCCCATCGCGCCGATTTGGCGCGATGAATCTTGGCTGTGCGCTGCTTCATGATGACTCAAAAAACCGCACAAGCAGGATTGCCTGTGCCACCAAAGCAGATTCCTGGCTTCGCTCGGAATGACAGGTTTATGTTGCGACTTATTTTGCGCGTTAGAGTTCGAGTGGCTTGAGCGGGCGGTCTTGCGTGGCGATCATCAGCTCACCCTGAAAGGCGCATTCCGCAGGACGGCGATTGAGGGCTTCTTCCGCGGAAAGGCGAGCGAGATCGGGATTGTTATTTTCCTGCGAGAGATGCGCAAGGACGAGATAGCGCGCGCGGGCGTCGAAGCCTTCGGGATCGGATAGGTATTCGCTTACGGCATGGTTCGAGAGATGTCCGGTGCGGCTGAGGACGCGCTGTTTAACGACCCAGGGATACGGCCCGACTTTCAGCATGTCGAGATCGTGATTGGATTCAAGCAGCAAACAATCGGCATCGCGCAAATGAACTTTCACAAGCTCGGGCATGTAACCGAGGTCGGTGACGAGCGCCATCTTCGTGCCATTGGTGCGAAACGTGAAGCCAATGGGATCGGCGGCGTCGTGCGGAATCTGAAACGCGTGGACATCTATATCGCCGATCGTGAAATGCTGACCGGCTTGAATGGTTTCCACGCCGCGCAAGCGGTTCGCGAGCCGCTCGGGCAGCGCGCGGTGCAGCGCCTCCATGGTCTGCTCTGTAACGTAGAGCGGCGCTTTCCAGAGACCAAGCATTTGCGGAAGGCCGTTGCAGTGGTCGCTATGTTCGTGGGAGATGAGGATGCCGTCGATGCGGTCGATGCTTAGTTCGATGGCAGCAAGCCGTGCGAGAGTTTCCCGTTTGCCGAGGCCGCAATCCACGAGGAGTCGGGTGCGCTGCGTCTCGAGCAATGTAATGTTGCCCGAGCTGCCTGACGCCAGTATGGAAACCCGCAAGCCGATCGGTTGCTCCTCGTTACCGCCAGAAAAACTGCCGGGCTAAAGCCCGGCGCTACGTTGCCACACGGCGGCCAAGCTCACAAACGAATTTTCAGAATGATGGCATTTCAATTCCCGCCCGTCAACGCGAAAAGAAAGATTAGAATATTCGTGCCATGAGAGTCGCCGAAAAATCGAGGCCTCTGCAGGAGCGGACCGCAAGCGACGGATTCGCTATCATCCCCAATGCTCTTCTCGAAAGCGAAGTTGCAGACCTGCTGGCGGTGCTTGAACAGTCAGAGCTTCCACGCAGCAGAGCCGGCATGCGCCATGCCATGAGAAATGAAAGCGTCGCTGCAGTTGCGCGCGATCCGAGGCTTCTCTCGATGGCGCAAGAGATCCTGGGAAGCGCGGCAATTCCCTTTCGCGCGACGCTGTTTGACAAGTCACCGACCTCAAACTGGCTTGTCGTGTGGCACCAAGACACGGCACTGCCGTTGCGCGAGCGTCGCGAAGTGCCCGGCTGGGGCCCGTGGTCCATCAAGGAAGGCGTGAACTATGCGCACGCTCCAGCTGGCGCACTTGAGCAAGTGTTGGCGCTGCGACTGCATCTTGACGATTCCGTCGCCGAAAACGGGCCGCTCCGCGTGCTCCCAACTACCCACACTCTCGGCGTTTTGAGCGACGAAGCGCTTCATTCTCTCTCGACACAAATCTCAGCCGCTGATTGCCTCGTGCCGCGCGGCGGAATTCTCGTCATGCGCCCGCTTGTCGTTCACGCTTCCTCGAAATCTCAATCAAGCGCTCCGCGTCGCGTCCTTCATATCGAGTACGCCGTTTCGCCTGCCATCGCGGATGGGCTCGAACTGGCGATCGCGTAAGTCGCGTGGCTAGCAGTTGAGGCGGGAGCGGTCGAGGGTGAAGCCGTTTAGGGGGCCTAGAACGGTGACGGCGATTTGGTCGGGGCGGAAGAAAGCGTGGGCCAGGGATTGGACTTCGGCGAGGGTGACGGTTTCGATGGAAGCCAGAATTTCGTCGAGAGAATAGAAGCGGCCGAAGTAGAGCTCCTGACGGGCTAGATTCGACATGCGAGACGTGGTGGATTCGAGGGAGAGCATCAGTGAACCCTTGAGATGATTTTTTGCGCGGGTGAGCTCTTCTTCGCTTACCGGCGATTCCTTCATGGCGCGGAATTCTTTGATGGTTAGGTCGATGACCTGGCCGACGGTTTCTTTAGCGGTGCCGGCGTAGACGGTGAACATGCCGGCGTCGGAGTAAGGCGTTAGCTCGCTGAAGACGGCGTAGGCGAGGCCTTCTTTTTCGCGAATGTTTTGGAAGAGGCGCGAGGACATGCCGCCTCCGAGAAGATTGTTGAGCACCGCGGCGGCGAAGCGCGCTTCGTGGCCGAGCGGCAACGCAGGGACGCCGATGCAAAGATGGACTTGCTCGAGGTCGCGCTTGGGCTCGAGATGGATGGGAGCTTTGGTCACAGGAGCGGTGTGATCTTCGAGCGTGCGCGCGGGGCGTAGATCGCCGAACTCGCGCTGAACAAGGTCCAAAACTTTTTCGTGCGTGACGTTTCCCGCCGCGGTGATGACCAGATGATCGGGAGCGAACCAGTCGCGGAAACGCTCGACGAGATGTTCACGGTTGAAGGCGCGAACGGTTTCGGGCGTGCCGAGAATGGGGCGGCCGAGCGGATGCTCGGGCCAGAAGCCGCGCGTGAAAATGTCGTGCAGCTGATACTCGGGATTGTCCAGGTCCATCTTGATTTCTTCAAGGACGACCTGCCGTTCTTTTTTTACGTCTCCGGAATCGAATTTGGGACGGAGAACGAGATCGGCGATGATGTCAAAGGCAATGGGCAGGTGCTCGTCGAGGACTTTGGCGTTGAAGCAGATTTGTTCTTTCGACGTGAAGGCGTCGAGCATGCCGCCTACGGAATCCATTTCGCGGGCGATCGCTTCGGCAGAGCGGCGTTCGGTGCCTTTGAAGACCATGTGCTCGATGAAGTGAGCGAGTCCGTTTTCTTCAAGGACTTCGCGGCGCGAGCCGTTGCGGATCCAGACGCCGACGGAAACAGAACGGACGTGGGTCATGGTCTCGGTGATGACAACGAGGCCGTTGCCGAGGACGTGCTTTTGGATGTCACGGACTTCCGTGGCAGTGGCCATAAGCTTCATTGTGACATAGGCGGCTTGGAAAAGCGCATGTGTGTCCTGCTACAGATTGATTTCCGTGCACACGAAAAGAGCACAGACTGAAGTCTGTGCCACGCAAAAACTGACAGGCTAAAGCCTGTCGCTACAGAAGCTTTTCGTCGGGGTGGAGTTTGCCGTATTCGCTGGTGTAGTGGAGCGGGACGTCGCCGTAGGTGCCGCGTTCGCGGGTGTAGACTTCGCAAGTGTCAAAGGGCTTGGAATAGACGTGGATGCTGACGGCGCGCTGATTGAATTCGGGGAGATTCAAGACCTGGTGGACGGGTTCGAGAGGGTTTACGTGGACGGGATGGGCTCCGTCCATTTCGTAGATTTCCGTGGGAACGATTTTGCAGGTGCCGCAGGAGGCGTCTTTTTCCTCGACGCGAAAATTCTGAATTTTCAGGCGGCCGATGGGAGCGGACATCCAACAGTTTTGATCGCGGTGATTGTGGATGCGGCTGTGCTGGCCCACTTCCCAGCAGATGGTCATGCACTCGAAGAGGTCGTTTTTGAAAATAAGATTGCGGGTGTAGTTGCCTTTGGAGAAGAAGAGGTATTTTTCGAGCGTCTCGGGACGTACGGCGTGCTGGATGATGTAGTCCTGGACTGTCTCGAGAGTGAAGTCGTGCTCGGAGATAGCGGCGAGGCCTTTCACCCAGTCGGCGATGGCCAATTGCTCGACAGCGAGTTGTCTTTGCATGGTAAGAAAATTATACCGCTGAAAAGAAGCTGAGAAACACGCAAAGAAGAAATTCTTAAGCGAAACACGATATTCTGTAGGGTGATTCGCGGTTTGAACGGAGCGGCGACTGGGTCGCCGGAATAGTTCATGGAACTGCTTGGAAAATCGAAAGACGAGCTTCGCGCGATGTGCGTGTCGATGGGCGAGCCTGCGTACCGGGGCGGCCAGATCTACCACGCGTTGTATGCGGAGAGAAAACTCGACTTGGCGCAGATGACGAATTTGCCGGCGGATTTGCGGGCGCGTTTGGCTGCAAAAACGACCATCACTTTGCCTGAGGTGAAACAACGGTTTGCGTCGACCGATGGATCGGTGCGGTATTTGTTTTCGTTGGGAGAGGCCACTAAGGAGTTGAATGGGGATTTCAACGCAGAGGGCGCAGAGGACACCGAGAAGAAAAGACCGCTGAGGCCGGCGTCGGTGGAAGCTGTGTTTATGCCTAGCGACGGACGGCAGACGATTTGTGTTTCGACGCAGGCGGGATGCGCGGTGGATTGCCAGTTTTGCATGACGGCGCAGCTGGGATTGATTCGGAATTTGACGGCTGGGGAGATTTTGGCGCAAGTGCTGTTGCCGCTGGAGGAGCACAAAGAGCGGCTGGCACCGAGAACGAATATTGTATTGATGGGCCAAGGGGAGCCGCTGCTGAATTACGAGGCGGTGATGGCGGCTTTGCGCATTTTGCTGGACAACAACGGAATGGCCATTGCGCCGAGACATGCGACGCTCTCGACCAGCGGGATCGTGCCAGGAATCGAGCGGCTGGCAGAGGAAGCGCTGCGTCCCAAGCTGGCGATATCGCTGAATGCTTCTTGCGACGAGCAGCGCGATGCTTTGATGCCCATTAACAAGAAGTATCCGCTGCGGGTCTTGCTCGAAGCGTGCAAGAAATTTCCGCGAGGCGCGCGCGAGTATGTGACATTCGAGTATGTGCTGCTAGGCGGAGTGAACGATACTCCGGAGGATGCGCGGCGCGTGGCGAAAATGATGGCGGACCTGGGACGCGTGAAAGTGAACTTGATTCCGTGGAATCCGGGGGCGCTGCCGTTTTCGGAACCGGATCAAGGGCGGGTGGCTGCCTTTCATAAGATTTTGCTGGACCGGGGCGTGCCGGTGTTCACGCGGTATTCTCGCGGGCGCGACGTGATGGCGGCGTGCGGGCAGTTGGCGTTGACGCAGATTGAGAGTGCCTCGGCGCCTGTCGCCGGGTAGAGAGCCCTCTGGCGCAGTGTGCGACCGGTACCCGCCTTCGATACCCCCACCCCCCGGGTGTCCGCGAGTTATGAAGTTAAGGCATGAAAAGAATGGAGTTGCGGGAGTTCTTGCGTGTTACGCACTTTGCGGCTGTGGAAAAAAATGGAACGATTTGGGCGCCAACCCGGTGCGGAGAATGGCCCAAAAGCAAAAACGCCAGCAGGACGCTGGCGGATAGAATCACAATGTTACCTAGAGTTACTTACACACCGGAAGTAACTGATTGTCAAGGACCGAAATGGGAAAATGCGATGACTTAGGGCGAGGATGGAGCGCCGGGCTTTCCCGACTACCTGAGAGATTCAGGCGCTGAAGAAATGACGGGATTCAGGTTAAAGGAACGGGTTCTGGACGCGGAGGTTGTCGAATTTTTGCCCATGCTGCAGGTCTTCCGTATAGAGAATGCGGCAATCGGCTTCGAGGGCGGCGGCTACGATTAACGAGTCGTACCAGGAGAGGGAGTAACGGCGAGACAAGTGAAGAGCCTCCCAGTAAAGCACGTGTGAGGATTGAACGGCGAGGAGTGGTCCGAGAGTCATGGCCAGGAACTGTTCGGCCTCGGTTGAGGACAAGGGGGGACGAAAGCGGCGAAACGCGAGGCTTATGAACTCCTGCGCCACTTGAAAACTGATGGCGCCCTCGTTGGTGGCCACGGCGTGATCAACTAAGTCGGCGGCTTGCTGGCGTTTATCCGGCGCAGACTCGTCGAAGATGTAGGCGAAGATGTTGGTATCGAGGAAAAACTTATCGCTCATTCATCTCTTCGCGTGTGTAAGGCGGGTTGGATTTGACGTGCTTGAGGCGTTCCATGAGTTCGCGGTGGGCGCGGACGGTTTCCTTGCGGGCATAAGAGGCGAGCCATTCGCGGAAGGCGGCATTGAGAGTCGTGTTTTCGGACTTGGCAACGGCGCGGGCTTTTTCGATGAGGCCGGGGTCGGCACTGAGGGTGATGTTCTTCATGAAGGATAGTGTACACGATACCGTGTACACCTTCTAGTGCACACCATAGGATTTTTGCGATTGGGATGGTCTTCTTTGTTCCAGGTGCAGGTGTGGACGCGGGCAGCGCTGCCGCCGGAGTCGCGAACGGACGCACAGACTGAAGTCTGTGCCACTTAGGGGCGGAGGGCGATGACGGACATCAGGCGAGCGGAGGCGGGGCCTTGTTTGCGGTAGGAGAAGAGGAGGTCCGGACGGCAGGCGGTGCAGAGGTCGATGGTGTGGATGTTTTGGGGGTGCAGGCCTGCGGATTGGAGTTGGGAGCGGTTGGCTTTACGAAGGTCGAGTAGGACGCCTTTGGGAGGGGGTTGGTGGCCGGGGGGCCTCATGTTCAGCCACTGGATGGGGTTGGGCTCGTCACCAGTGCGAAATTCGTCGAAGTAGCTGGGGGCGTCGGGGAATTGGGATAGGAATTGGGTGGCGACTTCTGTGCCGACTTCGTAGCAGCAGGGGCCGATGCTGGGGCCGATGGCGGCGAGGAGGTCGCGGGGGTTGGTGCCGAAGTGCATTTGCATTTTGCCGATGGTTTTGGCGGCGATGCGGGCGAGGGTGCCGCGCCAGCCGGCGTGGATGGCGGCGATGGCGCGCTTTTTGGGGTCAACGAGGAGGATGGGGACGCAATCGGCCGTTTGGATGGCTAGGAGGAGGTTGGGGCGATTGGTGATGCTCGCGTCGCCTCGACAAGAATCGGCGGAGGCGGTGTTGAAGAGGTGGATTACGTCGGAGTGGAATTGTTTTAGAGTGATTAAGGGGAGATCTTTGGCGCCTGCGGCGGTTTGGAAGCGGCGGCGGTTTACTTGGATGTTTTCGCGGGTGTCCCAGTCGGTGAAGGCGAGGTTTAATACCTTCTCGGTTCCTAGTGGGGAGATGCCACCCGGTGCAGTGCTGAAGGCGTGGATTAGCCAGGGGAGTTTGGTGAGGGCGGGGACTTGGAGAAGTTTCAGGCCGCGGGAGGCGAATGTCGACCAAGGAGATGATGAATGACTGTTTTTGTAGGGCCGTCTTGTTTTAGATTTCGCCAGGGACATGAGAATAGTATAACGGCACGAAGAGAAGTTAGAAGCAGGCAAAGCAAGGTGAGAACGGAACTCCAGGTCGTATGCTCTCTTACGGCACGTTGGTGATAGTCTTTTCGGTGTGGCCAACCCAACGGATGAAGAGCTCCTTCGTCCCTCTGACTTCTATGTGAGGCGGAGCGGCGAATTGCGTGGCGCGGCGGAGGAAGTTGCGGTGCTACACTCGCGATACACACAGTTTTTGGTCCTGCTGGGATTGTTGGGTTGTGCGCTGCTTTACGAGTCTGTGGTTGCGAAGCGTCTTCCCCTATGGCCAACAATTCTCGTAATCCCCGCAGGAGCGTGGGTGGTACAGCGCCGCCATCGATGCCATCTCAAGTCTGTAGAACTCCACAGTCTCCTTGAATATTACGAGAAGGGCTTCGCACGACTTTCGCGGAAGTGGGATTCGCTCGATGACGGAGACAACTTTAGAGAGCCGAATCACCTCTATGCAGAGGACTTGAATCTTTTCGGGCAGGGCTCACTCTATCAACTGCTCTGTTCGGCTCGCACACGCATAGCGCAGCAAACTGTCGCTAGTTGGATGAAGTCACCCGCGAATCGGGACGAAATTCGTGGACGACAAGAGGCGATTTCGGAATTGAGGTCACGACGAGACCTGCCTGAGGCCGTCGCAGCCGCGGGAGCAATCAAGGCAGGCGATTTCCGGCCCGAGTTTTTCAAGATGTGGGTCGCCGAGCCCTGCGCGAAATTTTCGATTTTGGCCCCGACGACGGCTTTTGTCCTGGCACTGGCGGCTATCGCAGCCCCTTTTTTGTTTTGGTCCGGATTCGTTGACGGGCAAGGGTTTTGGTCGATGTTCAGCACTCTGCTTGTCGTAGATGCTTTATTCGCGCTTGCTTTGCGAGGTCGCGCCAAAATTCTGCTGAAATCGCTTCCGACGCTGGCTGTCGAACTGCCGATCCTGCGTGAACTGCTCCAGATCGCGGAGCGAGAACAGTTCTCCTCCACAAAACTCAAAGTCCTGGCTAGCCGGCTGGGCCGAAGCAGGCCAGCAGCATCTGGGCAAATAGGGCGCTTGCTGCGGCTGACCCGTTTGGCACAGCAACGTGAGAACGAATGGTTCGCCTATCTATCTTATTGCCTCCTGTGGGGGACTCAATTCGCGATGGCGATCGAAAGGTGGCGCCAGCTACATGGCGCACAATTGCTGGACTGGATGGCGAGCCTCGGAGAATTTGAGGCGTTGATTTCCCTCTCCACCTACCACTACGAGCACCCAGCAGACACATTTCCTGAACTGCTGGACGAGGGGCCAGTGTTCGAAGGCGAGGGTCTCGGGCATCCACTTCTCGAGGAAAGTACCTGTGTACGGAACGATCTCGAGCTCGGAGGTGCCGTGCGCTTTCTAATCGTGAGTGGATCGAACATGTCAGGCAAAAGCACTTTTCTCCGTGCCATGGGGGTCAACGCGGTTTTAGCCTACATGGGTGCGCCTGTTCGCTGCGCAAGGCTCCGGTTATCCTCGCTGACCATCGGCGCGGCAATACGAATGCAGGATTCGGTGGTGGATGGCCGCTCGCATTTCCTCGCAGAAATGCAGAGATTGCGACGCATGATCGAAACAGCAGGGGATGCACCGCTGCTGTTCCTGGCAGACGAAATCATGAGTGGCACGAATTCGCATGACCGAAGGATTGCAGCTGAGTGGGTTATACAGGCGTTGATGCTTCGAGGGGCAATCGGTGTAATAACCACTCACGATCTCGCCCTGACGGAAATCGCTACCAATGGTTTGTCTGGACGCAATGTGTGCTTTGAGGATTCGGGAGAGTTCGGCAGCCTATCTTTCGACTATAAACTCCGTCAAGGAGTTGTGAAGCATTCAAATGCATTGAATATTGCCCACCTGCTGGGAATCGATACGGCTGCGCAGCAAAGGTAACCGAACCAAGGGATTTGGTGGCCAATAAAACCAGGGGCTCGACATCGCGGTCGCGGTGCGTTTTTTCGGTCGTGTTTTCGTTCGGGGCACGATTGTATAAGTATAATCGCAACGGCGGCGCGAGAAGAAAAGGCGGGAAAAAGATTTATCGCAGAGGGGCGCAGAGGCACGGAGATCACAGAGAAGAGAAGGAAGGAAAAAGCGGATTCTCCTCGCAAAAAACGCTCGGAGGTGGGGAGGTCCGCGCTCCGCTCGGAATGACAACTTGGGTGACGGTGGTGGCTGGGTGGCGATTGAGGTTAGTTGAGGGCACAGAAGCGCGAGAGAGAAAAAGAAAGAGGGCACGACGTGTCGTGCCCCTACAAGAGACGAAGAAGAAGGGACGCGCTGAAGCGCGCCCCTACATGGGAGACGACGTGATCGTGGGGATGGGAGTGGATTTGGCGGAGGTGGAGCGGATTCGCGGCGCGATTGAGCGGCATGGGGAGGCGTTTTTGCGGCGGGTGTATACGGCGGGCGAGCGGGAGTATTGCGAGAGGTTTAAGAATAAGTATGAGCGGTTCGCGGGGCGGTTTGCGGCGAAAGAGGCGGCGATGAAGGCTTTGGGGACAGGGTGGAGACGCGGGGTGCGGTGGGTGGATTTTGAGGTGGTGCGGGAATTGGGGGGGCGGCCGACGGTGCGGTTGGAGGGAGAGGCGAAGAAGATTGCGGAGGAGTTGGGGGTAAAGAGGATTGCTTTGAGTATTACGCACACGGAGGCGCAGGCTTTGGCGCAGGTGATATTTGAGAGTTGAGAAAAATGAAGTAATGAAGAAGGGACGTAATGAAGTAAAGAGAAAGAAGAGAAGAAAAAGCTAACGCAGAGACGCAGAGTACACAGAGGACTCGCGGAGAGTTGATGCGGGTTCGCACACAACGTAATTCCCTTCTTCAGCCGAGATCAGAACATCTTGCCATTGATTTGATGGGTGGATTCCTGGGACTTGAACTCGCAGATAGTTTGAGGACAGGGCTGGGGTGTGTTCGGCGCCGGGGTGTTTGGTGCCGACGGATTCGTCGCGGTGGAGAGTTAGGACGCGCTTGGTGCGGCCGATTTGGGAACGGCGAAAGGCGGCGGACTTGGCTTCGGATAGGGAGCGGAGTTCGCGGGCGCGGCGTTTGATCGTGGCGGCGGGGACCTGGTTGGGGAGTGAGGCGGCTTTGGTGCCGGGGCGGGAGGAGTAGGAAAAGACGTGGAGGTAGGTGAAAGGACGCTGCTCGATGAAGGCGACGGTGGCAGCGTGATCGGACTCGGTTTCACCGGGGAAGCCGGCGATGACGTCGGCGCCGAGGGCGGCGTGAGGGAGGCGGTCGCGGATTAGTTCGACGCGGCGGGCGTAGTGTTCGGAACGGTACCAGCGGTGCATGGCGGCCAGGATGCGGTCGGAGGCGGATTGGAGGGGCATGTGGAAATGGTGGGCGATTCGGTCGGTGCTGGCGAATAGGTCGATTAGGTCTTGGGTGACGTCTTGGGGTTCGATGGAGCTGACGCGGAGGCGTTCTAGCGTGGTTTCGTCGAGGATGCGGCGCAGGAGATCGATGAACTCTACTCTCGGGGAGAGGTCGCGGCCGTAGGTGCCTAGGTTGATGCCGCTTAGGACCACTTCGCGGGCAGGGCGGAGTTGTGAGGAAGTAAAGGAGTTAGAGGAGGTAGAGGAAGTGAAGGAGAAGGCAGGCACAGGCAAGAGTGCCTGTGCTACTGGGATTTCGCGGTCGGAAGAGCGGACAGCAAGGATTGGCTGTCCTAGGTTTGCATTTGCGGGCTCGAACGGATGTTCTGCCGTGAGTCTCTGGATTTCGCGGATTACGGCGTCGGGTGGGAGGCTGCGGGATTTGCCTCGAACGAAGGGGATTATGCAGAAGGAGCAGCGGTTGTTACAGCCGTCCTGGATTTTAAGGATGGGGCGGGTGTGGTGGGATTCGCCGCCTTGGATGGGGGCGGAGAGGAATTCGGGGTGGTCGAAGATGTTGCCGGTGAGGATTTGGGCGGGGGGAGACTTCTCGTCAAGATTAGGAGTCTTGCCAAGAGCGGGCACGGCATGCCGTGCCCCTACGAAGGAATGGAATGGGGCGTCTGGCGAATCCGGAGGAAAAAGCAGATTCTCCTCGCAAAAAACGCTCGGAGGTGGGGAGGTCCTCGCTTCGCTCGGAATGAGAGTTTGCTCTTCAGGTGCGCAAATGAGGTCGGGGGGCGGGGCAAGCCCCGCCCCTACAAGGGCCAGAGACGCGGCGAGGGCGGGGATTTGGGGTTTGTGGGAATTGCCGACGACCCAGGAGACGCCTGGGAGGGCGGCAAGTTCTTCGGGGGCGCGCTGGGCGTAGCAGCCCGTGACGATAAGGCGAGCTTGCGGATTTTGGGCGTGGAGTTTGCGGATGGCGTCGCGGGCTTGGGCATCGGCGGCGGCGGTTACGGTGCAGGTGTTGAGGACGACGATGGCGGCGGTGGCGGGATCGGTGGCGGGGGTGCAGCCGCGATCGAGGAGTTGACGTTCGAGGGCGGCGCCATCGGCTTGCGTGGCGCGGCAGCCGAATTGTTGGATGTAGAAGGTGGTCATGATTTGCGAAATGACGCAAAGAATTCTGGAAAAAACATTTTACACGGAGTTCACGGACTACATAGAGGGCACAGAGAAGAGGACAAGAAACATATCCCGCGCGGCAATACGCTCCGTGGACTGCGGATAGGATAACTGCTTCTGGGGGGGCAGGAAAGTGCCAGACCCTCAGGAGCTGGCGGTTGTGGAAGTGGGGCCCTGATCTCGGACACTATTTTCTCAACTCGAGGATCCTGGGCGTGGCCGAAGCTCAGGATTTCTCAGGAGCGTCATTCTCAACAGCGGGAGCGGGGCTCCCGCGCTCCAAATTTGGGGAGCACCGTTTTGGGGGCGGCTTTACTCACGGGAGAGCGGCCGCTACAATCTGTTGCTGAAAATGTGTGCCCTGCGGCGACACCCTTCTGCGCTGGATAACCCCAAGATTTCAGTGGTGATCCCCGTTTACAACGAAAAAGCTACGATTGAAGAAATTCTGCGGCGGGTTCTGGAAACGGGGCTGCGCAAGGAAATTGTCATTGTGGACGATTGCTCGACGGATGGGACGCGACAATATCTGGAAGCCATGGTGCAGGCTCAGGGGAAAGGAGAAACTTGGGCGCCGGCTCACGACGGGGGCGATCCCGTGGATGTGCGGGAGTTGCGGATTTTTTTTCAAATGCAGAATCAGGGCAAAGGGGCGGCGTTGCGGCGGGGATTTGCGGAGGCCAGCGGCGACATTGTATTAGTGCAGGATGCGGACTTGGAGTATGACCCTAAGGATTATCCGACATTGCTTGGGCCGATTATTGATGGACGGGCGGATGTGGTTTTTGGGTCAAGATTTCTTGGCGGACCGCAGAGAGTGCATTATTTTTGGCACTATGTGGCGAACAAGGTTTTGACGCTGCTTTCGGATGTGATGACCAACCTGAAGCTGACGGACATGGAGACGTGCTACAAAGTCTTCCGCAAAGAGGTGCTGCAGGGAATCCATTTGCGTTCGAACCGATTCGGATTTGAGCCGGAGATTACAGCGAAGATTTCGAAAGGTAAGTGGCGGATCTACGAAGTGCCGATCAGCTATGCGGGACGAACGTACGAAGAAGGAAAAAAGATTACCTGGAAAGACGGCGTGCAGGCGCTATGGTGCATTTTTCGGTACAAGATTGCGGATTGATCAGAAGTGAGTAGTGGGTAGTGAATAGTGAGTAGTTCAAAACCCTCTCGACGAACGCCGCGAGGCGGTTAATTTCGTGATTCCTTGTAAAACTTAGACGGAGGCGGCTTCGGCGTAGCCGTGGGGGTGTTTTTGTTTCCACAACCAAGCTGACGTGATGATCTCTTCAAGAGAAGAGTGCTGGGCTTCCCATCCCAGGGCGCGGTGAAGCTTTTCCTTGCTGGCGACCAGCACGGCGGGATCGCCGGGCCGGCGAGGAGAAATTTTGCGAGGAACTTTGCGGCCGGTGATTTTCTCGGCGGCGTCGATGACTTCGAGGATGGAGAAGCCACGGCTGTTGCCGACGTTGAAGGCCTCGCCGGAAACTGTTTCGATGGCTTCGAGGGCGCGGACATGGGAATCGGAGATGTCGAGGACGTGAATGTAATCGCGGACGCAGGTGCCGTCGGGCGTGGGATAGTCCGAGCCGAAGACTTCGAGTTGCGGGATCATACCGAGGGCGGCGTCGAGAACTTTGGGAATGAGATGGGTTTCGACGCGATGACTTTCGCCGCGCTCGGCAGAGGCGCCGGCAGCGTTGAAATAGCGGAGTGTGGCGTAATGGAGACCGGTGTAGGCGCGATAGTCGGAGAGGATTTCCTCGAAGCGTAGCTTGGATTTGCCGTAAGGATTGATAGGATTTTTGGAATGATCTTCGGGAATAGGGACGGTGTGAGGTTCGCCGTAGGTGGCCGCAGTGGAGGAAAAGATCAGTTTTTTCACGCCGTGGCGGGTCATGGCGTCGAGGAGATTGATGCCTGCGGCGATGTTGGCGGCGTAGAAGGTGCTGGGCTCACGGACGGACTTGGCGACCAGGGCTTCGCCTGCGAAATGCATTACTGCGTCGATCGCATGTTTGGAAAATACTTCTTCGATTTGGGCGCGGACACCGAGATCGGCGTGGCAGAAGATCGCTTTGGGCGGGACGGCAGCGGCGTAGCCCTCCTGAAGGTTATCGAGGGCGATGACCTGGTGGCCGCGGACGAGTAGAACTTCCGCGCAGATGCTTCCGATGTAGCCTGCTGCTCCGGTTACAAGAACGTTCAAGGAAGTGACCTCGCCTTCATCCTATAAATATATCGTGCGCTTGCGTAGCTATTAAAACTATCAGGATGGCAGGAGGTTGTCAGCGGGGAATTGCGGAACGATTGGGAGAAGGCGAGAGTCGGGGATCGCGAAAAGGATTAAGGCGCCGACATGCGGCGCTGGAAGGTGAGGAGGATCAGGTCGGCGCGGCGGCGGACGCCGAATTTGCTGAGCAGATTGGAGACGTGAAATTTTACGGTGCGCTCGGCAATGTTGAGTTTGCTGGCGATCTCTTTGTTGGAAAGATTTTCGAGGAGAGAGTCCAAGACCTCTTGCTCGCGGCGGCTGAGATTGGTGACGGAATCGGTTTTGAGGCGCCGGCCCTGATTCGTGAGGATGGAATCGACGAATCCGGAAAGGACCGAGCGCGGGACCCAGAAACCGCCGCTGGCTACGAGCGGCAGGGCGCGGACCAACTGATCGCGGGCTTCCGTGTACGTTAGAAGACCCTTAACTCCGAGGCGCAAAAGCTGATAACTGTTGGCGTCGGTGTGCTGTTCGCCGACGACGATGAGGCGGGCTTCGGGATGGCGCTCCATAAGATTGGCGAGGAGAGCGCCGGTGGCGGGACGCGCGGCGTGGCCATCGATTACGTAGACCTGCGCGACAGGCGGCTCAAGATTGCGCATATCGGGGGCCAGCGTGGATTCGAGCTGCTTGGCGACTACTTTGAACTGAGCCTTGGACAAGACACGTTCGAACTCGCTCAGCACAAGAGGGTGCGGCGAGAGGATGCAAACCGTCATCTTTGAACTTGTACGCTTGGTAGCCACTGTATGCCAGCGTAGTGAAAACTGTCCTAAGGGGCAAGTCTCTTGGAAGAGGCTGTTCTCGAATTGTTACGTGACAGGTAGGGTGCTTTTTCGATGGGGTCCGAGAGGCGATTTTCGGAGTAAGACCTCGACAATGCGCTCGGCGGCGTGGCCGTCCCAGAAGGGGGGAATGCGGCCGGGCTTCCCTTCTCCAGAAAGAACCTGATGGGCTGCGACGAGAATTTTTGCGGGGTCGGTTCCGATAAGTTGATTCGTGCCTTCTGAAATCGTAACCGGGCGCTCGGTATTCTCGCGGAGAGTGAGACAGGGGACGCCGAGAGCAGTGGTTTCTTCTTGAATGCCGCCGGAATCCGTGAGGACCAGCGTAGCCTTGCTGAGCAGGCAGAGAAAATCGAGATAGCCTACCGGAGGGATCAGCTTTAGCTGGGGATGGGTCTTGAAGCCGGCTTGCGTGAGGCGTTGCTGGGTGCGCGGATGGACGGGAAAGATGACGGGAACTTGGGCAGCGATGGCGTCAATGGCGCCGAGGAGCTCGGCAAGCTTTTCGGTGGAGTCGACATTGGAGGGACGATGCAAAGTTAGGACGCCGAAGCGGTGCCAGTGGGTACCGTTTTTTAGAGCGAGATCGTCGCCAATGGAGGACTTCTGGGCGACGGGTAGAAAATGGCGGAGAGAATCGATCATGACGTTGCCGACGAGATAGATGGACTCGCGGGGGCGGCCTTCATTGAGGAGATGCTGAATGGCGTCTTCTTCGGTGACGAAAAGAAAGTCGGCGAGGGCATCGGTGAGGATACGGTTGATTTCCTCGGGCATGGAGCGATCGAAGCTGCGCAGGCCGGCTTCGACGTGGGCTACGGGAATGCCGAGCTTCACGGCGGCTAGCGAAACGGCTATGGTGGAGTTTACGTCGCCAACGACAAGAACGAGATCGGGCTGGCGTTCGATCAGAACGGGTTCGATGCGCTTGAGGACTTCGGCGGTCTGTACGGCATGGGAGCCGGAACCGACTTCGAGATTGACGTGGGGAGTAGGGATACCCATCTGGCGAAAGAAAATGTCAGACAGTGCGGCGTCGTAATGCTGGCCAGTGTGGACGAGGATGGGCTCAATCTCCGGGTGGCGCTGCATTTCGCGCATGAGAGGCGCGATCTTCGGGGGATTGGGGCGGGCCCCTACTATGTTGATGATTTTTAGACGGTTGCTCATGAATTGGTCAAAGGCGTCAGAAGTCCGCAGTATAGCATTGGCCTTCAGGCAGTTCGGGGCGCCGGAATGACCGTTCGCACCAAAAAAGCACTAGTTCGCTGCAAGGCGTTCGATACTGTGAGGAAATCTGCGTAAAATAGGGGTGTACCCCAGCGCGGCCTTCTCTGGCTGGTATCCCCACTTAAGAGGAAGTCCGGTAAGGAGTTGCGAGTTTCCCTCGAATGCGTAATTTGAATGAATCCGCGAAGGCTCTGCGAGAGTTGCTCTCGGAGCGGATCCTTGTGCTCGACGGAGCGATGGGGACGATGCTGCAACAGCGGCATCTGACCGCGGAGGATTTCGGCGGGGCGGCGCTTGAGGGTTGCAATGAAAACCTTGTCCGAACTCGGCCGGATGTGGTGCTGGATATTCACCGGAAGTATTTCGAGGTGGGATCGGACATCGTTGAGACGAACAGCTTTGGCGGGGCGACGATCGTTTTGGCGGAGTACGGCCTGGCTACGGACGCGCACTTTTTGAATAAGCGCGCAGCGGAATTGGCGCGACAGGCGGCAGATGAGTTCAGTACCCCGTCGAAGCCGAGATTTGTCGCCGGATCTGTTGGGCCAACGACGAAGGCAATCACGGTGACGGGGGGCGTCACGTTTGATGGGCTAATCGATGCGTATTACGCACAGTCGAAAGGATTGGTGGAAGGCGGCGTGGATTTGCTGCTGGTGGAGACTTGCCAGGACACGCGGAATATCAAGGCGGCACTGCTGGCGATTCAAAAACTTTCGAAGGAAATCGGGATGCAAGTTCCGGTGATCGTGTCGGTGACGATCGAGCCGATGGGGACGATGTTGGCGGGTCAGACGGTGGAGGCCATGTGGGCATCGCTGCGGCACGCGAAGCCGCTGGCGTTTGGCATGAACTGCGCCACAGGGCCGGAGTTCATGACGGATCACATCCGGACTTTGAGCCAGCTCTCGAGTGAATTTGTTTCGTGCTATCCGAACGCTGGACTGCCGGATGAGGAAGGCAAGTATTTGGAGACGCCCAGTTCGCTGGCGGCGCAGCTCGAAAAATTTGTGGACCACGGCTGGCTGAATTTTGTGGGCGGGTGCTGTGGAACTACGGAGCAGCACATTCGTGCGATTGCGCAGATGGTGGACGGCAAGAAGCCGCGCGTGAGGCCGGGCGAATCGCACCGCGCGGTGTATTCAGGAATCGAGACGATCGAGGCGGAGGACAGCACGCGGCCCCTGCTGGTGGGCGAACGGACGAACGTGATTGGATCACGGCTGTTCAAGAATTTAGTGGCGGAAGAAAAGTGGGAAGAGGCGAGCGAGATTGCGCGGCGTCAGGTGAAGGGCGGGGCGCATATCGTGGATGTGTGCCTGCAAAGCACGGAGCGGGATGAGAAGAAAGATATTCCAGTTTTTTACGAGAAGCTGATTCGAAAAGTGAAGGCGCCGGTAATGATCGACACGACCGATCCGACGGCGATCGAGTTGGCGCTAACTTATTGCCAGGGCAAGTCGATCATTAATTCGATCAATCTTGAGGATGGGGAAGAGAAATTCGAGCGCGTGGTGCCGATGGCACACGACTTTGGCGCGGCGGTAGTCGTGGGATGCATCGATGAAGACAAGCTGCAGGCGCAGGCATTTACGCGGGAGCGAAAACTGGCCGTGGCGCAACGCAGCTACAAACTGCTGACGGAAAATTACGGCTTGGGGCCGGAAGACATTATTTTCGATCCGTTGGTGTTTCCGTGTGCTACGGGCGACGAGAATTATATCGGTGGTGCAGTCGAGACCGTAGAGGGTATCCGTCTGATCAAGCAGGCGCTGCCGGATGTGCGCACGATTTTGGGGATTTCGAACGTGTCGTTCGGATTGCCTGCGGGCGCGCGCGAGGTGGTGAATTCGGTTTTTCTTTACTACTGCACCAAAGCGGGGCTGGACCTGGCGATCGTGAACACGGAGAAGCTGGAACGGTTCGCGTCGATTCCGCAGCACGAGCGGGACCTTGCGGAAAATCTATTGTTTTCGCATCCACCGAAGGATGTGCCTGCGGATCATTCGCAGGCGGAACTCTTGCGCAACGTGCCAGCCGATTGGCGCGAGCAGAAGAAAGAGCAGCGCGCCGCCGTCAATCAGTATCACATCGCCGCGATTGCCGAATATTTTCGGACGGCCAAAAAGAAAGAGAAGAAGCTTGCGGCGGATCTTCCACTGGACGAGCGGCTCGCCAATTACATCATCGAGGGAACGCGCGACGGCTTGATTGCGGATTTGGAGCGCAAGCGTGCGGAGGGAGCCTCGCCGCTGGAGATTATCAACGGGCCACTGATGGCGGGAATGGCGGAAGTGGGGCGGCTATTCAACGCGAATGAGCTGATTGTGGCCGAGGTGCTGCAATCCGCGGAGGCCATGAAGGCTTCGGTGAATCATCTCGAGCAGTTCATGGAGAAGGCAGACACAGCGAAGCGCGGAAAGATTGTGCTGGCGACGGTGAAAGGCGATGTGCACGACATCGGGAAAAATCTCGTTGAAATCATTTTGAAAAACAATGGTTATGACGTGGTGAATCTCGGGATCAAAGTGCCGCCGGAAGAATTGATCAAGGCGTATTTGCAGCATCACCCGGACGCGATTGGATTGTCCGGTCTGCTGGTAAAGAGCGCGCAGCAGATGGTGATTACGGCAAGCGACCTGCGAGGAGCTGGGATTGAGATTCCGCTTCTGGTGGGCGGGGCGGCGCTCTCCGCACGATTCACGCAGACGAAGATTGCGCCGAGCTATGGCAAAGCGGTGTGCTATGCGAAAGATGCCATGACAGGACTGCGGCTGATGAACCAGCTGATGGACCCGGCGACGCGGGAACAGGTTTTGCACGAGCACGCTGGGTCTGGTGATGGATTGGCGGCGGCAACGACGGTCCTGGTTGCGGAGAAGCCAAAGGTCACGCGCTCGCCGAAAGTGCGTACCGAGATATCCATACCGAAGGTGGCATACCTCGACAGAAAAGTGCGGCTGGTGCCGGATTTGAATGAAGTATGGAGTTACATCAACCCGTTCATGTTGTATGGAAGACACATGGGATTTCGCGGGGATTTTGAGAAACGATTTGCGGAGCGGGAGGCAAAGGCGGTCGAGCTGTTTGAAAGCATGGAAGAAGTGAAGCGGGAAGCGGCGGAGTTCCTGAAACCGCGTGCGGTTTGGCAGTTCTTTGAGGCGGAGTCGGACGGAGAGGACATGCACCTGTTCGCGCCTGGCAGTGCGGAGCCAGTGCATACCTTCCGGTTCCCACGGCAGCGGGTGGGCGACTTTCTCTGCCTCAGCGATTATGTGCTCTCGCCGCAGGATGGGAAACGCGATCACGTTGCTCTGTTTGTGGTGACAGCGGGTGAAGGAGTGCGCGAGCGCTCGGAGAAAGCCAAGAACGACGGCTATTATTTCAAGTCACACGGGATGCAGGCGCTGGCTATCGAATCGGCGGAAGCGTGCGCGGAGTGGCTACATCGGCGCATTCGCGAGGATTGGGGCTTCCCCGATCCGCCAGAGATGACCATGGCGCAGCGATTTACTTCGCGCTATCGAGGGAAGAGGTACAGTTTTGGGTATCCCGCATGCCCAAGTTTGGACGACCAGGCAGGCATTTGGAAGCTGCTACGGCCGGAAGAGATCGGGGTGCAGTTAACCGAGGGTTTCATGATGGACCCGGAGGCAAGCGTGAGTGCGCTGGTGTTTCAGCATCCAGATTGCACGTATTTTTCGGTCGGCGATAGCGCCGATAACTAGGCGCGGTGTGCATGCGCGGGTAATCTGACAGAGCGACCGCACGCCCGGAGCTTTTTAAACACGAAAAGAACGGGGTCAGTCCGTTGGAAACCCCGAAAGAGAAGTGAACAGCTCTGAAACAGAAGTGTGTGACGTACAGAACGTGCACGACGTTCAACGCTACGGAATGTATTTGAGAGGGCAGCGCAAGCGGCCGTGCGCTTGGATCCGGACGGGTGGAGTCGACGGCAAGTTCGAGTGGCTGGCCGCGATGGGGTGAAGTGGCAGAGCAACTCCAAAATTCAGAATAGGATAACGTGAATGATGTGACCGTGATTGGCCGCGTTCATCGAACTGATGGGGAAACTCGCGCTCCCGGGGCTTTATGGAAGAATTGACAAGCCTTTAAGTGCCGAACTGCCGATTCACGAGCTCCAACATTTCCAGCGGAATTGTCTCCTGGTGAAAATTCTGGCCTTCGAACCGGCCACAAAACGCAAGTTTTTTTGTAACGCCGGCGATGCTTTCGTCTTCCAATCTGATGATAATGATATTGTCGCCACCAGACTTGTGCCGAACAATATCTCCTGGTTTAAAATCGGGGCTCATTGACCACACCGTTACTGTACTTTGGCGCGGGCTACCAGTACTGAACCTAATTCTACTTCTAGATTTCCCGGCTGGCGTTGGGAGCCGTGGGAATTGAGGCGTCCGACCGAGTAGCCCGCAGTGGGTGGTTTTGCAAGTTTGAGGCCGAGCGAGACGCAGATCTTCGACTTTCATGAACGGAGCTAACTATAACGTGTGACGGCACATCCCGGTGCAACAGCTGGAGCAACGAGCCCCTCCGGGAGATCTTGGACCGCACTGTGGGAAACATATTTCCAGGAGTGCGCAAAGAATTGTCGCGTGCTTTCGGGATATTTGCGGCCGTAGCGTGCCAGTACTCCGGCGCGGGTTAACGTGTTCACAACCCAGAAATCAGGACGCATGGCGGAGCCTGTTGAAAAAGGCGGCAAGATATGAGCGATCTTTTTCACTCACCGCTATAAATTTCAGCCCCACGCCACCTCCTGGATGTGCATGCCGCACTCCAGCGTCGTTATTTGTCTGCCCTTGCTGAGCTAAAAATTCAAGCTGTGTACCTACCTCAACGACCGTTGGCCTCCGCATCTCGATAAAAAGACCTCCTGGGCTCAGACTCCGAATTTGCGAAATGTCCTCACGCACATTACAGCGCCACTAAACTCAAACGTCCTGAGATGTTCTGTTGCGCTCGGGCGCACACTGATCGCAACAATTCGGTCAGTGCGTACAAGCAGCGCTCCTACCTCGTCGCCGACCTCATTTGTCTTGCGAAGTTTGATCGGTGCCGCGTCACCCTTAACTTCGAAAGTGAGCCCGACCTACAATGGGCCTGTCCCCTGCGGGGCATGGTTTTCCGTCATGCCCAACGAGCAGGTGCTTAATCACCGCGTTGATACTTTTATATTTTTCACCGTTCAGTTCCGCATCTTCATGAAACGACACGTCTCTAGACCAGCGAATCTTCCTGACCTCGCGGGAAACGAGGACCGCCTCGCGTTTCAAAGCGTCAAGTTCTTCGCACATATTTCGCTCCGGCGGCTGGCAATTCTAGGCTTCGGGGTCTATCAGCACAAGGGCATTTTCGTTGTCATGACCCGGACGTCCAACGAATGTACAGGAGAAGAGGAGTCCGCCAAACCCGATGATTTCATAACAATTTGGGCTTCCTCGACCCAAGTAGACTGCGGTTGTTGACGACCCAGGTTCGAGGAAAAAGATCCGAATAAGCACAGTATGGGCATGGATCATCATCCGAGCTTTCAGCGAATTGCATTTTGTATCAGGAAGCAGGCGAGTGCGGAGAACGGCGATTGAAGGACAGCGATGGAGAAGCTAAGAAGTTCTAAAGGGAGCTGCTGCAGAGAGATGTCAGCGTACGCGTGGGGATGGAGGCCACCGGATATGTGACACAAAACTCGAGATTACCCTCACTTAGAGTTACTACCTTTACTGTTTTCGTATTGCCAGCGGGCGGCTAGATATCGCTTGCTGACGGGCTTAATCGTGCGGGATAATCTGCGGAATTGCTGACGTCGAGCCAGCCCACAATCATGATCTGCCCCTCTTGCAAAGGCGAAAACCCTACCCTCGCCGTACGTTGCCATCTCTGCGGGGCAGCTCTCGAACGCCCGGAAGGGAACCGAGACAGTGAAAGCCCGGAAGCTGGGGCGCCTTCGAATCAAGGACATCAGTCGAAGCTATCTTCAGGTATCCAGCCGTCCCCTCGTTTTGACCGCCAGGCCGACCGAACCGTGGACGGTGCTGGCCCTCCAGTAGGTTCCCGGAGCCAGGATGCACCGGGGGTGTCGATATTGAGCAAAACACCTTCCGGGTCCGTTCCCGTAGACGATCGCACTATGGACAGCTCTCAACCAAGCAGGTTGATGGGAGATGAGGAGGGTCGGTCGCCAGGTGCGCAGTCGAGGCCTCGTTCCACCGGCGGGGCGAGCCGCGGGCTCACCGTTTCGGGCCGTCTCGAACCCGGGACGGATTTGGGGCCCAGGTTCCGGATCGAGGAAATGATAGGCGCAGGGGGGATGGGCAACGTTTACAAAGCGTTCGACAAGGAGCTGTCGCGCACGGTGGCCCTCAAGACCCTTCTGCCAGAGCTGGTCAACGATTTCCTTTTGACCCAACGCTTCAAGCAAGAGCTGTTGCTCGCCAGCAAGATTTCCCACAGAAACATCCTGCGCATTCACGACCTCGGCGAGGTCGATGGTGTCAAGTTCATCACAATGGCCTTTATCGAAGGCAAGGACTTGAACCGATTGCTGAAAGAAGAACAGCCATTCCCTCTCGAGCGGTCCCTAAAGATCGTCAGACAGCTGTGCGAAGCACTCGATGCGGCCCATTCCGAGGGCGTGGTGCACCGTGACTTCAAGCCGCAAAACGTCTTAGTTGGAAATAACGACCACGTCTACGTATCCGATTTCGGGCTCGCGACATCGCTGGAAACAGCGAAGATGGGCATGACTCGCACCGGGGCGGTTATGGGCACGCCGCGCTATATGTCGCCGGAACAGGTGGAAGGAAAACCGGTCGACAGCCGAAGTGACCTGTATGCCTTCGGGTTGGTGTTCTACGAAATGGTGACCGGGAGCACACCTTTTTCTGGAGAATCCACTTGGCAGTTGATGTATCAACGCGTCCAGGTGATGCCGAAGAATGTGAAGTTAGTCAGTCCAGAACTACCGGACCACGTCGCGCAGGTTATCATGCACTGTCTCGAGAAAGATCCAGCTAATCGATACCAGAACGCCAGAGAGATTCTGGCGGATCTGGACGCCGGACGGAGCCCTTCCCTTCCTCCGTCTAGTTCGACCACGAGAACGGTACAGATCAACCTCCCGATTTTGGAGAAACGGTGGTGGTACGCTGCCGGGACAGGGACGGTTCTGTTGCTTGTGTTGTTTTTCGCGATTCCCAAAACAAGACACTGGATATTTCCAGCGTCCGACGTTGGCGCGCTCGCTCCGCGTACGAACGGGGCTCCGTCCACAGCCCAGGCAAAGTTTATTGCCGTCCTGCCTTTCCGTGTGCTTGGAGATCAATCGTCACTGGGGTACGTAGCCGATGGGCTTGTCGAAGCCATGTCCGCAAAACTTTTCCAGCTAAAGGACATCCGCCTGGCCTCAGCGACGGCGGCTGCCAAAATCGACCCGAAAACATCCCTGCCAGAGATTGGGAAGGAATTAGGCGTGAGCCTCATTGTGCATGGAACAGTTCAGGGATCAGGGAATGACCTCCGGGTAACGGTAAACCTGGAAAATGCGGCTGAGAACCGGCTGGTGTGGAGCAAGGAGTTCGCTGGGCTAACGGGTGACCTGCTAACCATGGAGGACCAAATGTACGGTCAGCTGGTCGACGCTCTTGCCATCAAACCAAGCAATGCAGAACTCGCGCGCGCCACCGCACACCCCACGGAAAATATGGAGGCGTATGCCTCCTATCTCAAGGGCCGCAACGCCTTGCGTGGCCAGCAGGATCTCAAAAACGTTCAGTCGGCGATCGGTTTCTTCGAGGAGGCCTTGAAAAAGGACTCGGGCTTTGCTCTGGCCTACGCAGGTGTCGCCGATGCTAGTCTGATCATGTACCGCGAGACAAAAGACAGCTCTTGGTCGGCAAAGGCCTTAGGTGCCGCTCAGCAGGCGCGAACGTTGGGCGAGGATCAACCCGAAATTCATTCGGCCCTCGGAAACGTTTACAGGGCTACTGGCCGGACCTCTGAAGCGATTGTCGAACTGAAGCATGCTCTGGAACTCGCTCCCAATTCCGACGAGGCCTACCGCCGTCTCGCCACAGCCTACTTAGCCAGTGGCCGCAGCGCGGAGGCAACCCAGGCGTATCAGAAAGCTGTCGAGCTAAATCCTTATTATTGGGTCAATTACAACGTTTTGGGAAACGCGTATTATCAGTTAGCGAATTACGGAAAGGCTGCCGACTGCTACCGGCGAGTGATTGAACTCGATCCAAAGAATCCTTATGCCTACAATAACCTCGGAGCGGTCTTGGTTCAGAGTGGAAAATTTCGTGAGGCGCTTGAGCCACTTCAAAAATCCTTAGAATTTAGCAGCGACGGACAAGCTTACAGCAATCTCGGCATCGCCTATTTTTACTTGAAGGACTACGACAAAGCTATTTCCGCTTACGAAAAGGCCGTTCAGCTTGTGCCGACTTCCGACATGTTCACAGGGAACCTTGCGGAGGCCTATAGCCTGATCGGGCAGAAGGATCGCTCACAGACAACGTTTGAACAAGCTATTTCACTCGCCTATAAAGATCTTCGGGTTAACCCGCGCGACGCTAGCACGAAGGGCAGATTGGGGCTTTGGTATGGCAAAAAAGGAGACTTCCAACAAGCTCTCAAGTTCATCACGGAAGCCCGTGCGCTTGACCCCAACAATGCGGATTTAATATATTACCAGGCGCAGGCGTTCGCGCTATCCGGCGACAAGACTAAGGCTCTAGCAGCCTTGCGCGAGGCGTTCGAAAAGGGACAGCCCCCGCAGATTGCGCTGGCAGAGCCCGATCTGGAAAGTCTTCGAGAAGACCCGGCGTTTCAGGATCTCGTAAAGGAGTTCACCCGACCGAATTAAGCGGATGTTTTCTGCAGTCGGCGGCGCAAGCCAACCAATCCCAATCCAGCGAAAACTAGAATCATTGTCCCCGGCTCAGGCGTAGGGATCGGGACGTTCGAAGTGATGGTCAGCGTCGACCCCTCGACCACGTCGTCCGTTATAAGATAGAAGTCAGTGACACCGCTCTCGCAGATCTCGTCGTTAGTCCCACAGATAGTTCCTCCCGAAAGAATGGCCTCTGGGAGGGCTGAGCCGACATCGGAGACAACGGTGAGAATAGGAAAGAGGCTGCCATCAATCACTGAGAAGGCTGTGCTTTGGGATTGGCTAAACAAATAATCGAAGTCCGTGATGTCCACGGTGGAATTAAAAGTCGCAGAAACGAAATCGCACAATCCGCTCGCGCAAGTTACCCCTGCCGTTGTTGGGAGCAGAACGACGGATATTGAGCCAGTCCAAGGACTTGCGTCTCCGTCACCTTTCACGCCGAGGGCTGGGTCGACCCCGTCCGCCAGCGCTGCAGAGGATGACAGTCCAAGAAAGATCAGCATTAGGAACCAACGTATACTTTTCATGAGCGCACCCCCGCGCACCAAGACGTCATTGTGGGACAAGACTACGGTGCAATCTAATTGCCAAGCCACGGAGGATATTGAAAGCTGCATTGCCCTTGTTTGCTGTGATTTAGGAGGATGACTGGGAAATCGATCTCTGAGGTGCGCAAGTCTTTTCCTCTAAAGTGATCCAGACTTCTTGAAATGTGCATAATCAAGAGTCATGAGCAATATCGGGCTAACCAGCTCCGCGCTCGCTGCGAGGGGCACTGACGGGTGCATCGGCGGACGCTCGGACCGCCTGGGGTCAATGGTAAGCCTTGCGTCCAATGAGCCTCGAAGTTCTGGCATGGTGCGCGATCCATCGCTAGATGTGTTAACCCTTGAGCTTACGGACTCAAAGTTAGACGGGGCGGCGAAGTAGCGCGGGAATGGCGACCGACTTCGACTTTCGCTGGCCGTCAGGTGACTCGAGATATGGCGGGATCGCTCGGAGAACGCTCAGCGATGTTTGAATTCCGGATAAACGTATAAGAATCCCATTTACGACCAGAACGGGGTGGAAAAAGCCCTCATGGCATTCCAGCGATCCACAGAACTCAAGCCAGGGAGTGCCGTCGGCTACAGCAAGATAGGAATCGTTAGCTATGGGCAGGGAAAGTCGGATAAATGCGCTCCGCCATTTCAAAAAGCTCCTCCCAAATCAGATTTTCGGACTCACATCGCGCCATTTAGCCACACAGAAAACAACCGTTCGCAGGGGAATCTAAGTACTCGGAATTGTAGCCGACGTCTGATTGGAGTAGACGCTCTCGACATCGCTCGAATCGACGGCGGTTACAACGTAGTAGTAAGTCTGGCCGGATTCGACACTGGAATCTTGATATTGAGTCATCGTAACCAGCGAGGGATTGATCAGCATGTAAGGCCCACCAGACGCCGTTCCCCGATACACGTTATAGCCAATTACAGCAGACGCGCTGGCAGTCCACTCCAAACTCACTGAATGGAAGACTGGCTCCGGTGCTGGCTGAACGGTTGCCGAGCCGCCGGCACATCCTGACTGCGTGGTCGCTGCGAGGAGGACTGTCAGGAAGAACAAGAGAGCGAACGAGTGACACGCGTTGCAGCCTCCGCTCCCGTTCAATAGGACCTGGCCATTGCAGCGCTGAACCCGCTTTGGCACGTGTGAGCTCGCTACGAGTAGTCGGATACTTGAGCGGCGAATCGCCACTGGGACAACGTTGAGGTAGCCGATTACTGGCTCACTCTACTCCTGGTGTCCAACTGCTGGCAACGCTGATTTCCGCGAAAGCACGCGATTCTTTTTGCCGCGACGCTCTTGAATGCGCGGTAATGAGTGGAGTCGATAAAGCGGGACAAATCGAATCTTGCGAAGGAGTAATTCCTAGAACGGGCGATTCGGAGGCGGAGTTTGTGATGGAGAGGATCGACAGGCGGTGGCCTCTTGGCGGGCAACTGGAAAAGTCCTCTTGGGGGAGCCAAGCAACGGCCCGATCCCCGATTCGTCGAATCCCGTTTGTGATGCTTGTTCAGGATTTCCGTCTACTAACCGGTAAAGTAGCTTCGGTCGAAAACTTGAACGATCTAATAACAGAAATCTTCTTCATAATATCCGCAGGAACTTTCCTACGGCTAGGATACCTAGTTTCTCTCTTGGCTGACCATCTCCCTTTGTCTCAAGGCGATGCCAAGAAAGTCGTGAAAAGACATGATGGAACGCGATCTGCTCTTTTACATCTTCGCCGGGTTGGCGAAATCGGCAGCCGGGGACAAGGCGCATTGGGCGCGCTCTGTCCCTCAGGGGCATGTCGGTTCAAATCCTCCCCCGGAGACCGCGCTCTTTCTATGCTGCGCCTTTCAAACTCGATCCGATTCTTGTTGCTGACTCTTCTGTTCACTCTCGCTGGCATTCCTGCCCATGCGGACGGCGCAAACGACCCCACATATTCTATTACTGGAGTGATGGTCTTCACGGGCAACAACATGTAGTGCTCCCCTCTAAAACTGGACACCTCATCTAGGTAGAATCAGGGCCTCCAAATAGGAGGCAACATGGGCAGGAAACCACGCGTAGATCGATCCCCGGAAGAGAAGTGGCAGATTGTG